>Ga0208016_100006_pt1 | contig 335784 bp, 322 predicted proteins | sample 28_taG_FD_184102 | JGI IMG/M metagenome (GOLD analysis project Ga0208016, IMG submission 184102) | Marine viral communities from Cariaco Basin, Caribbean Sea - 28_WHOI_OMZ (SPAdes) (version 2) | ecosystem: Environmental > Aquatic > Marine > Oceanic | place: Caribbean Sea: Cariaco Basin...
CCCGCTTCTGCCTCTTTCAAAACCTGAATAATTTGTTCTTCTGTAAATCGTTTTTTCATGCTCATCTTCCTTTTAAGTGATGAACATTACTAAGTTATTTATGGATTAGAAAGTGGGGAGCAGGTCAGGCGCATTATCAGCGTCAATGAATAAAGCAATTCTTTGTTTCGTCTCATCCATGTTTTTCTCGCTATTGCTAAATATGTGTTGAGTAAAATATTTACAAGCAATTACTCGTAAATAGATAGTTAATGCGTATGCTTATTAGGGCAACCATGGCGACTGAATTTTTGATGATTCAAATAAAGCGTTAAGTTGTGAGCGATATCTTTGTTTATCTGCCTGTTTGTACAAGACAAATACTGGAAAAGTAAACTCAGGATAATGTTCATTATGCTTTAAGAGTCCTGCTTTTATATGGTGCTCAACCACTCTCGTACGAAAATAACCGCTTCCACCATTTGTTAAGATGTAATGTAAAGCCAATGGCCCGAGACTAATAGTTAGTTGTGCTCTTGCTAGTTCAGGTAAAGCCACATCATGTTGACGTCTAAAGTCATCTCCCCAGTCCACGTATACATAAGGTTGAGGATTATCAACTGAACTTACATGGATGAGCTTTTCTTCTAATAGTTGCTCGACCTGAACACCTGGCCAATATTCAGGCTGATGAACCAGAATAATATCTAGAACACCATTTTCAAGTTGCTCCATGAGTGATTGACGCTCACCAATCTCAGCTCTAATGGCCACTTCACTTTCAGTGATATTAAGTGCATTTAACCACTGTAAGACAAGCGGACTCCATAAACTGACTTCACTACCAATATTAAGTACATTTTGTACTCCCTCGGGTAGAGGCAGATCTCGTTTTGCCAGCTCCCATGATTGAACCATTTTCGTTGCATGCTCAACAAACCTGACACCATTTGAGGTTAGACTTGCACCTGAACGATTGCGAACAAACAGTTTACATCCAAGTTGTCCCTCAAGATTATGAATTCGAGCGGTTACGGTAGTTTGAGTCACATGCAGTTTTTCTGCTGCTGAGATAAAGCTTCCCGACCTGACAATTTCAAGAAATGTTCTGGCTAAACTGACATCCATATGAATATTTTTGATATTAAGTTGCGATAATATTCATTATATATTACAAAAGAATCTCTCCATAATGTGTTTCAACATTCACAGCACTTGAAACACACTTCATGCAAAATTTAGCTACATCATTATTCACAACATCTGAGTGGGAGGCCGTGGCAAACCTTCTCAAAAGTTTGTCTAATCAACAAACAGAATGGTTAGCAAATAATTTATTAGACATTTCCACTTCAGATAAAAGCATAGCTGCTGAAAAGAAGGCCGTCGTAGCCTATGGAACAGAAACAGGTAATTCGAAAGGTATTGCTCAAAAGTTCTATGAAAAAGCATGTCATCAAGATAAATCAATAGAAATTATTAACCTAGCGGATTTCAAGTTCAAACAACTAAAACATATTGATCACCTATACATTGTGTGTAGCACTCATGGTGATGGCGATCCACCAGAACCCATTACATCTGTCTATGATGAATTGCTTAACCTAAATGAAGATTTATCTCATCTTTCTTACGCAGTGCTTGCTTTAGGTGACAGTTCATATGATCACTTTTGTTTAACAGGTCTCAAAATTGATGCCAAGTTGCGTGAGCTCAGTGCAATACCTTTTACTGAATGTGTAGAGTGTGATGTTGATTTTGAAGAAACGGCTGATGAATGGATTACTTTCTGTCTTCCGACGTTACCAGATATCACAGAAAACGATGAAGCACATCAAAGAAGCAGTAATAAAATCCGTACTTCGACCTACTCAAAAACAAGTCCACTCTCTGTAGAAGTGGTCAAGAATACTCGTTTATCTGATGACTCAAGAACAAACCCTATCCATCACTTAGAATTAGAGATACCAGAAAATATTCAACTGAGTCTGACTGCCGGTGATGGAATCGGTGTTTTACCTCAGAATCCTCCTCAACTCGTACACCAAATATTGTCATTAACAAAATTATCAGGAGACGAATCTGTTGTTGTAAAACAAATTGCCATGCCACTAGTACAGGCTTTGCGTGAATATTGTGATCTCACTTTGGTAACACCACAATGTTTAACTAAATGGAGTGAGATTTCAAAAAACAATGACTTAATAAAATTAAGTCAGGATAAACAAACATTACGCTCATATCTCAAACGGCACCAATTAACAGATTTACTAGTCAACTACCCTGTACCGTTAAATCCACAACAGCTAATCGATAGCTTAAGGCCGTTACAACCCCGTTTATATGACATTGCCAACAGTACTCGCCAGATTCAAGATGAATTACATCTCACTGTAGAAAAGTATCAATATCTTTGGTCTGGGAAGTTACAAAATGGAATTTGTTCAACATATTTAACGAATATAGAAGAAGGTGAACATCTTCTTATTTTCCCTCATCACAATAAACGGTTTCATTTACCCACCAATCAAAATAGCCCCATTATCCTCATTGCTGACGGAACGGGAGTTGCACCATTTCGAGCTTTCATGCAAGAGATTAGCTCCGATCCTAACCGTGAACATTCAGTGTGGTTAATACTAAGAGAACGTACATTTTTAAATGACTTTCTCTATCAAACGGAGTGGTGCCAATATTTACAAGATGGCCTATTGTCTCGCTTAGATACGTCTTTTTCTGAAGACATCTCAGTTAAATCAATCTACGACATCATTCAAGACAATGAAGACACATTTAAAGGCTGGTTAAACGCTGGGGCACATCTGTATTTATCAGGTCACAAGAACATATTCGACCATCTCACAGAAACCTTGAGCCATGCGTCATCTTATTCTCAGATCTGGCTTCAACTCACTCAGCAAAAACGATTGCATAGAAACGTATATTAATTTTACGGAGAAATAAAGTGACCATACTTACTATTGATCGACAGTCTGATATTAGTCAACCGCTCATTGAACAGCATAGTAATGAACAACTTAAAGCAAAAAGTCATTTTTTAAGAGGCACGATCAGAGAGGGACTAAATGATTCTAATACAGGAAGTATCAGTCACGATGATGGATTGTTAACAAAATTCCATGGCATCTATCAACAAGATGATCGTGATACACGACAACATCGTCTCATTCGAAAACTTGAACCTCATTATCAATTTATGGTGAGACTCAGAATTCCAGGTGGAAGATTAACCAAACAGCAATGGATAGAAATAGATCGTTTATCACGAATTTACTCATCAAATGGGATTCGTATTACCACACGTCAAACTATTCAACTTCACGGTGTGAAAAAACAATGCTTACAACCACTCCTGATAAGTCTAGAAAAGATAAAGATAGATACCCTTGCTGCATGTGGCGATGACAACCGCGGTATTGTTTGTGGAGTCAATCCTGATGAGTCAAAAATATCCCAACAAGTCTATAAGATCGCAAAAGAAACGAGCATGCGGCTTCTACCTAAAACTGCTGCTTATCGTGAAACTTGGTATGACTCCCCTCCTTCAGTCTCCCACTCTGAAGAGCCACTTTATGGAGATACCTATTTACCTCGTAAATTTAAAATTGGATTCGTCATCCCTCCAGATAATGATATTGATATATTTGCCCAAGATGTCGGGTTTATAGCTGTTATTAAGGAATCTCGCCTGGTTGGCTTCAACGTGTGTGTCGGCGGTGGAATGGGGCAGCTTGACTCCAGAGAAGATAGCTATCCGAGACTATCCACCCCCATTGGCTTTATAGATGCATCAGATGCGCCATTTATCGCTGAGGTCATCATGAGTATTCAACGCGATTATGGTGATAGGAAAGATAGACATCGTGCACGTTTCAAATACACATTAGACAGAATAGGTTTAGATAACTTCAAAGAATTACTCATAAGCCGTTTTGGTAAAAAGCTAGCACCACTAAAGCCATATAAATTCGCGCATAATGGCGATAAGTTAGGCTGGCACCAAACTGAAGATAGTCAGTGGTACGCAACACTACATATTCAAAGCGGACGTATCAATGATCATTTACAAGATCAATTACAGGCTTTCTTTCAGCAATATAGTGGTGAAGTCAGGTTAACTGCAAACCAGAATATTCAGCTTATCAATATTCCACCATATGACATTTATGACGTAGCAAGACGATTATCTGATCTTGGTCTATATGAAAGATTGCTCCCATCAAATCAAGAAGCTGCCACATTGAGCTGTGTTGCACTTCCTACATGTGGGCTGGCTATGGCTGAAGCGGAAAGAATAACACCTGAGTTTCTTACGCTTTTTGATGATTTGAAACGTCAGTATAACCTTCAAAAAACGCCCATCACGCTCAGAATAACTGGCTGCCCTAATGGATGCGCTCGCCCCTACTTAGCTGAAATAGCATTAACAGGACGAGCTCCAGGTTTATATAACTTATATCTTGGAGGTAGTCACCGAGGCGACCGGCTAGCCACTCTGCACGAAAAAAACCTAAGTCAAACTCAGGTTCTCGATGCAATAGCTCCTTTATTCGATTTGTACTCGACAGATCGTATTGATAAAGAGCATTTCGGAGATTTTCTTCATCGATGTAATTTCATTAAATCCTCATCCATCTCTAATCAATCAATACAGGAACGATAGATGTCTGAATTTCTTTTTATACAAAGTCGAGATCCATTCACAGATGCACTGACTAAATCACAATATGAATTAATTCATCATCTCGCCACTGCAGGCAATCGTGTGACGGTAGTGCTTGTTCAAAACGGTGTGATGCCTGCAACCAAAAGCAGCATTTTTACCCCCTTTACTAAATTACTTCATGAAAACATTACACTCGTTGCTGATAAATTTTCTTTACAACAGAGAGAAATAGATGCTGAACAACTGATACCAGAGATATTAACCACCGATCTGGATATTGTTATCAAAGCATTACTGTCAGGACAAAAGGTCATTTGGAATTAGGAGATGACAATGTCACATAATAAAACACTTACTTTCGCCTTTATGGACCCACCATTTGAGAGTGAACGCACAGTCACATTTTTTAGATTGCTAGATGCCGCATTAGATGCTAATTCACATGTGAAGGTTTTTGCTTATGAAGGTGCTGCTGCCCTCTCATTCGCTAAGCAACAACAACATGGCAACGCTATTCATGGAAATGATACTCAACAAGAAGATCATCCACTGACAAAAACGTGGATTGCTTCATTACAAAAAAAAGCACGTAAAAAAGCACTTTCTTTTGAATGGATTAATTGTGGTTTATGTGTAGATGAGCGCGGCGTCAATGACACCATTCCCGGTTGCAACCGAGGAGGACCAGCAGATTTATGGCGCTATGCCTCAGAATCATTTAACACTCTAACTATTGGAACACGTTAATTATGAAAGTTTTACAAATACTTGATCAAGCTTTCAGAACAGTTGTAGAGGAACAAGATGAAACGATTCTATGGCTGATCCAATGCATGCAGAAAAAAGTTGAGCTAAGCGATATCGACCAAATTCAATTATTACTTACAGGTCAAGCCGTGTATTACACACAACAAAAAAAACAGCAACCTCCATTAAAAATAGGTGATTGGTTACAAACTCAACCAGCCAATATCAATAAAGATATCGATAACTTAATTTCATCTCATATTCCCGTTTATGTTGTGTATGAAGATCTATGGGATAGAGGGCTAGAAATGGAAGCGCTACGAGAGGGTATACAAGTAGTAAATAGAGAACAACTTGTTCCTCTTTTTGAGCAAGCCGATCAAATTTGGCATTGGTGACGCTAACCAATATAGCCATTCAAAGTCAGGAGCTTAATCATGAATAAAACAAATAATTACAATGAAGATATCACTAAGTGGTTTTCCGTTGCTGCTTGTATTTATCTAGTCATTGGTACCGGCATAGGAGTGTATATTGCTTCGGAACTCGCCTGGCCAATCCTTAATTTTGATAATCCATATATTAGCTTCGGACGTCTAAGACCTGTTCATACCAACGTAGTCGTCTATGGGTTTGGCGGCTGTGTTCTGATGGCGACGGCTTATTACGTAGTTCAGCGAACCTGCTATGTGAGGCTATGGAGTGACAACATGGCTTGGTTCACTTTTTGGGGATGGAACCTTTATGTGATCGGCGCTTTGGTGACGCTTCCACTTGGTTATACGCAAGGCAAAGAATATGCAGAACTAGAATGGCCATTTGATATTTTATTAACGGCTGTATGGCTAGCCTACTCAATCAATTTTATTTTCACATTGAGCATTCGCCGCGTTTCCCATATCTATGTAGCGAACTGGTTTTTCCTATCCATGATGATAATGTTCACCTATCTACATGTGGTGAATAGCTTGTCGATTCCCGTTGAATTGATGAAATCATACTCGATTTTCGCCGGCGTTCAAGATGCCATGATTCAATGGTGGTGGGGGCATAATGCCATTGGATTTTATCTCACTGCTGGCTTTTTAGGCATCATGTACTACTTTGTACCCAAACAAGCTAACAGACCTGTTTATTCTTACCGATTATCAGTTATTCACTTCTGGGCATTGATATTTGGCTATGTTTGGTTAGGTGCACACCACCTGCAATATACAGCCCTACCTGATTGGACAGGCTCACTTGGTGCAGCTATCTCCCTCGCCATGATTATTCCGTCGTGGGGAGGTGCAATTAATGGCATGTTCACATTGAGCGGGGCTTGGGACAAACTAAGAACCGATTATATTCTGCGTTTCTTAATTGTAGCGTTGGCTTTTTATGCTATGTCTACGTTTGAAGGTCCTGTTATGGCGTCAAAAACAGTTAATGCTCTTTCGCACTATACCGACTGGACTATCGGTCATGTTCATTCTGGTGCATTAGGTTGGGTGGCGATGATTTCTATTGGTGCGCTCTACCATATGGTAGAACGTTTATGGGATACGCGCATGTTTTCAGTCCGGTTGGTTAATGTGCATTTTTGGTTAGCGACGGTGGGTACAGCTATTTACATTACTGCTATGTGGGTGGCCGGTATCATGCAGGGGCTGATGTGGCGCGCTTACGATGACTATGGCAACCTCGCCTACACATTTGTTGAATCTGTTGCTCAGATGCATCCTTACTATGCTATCCGCATGATGGGGGGCTTCGTTTTTTTCAGCGGCGCCTGTGTGATGTTATTTAATGTAATCATGACCATTAGAGCAGCAGTAAGGCTTCATCACAATAATGGACCAGTCATCGCTGATAGCAAAACCGATATTCCGGTTAAGCTTGGAGGCTAGAAGATGAGCACTTTTTTTCTGTTAGCACTACTCCTGAAGTATCACGATACGCCTCATTTATTTATGTTTATTGGTATCGACGCTTTCATAATACTCGCATTTTATTTCATTATTAAGACCGTTTATTCACCTGAAAATGAACGTCACTATAGAGAAGAAAGTTTCATTCCTCTTGATGATGATACCTATGAAGAAAAACAGTTATTTGGTACTCATCACAGCTTCTCATCCAGGAGAAATAAATGACTATTAAAACTAAACTCACAAGTGCGCTAGGTATTCAACATCCTATCGTATTGGCACCCATGGGCAATGTGGCAGGAGGCAGACTTGCCGCTAGTGTATCGAACGCAGGTGGACTTGGCATGATTGGAGTCGGCTATGGTGATATCTCTTGGCTAAAAGCTGAACTTGAAATCATAAAATCTTCAACAAATAAACCTTGGGGAGTAGGCTTTATTACATGGTCACTCACTGATGAAGTGTTTGATTTTGTCATGAGGTATTCACCCAAGGTAGTGATGATGTCTTTTGGTGAGATAAGCCCATGGGTAGATAAAATTAAAGCCCACAATATTCCCCTGATTTGCCAGGTTCAATCATTAGCTGAAGCCCTGGAAGTCAAGAAAAAAGGCGCTGATTTTATCGTCACACAAGGTAGTGAAGCAGGCGGTCATGGCAAAAGCGGACGTTCCACCCTTTCACTAACTGAGGAAGTTATCCATCATGTCCCGAATACACCTATCATAGCGGCCGGGGGGATTGCCGATGGCAGAAGCCTGGCAGGGGTGTTGAGCCTCGGTGCACAAGGGGCCTCTATCGGCAGCCGTTTTTATGCATCCAATGAATCTTTAGCTCATCCCAAGATGAAACAACAATTGTTGACACATAAGGCTAAAGATACTATCAGAACTACCGTTTTTGATATCATACGCGAGATAGCATGGCCTGAGGGCTATAATGGCCGAGCAATTGTTAATCCTTTTATTTCACGTTGGCACGGTTCGGAAGTTGAATTAGCACAACAAGTAGAACATTATCAAAAAACGTTTTTCCAGGCACAGCATGAAGTCAGTCTCGACTCCTTAATTATATGGGCTGGTGAGGGTATTGATAACATAAATTCGATTGAATCGGCAGAAACAATCATCGAAAACCTAATCAGCAGTGCTATATACCATTACAGTATAGACTAATATCATTCAGTCTCATTACACTCTTTATACATCAATAAAATCTGTTTCACTTTTGCTGGACTATAATTCATGATGACTTTGTCTATTACGTCTTACCAAGTCATTTCCTACTGTGAAGCATACATAGACAAACACAGCTGAAATTAAGCCATAGATTAAAGCCTGCACTAATGTCGTTGCGAAGTTAGACTGAGTAACTAATAAAATCATGTACGAAACATAAGATGTATATAAAAGCAGGAATAGAAATCCCTCAAACCGGGTTAATGTGGCACCCACAAAAAATAAGGGTAAACATAAAACTGAAACAGACAACATGACAGGTATATCTAATGTTACCAATTGCGGGCCAGCAATTAATGGCTCTGGTGAGATGAGTCCCGCCAAACCAAGCACCCAGAAAATATTGGAAATATTACTTCCAATCACATTCGCAATAGCCAGCTCAGCCTGGCCGGACCAAGCAGATTTAACGCTGACAGCGAGTTCAAGAGCACTCGTTCTAAAGACTACGACGGCTAATAATACTCAAACTTCTAGAACTCGCAAAAAATGCGAGTTCTAGAAAAGACTGATAAGTTAGTTTGCGGTCCAACTGTTAGCTAGAACAGGCTGAAGATTATCCTTAACGTCCTGTGGAATAACATTTCCAGCTCCCATAGGTACATCATATGCAGCCATTGCAGAGACAAGTTGATCGATTTGATTATTCATTAATACCATTGAACCTGATTCAAACTGGTCAAGTTGATGCTCAGTACCGTCATACCAGTTTGAAATCGTTATCTGATCATCCGTCCCTTCAACGTTAATTTGAAGATCATTATCACTTCGGCTAAACCAAAGCGCATCATAAGAGATATCGTTTTCAAAAGCGATGACATCGTTATATGTCTCTGCAGCGTTAGTATCATTTTGTATGATCTGGTCTTGACCGTCATTCAAGCCAAACTTAATACGATCATTACCATCTCCCCCCTCAATTAGGTCATTCCCCGCGCCACCTGACAAAATATCATCCCCAGCTAATCCAGAGAGATATTCGTTTGCACTCGTACCTGTGATAGTGTCATTGCTCGTTGTACCAGTCATTACGTGACTCAACGCATCTTCGATAACAACAGTATCTGTTGGTGCTGATACACCAAATGCACCGTAGAGTTGGTTAGCAGTAATTTGAGAGCCATCTTCGAAATCTAGACTATTAATAGTATTGGCTACCGCAAAGAAGTTATTAACCTTCACCTGATTACCTGTACTAGCTATACTCAAGATAAGATCATCACCAGACCTCATTAGGCCACTTGCAACATCTGAGAAACCAATACCATCTATGAAACTAATTGTATTTACACCCATAGAATCAATGATGATGTCTTTACCGCTTCCACTACCTATGATGTATGTATCATCACCATCTCCACCAATGAGTTGATCGTCACCAGCACTACCAGTTAGAGAATCGTCACCCTTCCCACCCAATATCACATCATTATCGAGCGTCCCAGTAAGTGAATTATCTTGTCCATCACCTAGCGTTAATTCACCTGAAAATAGAGTAGTTGTTGGTGCTGTCTCGCCAAAGGCTGAAAAGACCTGGTTCGATGTGAGTTCACTCCCAGTATCAAAGATCATTTTTTCAATTGTGTTAGTCACTGAGAAGAATCGTTGTATCCGTACAGACCCATTTCCAGTGGCAATATTCAAGATTAAATCATCACCAGAACGCATTAACCCACTGGCAACATCATTAAAGGTAAGGCCACCAGAAAAGTGAATTATATTATTGCCATCTGAGTCGATAATGATATCGTCTCCATCGCCAGGATTAATGACATACGTGTCATTTCCTGCTCCTCCCATCAAGTAGTCATTTCCTTGACCGCCTTCCAGGGCGTCATCTCCCTCACCAGAGGCAAGCACTTCATTTTGAGTCGTTCCTGATAAACTATCATCACCGGAGAAATCTAGATGAATGTCACTTGTTGTAGGAGTCGTTGGTTGCTCTGGATCTTCAGGATCTTCGGGCTCCTCTTGGTTACCTGTCGGTAAATCTGTTAATTGGTTGGAGATATCATATGGTGTTTGTGTATATCCACCATTCGGTTGAATCATGATTGCATAATTGCCACCTAGAAAATGGTTGATAACTTTTACTTGTTGTTCCAGATCACCATCAACTAACACAATCAAATCATTGCCCATCTGATGATAACTTAATCTTTCCGGACTTACATTATTAAAGAACAAGATGTCTTGACCATCACCAGCATCACTTATGATGTCTTGACCATGACCTGAATAGTAGTAGTAATGATCATCACCATTGCCTCCATCCATCGTATCATTACCATCTTCACCGAAAAGTGTGTCATTCCCCTCACCACCGAACAACTCATCATCCCCGGAACCTGACCCTGAACCATTGCCTCCAGATAGCCAGTCATTACCATCTCCACCTATGAGTCGGTCGTTATCTGAGAAGCCATACAACTCATCGTCACCTGCTCCTGCAGTGATGAGATCAGTCCCATTTGTACCTAACAACTGTTCACCATTCTCTGTACCATTGATGGGATTCCAAATCACATCATCTATAGAGAGACTGAAAGTTGTGGTAACTGATGCACCAGCCAAATCTGTTGCCGTCACAGCGATGATATAACTACCTTTATCCTCTATGGATGGTGTACCAGAGAAACTACCAGTTTCGCTATCAAAGAGTAACCAAGAAGGTATGGCAGAACCATCATCTAAAGTAACCGAATATGTCAATTCATCTTCATAGTCGATATCATTAAATGTTGATTCAGGTATCGTAAAGTTGATCATTTCACCAGCAAGAGCAATATGATCTAGAATAGCCATTTCTACAGTAGGTGCATCATTGACGTTGTTGACTATCAAATTAAATGTTGTCTTAGTAACCCCCCCACGACTATCCGTAGCAAAAAGATTTATCTCTAAGTAGGCGATATCTTGACTTGTAGGGTTACCAGAAAACGTTAGCGTGTCTGGATCAAATGATAACCAACTTGGCAATTCTGAGTTCCAGCTACCTTCAGTAACTGAATATGTAATCGAGTCATTATCTAAGTCGATAAAGCTATTTGCTGGAAGAGTAAAACTGAATGGTTGACCTTCGTCAGTATTCTGTTCATCAATCGGCGTGGTTAAAAATGGCAGGTTATTAAATTCAGACAAATCATTTTCTAGGGCTTGCCAGGTAGTGCCATCAGAAAACGCAATTTTATATAAGTTGCCAGGGTTGGAACTGTACCAAGAAACTATTCGTATGGAATCATTACCATTTTGATGAGAGAGAATAAGATCATTACCATCTTGATAATAAGTAATATCTGATGGCTCAATTCCAGCATCAAATTTAATAACATCTATCGAAGTAGAACCGTACACATCGATGACATCATTACCCCACCCTTCACTAAAGTAGTAAATATCAGATCCATCACCGCCGTTAAGGGTGTCATCACCTTCACCACCATATAAATGATCTTCTCCATCACCTCCACTCAGGCGATCATTACCTGCACCACCATACAGTTGATTATCGTACTGATTTCCCCCTATATTATTGTCTGCATCTGAACCATAGACATCGTAGTTATATACAGAATCTTCTAAACTAACATTTTCGATATTGGTTCCAACAAGGCTATAGCTACGACTACTACCCACGCGTTTTTTGATAATGACCTTATCAATCCCTTGGTTTTCACTTTCAATTGCCACATCTCCAGCACCTAAAATATAGGTATCATTCCCCCAGCCACCAGACAGGACATTTGAATTAGAATTTTGACTGCCATCGAGTAAATTATCGAGATTATTGCCATTACCATCAATGGCATCATTTCCAAGTAAAGTCAGTTTCTCGACAAAGTCAGGAAGGGTATAACTAATAGTTGTGCGCACCTCATCATTATAAGCTGAACTATCATCACCATTACGGATGACCTTATCACCGACATTATCAACATAGAAAACGACAGAACCTAATCCTAGAGCAACCATGGTATCAGCCCCTGACCGACCATCCAGTACATCTCCATGAGCACCACCAGCACTACTCATTAAGATATTATCTAAGTCATTACCTATGGCATATACAATAAAGTTTGAATGAATGCCTGAGCCATCATCCAAAAAAAGATTTTCAATGTTGTCACCGAGGGTGCCACCATTTCGATTTATAACTGTATCGATGCCTTCATCAGCATATTCAACGGCTGTCGTGTTGTAATAAATATCATCCCCTTTACCACCATATGCGATATCAGAACCGCCCATACCATTAAAGGAGTTGTTACCATCATTACCAATTAAAATGTTGTTTAATTCATTGCCAGTGGCATCGATATTTAGAAGGCCGGTAAGGGTTAAGTTTTCGATATTGTCTGAAAGGGTATAATTTCTGGATGAATAAACTGTATCGGTGCCAGAATCTTCCTCTTCTACAATCACATCATTACTATGATCTACAGTGAACTCATCATCACCAGTAGTTCCGTATGCTGTGTTGACAGAACCTACTTGGATGACATTTTGAATATCTGCATTTGTCCAAACAATGCCATCCCCATTATCAAATTGAACCTCAGCTAGGGCCTCTCCAATAATTTGGATTTGATTCTGCGCCTGCCCATCAATGATGATAACTAGCTGTGAATTACCATCATTGTAAAACGTGACATCTTCTGGATTAATCCCAGCTCCAAAACGTAAAACATCCCCCGAGGTCGATTTTATAGTATCAACGCCATCGCCACGCTGATAAATATATAAATCACTACCACTGCCGCCATCTAAGAGATCAGTACCTGCCCCACCAATTAGTCTATCAGCTCCGTTACCGCCATATAATTTGTCATTACCGACTCCTCCGGTTAAGTGATCATCACCATCATAACCATAGATTTCGTCATCACCCGCTATGCCATCGTATACATCATCGGTTGCATATCCCTGGATTAAATCTGCATCAGAGGTGACATTGTTTACCATGCTATTGATGGTTTCTGTATCCCAAACAACACCGTTTTGAAAAGAGATTGTACTAAGAATACCTTTACCATTACTTTCAGGGTTGAGTGTCCCGGTATAAGTAAAGTAATTATGGACTTTAACTACTTGTTCACCAGCATCGCCAATTTTTAAGACTAAAGTACTCCCCTCCCTATTCATTTGAATATCTTCGGGTGAAATACCTTCCAAGAACTCTATATTGTCATCAAGAAGCGAGTTCTTGTCATAATTATGTATTTGAGTAATGCCTAATCCATTATTCCTTTGTATTCGATAGGTATCCGTCCCCTCACCACCGCTGACCGTGTCATTGCCGATACCGGTGAGAATAATATCGTCTCCGTTACCGCCATCTAAATAGTCGTCGCCCTCTCCCCCGATTAAGATATCATTGCCATTTCCACCATGAAGAGCATCATCACCTGTTCCTCCGTTTAAGATATCGTTGCCATCATACCCATAAACCGTATCATCCCCACCCAATGCATCAAAATCATCATCAGACATAAACCCATGGATGTCGTCAGATTCTGACGTTATAGACATTACTTTATCGAGGATGGTGGAGAGATCCCAGACTGTCCCATCGCTAAATAAAATCGTTTCAATTAGGAAATTTTTCGTGGAATCTTCAACACCAACACCATTGAAATAATATTCCACATTTACGATTTGGCTTCCTTTAATAATAAATTGTAGGTCTGATGAGCCTACACGACTTACTTCAACGTCTCCGGGACTTATACCCTCTAAGAACTGCAGAGTACTTGAAGTGTTACTATAGCGTTTATCGTTATAGATATTAGTGATACCAGTACCAAGTTCTATTTGGTATGTGTCATTACCCCCACCACCATGTAGAAAATCATTTCCATTCCCACCCTTAAGAACGTCATCGCCCTCTCCACCATAAAGCATATCGTTACCGGCATTACCATTGAGAGTATCATTCCCATCATAACCATATAGAGTATCGTCACCATCACTGCCAATGAGTGTATCGTCCGAATAGTATCCTTTAATAGTTGCATTGCTATCAGATGACTCTATTACTAAAGATTTAACCGTTTCAGAAGTCCAAACGGTACCATCATAAAAATGTATTGAGTTAATAATGGAATCTTCATATTGTTCGGCGACATCAGAACCAGAGAAATATTTACTAACAATAACTTTCTGTGTATTAGATGAGTCAAGGATTAATACTAAGTCATTACCATCACGCGATACGTCAACGTTTTCAACTTCAATCCCTTGCAAAAAGTGTAGCGAATCTGAAGAACTATCTGAATCATAGTTATGAATATAGGTGGTTCCAGTACCTACAGAGATAAAATAAGTATCTTGCCCGTTATTCCCTCTAAGCTCATCATCCCCATCTCCTCCAGTGAGACTATCATCACCGTCACCGCCCGAAAGAAAGTCATTTCCAGCCCCACCATTCAATATATCATTGCCATAGTCACCATATAATGAATCATTCCCAGCCCCCCCCTCTATGGTGTCGTTACCACTTTCACCATAAAGCCTATCATTGCCATCATCTCCGAAAAGGTCATCATCGCCTAACTGTCCATGAATTTCGTCATCACCGGCTTGTCCGTGAAGGGTATCGTTATTATATGTACCAATGACATAATCATTCTCATCGCTAATATTAGGGACATAATTAGTCTCAATTAATGACTCAGTGGTGACTGTAGTACCATCTACAAAACTAAACTTCTCGATCGCAGTACTTGCAATGACTCCATTAGTGTAAAATACATCGTTGATTTGGATTGAATCGCTCGTAATTTGGCCATTCTCGTCTAAAAGAGTTAAGTACAGGTTAGTCATATCACGTGTTACGCGCAGATTATCTAGACTTATACCTACCCCAAAACTAATAGTGTCTGTACCTGAGATATCAATGATAATGTCACTACCATCTCCAAGATTATAAATATAATTATCGTTACCTGAACCACCACTCAAATAATCGCTGCCTTGGCCACCAGATAGTTCGTCATTACCTTCGTCGGCAGCTATTTGATCATTACCGACACCACCATATAAAATATCGTTGTCAGAACCACCTTGTAAGAAATCATCACCAGCATCACCATAGACAATATTCTCTCCACCACCAGCATAGATATAATCATCACCAGCTAAGCCATGAAATTCGTCAGCGGCCTCAGTGCCATATAAGTAGTCATCATCTTCAGTTTCACCTTGATCAAACTTGGCATTAATCAGCTCTGATAATGTGAGAGTAGTGTTATCAGAGAAGTGGATATTCTCAATAGCAGAATCAATGATGATGCCGTCAAAACTAAAAACATTATCTATTTGAATTCTGTCTGTTGTATGTTCACCGACACTATCCAACAACGTAATGAATAAACTTGTTGGATTTCGTGTAACGATCAGCGAATCGATTGTAATACCATCACCAAAATTGAGAGTATCGGTACCAGATGCATCAAAAATACGGTCACTACCATCACCGATTTCATAATAGTAATGATCATTACCATCACCACCGAAGAGTTCGTCATCGCCTTCGTTGCCTCGAATATAATCGTCTGAATTTGTACCACTCAGGGAATCATTATTAACCGACCCAACTACAGCTGTATCAAGTGCATAAGCACCCAATACAGGATCGGCTTTTATGTTTTCATATTGTTCATGTAGCTGGGTTGAGTAAATTGATAGCCCTCTCAGGGTATTTATTGCACCTTTAACAAGTTCTTCCTCTGTTGAATGACGACCAATTAGGTTTGCTATGAAACCTGACATATCCAGATCAAAATTTTGAGTATCAGAGTTATAGCTGAGCGACAATTCGGAAAATACATTTTCATAAACAGTTTGACTCATTAGTTGTGCTGTCACGTAATTCTTAAATTGAATGAATTCAGCAATTAGTTTCGGCGCAGCATGTCCGTGTGGATTAGGATCTCGTGCCCCCCAGCACCATGTTCCTAAATAATCTCTGCCAACTAAATTTTCTAATGTAACCAACTGTCTAGCATCCATTACATGCCCATATATCTGTGAGGGGTCACGACTATATGGATCAATATCTGCCGATCCTGTCCATTGATAGATGATGTCATCAATCAAACTGAATCGTTCATCATCACTAGTGGCATTAGTAAATTGCGTAACTAGATCAGTTAATAAATTATCACCAGCCATTGTTTGGCGCAGACTTAGCACATTTCCAAAGCCATTAACTTCAGGCAAGGCTAAAATTTCATCAGATAATTCAACCTCATTCCTATTAACGGTTTGCGTAGTATTAATCCCAAACCAAACATCTGCAGTATCTATCTCTGTACCATCAGCTAGATTAGCGGTACTTATTTGTTTTATTACATTGCCATTTCCATCAGATGTAGATATAGCTGTGTAATCAACACTTATCGAGTTAATACCGATATCTTCTAATTTAAACAATTCGTTTTGTTGAGAAATACCGTCAGAGTTGATATCTTGCCAAACGCGTAAATTTTCAAACTCTGCATCTTGTGCATTAATGATACCGTCGTCGTTGGTATCCATTTCAGCTAAGGCTTCATAGCCATTAGCTGCATTAGAACCATTGTTAAGTTCAGTATTATTACCGAATAACTCACCACCATCGTTAATAAGACCATCATGATTTCTGTCTAAAACTAGCAAACCATCATCTTTGTTTACCCAGCCAGTTCTCTCTGCTACACCATTTTTATCATGGTCGAAATATACATTAGCAGCCTGTGACATGGTTTCCACACCATCATTATCGAGATCTATAACCAATGGTGAGAGTGTAATTTCGGCATCATCAAACGCATCAGAAGGGTCATCTGAATTAAAGAGAGAAACTAATGCCTCTACAGAAAGAGAAAGGCCAGCCAACAAATTTAGGGCTGCTTGATAGACTTCAGCATTTAATTGTGAATATACTTTTATAAGTCCGGCTAATTCAATAATGCCTGTGGCATCGAGACTCCAATCAGCGATGGTTTCACTCAATACGCCATCACCTAAAGCATCAGTAAAGAAATCGTAAAATTCAGATGTTGTACCAGACCAGTCACTTGTCAAATTATCGAAAAAAGTGCCTAGCGCTTCAGCAAGACTCTGTCCTTCTTTTTCTACCCCATTACACTCAATACACCACATAGCAGGACCAGCTCTATCATCAAAAAAAGTTCCTGTCCAAGCAGAGGGCGGAAGTCCATTATTATTAAATACTTCATGGTGATACTGCCGAATATCACTTGCAGGAATAGGTTCCCAATTATTTTCTTGTCGGTATAAGAGATCTTTATTCATCAATTCCTGTGCGATTTGATCCCTGTCAAAAGTTACACCGTACTCACTGGCTTTATTCTCCATGAAGTTATTTGCATATTGTCCCCAAAAACCAGTATCTGTCGCAGCTTGGACAGCGAGATTGCCATAATCATGACCATTTTCCGCTAACAGATTGTAATATGACTGCGTATCACCTGCTTCTGCATATGCTTGAAGTTGAACTTGGAGTTGCGTTGATAATCCCATAACTAATTTCCTTGTCTATTTGATGTATCAAAAGCTGAAATAAGACGAACGATTTTCTTCTCTATGACTTTCCATTTTGAGAGATTTTTCTTTGAAAACGTGTACCTAACTAAAATATGTGATGAGTAGAATAAAATAGTCTGACATGATGGATAGAGCACAGATGCATCTGGATCACATCGCACCCAATAAAAGTGTTCTTCATCTTTTCCTCGATATATTTCATAATCTTTATGCAAGTCGTATGGCTTGTTAATTTCACTGTCTTTCACTAATCTTGCATCAGATATAAACTGGCGTATCAACCCATTTTTAAGCTCTACTTCTTTAATAACATTCCCATTGTAAATAACACTATCAGTGTAGAATTGTTTCATCGTCATATTTACAGGCGGATTCAGCTTTGGGAGGCCCTTTGCACGGACTTGAAAGCTAATCATGTCATTTGAACCAGGCATAAAAGCCTTTTTATTGTCTTTACTATAACCTTCCATATTGGGTAAAACTGTATGTAGGTTTACACCTGTGCGTATCCCCCCACCCCAATCCGTTTTTGACCAAATATAGTTTTTAGGTATTACAAAGTGTTTGTCAGCAATATATAGGTCTACCTCACTTATATCTGAGGATGCGCCCACGCCAGTATCAAGAAATTTATTAGTTTGTTGCTTTAAAATTAGTCCAAATATGACAAGTAGTATGAAAAAAAATAGTAAGAAAACTATTGCTTTACGCCATTGATGGTTATTTGTCATTCATCTCTCCCTCAAACTCTCATTCCCATGTCTCAACAATGGCGCCAAGAAAAACTCAATAATCCGCCGTGTCCCCGTTTTGACTTCAGCTGTCACCGCCATACCAGGCATTAACCTGACTTCTTTGTTATCTACCCATATCGTGTTTTTTTTCATCAAGAGATGCATGCCATAAATCAGGCCACGTTGCTCATCAACCGTGGCATCATCTGAAACAGTGGTGACTTCGCCATCGATCACACCATATTTGGTAAAGGGAAACGTGTGAATTTTAAGTTCTGCTGGCATACCCTCATGAACAAAGCCAATATCTTTATTTTCAAGAAAGACCTCCACTTCCAGCTGTTCTTCACTTGGAACGATTAACATGAGCTGCTGTGCTTCTGTGACAACACCACCCACTGTATTAATCGCTAATTCCTGAACCTGGCCCTCGACGGGGGCGTAAAGTATTTGTTTATTATTTAAGTCTGTGGCTTTAGTCAGTTCTTCATCTAACGAAGCAATTTGCCTCTGCACTTCTGTCATGTCTTGTAGTGTTTGCGAGGTGGTTTGCGCCGTGAGCGTTTGTAATTGGTGTTTCACTTCCGACTCAGCTTCTTTGAGTTGATTAAGTCGCTGTCTCTCTGCAGCCAAATCTTGTCTTTGTTCGATACGTTGCTGTTCAAGCTCTAAATATTCGGTCTCAGATACATAGTTTTTCTCATGTAACTTTTGTAATTTCAGAGCTCATTTTTTTATAATCAGTAGAGTTTGCTCAAGCTTTTTAATGATTTCTTGACTTGCTGCTTGCTCATAACGCGTTTTTCTTAAAGTGTTATTCAAGCTACTTCGCTGACTCTCATATTCTTGCCATTGTTGAATGAGAAGCTGTTGATAGAGAACTTTATCGGTTTCATTTGTGCCTGCTGGTAAGACCAAAGTAGATTGTTCGACAGAGCTTTGTGGTGGCAGACTTAAGCGTTCTAGTAACGCTTGCTTTAGTGCTAACTGCATGGCAGCACTATGCCGTTCATACGTCAGTCTCTTTTTATCAGCACCGGTCAGCGTGCTATCGAGCTCAATCAGAGCCTGGCCTTTTTCGACATGCTCACCTTCATGAATCAGGATTTTTTTCACCACCGATTTTTCTAATGGTTGAATCTGTTTCACTCGATTGCTGGGGATAATTTTGCCTTCGGCGCTCGCCACAATGTTAATTTCCCCCACACAGGCCCAGATGATGGCAATCACTAAAAGCACAATAAGACTTCTAGCTAACCATTTTGCAATAGGGTGAGGCGGTGCTTCCTGAATTTCTAATGCCGCGGGTAGAAACGCCGCGAGTTCCCGTGTTTTATTGGAGTCGCCCATCGCATGGCGGTTTTGCCAGGCATCTTTCAACACACTGAACCACATCATGAGGCAAAGCCTTCTGCTTTAGTCGTTTTTTGAGAAGTAACCGGGTGTAAGTTAGGAGTATGACTCTGGTAGCTATGCAATTTCGCGTAATAACCATTTTGAGCAATCAGGGCATCATGATTTCCCTGTTCAACGATACGGCCTTTATCCATCACAATAATGCGATGACATTGCCTCACGGTCGTTAATCTATGAGCAATAATAAAAACGGTACGTCCTTGGCAAATTTTTGCCATGTTATCTTGTACTAATCGTTCAGATTCATAATCTAAGGCGCTGGTGGCTTCATCAAAGATGAGTATTCGTGGATTATTGATTAAAGCTCTGGCAATGGCCAGCCGTTGACGCTGTCCACCAGAGAGATTGCTGCCTTGTTCACCAACTAAGTTGTCATAGCCTTCTGGTAAATCAACGATAAACTCATGTGCTCCAGCCATTTTTGCCGCTTGGATAACCCGTTCCATGGGAATGGACGGGTCACTTAAGGCAATATTTTCACGAATGGTTCGGTTAAATAGAAAGTTTTCCTGAAGCACAACGCCAATTTGTTTGCGTAGCCAAACGGTATCAACCACGGACAAATCCACCCCATCTATCAATACCCTGCCACCTTCTGGGATATATAGGCGCTGCACCAATTTGGTAATCGTGCTCTTACCACTGCCGCTTCGCCCTACAATGCCAATCACTTCGCCAGGTTTCACCTGCAAGCTAATATCATCCAAAATGGTGGGGCCATCAGTACGGTAACGAAAACGAACATGCTCTATTGTGACAGCACCTTGTAAGGTGGGTAAGCGTGAACGATTGGGGTTAAAACCTGGCTCTCTTGGCGTGTTAAGAATATCGCCCAACCGTTTAATCGAAATACCGGCTTGTTGGAAGTCTTGCCAAAGTTGCACCAGCTTTAAAATTGGGCCACTGACACGTCCAGCCAACATATTAAAGGCAATGAGCTGCCCCACCGTTAATTTATTATCCATAACGAGATGAGCCCCTACCCAGATAATACCTAGGGTCATCAACTTATTAATAAGACCCGCTACCTGATTAGCAACGTTATTAAGATTCTGACTTTTAAAAGACGAATGCACATAACTTGAAAGGTGATCTTCTAGTTTACGCCGCATTTGTGGCTCAACCGCCATAGACTTTACAGTACCAATCCCTGTGATGGACTCGGTTAAAAACGCCGTATTGGCTGCGCCATGCTTAAACTTTTCATCCAGCCGCTTACGTAAAATGGGCGTAATAAAGATTGAGAGAATGACGTAACAAGGGATAGTAGCCAACACTATCCAGGTGAGTGTTGGACTGTAGTACCACATCACCGCGAGAAAAACGAAAACAAAAAATAAATCGATGAGTAAGGTGAGAGCTGTCCCCGTAATAAAATTACGAATCGTATCTAGCTCCCTGACCCGAGCCACATTTTGCCCTACCTGCCGTGACTCAAAATAGGCTAAAGGCAGTGACATTAAATGATGAAATAATCGTGAGCCAAGCTCGACATCCACCCGGTTGGTGGTATGACTAAAAATATAGTTACGAATACCGCCTAATAATGACTCAAACACTACAACGACAAAGAAACCTACGGCCAGGACATCTAAGGTTGTAAAGCCACGATGGACCAGGACTTTATCCATCACAACTTGAAAAAATAAGGGAGTTACTAAGGCAAAGAGTTGTAAAAAAAAGGAGGCAATAATGACTTCGGAGAAGAGTTTTCGGTATTTAACGAGAGAAGGAATGAACCAGGAGATATCAAAGGCTTGTTGAAGACTGTCACCCAAGCCTTGTCGTCGGGTGAGGGCTATCACCTCCCCAGACCATAAAGCTTCAAGTTCAAACCGCGTTAATGTCTTAGGCGCTTTATCACGTAAATCCTGAATAAGCACACCTGACGTGAATACATTATCGTCTTGATGGCTTTCTTCGGAGATTTTGGCGAGGATAAAATAACTGCCATCTTTAGCTTTTGCAATAGCCGGTAATAAGCCGTTATTGAGCTCAGAAAAAGACAGTGAAAGTTTTTTAGCTTTTAACGTTAGTGCTTTAGCTGCTTGGAGTATTTGGGTATCTGTAAAGTGCTCTCCAGGCTGCCCATACTCATGTGAAAGCTGCTCAGGTTCAGCAGGAAGCTGGTGAAAGCGGGCGAGAGCCACTAATGTGTTGAGTCCAGTATCCATACTGAATAATTCCCTATTTCATTCTTAACTCAACTTAACATTACGAGATAAAAATAAACAACACTCCTAAATCCTTTTTTTATGAATCTGTGATTGATTACACATTATGAATTTAATGCAAAACTTCAACTCAAGAAAAAAGTTTTTGTCAAAAGAGTAATTACAAAACTTTAGCCAGCAATCTAGAGAAAGGCAAAATGATTACGAGGTTGGACATTATTCCCAGGCGCTATAAATAGATATAGGTTCCTAATAACATCAGATGAATTATCGCTATTTGACTTTATCCTGCATCTTTGGCAAGTGTCTTTATTAATTCTGCAACCTGATTAAATGCTTTTCTCAACGTATCCTGCTCAGTGATGATATATCCACCCGTTACATCACTATCTGTCACATGGTCTAACATTCTTTTTATCATTGTGGTGGGCAAACCGCACGCTTCAGCTAGTGTTGCAAAAGTTCTTCGGCAATCATGACTACTAAATGAAAGATTAATCTTTCCACTAATTGCATCTATATGCTTTTTGGGTGTCCACATTGTCTTGCTTTCATCAAACTTACCAGGAAAAACAAAATCACCCTCACCCGTATCTTTGTAAAGCTTTTTTAAAGCAGGAAGGAGAGGTTCTGGTATGGGTAACATGACATCAGTATTATTTTTAGTGTTAAAAACTGCCGTTTTTTCTCTAAAATTGACCTTATCCCACCTCAAATTTAGGGCACTTGAACTCCTGACGCCCATGTACAAGATCATCAAAAAATATGTTTTTGCTGATTGTGAGTTTAATTCTTGAACGGCTCTCAACCATTCACCTAACTTAGTACTAGGTATAACCCGTTTTGAACGTTTATTTTTATGCCAAAGTCGCGCGTTTTTTAGTACTTTTGTAGGAGACTCCTGGATCAATTCCAAAGCAACAGCATGCAGCATCAATAAACGAAACACTCGCATAGTGGCATTTGCAGTTGTTTCACCGATCATGCTTAGCTCTTTGAATTTTTTTTGAACATCATGTGTGGTTATCTCGACAACAGGCTTTTGCAACCAGTCAGAAAGATATTTATGTATTTTGTACTGATAGTCTTCTATTGTTTTAGGCTTTAGTGAGCGATTATCTAAATAAAGCGTCAGCAACTCATCTAAGGTTGTTTTTCTCGCTCGCATTTTTCGCTTATTAGATATGGGATCTTCGTTTCGAGCCAGCTCAAGCAAAATACGTTGAGCTTCGATGCGGGCATCTTTAACATTCCAATCTGAAAACTTCCCTATAGTTACATTCCGTAACTTGCCATTAGCTCTTTTCCTGACCATAAAAGAACGATTACCAGTATGACTGATACGAAAGATAAGCTTAGATTGCTCGCTATCAACGTAATCGACCCTACCTAAATCAGGGGGTGGAATATTTTTTAGACGGGCCTGTGTAAATGTAATTTTATTTGTCATGCTAATCCTCAGTGTAACTTCTTGTCGTGATTTACAAGTATTTAAGGTTATTTAGAATGAATAACCTTTAACAACATTTTTCCATAAACCACTGTCAATGTTAATATTTTTAGAATTTTTAAAAAGTTACCCATATGAGGAATTTATGACTGTTAATCATTGGGTCGCTGGTTCGAGTCCAGCTCGGGGAGCCAAAGAATATTGAAAGCCTCAAAGAGTAATCTTTGAGGCTTTTTTATTTCTGCATCGTAAATATCCCACTACTCAAATAGCTCACTATTTCTCTGTCTAATTATTCTTATAACAAGCAATAAATCTATTGCAGTCACGACTCATACGAACCATTCGTTCAAACCAAAATTTTTTTCAAATCCTCGAGAACAAAACAAATAAACAACGGTCTGTCTATTCATCGTCTTTCACACGAGCAATTAGTTCTAAAAACTTCAACTAACACAAATACTTATTGATATGATATATCATATTTAATAAATTCATTATATGATATATTCCCAGCTATTTTTTGATCATGAATATTCGTTATGAAGCAAATCTCACCTAGTCCATATGCTAAGCCTGTAACCCTTGTCGGACTCATCATTTTATTGATTGCTCTTCTTAACTATTTCTTTAGTGATAAGCCAGGTGACAATGCTGAAGTAACAGAAATAACATCAGATAACAGTAAGCCTGCTGAAATAGCTGCAAATGATAGTTCGAGTCATACAGATAATAATCACATCACTGATGAGAACTCACAGCCAGTTTCTGCTGAGCCTGTAGAGCCTCAACCTCAGGATATACGCTATACGGTAAAAGACGGCGATAGTCTTGAAACGATATTCAATCAGTTAAACATTCCTATCAATACGCTCTACAACATACTCGAAGCCGATGAAGCGTATCTCGATGCCGATGTCTTACATCCTGACCAGCAACTTATCTTTACTTTAGACAAAGAACACAACCTCAGCGAGTTAGCCCTGGTGGTTGATCCCAAAAAGACGGTCATTTATCAAAGAAGTGATGACAACACCTTCATTCACGATGAGAAATTAACACCCACATCATGGCAAACAGAAGTGTTAAAAGGCACGATTGAAGGCAGTTTTTATCTTTCTGCTGTCGATGCTGGCCTAACTGATAAAACCATCATGACAGTGAGAAAATTACTGCAAAGCAAAATTAATTTCCGCCGAGATCTGCGTGCTGGTGATGAATTCCAGGTGGTGATGGAACGAGAAACCATCGATGACACGCCTATTGGCAATAACACCGTTGTTGCTATCCGTTTTAATGGCAAAAAAGTGGACTTAAGTGCCTATCTGCACACCGATGGCATTTACTATGATAAAAAAGGTGAGAATCTCACTCCGGGATTGCTTCGTTACCCAACAGAAAAACGGTTCAGAATCAGTTCATCTTTTAATCCACGTCGCTTAAACCCTGTGACAAAAAGAATCTCCCCTCATAACGGTGTTGATTTCGCCACACCTGTTGGCACTAAAGTGATCTCAACGGGTGATGGTGTCGTATTGCGTGTTGCAACACATCGCTATGCAGGAAAATATGTGGTGATTAAAGAGTTTGGCGCCTTCTCGACTCGCTACCTACACCTAAGCAAAATTCTTGTTCGCAAAGGCCAAAAAGTATCGCGTGGTCAAGTCATTGCATTGTCAGGTAACACCGGCAGAAGTACTGGCCCACATTTGCATTATGAACTACACATCAATGACAAACCCGTTAACCCCATCACCGCCAAAATACCGATGCTGAAATCCATACCCAAAACGGAAATGGCGGTTTATCAGAAACATATCAAAAATCTTGATGATTTGATGTCAGGTGAAGCGATTGTTACTGCAGGTGGAATTGATTGGCTGAATGAGTGGCTGATGCGAGACAAACAAGCAGAAAAAACATCTACCATGTAACAGCATCAGTGGAGTTTTGACATTAAGTCACGAACCTCGTCAGCACGTAATGGCCGCACCAAGCGGCCTACTTCCTGGCCATCATGCAGTAGTATCAACGTCGGCCACAGCTTGACCTTAAACCCACGCCCCAGTCGTTTGCCCTTTCCGTCATAGATTTTAATATGGCGCAGATTGGCATGCTCATTGACGACTTCGTGTATTGCCGCACTTGCTGCCTGACAATGTCCACACCAGGGCGCACCAAACTCAAGCAAAATATCACCCGATAACTCACTAACTTGTTCCAAGGTGAGTGTTTCTTCTGAGTAATCAAAGTTAGAAGCTATACCATTGGTTTTCATACAATTAATTCCCTACTCTGATTTACAATCAACCTCTAATGAAGAGCTAATAACGTAATGGTTAAAAGAGCAAAGCATATGTTAATTAACTTAAGCATTAAATATAGAAATCAAGCTGAACGATAATGAGCGAACTAATTGCTTTTCCATATTTACCGATACGGACGACGTTAATTGCATTATGATTCGCACGGTTTGGCAAATAAGGGCGAGAGGCTCAATTAAGTCTGGTTGAAAACGTTGTTTGGCACATAGCTTTTTCCTAGTCTTTCAAAATCAAGTATTTTCTGCCTCCATAACCTTGATAAACCTGAACATCTCATCTTCCTCCCCTCCTTGATGAACCTGATCTCCTCGCTGATTAGGATCGGGATGGAACTTGTTGTAAAACTCAACAATCTTGAAGCCACATCTATTAACGTAAAAGTGAATGTTACGTTTCTCAAAATACGGAGTAACGGTTTCCCAGGTTTTGGTGCTTGGGTACTCTCTTTCGATCGCTTTCCAGGCTTGGAGCCCTAGCCCCCGACTCTGCCAATCGGTCGAGATGAAGAAAAACGACAACGAGTTACGATTGCTTGTTTCGTCGATTACCACAACCGCGCCTCCAACACGCTGATCATTGACCATTATCCAGTAGGTGACAGCTCCCTCACCCTTAACAGAACGCTCAATGTCTTCATCAGAAGGAATTGGCTCCTCAAGCGGGTGACCTAAGTCCGCTTCCGCCGCAACCCGAAAAGAGCTTTGAAGAGCAACTTTGAACTCGCTGAAGGAGTTGGCGTTAGCCTTTTGGAGTTTGACTGTTCCAAAATCCTCATACTCACTCATCGACTTAACTTCCAACAAGTTTCACTAGACCTAAATTTCAACTAAGTTTCACCTTTCTATCAGGAATCATGAGAGAACTATCAAATCTCCAGGAATTATGCATCATAAAAAGCTCTGTCACATTGCTACTCAACACTGCTTTTATCATTATTATCACGTGGGTGGAGCTCTGACTCTATCCACTGCGCGACTTCTTGTTTGTCTTTACGTTTTACCATCTGCCTCGTATTAATATCTTTTGGATAAACGCATGTACCCGTATTGTGCTTCAGCACAAATGCTCGCTTCGCCCCAACAGGGTGTTTACTCGGTGCATGAATCACTGCCGCTCTCAACTCCAGGCACTCAACGTCTTCCAGTGAAGCGTTTAAACCTATTTCATTTTGAGTCTTTTCAATAATATCTCGAAACGTACCTAAAATCAGATAACCGCCATTGAGCAATGGCCCTTGACGTAGGGTTTGCTGAACGTCCTGCTCGGTCACGTTTATGCGTTCAAATTCTGTCACAGCAAGCTTATGCTCCTCTCCGGACACCATTTTTATCACCGCTTGCACGCACACTACATGAACAGGTCGCTCCCCCATATTCACTAGTAAACATAAAGCATCAGGGTTTTCATTTTGAGCATGATGAAAAATAAGATATGGCCGATTATTACGGCGATATTGACTAAGAATTAACTGTAGATAGACAAGCCAGATAATGGCCATAACAGCAGAGCTGACTGGGCCAATATAATCCATATATTTTTTCTCCTCCGTTGGAAATTGATGTTTAGAGGAGTACTGACTAAGAACTCAGTGATGAGTTTCATTTAGTAAATTGATGAAGTGTGTGAGTGAGAAATCTATAGAAAGAAATCAAGTTTGCTGACACCTTGAACATGCAGAATTAAACAGCGGCGGGCTTTCTACGGGGTCCGAAGAGGGCGCTATTTTGCCCTACGTTTTTGAATGACTTGTTAGGTAGTTTCGTAATTATTAGTTAATAGTTTTAGTTACTTTTTCAACGCCGGTAATCATGTCTTTTATTTGTTCTTCGGTTGGGTCGTCTGGCTTTTTATGGTCACAAAGGTTTCGCAAGTCGCCAAGATGTTGAATAAATCGCCAGTCTGGAACCCCAATTGAATCAGCTTGTTTTAGCGCATCGTTAAAATCAGAAATTGTAAGATTCTTTTTTCTAAATTTTATACCTTTATCAGAACAAACTTGACCCAAGTGACTTTCTAATACGACACCGGCCAAAGCCCCGGCTGCCCTATAAAACTTTTTCTTTAGTAGCTCTCTTGCAGCATCAAGTTCTGAGTCAAATAGGTCTGCTTGAACTAGCTGATATATTTCAAAGAGCGAACTCTCAAATTTAGGTTTAATAGATTTGATAATTGCAAGCTGTTGATCGAAGTGAGGTATAGCAGCCTCTGGCCCCACTCTTTTGTCATGCCAGTCATTTGTTACAACTAATCCTTGAAGGGCATCTTCTATGCGATAGTTTTCAAAGCCTATTTCTTTTCTTGACTTTGGTTTTTGGTAATGCCTAATGAAGTCATCTAATCTGTGCGGTATTAGCTGTGAAACCAAGGCTTTCGCTTCAGAATACCAAATCTGATATTCACTTTTAAAAGATGGGACTGACTTTTCAAATTTGTCTCTTTCTTTTTTATCTGGGAAAGCTTTTTCTAAGGCCTCTTGCCACTGATCAGAATAATTTTCTTTGGTTAGTGCATTTTGGAGTTGACCGCCCTTTTCAATCAAGCTTTCTAAATCTGCTTTGAATTTTTCTTTTTGAATGCTCAATTATCGATCCCTCAGATTTCACATATATAAATAAAGCTACCTAACGCCGCTCAGCACGCGCGGATACGAAATGGAGGCGAAACCGCAATGTAGTAGAAGTAGCTGTGACTGGGATTGTTAGGCATGGTCGGAATTATCACCTAGAAGCAGCTGTTCATCTATAAACTTTGGTGTTCTGTATTTTTCATACTTCAATACAACACGCAAAATCATCCTTAAATATTCAATAACTAAATCGTGAGCCGTAGTAGTTTTTTCATCTTCGATCTTTATAACTCGCTTTTTATCTAAATCCCTGCTTCCATGTGCAATAGCTGAACGATAACTATATATTTTCTTTACATCTCTGAAAACTTGGCTTGGGCTTTTTTTGTTCTGGTCGTCCAGATTTGCTAATGCACCCACTCTCAACGCAAGCTTGTGAGTCATTTCTTGGTTACCATCTGATAAAAGCGCTTCAAGGGCAATTGTCGCATCCAAAACAGCGTCTTCTTCTTCATCTCGAATCACGCATCTATTCAATCGTTTAAAAGCCAAGTTAATAGAATTCTCTTTCGCCGATTGAATTTTATTAAATACCACCTTAACTTTGTCCATTACCTCATCAGAAACAGTTGGAATACTTTCCGTATTCCAATAATAATCTTCAAACCAGCCCGGGTAAGATCTGAGTGTAGCTCCCTGTAGATAAGGAAGATCTGCCGTGCAGTGAGCGTCCCACTCCTTAGCTACCGCATATACTTGGGCGTAGCCGGTCTCTACCGGCTTTATCACTCTCAACGCTCCGAAAAACTGATCGATTAACTCAATTGGGTACGCTCTAGCTTTTGATAAAATATCGAAATCCCACATACGCTCGGTGTTAGGAACATGCCATCCTTTAAGCACTAGTGCGTGAGTGGCCGAACTTACAACATTCTGATGCGCGCTTGTATTATAAGACTTAACTTTGTACCTGGCCTTATGCTCCAAATCAGGAATTCTTTCTACAATGATGCCATCTGCTATTTGTAGTCTGTCAAAATTAAAATCCAAAAATAGTATAGGAATCGATATGTCGATACGTAAATTTCTATCAAACAAATATGAAACCGTTGGTGCTACCACAGAAATTGCTTTCTCATGGTCATACTCAAACTCACCAAATTTATGTATATATCGCTCTATACAATCTTTTATTCCGGATATGATGGATATTTTGTCAAACTCTATTTTCAACTCTTTGTCTGGGTTAGGATTTCCGTTAATCAGGAAGCGCCTATGCAACCGATCATTTGACCTTACAAACTCAACCAAGTCGTTAAATCCTGCAATTTCATCTTCATTAATTTTAGGTTCCCCGCCCCACGAGGCAAAGCATCCTCTATAGTCAGTTGGACCGTTTCCGATTGTTGAGGAGAAACTCGGCAGACCATTTTTATTATAAGACAAGGAGGGAAAATCGTAATAGGTTCCAATGTATACTCCAGACTTTGCAACCTCTCCAACCGCTGACAACCCTTCTCTCAGAGCTCCAAGCAAAAGCTCTACATAGCTGCCTCTTAATTCTTCAATTGATTCGAAAGTATCTGTATTGTCTGAGCCCACGTTTATCAGCCTTTGTAAGTCCTATCGGGTGAACTGGTAATAGTGCCTAACAGTGTCTTTTATGAAGACTGTGGCTTCATAGTTTCGACTTAATATTTTCAAACATTTGATTCTTAATAAAAATGTGATTAATTTTTTGAAGAATAGAGCCAAATCTTGATTCTCTTGGAAATAAGTATGACTCAGAGAAAAAGTAATATTCATATTGAATGCTCCATTTCTATGTCCCTTTAAGTCCTTTACGAACAGATGTTTAAATTGCAATGCAATCTATTGATATTAGGTCAATATTCCATAGTTTTAACGGCCAAGCAACATTCAAAAGTCTTGGATGATAAATATGTGATGTTTTCTAGCTCAATCTCAACCAGCGGCCATTTTGTTCGTAGACTTCAAATTTGGCCCATTGGCGAAAGGCTTCGCGTTCCAGCATGCCGGTGTTGTATAGGTCATTACCCGCTACATTTTTGTAGATAACGACATCATTCTTACTGCCTTCTTTGCCTTCATCTATGACTCGGCGAACGGCCCATGTGTGACCAATTTTGCCATTGCTGTAGAACTTGCCTGTGCTGATTTTTTCTGGATGCTCGATATGCAGTAAGGCATTTTGTTTGGCTTTCTCGAGGAGTTCGCTTAAGCCTTCTTCGGTTAAATCGACAAAAGAATCCAGCTCACGAATAGCGGCATTAAAATCTTCGGTGGTCAGAGAAACGTCTTCGGATGGCACCTCTAATTGAACAGGTTCCGTAACCAGTCTGGATAAATGCACTGGGTAGCGTCGCCAGTGAAATAAGGCATTAAACACAATCGCCACCAGCAGGATAGCGATGACATTAATCAACACAGGGAAAAGCAGATAGCTGTAGCCCAGTTGTGTGATACCTGCTCCGCCCAGAACGGCATTTAATGCAGTGGCACCACCGGGTGGATGGATGCAGCGCGTGTAATACATCAGTCCTACCGCCAAACCTACGGCAATAGCGGCTGCCAGTGGCGTTGTACCGAGAAGATATTGGCAGGTGACGCCTACGGCGGCAGAGATTAGATGACCTGCAATCACTTGCCATGGTTGTGATAAGGCACCATGAGGAACAGCAAACACTAATACGGCGGTGGCGCCAAATGAGGCAATAATTAATAACTCTGAACCCGCACTGATCGCAATATGCTGTGACAGCCACTTCGTCATCAGGATGGTCACTAGAATACCGACCATCGCGCCTAAAGCAGAGATCACTTTTTCGCTATGGCTGGTTCTATTTTTCTCAATCCCCAGCCATAGCATGAGTCGTTTTAAAGCATGCTTCATAAATTAAAATCACGGGATACAAAATAGGCATAAATTATACCTATTTAAATCATCCTCATATAGCAATAGGTTTTATCGAGCTCACCCCTTTCTCTCGGCGAATAAAATGGGCGTGTATTGATACAAAAAAATACTGTATGCCAACACCCATAGCAGGATACTGAGCCATAGACTCAATAAACTGGCTGAAAATACGCTAAACATCAGCGTTCTGACTAAGCCGGCTATCAACACGCAGATGAAAGCGATTTTAATCTTCGAAGACGCGATAATGGGTCTGCCAGTATGACCGAGTGAGACCCGTGACATCATGCTTAAAATAAGTCCGCCCATGCCGCCGACCGTTAACGTATGTAGGGCATCATTCATGCTCATATCACCACCTGCATAATGGTAGGCCAGCAGACTAAACCCAAGAGGAATACACCAGTAACTCAAGTGTAATGACCATAATAACGGGTGAGATAAGGTAGTAAAAAACCGCCAGCAAGCACACCTTATTGCAGTGAGACATGCTGCTATCACTAGCATTATCGCCAGAACACTAGCAGGTATCCATGTTTGTAATTGCAAGAAAAACACAGCCACAATTAACCAAACAGAAAACAGCGCTGCCCTGTCCAGCCATGTCCAACGAGGTCTGGCTGGAATCTGCGTGGTGTTAGCCGTAAACATCGGAATAATACGGCCACCGATGACTGCCATCATCAGCGTAATCAGAAATACGGCTGAATAAAGACTGTTGCTTGCCGTTTCAAACTGCTGCGCCTGACTGGATAGATGAAAATGAATATTGGTAAAGATCAGTAGCACCACTATCGCAACTGCAAAGTAATTACGCTTTTGTTTCTTTTGATAAATCAATTTAGCCAGGAAAAGTCCGGCATATATAAAGAAACTGCTATCCAGCAATATCACTAACCAGGATGGCAAGCTAACTGCTGGCCACATCGCAATACGGCCAACAAGCCAACAACCTACTAATAGCGCACATTGCTTACCATGGATGGAGCGTAAACCTGTCCAGGTTTTTACGGCCGTTAATAAAAAACCAACCAACACCGCACCGACAAAACCAAACATCATTTCATGACCATGCCAGAGTGTGGCCGGCAATGCATTACTCGGATTTACCCAACCATTCCATACACCTCCCCAATAAAGCAGAGCGATGATGCCAAACAGACTAGCCAATAAAAACAACGGCCTGAAAGCGAGATCAAACACAGGCTGTGAAAAAAACGCACGGGAAGATGTTATACGCATACACTGATACCGGAAGATAAAACAGCGAGCCCTTTCGGGCTCAGCTGTTGGGTGAGGTTAAATAATCTCGTCATGTGGGCCGAATGTTTCAAAATGGATACGCTCAGAAGGCACACCATTCACATGCAGTTGCAAACGTACAAAGCGCATAAACTCCAGTGGACCACACAGATACACATCGACATTATTAAAATCGACTTTGTCTCTGAGCAGGTTGATATCCATCAAACCCGTATGAATATCTTCTAAGTCGTTCGTTTCTTCGCTATACCAATAAAAATCATGCAGATTTGGGTGAGCCTGTTTCAACGCCGCCAAACGCTGTTTAAATGAATGTTGCTGAGTATTTTTGCAGGTATGTAAAAAGAAGATATCGTGCTGATAAGTTTCATCACTCACTAAGGTCTCCAGCATAGACATCATTGGAGTTAAGCCAACACCGCCAGAGATCAACATCACCGGTCTGCTGGGTTGGGTTAAAAAGAAAGCGCCAGCCGGTGGCATTAATTCAACTGTGTCCCCCACTTCAACCACATCATGCAGATAATTAGACACCATGCCTTTGATTGGAGAACTCTCACGCTTCACACTAATACGGTAATGATCAGGGTGATATTTATCTGAGAGTGAATATTGGCGAATCTCAACATGCTCGGCATTATCAGGTTTCACTCTGACAGCAATATACTGGCCCGGCTGATACTGTCTTATCGGCTGACCATCCACCGGTTCAAAAATAAAGCTGGTCACTAACTCAGATTCTTTGATTTTGTCTTTGACCCGAAACGCTCTAGGCCCGGTCCAGCCACCCGGCTCTTCTCTGCTATGTTGGTAAAGTGCTTTTTCGCGGTCTATTAATACCGTTGCCAATAACTGATAGGCTTTTATCCAGGCCTCAGCCACATCATCGGTAAACTCATCGGGCGCTAACTCTCTTAATGTCTCAATCAAGTGATGACCGACAATCTGATATTGCTCAGGCTGAATATCAAAGCTGGTGTGTTTCTGTGCGATGCGCTCGACCAACTCGCCTAGCTCACCCAGGTTATCAATGTACTTGGCATAAGCCGCCACCGCACTAAACAAAGCAAATTGCTGACGACCGCTTTTTTGATTGCTCAAGTTAAAGATATCTTTTAGCTCTGGGTTAGCCGTAAACATACGCTGATAAAAATGGTCAGTGACCGCTGTGCCTGCCCCTTCCAGTAAGGGAATGGTGCTTTTTACGATTTGAATAGTGCGTGTATCTAACATGTTGTCCTCGCTGTGCTGTTTTTATGTATTACTACTCATACATTGCAGAAGCTATGCCAGATAAACCTGCTTATATAATTCAGTTACTTAGTCATATATACTTCATCAAACGTGTCTTTATGACCTAATAAAAATAGGTTATTTAGACCTATTTAGTGTTTTTAATACCAGACTAAAAGAGCACCCCATGTCATTAAACAGCCATCACCTTTTAGTGGAAGTCGCGCTGGACTTAGCCAATAGTTTGAATACTGGGGATCGGTTTGATCGCCTGTTAGGCTCTATAAGAAAAGCCATATCCTGTGACGCGGTGGTGTTACTCGGCTTTCGTGATGGCATGCTGACACCGCTAGCCATGCAAGGCTTATCTTCAGATGTGTTAGGCAGACGCTTTTTACTTGCAGAACACCCGCGACTTCAACACATCTGTGACTCAAACAAACCTCTGTTATTTGCTAACGACTGTGACTTACCCGATCCCTACGATGGTTTGCTGGTATCTCAATTAGGTAACTTACCGATTCACTCCTGCATGGGATTACCACTGTATTCGGACAATCAGCTTATTGGTGTTGTCACTTTAGATAGCTTTAAACCATATGCTTTTGATGAGATTGAATTAAAAACGCTGGAATTAATCACAGCCTTATCCGCTGCTACTTTAAAAACTGCACTGGAGTTTAAAAAGCTGGAACTTAGTGCCCATCATGCTCAGGAAGTAGTCAAAGAGTTAACCCAGGAAGCCTTATTAAAAGATGGCGGCGAGATTATTGGGCAAAGCCCAGTCATGCAAACGCTGAAAAACAATATCGAGCTGGTGTCTGGCTCCAATTTTACGGTGCTGATTACAGGTGAAACGGGTGTGGGTAAAGAGCTGGTAGCTAGAAAAATACATCAACTTTCAGATCGTAAAACGGCTCCACTGGTGTATTTAAACTGTGCTTCCCTACCAGAGTCGCTGGTTGAAAGTGAGTTATTCGGCCACACCAAAGGCGCCTTTACCGGCGCAGATAAAGCACGTGCCGGTAAGTTTCAGTTGGCGAATGGTGGCACTTTGTTTCTGGATGAGGTGGGTGAGTTACCACTCAGCACACAAAGCAAATTATTACGAGTGTTGCAGTCGGGCGAAATTCAACCTGTCGGCCAAGACAAAGTCGAACATGTGGATGTACGCATTATTGCTGCCACTAATAGAAACCTGGAAAAAGAAGTCGAGAATGAACAGTTTCGTTCTGATCTTTATCATCGTCTGATGGTGTATCCGATTCATTTACCCAGCCTGAAAGATCGGGGAGAAGACGTGTTGCTTTTGGCCGGATATTTTCTCGAACGTATCAGCCGTCAGCTGAATATCCGCCAGCTCCGATTAACGTCAGAAGCGAACTCCAGCCTGCTCAATTATTCCTGGCCCGGCAATGTACGTGAACTCGAGCATGTGATCAGCCGAGCAGCCTTAAGAGCAAAAGCCAACTCACCTCACCAGGCGATTGTGTCACTCACTTCTGAGTTACTTGAAATCACGTCTGATAAACCCGTAGGCAACTTACCTGATCTGGATACTAACCCAGCTAACAGCCTGCCCAATATGAGTTTAAAAGCAGCGACGGAAGCCTTTCAGAAAAGAGTCATCGCTCACGCATTGCAACAAGCCGATGGTAACTGGGCAATGGCCGCTAAACAGCTGCAGATGGATCGTTCAAATCTTATCCGCATGGCGAGACGGCTAAACATTTCAATACAAAAAACGACGCAGATAACGTTTAACTGACTCAATATAAGCACACGAGAAAAGGGGCAGACTTATTTTTCTATCTCATTTCTCTGGTTAATAATGTTCTAGCAACTTGCATCTTCATATATGGCTATCGATAAGAGTAGGAAATCAAATGCTCTGACCCTATTGATTTACGAAGTTTCTGCAAACCACCTTAAACACCAAAACCAACGCATAGTAAAAATGCCACGCGTTGTGAATCCCTCTTGAACAACTTGTTAGGTATTTATCCACCGACACTACGCTATAAAGCCATAGACAAGAGAACTAGAAAAAGAAACTAATAGTGCAACGACAACACCCCAACGAATTTTCTCTTGAAGCTCATACCTTTCATTACCTTGACCAAGAGCAAAGCTTGCTTTGGGAAAGATCGCTGTTTTTAGTTTATTTAAGCATTTAAATGCTAAATAAACTGAGGCAAAAAATGCAATTAATATACCGATTGCTTTTAGGCTTTCTTCGAACGACATTGCTGCTCTCTTACCATCAGATTCTGGAATCATCAATGTCACGAGAAGCCCACCGAATGTTAAAAGCGCCCCAACAAAAAATACAACATCAACTTTACTAATTGGTGAATACCATGGCCTAAGACCCTCTATAATTTCTGGTATTTGATCTCCAACTTGTGTTACTAAACCATCCTCCCCTGACGAAGATATTGATACTGTACGAAAATCGTCATCCTCTAACTCTAGGCGAGTTATATTCTTGTCTTTCTCGGACTTTGCAATCAACTCTATTCGTTTTATTTGACGCTTTTTTGAGTTTTCAAATTGTATAAGCGCCTCAACAGATTCTACTTTTCGTTCAATTGAATCACTAAATTCAACTATAGCTGAAACGGACTTACCAAAACTTTCTAATTTAGACCATATTTTTCTAATATCGGCCTCTGTTAGGACAAACGCATGATTGTCTCTATGCCTAAATGTTGATTCCACTTTTTCTCCCTAAATACCTAACGCCGCCATAAGCGGTAAGTAATAGCTTGCTAAAATATGAAAAGAAGTGGAACCGAGCAAGCTGTTACGAATCCGACTTGATGGTTTTGTTAAGTTTCTTGGAAATCCCTAGCTAGCATAGTGGATGCAATAGATGGTTCAATTGCATCTTTACCTGCAAACTTCTTAGCAGCCTCATAACCTTCATTTCTATATTTAGCAAGCATTTCGCTATACGAATAGATATTACTTGTATCAATGCGTAACCTCAAAGCAGTACCTTTATATTTGCACTCCAAATCGTTTTTTGATGTGCGATCTAAAAAAATACTTTTGTCATTACTTGCGATAAAGAAGTCACCACCATTTCGGCAAATTCGACTAGTCATATAGAGACCAAAACCAGAGTTTTGCCACTCATCATGTTTTCGTTTTTTGACCCCTTTATACATTTTCCCTGAAACCCCAGGCAACATGGCAAGGTGCAAAGCGTCTCGCTCATTATTTATATTTAAATATGGGTTGCTGGAAAGTCCATGCATAATTCCATTACCAGTATCCAGAACAGCAAGTTCCACCAAGTTTTTAGTCGGCCAATATTGAGCACAATATTCAATTATTTCAGACCCTGAGTGCTCAACAACGTTCCTTAATATCTCTCTAATTGAGAATGTAAGGGTGTCGACTAGATCACCACTTTGTTGGCGAGTTAATATTTTTGCAATTTGCTCAGATTTGGCTTCGATTACGTTACCCACATGGTCGTATGAGTCAGCCGCTTCTTGCTCTAAATCTGCGACATTTAATATTGTCAGGGGTAAATAAGTACTACTACCCGAAGCCTCCCCTGGCTCGTTCCCAAATTTGAGCCCAAATGCTCTGAAGAACCCCATATGTGCAGCATATGATTTATCTTGATGATTTAAGGCCGTAAACTTGCTTTTAGGTTTGGTTTTCCTGAATCTCTTTAATTCATTCGCAACGTAAGCCATTGTAAAGGGCTCTACTCGGCCAAGGTTAGCAAAGTCAAATGCATATTCATCCGAGTGCTCTAAATCCCATAATCGATTACAGAAATTCAATGCATTTTTAAGGGATAAATTTTGAGGAACTTTTACTTGAAGCATTCTCATCCTTGTAGAAGAAACTTAACGATTTACTCAGCCGACGCGTTAGCGGTCGGATGGAGTTTCTTGTTAAGAGTTTTCTTTGAAACGTCAAATATTTTGAGGATTAAAGCAAATACTGTTTCAGGTTTTCCCGTCTCGTCACTTATTTCATCACAATTTTTACTATGTTCAAGATATTGTTCGAAATATTGATTTGCTTTTACGTCATTTTTTTCGTAACCAAATAGACCGAAATAAAAAGCTGTAGCGAAAAAAGCATCAGACATAAAGAACCCCTTATCGTGGGATTGTTGCATGAATTTTTTAGATTGGGTTGGAGAGTGTTGCCTGTATTTTATTGCAGACATATAAAATTCAGGCTCGCCAGATTTAATAGCCACTTTGGGGGGCTTAAGTAAATTAAAGGCCAAATCGAGATTTTCTTTCCCACCATTCATCACCATGTATTTAGGTATGAATAAATCTTTACTTATACAGTTTTCTGCATAAGCAAAATTTATTTGTGAAACTAAAAGTATTAATAGAAATAGAGGTTTCATACTCTTAACAGTGTCTTTTATGAAGCCTGTGGCTTCATAATAAATATTAAAGAAGTCGCTTCATAATTCCATTTTAAAATCTCTAAACATTTGATTAAAAAAGAAACGGCGATTAATTTTTTTGAGAAATAGAGCCAAAAAGTTGAAATGGGCTGGAAAAGTAGAGCCATATCTTGATTCTCATTGACAATGAATATTTCTTTGAGAAAAAGCGATATTCATATTGAATGATCCATTTCTATATTCCTTTAAATCCTTTACGAACTGATGTTTAATTCGCAATATAATCTATTGATATTAGGTGAATATTCCATAGTTTTAATTGTTGAGCAACATTCAGAATCATTAGATGATAAAAATCAGATGCTAACTCGCTTAACCAAAGCAATAACCATTTTTTCATACACTTCAAATTTCATCCATTGACGGAAGACTTCCTGCTCCAGCCTGCTGATAATCCATCAGTCATGACTCTCTGCACTATTGTAGAAAACCACACCATTTTTAGTTCTCTCATTTTTGAACCTATTACGAATCACACGATGCATTAAAGCTGAGATTGTAGTGTTTCCCATACCGATATATAGTTATACTTACTATCGATATTTAGAGACAATAAAAACCAGATGACTGAACAACATGTAGAAACCACATCGGCTTTATTCAGTCGTGGTCGTAAATACGATCATATGGCGTTGTTGGAGCAGATTGATGTCACAGGTTCAATTCGCGCCGCAGCAACAGCATTAGGTATGACATATAAAACGGCCTGGGATGCTGTTGAAACTATTAATAATATGACCGACAGTCCTCTGGTGGAACGTCGCAAAGGTGGTCGTGATGGGGGTGGAGCTAAATTGACAGATCATGGCCGTCGGCTTATCGGCACATTTCGTCGGCTTGATGAAGAACGTGAGCGTGTTCTGCATCAGTTAAATGATGTGGTAGATGACTTCGATGCTTATTATCAGCTCATCAGGAGATTTGATTTGAAAACCAGTGCTCGTAATCAGTTTCTTGGCAAAGTGAAAACGATCAAACAAGGCGAGATTTCAAACGAAGTGATTTTGGATATCGGCGGTGATGATGAAATTGTCGCCAATATCACGTCAGATAGTCTCGAGCATCTTGAGCTTAAACAAGGCACAGAAGCCTACGCGATGATTAAGGCTTCGTGGGTGATTCTGACCTTAGATCATCAGCTAAAAACCAGTGCCCGAAATAAGCTCACAGGCAAAGTTGCACGCTGTCATGAGGGCGCGATCAATACAGAAGTTATTATTGAATTAAACGGAGGCAAAACACTGGCTGCCACCATCACCAATGAAAGCGCCCATGAACTGAATCTCAAACCGGAGACACAGGTCACGGCATTAATAAAAGCGTCCAACGTTATCCTTGCTGTTGCGAGTTAATACTGAGATATCACAATGAAGACATTACAAAAAGTCCTTACCGCCCTTTTCTTTTTATTTGCTCTTGGTAATGTTCAGGCGCAAACCGTGATGGTGGCGGTAGCAGCCAATTTCACCGAACCTATGCAGGAAATTGCTGCTGCCTTTGATAAAGAGACGGGAAATAACACGGTGCTGTCTTTTGCCTCATCCGGTAAGTTTTTTGCCCAGATAAAAAATGGTGCGCCTTTTGATGTCTTCCTCTCTGCCGATGCCGCCAAACCATTAGCCCTTGAAGAAGCTGGTCTCAGTGTCAAAGACACTCGTTTTACTTATGCTAAGGGCGCATTGATTTTATGGTCACCCAAAGCGGATTTTGTCGATAGTCAAGGTCCGGAGGTGTTGAAAACCGATCAGTTCAAACATCTATCTTTAGCCAATCCTAAACTCGCTCCTTATGGCACGGCTGCCATCGAAACATTAAATAATCTGGGTGTTTATGAGGATGTCGCTAAAAAAATTGTGATGGGAGAAAATATTGCTCAGGCGTATCAGTTTGTTGCTACGCATAACGCTCAACTGGGTTTTGTGGCTTTGTCACAGGTCATGAAGCAAGGCAAGCTAAGTTCAGGCTCCGGCTGGATTGTGCCTAAAGACCTATATTCGCCTATTCGTCAGGATGCGGTATTACTCAAAAAAGCAGAAGATAATGATGCGGCAAAGGCCCTGCTCGACTACCTTAAATCAGACAAAGCCCTGGCGATTATCGAATCCTATGGTTACTCACACTAAGCCCAAATTAACCTAAGACATCATGTTCAGCGACGCGAATCTCACTGCTATTTTACTGACGGCGAAACTGGCTAGTATCGTGACTATTTTGCTGTTACTCATCAGTACACCTATCGCCTGGTGGCTAGCCCGCACCCGCTGTCGAGCTAAAGTCGCTATTGAAGCACTGGTGGCGATGCCGATTGTCTTACCACCGTCGGTTATCGGCTTTTATTTATTAGTCGCTATGGGCCCTGAAGGGCCGGTGGGGCAATTGACTCAAGCACTTGGCTTGGGCACCTTACCTTTTACTTTTAGCGGGCTGGTGATTGCATCCATTTTTTATTCCCTGCCCTTTGTAGTGCAACCCATACAGTTAGCCTTTGAAAATATTAGTGAACATTATCTGGAAGCCGCTGCCACACTGGGTGCCAGTCCACTCGATCGCTTTTTCACTATTGCCTTGCCGCTTGCCATACCTGGATTTTTAACCGGTGGCATTCTTGGCTTTGCTCACACAGTCGGTGAGTTTGGTGTGGTGTTAATGATTGGTGGCAATATTCCCGACGTCACCCGTGTCGTCTCTGTACAAATTTACGATTATGTCGAAGCATTAGAGTACGGGCAGGCATGGGAGCTATCGGCCATTATGATTGCGTTTTCCTTTATTACCTTGTTATTGCTGTATCTATTTAACCCCAATAAAAGAAAAACCGCATGAGCACGTCTGTAATGGAAACCCGCTTTTATCTTCAACATCAGGGCTTTACGCTGGATATTGATCTGACCATTCCTGATCAAGGTGTCACAGCTTTGTTTGGCCCGTCCGGTTCGGGAAAATCCACCATCCTACGTTGTATTGCCGGTCTGGAAAAAGCCAAGGGCAAATTCGTCTTTGATGGCAACGTCTGGCAGGATGACAACACCTTTATTCCTCCCCACCAGCGTCCAATTGCCTATGTATTTCAGGAGTCGGCTTTATTCCCTCATCTCAGTGTGATGGCCAATTTGAACTATGCCTTTAAACGTAGAAAACAAAACAACCATGAATTTTCACTGGATAAAGCCATTGAGTTATTAGGTATTGCACACTTACTTGACCGCAAACCTGCCAAATTATCCGGTGGTGAAAAACAACGGGTTGCCATAGCACGTAGTCTGGCGGTGAACCCAAAACTCTTATTAATGGATGAACCATTAGCGGCACTGGATGTAGCCAGAAAACGTGAGTTTTTGCCTTTTTTAGAAAAGCTGCATGACACACTGAAAATGCCGGTGATATATGTGAGTCACTCCCCCACTGAAGTGGCGCGATTAGCCGATCATATCGTGTTACTGAAAGAAGGTCGGGTTCAAGCTACTGGCCCGCTCAATCACACACTGTCTCGGCTGGATTTATCTTCACAAATGGATGAGCAAGCTAGCGTCATCATTGAAGCCAGGATTGAACAACTTCAGTCTGAATGGCACCTTGCTGAGGCTGCGTTTGAGGGTGGCAGCATGTGGGTTAGAGATATGAATTTTGTTATCGGCAGTCAGGTGCGTCTGCAAGTGCTGGCTCGCGATGTCAGTCTCACCCTATCTCCTGATAAAGATTCCAGTATTGCCAATACAATAGAGGCCATCATCGAAGAAGTCGGCGCTGGTGATCATCCAGCCATCTTATTAGTGAGACTTAAGATCGGCGCTAATTTTCTCCTTTGCCGTCTTACCTCACGCTCATTTCATCATCTCGGCGTTTCTGTTGGTGATAAAGTCTGGGCGCAAATTAAATCCGCTGCCATCATCGAATAACTGCATTTCTTCTAGCTCGTTCCAGCCTTTTCCAATACATCATCTTCCATGCCTGTCATTTGAATAGAACAACAGGCATTTCATCATCTTCATGATCAGGATCAATGTCGCGATACATTCTCAGCTTTATTATTGGCGGCAGTTTTTTGGAATACCCGACAAATGGATAATAAGGCTCAATAAAGATGAATTCAGATGCAACGATAACAGCATCTTCTCTCTATGATCGTGCTTTAGGCGCTTATCTTGGTTTTGCTTGTGGTGATGCACTCGGCGCCACCTTGGAATTTATGACACCAGAACAGATTCACGAGAGTTATGGCCTTCACAAAGATATTACCGGCGGTGGCTGGTTAGGATTGCCAAAAGGTCACGTGACTGATGCGACCGAGATGACGCTCACACTCAGTCAGGCCATTATTGATGCTCAAGGCTGGGATATTAAAGTCGCCGCTGATTACTTTGTGGTCTGGTTAAGCAAACATCCGACCGATATCAGCGAGGCAGTACTGCGGGGGATTCGTCGTTATAAAAATACCGGTGAGATCATAGCCCCTTATGATGAACATGACGCTGGTAACGGCGCCTGTAGCCGAATATTACCTTTGGCTTTGATCTGTCTGTATCAAGATGATGAGTTTGAACACTGGCTTTGTGAACAAAATCATTTTACTCACCACAACAGCTTATCTGACCGAGCCAGTCAGATGCTGGGATATTTGATAAAGCATTTAATTCGGCAAGAAACTGATTTGGCTGAACACACCATTTCTGAGTTCATTGAAAAAGAGCCCTTGTTTGCTTTCTCACCCTACCCTGGTCATAGCTCTGGCTATATCGTGGATACCATGCAAACCGTGCTGCATTTTTTTCATACTACCGATGGCCTGGAATCCTGTGTGATTAAGACGGTCAATATGGGCGGTGATGCCAATACGGTGGGTGCTCTCGCCGGTATGTTGGCTGGCGCAAAATATGGCGTGGATGCTATTCCCGAGCGGTGGCTGAAACAACTTGATCCGGATGTTTATCAACAGATAAAAAGTCAAACAACCACCTTACTTTCATTAGCAGAAAAACTCGCCGAACAAGATCAATAAGATCTTTCTGCTGTGACGGCGAAGTGTTATGTCGCTTTGCTAAGGTGAGCAAGGTATAATTCTTTCCTATATTCAAAGGACTACTAGCTCCCTGAGTTTATCTCTCTCCCATTAAGAAGTTCAGTCTTGATTGCGGAACAACGCTAAGTCTTATTTTCATATCCTCTGAACAGCCATCACGCATGCACGTGATTATTAATTGAGTTCCTATGTCAGATACTGCTTTTTCATCCCTCCCCTTATCTCAGCCGCAACTGGATGCCTTAACCTCATTAGGTTATGACAGCATGACAGCCATTCAGGCAGAAACATTACCCTGGTTATTAAAAGGCCGTGATGTGGTCGCCCAGGCGAAAACCGGCAGTGGTAAAACGGCGGCGTTTGGAATCAGCGTATTAAGTAGCATCAACCCGCGTTTCTTTGGGGTGCAAGCGTTAATCTTAAGTCCGACCCGCGAGCTGGCAGAACAAATCACCAGCGAATTACGCAAGCTCGCGCGTTTAATGCCTAACATCAAAGTCACCACCTTATGCGGTGGTAAACCCATCGGCCCACAAATTGCGTCACTAGAACATGGCACACATATCGTCGTGGGCACGCCGGGTCGGGTAAATGACTTACATAGCAAAAACTGTTTAAAGTTAGATCAACTGAAAGTGCTGATTCTCGATGAAGCGGATCGTATGTTGGATATGGGCTTTGCTGAAGTGATTCACCACATCATTGATCAAACACCAGAATCGCGTCAGACCGCTCTGTTCTCTGCCACCTATCCTGATACGATTCAGCAGATGAGTGAATCCATCCAAAAGTCACCGGTATCAGTTAAGGTTATCTCTGAACATAAACAAGATGTTATCGAGCAACTGTTTTTTGATATCAATAAAAATGAACGTGATCAGGCGTTAATCAAACTGATTCAGCACTATAAACCGAATAATGCTGTTATCTTCTGCCATACCAAAAAGCAATGTGATGAAGTGGCTCAGTGGTTGTCCAGTCAACAAATACAAGCGGCCGCTATTCATGGCGATCTTGAACAACGGGATCGTGATCAGGCACTGATTCGTTTTGCCAATAACAGTTGCCCAGTATTGGTCGCTACCGATGTTGCCGCCAGAGGGCTGGATATCGCCGCTCTGGAAATGGTCATTAACTATGAATTACCACGCGATCCGGAAGTGTATGTGCATCGTATCGGCCGTACCGGTCGTGCCGGTGAAAAAGGCATGGCGATCAGTATCGTCACACCAGCCGACGCGCCTCGGGTTGTTGCCATTGAAAACTATGTCTCCGAGCCAGTTCATTATGGCAACTTATCCAAGCTAAAGACCGATTCAGGTTTCACGCTGCAAGGCATGATGACCACCATCCAGCTGGATAGTGGTCGTAAAAATAAAATACGCCCTGGTGATATTTTAGGTGCCTTAACTGGCGATGCGGGTTTAAACGGTCAGCAAATAGGCAAGATTGATATTCGCGATATGTCCAGCTACGTGGCCGTTGAACACAGTGCCCTTAGGCAAGCAATGAATTACTTAGCCAAAGGCAAAGTGAAAGGCCGATCTGTTCGGGCCAGACAAATTCGTTAACTGATTGCTTGTTATTGCTTTTCGAGCACGTAAGTACGCCACATCGCATATTTGGGTAAAAAGTCGATGGCGGCTTTTACTTCAAAACCACTCTGGCGAAACTCATTTTCAATGGTGTGCTGATTAATCACAAAGCGGTTTTGGTACTCCCTTGCGTGGCGTTTTTTCTCCAGCTTTTTACGACGCCAGGCTTTAAAGTTACCATCCACCCATAACGAAATAATCACGCTTTTTTGTGTTACCCGATGAAACTCTTTCAGCAGTGTTAAGCGATCTTGTGCATCACCAATATGGTGAATAAGACGAATACAGAAAATATTTTCTACAAAATTATCTGGCACATCCAGGCTGAACGCCGACGCCTGAAATGCTTCTACCCGTTGTGTGATTGCCTTGTCACGATACCGCATGCCGGTATTTATCATGTCCTGGCTATAATCACTGGCAAAGATCTCGCGCTGTGCATCTTCACATAATAAAGACCAGAATCGGCCTGTACCACATGGCACATCTAATACCGTTTTTGGGTCACCCGCGAGCTTAAGTGCTTGTCTGGCCACTTGATGATCACGCCAGTTAGATAATTGACGCCATAAGCCATCCTGATGTTTTTCAAAATAAGCTTTCGCATGTGTATCATCGTATTTATCTGAAAACTCAAGCGTTGTTTTAATATCTGTGGTCATCTCATCACCTGCTTTTTTAAACTGAGGCTGAGTATGGTTAACAAATATTAAAAAAGACTTAACCGGTTTTTAATATTGCAACGTGGCGTTAACTTAAGTGAGACATTAATCCTTTAATGCCCATACTTTCATATAATCACCTGTTTTATAGCCGAATAATTTATTGCCACCACTGGCAACAGCAATATACTGCTTTCCTTCAATCTCATAACTGATTGGTGGCGCATTCACACCGGCTTCTGAGTGACCTTGCCATAACAGCTCACCTGAGGCCGCATCAAAGGCTAATAATCGACCATCCCCTTCACCTGTAAAGACAAGACCGGCAGCCGTGCTAAGCACGCCGCCCAATAATGGATTTGGGGTTTTATATTGCCAAACAATTTGGCCAGTATTGATATCGATCGCCGTTAATAGCCCATAGTGCTCAACATCATTCATGGGTGACATAGAAGAATATTTCACCCCTGACTCGCCATCGCCGGTCCCCATTTGATGCAGGCGATAATTAATTGGCCAGTGAATACCCGCGATGAAAGCGAGTCCACGTTGTTGATCAACAGAAATAGGTGACCAGTTCGAGCCGCCAAGTACCCCCGGGTAGATAACGGTACCCTCTTCACTAGGCAGTTTGAACATATTCTGTTGCGGCACATAGGCTTCGCTTCTAAATAACAGTTTGCCCGTGTTACGGTTTAACACATAAAACCAGCCCGTTTTTCCCGCCTGACCCAGCGCATTGATCTTTTTGCCATCAATATCCACAGTGAATAATGCCGGAGGGCTGGCCACATCATATCCCCATAGATCATGGGGGACTTGCTGGAAATACCACTTTACTTTGCCACTCATGGCATCTAATGCGACGATAGAAGATGTGTAGAGATTATCACCAGGTCGTGACGAGTCTTCCATCTGTGGCGATGGATTCCCGGTGCCAAAAAATAGTGTATCGGTATCCTCATCTATTGCAGGCGTACTCCAGGCTGAGCCACCGCCATAACGCCAAGCATCAGGATATTCTGCTAACACCGCTTTTTCTTTTTCGATATCTCTGGGTAAGGCTTCACCACCCGGTGTAGTTGTGACGAACTGACCTTCCCAATTGTGTTCTGGAATGGTATCGAACTGCCATAAGGGTTTTCCGGTTTCAGCATCATAGGCAGCAAGAAAGCCTCTCCGTCCATACTCACCAGCGATACCCACCACAGCACCCAAAGGTGCATTAACGTCAGGAGAGTCGATATGTAAGCCATAACCAACACCTGTAATGCCAATAATGACCTGGCCTTTGTACACCATGGGTGCCATGTTGATACCGGCGCCTGATTTACCCGATACTTTTCCTTTAGCCTCATCCCCCAGCGTAGCGATATCCTCCTGAATACCACTCTCACCCAGAGTGACATCTCTATCCCAGGCTAGCTTGCCTGTTTGTCGATCCAAAGCAATCAACCGACCGTCTACTGTGCCCATATACACATGATAATCATCAACAGCGACACCTCGATTCGCCGGACCACAACACATCTCACGGGATGTGATTCGCTCATGATGATAACGCCATATTTGTTGCCCCGTTTTGGCATCTAATGCCACCACGTCATTAAAGGGTAAAGACAAGTACATCACCTTATCTTTGACAATAGGCGTTGCTTGAAAAGTGGCTTTAATACCGCTTTGATATTGCCACGCAGGCTGTAAATTCTGGATGGTATCTTGATTAATTTGTGTCAGCGGTGAATGCCTTTGATGCCATGGGTTACCACCAAATAAAGGCCATTGATTTTCATCAGCATTGGCCTGCACATTTAATATACTGAAAACAACGACGATACAAAGCTGTCTTAATTTCATCATCCGCACCATTTATTCTGCTTGATAAAATCACTATACATGAGAAGTCTCTGTATTTTTTGTTATAACAAAGACACGATAAATCTATTTTCAGTTAAGGATTCGTAATGGAGTTACCACAAGATAAACATGCCGTTTTACGGATTATGGCCAGACCGAGTGATGTGAATATCGCTGGTGATATTTTTGGTGGTTGGTTAATGTCGCAATGTGATATTGCCGGTGGTATTTATGCCAGTCGTCTTGCCGGCGGCCGGGTTGTCACTGTCGCCGTCAATAATTTTCAGTTTATTGCGCCCGTGTTGGTGGCTGATATTGTCAGTATTTATGTGGATACAATACGGATTGGCACAACCTCTATCACCGTGAAAGTAACGGTATTAATTGAACGCCGTGATGGAAAAAATGAAACGACAATGAAGGTAGCAGAAGCTGACATTGTCTATGTTCATATTGATGAAAACCGCCAACCAGCCGCTATTACACAAGAATAATATCGACACATAAAATATAAGGCCTTAACGGCCTTATATTTGTTGCTTATGTTGAGAAGAAGTGCGTTAAACAGCTTGCTTCGTCGCAGCGGCTTCTTCCATGCCACTTTTAACTTGCTCTGCTGCTTCTTTCGCAATCGGATCCAGCTCAGCACCACCAGCATCAAGATATTCCACTAAATCTTCTTTCATCTTTCTGGCCCAGAAGCGCTTGATATGACTGGCAACACGTTCAGCTGCCTCTTTATCTTCGTAAGCGCGATTATTGGCCGCGATTTGGTTAATCATTTTGATCAAAGTTTCAACCGGACTATGACTCATTTTGTTACTTTCCTTACATTGCCCTGTGGGCTTTTTCGTGATCATATTGAGTAAACGGATCGTGATAAATGACGTGACGACCAGAACGGGCAAAGCCAACCAGCTTCAGACCCACATGCTGTGCTTGTTCAATCGCTAAAGATGTGGGGGCAGATACTGCCACAAGACAGCCAAAACCAGCGCTGGCTGTTTTCTGTACCATTTCATAGCTGGCACGACTGGTGACTAAAACAAAACCGTCGTGTGGCGATAATCCGGCTTTAACGTGAGCACCGATGAGTTTATCCAGTGCATTATGTCTGCCGACATCTTCCCTCGTTAGCACAATATTACCCTCAAGATCACACCAAGCTGCGGCATGGGTCGCCCCTGTCAGTTGCTGAAGCTGTTGGTATTGCTTGATATTATTCAAGGCTGTCTGGATAACATCATCCGCAACTTGCACCGACTGAACGGGTTTAATCGGGCGAATAGCCTGTTTAAGTGATTCAACACCACATAAACCACAGCCAGTTCGGCCAACTAAACTGCGTCGACGCTCACGTAATGCATCAAACTTTTCATCAGCAATCATCAATCGGACACTGATGCCATTACTATTCGACTGCACATGAATATGGCTAACCTGTTCGGCATTATCCACAATATCTTCAGTCAAACTAAACCCCAGAGCAAAGTCAGCTAAATCTGCCGGTGTCGCCATCATCACCGCATGAGAAATCGTGTTGTAAACCAGTGCAACAGGTATTTCAACAGCAATGTCGTCATGCTGATATTGGGTAGCCGATTCATTGTGATGAACGGCTACCTCAACATCAACTGTCGTTTTATCAACGCTTGTCATTACTCAGCTTCTACCTCTGAGTGAGCCGTGTCTGCTGCCCCTTTCAGTAGTTTCATCTGCAACGCTTCAAATGATTTGAAGTTTTGCTGCCACTCTGAAGGTTGGCTGACTCGTTCAACCTGAACGGCTGTCACTTTATACTCAGGACAGTTGGTCGCCCAGTCAGAGTTATCGGTGGTAATAACGTTGGCACCACTACCAGGATGATGGAATGTGGTGTAAACCACGCCCGGCAGGACTTTATCGGTAATGCGAGCACGCAATACCGTTTGTCCGGCTCGACTGGTAATACCTAACCAGTCATTCTCTTTAATACCCCGTACTTCAGCATCAGATGGATGAATATCCAATACGTCCTCATTATGCCAGGCCTGATTCTCAGTACGACGTGTTTGAGCACCGACGTTGTATTGAGACAGGATACGTCCGGTAGTGAGTAATAATGGGAAACGACTATTAGTACGTTCATCCGTCGCCACATATTCAGTGACACTGAAACGACCTTTACCAATCGGGAAATCATCCACATGCATGGTAGGCATACCTACTGGATTTTCATCATTACATGGCCATTGAATACTGCCCAGCTCGTCAAGACGATCATAGTTAACACCGGTAAAGGTAGGTGTCAGCGAGGCAATTTCATCCATAATTTCTGATGGATGGTTGTAATGCATGGGATAACCAAGGGCATTCGACAAGTCCACTGTGATTTCCCAGTCTTCCTTACCTGCGATTGGTGGCATCACTTTACGTACACGGTTGATACGGCGTTCCGCGTTAGTGAATGTACCGTTCTTCTCAAGGAACGAAGAACCCGGTAATAACACGTGTGCAAATTTGGCTGTTTCATTCAGGAACAGATCCTGAACAATCAAACATTCTAATGAACGCAGTGCTTTTTCCACATGTTGTGTGCCTGGATCTGACTGAGCAATATCCTCACCCTGAACATATAAGGCTTTAAATTCACCAGCAATCGCTGAATCAAACATATTCGGGATACGCAGACCTGGCTCATTATCCAGTTTCACACCCCAGACTGATTCAAAGTGTGCACGCGCAGTATCATCTGAAACGTGTTGATAGCCTGGCAATTCATGTGGGAATGAGCCCATATCGCATGAACCCTGCACATTATTCTGACCACGAAGTGGGTTCACGCCCACACCTTCGCGACCGATATTACCGGTTGCCATCGCCAGGTTAGCAATACCCATAACCATGGTTGACCCCTGACTATGTTCGGTCACACCCAGACCATAGTAGATGGCACCGTTCTTCGCTGTCGCATAAGTTCTGGCCGCTTGACGCACTTTGTCTGCGGCGACACCGGTTGTGGCTTCAACGGCTTCTGGTGAATGACGTTCATCACGAATGAACTCACGCCATTTTTCATAACTTTCCATATCACAGCGTTTTTCCACAAAGGCTCTGTCTTCCAGGCCTTCTGTCACCACGACGTGTGCAATAGCATTAACCAGCGCCACATTAGAACCTGGGCGTAAAGCTAGATGCTGTGCTTTTTTCAAATGCGGAGTTTTCAACAGATCAATATGACGTGGATCGGCCACAATCAAGTCGGCTCCTTCACGCAGACGACGACGCATCATTGAACCAAATACCGGATGCGCATCCGTTGGGTTAGCACCGATAACCATGATGACATCAGATTTCATTACAGAATCGAAGTTCTGCGTACCCGCTGATTCACCCATGGTCACTTTCAGACCATAACCCGTTGGTGAGTGACAAACGCGTGCACAGGTATCCGTGTTGTTATTACCAAATGCCGCACGGACTAATTTTTGAACCAAATAACTTTCTTCGTTAGTACAGCGTGATGAGGTGATACCACCGACACTTTCACGACCGTATTTAGCTTGAATACCTTTCAGACGTGTTGCTGCAAAATTAATCGCCTCTTCCCAGCTAACTTCTTGCCAAGGATCGGTAATCGACTCACGAATCATCGGTGCTTTGATACGATCTTTATGCGTGGCATAACCAAAGGCAAAACGACCTTTCACACAAGAATGACCGTGGTTTGCGTCGCCGCCTTTATAAGGCACCATACGCACCACTTTGTCGCCTTTCATTTCAGCTTTAAATGAACAACCAACACCACAATAGGCACAGGTAGTGACAACACTGTGCTCAGGTTGGCCCATTTCAATGATGCTTTTTTCCATCAGTGTAGATGTTGGGCACGCTTGCACACACGCACCACAAGACACACACTCTGAATCCATAAAGTCTTCATTTTGACCAGCAGCGACTTTGGAATCAAAACCACGTCCATCTATCGTCAGAGCAAAGGTTCCCTGCACTTCTTCACAGGCACGTACACAACGAGAGCAGACGATACATTTACTTGGATCAAAGCTGAAATACGGGTTGGAATTATCTTTTTCACTATCCAGATGGTTTTCACCTTGATATCCATAACGTACTTCACGCAGGCCCACATCACCAGCCATATCCTGCAACTCACAGTTACCATTGGCAGGACAGGTCAGACAATCCAGTGGGTGATCTGAAATGTAAAGCTCCATCACATTTCTGCGTAATTTCGCTAACTTGCTGTTTTGCGTGGTGACTTTCATGCCTTCATCAACAGTTGTTGTACATGAAGCCGGATAGCCACGTCGTCCTTCAATCTGTACAGCACATAAACGACAAGAACCAAAGGATTCCAGATTGTCGGTTGCACATAATTTTGGAATATTGATATTCGCTAACGATGCAGCACGCATTACTGACGTGCCTTCAGGCACTGTGATTTCCACACCGTCAATTTCTACAGTCACTAACTTCTCAGATACACGAGCTGGCGTACCGTAGTCTTTATTTGGATTAAATGTTTCAATTCTCATGTCGTCACTCCTAGCGCGTTGCGCTGAGTTCTTCTGGGAAATATTTCATTACGCTCTGCACAGGGAATGGCGTCATGCCACCCATCGCACAAAGCGAGCCGTCTATCATGGTTTCGCATAAGTCTTCGAGTAAGACCCAGTTCGCATTGGCATTTTCACCGTTGCGAATACGATCAATGACCTCAACACCCCGTGTGGAGCCAATTCGGCATGGCGTACATTTGCCACAAGACTCGACTTTACAAAATTCCATTGAGAAACGGGCCTGCTGTCCCATATCCACGGTTTCGTCAAACATAACGACCCCGCCGTGGCCTAATACGGCGCCAACAGCAGCGAACTCTTCATAGTCAATGAGGGTATCCCATTGGCTTGCGGGTAGATAAGCACCCAGCGGACCACCTACTTGTACAGCTTTCAGAGGTTTACCCGTCAACGTGCCGCCACCAAAGTCTTCCATTAACTCTCGTAAACTAATACCAAAAGCTAATTCGACTAAGCCGCCTTGTTTTACATTACCCGCCAATTGCAAAGGTAATGTGCCGCGCGAACGCCCCATGCCATAGTCAGCATACGACTGACCGCCTTTATCCAGGATATAAGGCACAGCAGCAAACGAAAGCACGTTATTAACAACGGTCGGTTGACCGAATAAGCCGACAATCGCTGGTAACGGTGGCTTGGCTCTGACTAAACCACGTTTACCTTCCAGACTATCTAATAAAGATGTCTCTTCACCACAGATATAAGCACCTGCACCGAGACGCACTTCTAAATCAAAGTGTTTACCCGACCCCAGAATATTTTCCCCCAGATACCCGGCTTTATAGGCACGTTCAATTGCTTCATTCAGAAGTTTATGGGCGACAGGATATTCAGAACGGAGATAGATATAACCTTGTGTTGCATGAACGGCCAAGCCAGCAATGGTCATGCCTTCTATCAACATAAATGGATCGCATTCCATCACCAGGCGATCGGCAAAGGTACCGGAGTCACCTTCATCAGCATTACAGACAATATATTTTTGTTCTGCTGGGGTATCTAAAACGGTTTGCCACTTAATCCCTGTTGGGAAGGCGGCACCACCACGACCACGCAGGCCAGATGTTTTGACTTCATCAACAATATTCTGGGCTTGCATTGCGATGGCATTTTTCAGGCCGTTAAAGCCATCCAAAGCAATATAATCTTCAATTGAAACAGGATCAGTAATACCAGAACGGGCAAATGTCAGTCTTTGTTGTTTTTTGAGGAAGGGATGTTCTTCAACCAGACCAATGCAACTGTCGTGTTGTTGATTACCATCCAGCATGCCAGCATCAAATAGCGCCGGTACTTGCTGAGCACTAACTGCGCCATAACCTACTCGACCTTGTGCCGTCTCGACTTCAACAAGTGGTTCAAGCCAGAGCATGCCACGACTACCGTTACGAACAATAGTCGCATCCATGCCGCGTTGTTCAATTTCTTGCTGAACCGCTTCTGCTAGCTGATCTGCTCCCAAAGAAAGTGCCGTGGTATCGCAGGGAATGTAAATACGTTGACTCATTAGCCGACCTCCTTCATATCTTGCTGATGGGAAGCCACTAACTCATCAAAACGCTCAAGACTGACCCGTCCATGAATATCATCATCGATTCTAATTGAAGGGCCTGTAGCACAGTTACCCAGACAATAAACGGGTTCTAAAGAAAACTGTCTGTTTGCGGTGGTTTGGTGGTAATCAATACCGAGTGCTTGTTTTGCGTGTGCTTCTAACGATCGGCAACCGACAGCCTGACAGGCTTCTGCACGACATATTTCAATCGTGTGTTTTCCTGGCGGTGTGGTTCTAAAATGATGATAGAAACTGATTACTCCATGAACTTCTGCTCGCGTTTGCAACAAAGACTCAGCAATCTGTGCAACCGCTTTTTCAGGGATGTAACCAATTTCGTTCTGAATTGCATGCAAGATGGGTAACATCGCGCCAGGCTTGTGTTTTAGACCATCTATAATTAATTGAATAGACTGCTCAGTCCATTCTTTACCAACTGTCATTATATCTCTCTCCGTTATCTGAAATATGCACAATTAGGCATATTTAATTTATCTTATTTTTATTATTGACAAGACATTAGCATAGAGATTGCACGATAAAAATATGCATTTTTAATCATATTTAAAAACTGTGAATCACTATCCATTTTTTATAAACGTATGACCATAACAAGCTCATAAAATTTCCTACTCTGGTTCCCAGGCCGAATTAAGTGCAAAGCCATTTATATTTGCACCATCGCTGTGCATAAAATTTATTAACAACTTTCACACCCAACATAAAGCTTTGTTTTAAATGATAAATAAAAACTGGCATAGTTACTGCTAAATATAAATTACAAACAACTTTTCAGCTGCATTTTGTTTGTATTTCTCTCTTGTCTACGTGCTGAGCCTTGGGGTGAACATAAGTTCACCCCTTTTTTTGTCTCAAATTGTCCCATCAGTTCTGTTAGCATAGCAGTATCATTCATCGGCAATTACTCTCTGAATTCTATGCATCAGCGCACTATTGAAAACCTTCAACAAGATCATGATTTTGTCACGGTAAATCCCCATGCTGAGAAGCGTACCCGATATGTGCTTTTCCTTACTGTGATTACCATGGTTGCAGAAATTATCGCCGGTACGCTGTTCGGCTCAATGGCATTGCTTGCTGATGGCTGGCATATGGCTACCCATGTCGTCGCTTTTCTGATTACTTTATTTGCTTATTCTTACGCGGCGAAAAATAAAGCAAATGCAGCCTTTGCTTTTGGTACAGGAAAAGTAAGTGTTCTGGGCGGCTTTGCCAGTGCAATTGCTCTGGGAGTGGTGGCTTTAATGATGTTGCTTGAATCTGTTGAGCGACTGGTGAATCCACATCAAATTGAATTCAGTGCCGCGATTCTTGTCGCTGTGATTGGTCTCGTTGTTAATCTGATCAGTGCCCTATTATTAAAAGATAACCATGCACACAGTCATGATCATGGACATGCTCATTCGCATCACGATCACAATCTGAAAGCCGCCTATATGCATGTATTGGCAGATGCCTTAACCTCAATTCTCGCCATCATTGCCCTTATTGGTGCGATGTATCTTGGCTGGTTATGGTTAGATGCCACAATGGGTATTATCGGCGCAGCCATTATTAGTATCTGGGCCATTGGCCTAATTCGGGAAACAAGCCCAGTCTTACTCGACGGCAGTATTGATAAAAGCTATAGCCAAGCCATCCAGAACTGTATTGAAAGTGATGCTGATAATCGTATTGTTGATTTTCATATTTGGCATGTGAGTGCTAATCATTTTGCTGCCATCATTTCCATTGTGACATCTGAGCCTAAAGCCACGCATCATTACAAGTCACTACTCACTGAATTTGATCGTCTTTCTCACATCACGATTGAAGTCAATCAATGTCACGATAAGTCATGTCGCCATTAAAAATTGATTTATAACAAGTTTTTCAAAGAAAACTCGACCTTCGTTCAATATCTTAAATAGGCGGTACGAATACTGCATTAAGCTACCCATAATCAATTAAAGCCACCTGAGAGATATGGATATGCTGAATATCGACATCAGCGACTTTCTTCAAAATCATCAATTACCTGATAGTTATCAAACGCTTGCGCGAGACTGGTATCTACCCATAATAGAAGAAATCGCTACGCACCAGAACAGTGCAAAAAGGACAATCACGATTGGTATTAATGGTGCACAAGGTTCAGGAAAAAGTACGCTAGCGCAGTTGGCTGTTTATGTCCTCACTCAGCATTATTCGCTGAGTGTTGTCTCTCTTTCATTAGATGATTTCTATTTCACACGTCAGGAAAGAACACAACTGGGTCAGGGTATCCATCCTCTTTTAGCCACACGCGGTGTGCCAGGAACACACGATATAACACTTGCCAGAAGAACCATTACTCAGCTCATTCATCAGCAATTTCCAGTGAGTATTCCGCGTTTCAATAAAGCAGAAGATGATCGCTTCCCTGTTGAATCTGCAGAAATTATTACTCATCCTGTCGATGTCATCGTCCTTGAGGGTTGGTGTTTAGGGGCAGAAGCCCAACATGAATCATCACTCACCCAGCCAGTTAATGATTTAGAAGAAACTGAAGATAAAGATCTGGCATGGCGCCGTTATGTTAATGAGCAGCTAGCACGGTTTTATCCAAAGCTGTTTGAGCTGATAGATATCTGGATCATGCTCAAAGCCCCATCATTTGATTGTGTTTTTCAATGGCGGTTGGAGCAAGAAAACAAATTAAAACGAAGTTTGTCAGAGTCTGATAAACAAACACAGATCATGGATGAAAAAGCGGTCGGACGCTTTATTAAATTTTATCAACGTATTACCGAAAATACCCTCAACACGCTGCCTAAGAAAGTGAACTATCTATTTGAACTCGATGAAAACCGTCAGATAACAAAATTAACCAGACCGACTCAATCCACTTTGAATACAGACTTGCCTTGCCAGTGGTTAGTCTTCACCGACATGGATGGGAGCCTACTGGATCATCATAACTACCATTTTGATGAAGCCATTCCGACCTTAACAGCGCTTGAACAGAACCATATTCCTGTCATCCCTGTGACCAGCAAAACTGCTGCTGAAGTGGAATTAATAAGAGACAGCTTAGCTAATCACCACCCTTTTATTATTGAAAATGGTGCTGCAGTCTATATCCCACAAGACTATTTTGAAAAGCAACCCGAAGGCACTGAAAAACGAGGAAAATACTGGGTGAAAAGTTTTGTCCAGCCCCGTAGCTATTGGCAATCGCTCATTAATCAGCTGCGTCCCAAATATCAGAATGACTTTGTTACCTTTGCTGATGCAGGCATCGACGGCATTATTGCCATGACAGGTCTGAATGTTCATGCGGCCGCTTGTGCAGCAAGAAGAGAGTTTGGCGAACCCATGTCCTGGCATGGCAATGGTAATCTGAAACAACAATTTATTGCTGAACTCAATGCGCTGGGAGCCAATATTCTTGAAGGCGGTCGCTTTCTTCATGTATCTGGGCAATGTGACAAGGGACGGGCCTTAAAATGGTTGACAGATATGTATCAGAACACGATGCCCGAACAAGTTATACAAACCTTAGCGATAGGCGATAGCCAAAATGACAAAGCCATGCTTGAACAGGCTGATCATGCCTTAGTCATCCGCTCACCGGTACATGGTCTACCTGATATCGACAGAACACATAATTTAACGGTGTCCACATTTTTTGGCCCTAAAGGTTGGGCTGAAGGCGTCACTCAAATCATCGATGCAAAGCTGCATTCCGATTCATTTAACTTACCCCGAGGCAATCATGGCTGATTTTCACCAGAATGGGATTATTACCACACTTCATAATCTAACCAATCGTCACCTAGCTGATTTAGAAAGTGATCTTGTACAGTTCAGCAAACAAAGACCAATGGGATTACTTCTGCCCTCTCTTTTCTCAGAGCTTGAAGGCGAGGCCTTACCGCAAATAATTCAACAGCTAAAAACGGTCCCCTATTTATCTGAAATTGTGATTGGCCTGGATCGCGCAGATGTCGACCAATATCGCCATGCACTGACCTTCTTTTCTGCCTTGCCACAACACCATCGTATTTTATGGAATGATGGCCCCAGGCTCACCGCCATAGATGAAGAGTTACAGTCATTAGGACTGGCACCAAAAGAAAAAGGCAAAGGTCGTAACGTGTGGTATTGCATGGGTTACATCATTGCTTCAGGCAAGACAGAATCTATTGCTCTCCATGATTGTGACATCGTGACTTACACCAGTGATTTACTGGCACGATTGATCTATCCGGTTGCTAACCCAATGTTTAATTATGAATTTTGTAAAGGCTATTACGCCCGCGTTGCCAGTGGCAAACTCAATGGTCGTGTGAATCGTTTATTAGTGACGCCACTTATCCGTGCATTAAAAATGGTGGTAGGCAACCAACCCTATCTTGAGTACATGGATAGCTTCCGCTACCCGTTAGCGGGCGAGTTCTCTTTTAGACGCGATGTATTATCCGATATTCGTATTCCCAGTGACTGGGGTCTGGAAATTGGTGTGTTATCAGAAATGCATCGTAACTATGCCAATAACAGACTGTGTCAGGTCGACGTTGCCCAAGTTTATGATCACAAACATCAGGAATTATCGCCCGATGATCAGCAAGCCGGCTTATCAAAAATGTCGATTGATATTGCGAAATCCCTGTTCAGAAAATTAGCCACCAAAGGCACCGTTTTCACGCCTGAATCATTCCGTACCCTGAAAGCCACTTATTATCGAATCGCACTCGACTTTGTTGAAACCTACCACAATGATGCTGTGATGAATGGGCTGCATTTTGATATTCATCAGGAAGAAGAATCAGTGGAAATGTTCGCTAAAAATATTATGGATGCAGGGCAGATGTTCCTAGAAAATCCGATGGAAGTCCCTTTTACTCCGAGTTGGAGCCGCGTTCAGAGCGCTCTTCCAGATATTTTTGAAAGACTGTATGAGGCTGTTGAAGCTGATTATCAGGAATTTTCCGCATAAGGGACACTGAACATGACACCTAATGATGAGCAACTACAGCAATTAAAACAAACAGTTCTCCATCATCTCACCGCGATTTATGCTGATACTTCACCGGAGCTTTCTCTCCCCGCTTTATGTGATGACATCATCAACATTATGCGGTTGAATCAGGATTACAAAGAAAGCGTTTCTCACAGAAATAACTGGGATCAAAATGACGTTATTCTGATTACTTACGGCAACAGTATTAAAAAGGAAGGGGAAGCCCCTTTAAAAACCTTACACCGTTTCTTGAACAAAGAAGTCAGTGGCTATATCAATGGTGTGCATATTTTGCCATTTTTCCCCTACTGTTCTGATGATGGCTTTGCGGTAATGGATTATTACGAAGTCAATAAAGCGCTGGGAGACTGGGACGACATCGAAGCTATCGCCAATGATTATCGTCTCATGGCAGATCTTGTTATCAATCATGGCTCCAGCAGTGGTACGTGGTTTAAGAATTTCATTAAAGGCGATGGACCTGGCCATGACTATTTCTTTACTACATCACCTTCAGCCCCCATCAGTCAGGTTGTTCGGCCACGCACCAGCCCGTTATTACGCGAGACTGAAACACATGACGGGACTCAATATGTCTGGTGTACCTTCAGCCATACTCAAGTCGACTTCGATTTCCGTAATCCTGAAGTTCTGAAGGAATTTATTAATATCGTTCGTTTTTATCTGGATAAAGGCGTTCATATTTTCCGGCTGGATGCTGTCGCTTTTTTATGGAAAAAAATTGGCACGAACTGCCTTAATCTGCCGGAAACCCATGAAGTTGTCCGTTTGATGCGAAGCCTGATCCAGCATGCCGATCCCGATGCTGTGATCATTACTGAAACCAATATTCCTAACCGGGAAAACCTGAGTTATTTTGGTAATGCCAATGAAGCACACTGCATCTATAATTTTTCATTACCACCGTTACTGGTAAACACGCTCGTTACGGGCGATTGTTTTTATTTAAAACAATGGCTGATGAGCATGCCGCCAGCACAACATGGCACGGCCTACTTTAATTTTATTGCTTCACATGATGGTATTGGCCTAAGACCAGCTGAAGGATTACTCAGCGAAGCAGAAATTGCCTCATTAATCAGTACTATGCAGCAATTCGGCGGTCGTATTTCCTGGCGTGAAGGTGAGAATGGCGTTAAAAAACCTTATGAAATCAATATTTCATTGTTTGATGCGCTGCAAGGAACGACGTCAGGCAAAGATGAGTGGAATATAGACCGTTTTATTTGCGCACATGCCATCATGTTGGCACTAGAAGGAATTCCCGGCATTTATATCCATAGTCTACTTGCCACCAGCAATGATATTGACAAGTTAGAACAAACTGAACAAAACCGTTCGATCAATCGTCATGAATGGGATGAAGACGCTTTGATGGCTGAACTGGCGACACCGACATCACAACATGCTCAGGTATCAGGTTTACTCAAAAAGCTCATTCATTTAAGAAAACAACAACGGGCTTTTCATCCTAATGCCACTCAGTTTACACTGCACCTTGGTGAAAAACTGTTCGGTTTCTGGCGACAAAGTATGGACAGAAGACAAAGCATCTTCTGCATCTATAATGTTACAGATACCGAACAACCACTGCGTATCGCCAACTTAAATTTAGTTGTCACGGATAGATGGTGGGACCTGATTAGCGGTGTTATTCTAGATGGTTCATCTGACGTTATTACAGTTGCGCCATACCAAGTATTATGGATTACCAATGGCTAAGGTATTGTCATCAGACTTTCATACCTATTAGCTAAGCTATATAAAAAAATAAGGAACAATGAATGCAACCAGTTAAAAAAATTCGTAAATGTCTATTCCCTGTAGCAGGTTATGGCACACGATTCCTGCCGGCGACTAAAGCCATGCCCAAAGAAATGCTTCCTGTTGTTAACAAACCCTTAATTCAATATGGTGTTGAAGAAGCCATTGAAGCAGGTATTAACCAAGTTGGATTTATTACAGGCCGGGGCAAACGTGCCATTGCTGATCACTTCGATACCAGTTATGAACTAGAGCATCAGATTCGCGGCACAAGTAAAGAAAAGCACCTCGAAGATATCCGTGCCGTTATGGATACCTGTGACTTTATCTTCATGAGGCAACGTGAAATGTTAGGTCTTGGTCACGCTATCCTGACAGGACAACCTATTATTGGTGATGAACCATTTGCTGTTATTTTAGCGGATGACCTTTGCGCACGAACTGATGAAAACGTATCCAAACGCGCCCTAGGTCAGCTGGTTGAACTCTATGAAAAATATAACTGCAGTGTTATCGCCATTGAAGAAGTCCCCGGCGACAATATTAGTAGTTATGGTGTGATATCTGGTCGTGAAATCGAAGACGGTGTTTATGAAGTCGATGACATGGTGGAAAAACCAAAACCAGAAGATGCGCCAAGTCAGCTGGGTATTATTGGTCGTTATGTGTTAACACCAGATATTTTCGAATACATTGAAAAAACGCCGCCGGGTGCTAACGGTGAAGTCCAAATCACCGATGCTATACGCACACTAGCCAAAGAAAAGCGTGTTCTGGCACTGAAATTTAAAGGTCATCGTTTCGACTGCGGTAGTATTGACGGCTTTGTTGAGGCCACCAATTATTACTATCAGCGTGATCATGTGAAAAAATAAGTCGTATTATTAAGTTTGAAAAAAAGCCGGCCCTGTTGCCGGCTTTTTTTATATGGTCTTTCGGTGACCTTTGGGTTTCCATGCCGGGGCAATCACGTTGGGCATGGTGGATTTTTGTAATAATCTGGCCGGTGCCAGAGTCAGCTCGCCATAACGATAATTCACTTTATCTACCGTCTGATTAAGATGTTCTCTTTGCAGATCGGGCTGTGCAAATAAGTCCAGTTGCTTACCTTGCCGAGGCGATAATGCTGTCACCTGTACTTGCCACACACCTTGCCCCGCCCAGTAAAAATCAACAAAGGCTTTACATAGCTGGTAAATCACTTGTCCATCATCAGTGTAGACACCGGCATGTGCTTTTGTTTTAAGCCAGCCTCTCTCCGTTTTTAAACCAATAAAAAAGCACTCCGCCTGATAACAAAAACAACGCATCCTGGCCGCGACTTTTTCAGCCATATGTTGTAAATAGGTCAATATGATATTTTTTTGAGCCGTTTTAGGTGGCAAAACCTTTCCATGACCGATGCTCTTAGGTGCTTTAACATTAAAATGTAAAGGTTCTGGATCCAGCCCTTGCGCCATTAGCCATATTCGCCGGCCTAAATGCCCAAAGCGTTTCGCCAGTAAACTCATTGGTATTTTTTTCATATCACCACAGCGCTCTACACCGTAATGTCTCAGAAAGCGGCCAATGCCTTTATTAATACCACTCAGAGCTGTCACCATTTCTGATGCCAACACTTCAGCAGCTAAGTCTGGGTGAATCACCTTTAGTCCGTCAGGTTTAGCTTTTTTAGCAGCGAATTTCGCTGTGGTTTTATCCCCACTGATCCCTATCGAACAACGTAAACCAGACACTTGCCAGACTCTTTTTTTTATCAAATATCCAATATCTGTCGCCCCCTTATATAAGCTTTGGCAACGACTTAAATCGAGAAACGCTTCATCCACACTAAACACTTCCACATCAGGGGTAATGTCGATGAGCCCTTCCATAATTCGGGTTGATAACTCAGCATAGCGATAAGGACGTGAAGGAGCATGAATGAGGCCAGGACATAACTGCCTGGCCTGTTTCAGACGCATACCGGTATGCACACCAAACGCTCTGGCTTCGTATGAACAAGTGATGATGGTGGTTCCCTGTGTACCATTAGTGACAGCAACAGGTTTCTTAAACCAGTTACGGTTATCCATTTGCTCAATTTGAGCAAAGAAACAATCCATATCAATTAAGACGATCATCCTTGACCACGGTGCAGATGAATCAAAGGCCATTAATTAAGGGTAGGTCCGTAGCTGTCCAACCACGACACCTTGTACCCTGACTCGATTGGCTGGCAAAGTAACAGGTTCATAGTTCACATTGGCAGGCATTAATGTCACGGTACCATCGTTATTGATTAATAAGGTTTTCAAAGTCGCATCAAACCCATCCACCAATGCCACAACAATATCGCCATGACGTGCAGTCGGCTGTGATTGCACCACCACATAGTCGCCCGACATAATGGCCTTATCTATCATCGAGTCACCGTTGACCTTCAGAACAAAGCGACCTTTGCCAGTAAACATATCGCTCAAATCAATTTCGGACTCATCTGCGACAGCTTCAATTAAACGACCGGCTGCAATTTTGCCTTTGACTGGCAAAGTGACCGCTATCTGGGGAGCGGTATCAGGCTGATCCGTTAAATGCAGGCCACGTGTTCTTCCAACATGCCTTTCCAGCAGCCCGGCATCCACTAATGCCTGAATATAGCGGTGAGTGGTACCTTGAGACTTAATCCCTAAGCCTTTGGCAATCTCAGAAACTAACGGTGAACGTCCCTGTTCATCAATATAATGACGAATAAAATCCAAAGTATCTTGTTCACGTTCAGTCAGCATCATCTCTTCCTTTTAGAGAAAATATTGAGAAGAGAAAATATAGAGAATTTATTCCGTTTGAGCAAGTATTATTTTTAATAATTTCCCCAACAAAAATATGCGCTTAGCTCTTTGTTATTAAAGGAGTAAATTTAGTCAAAAACTAGACTTAACCGGGTGTTTCAGCGATAATTACTGCCTTTTCAAGCCTTTCCTCATCGAAGGCTTACCTCTCATGACTCAGCCAAAATCAAAATAAATAACGTCTAACACCTGCCATGCATGGTGTGTATGAGTCATAGCTCAGTTTGGTTTATAAAGGGATTCTATGTTTAATCTGTTACTAAAACGTCCACAGAACATAAAAAATGATGTGCTGTCCGGGCTCACTGTTGCTTTAGCCCTGGTGCCAGAAGCCGTTGCTTTTGCTTTTGTCGCAGGTGTTGAACCGTTAGTCGGATTATATGCCGCGTTTCTTGTGGGTTTAATTACAGCCGCTATCGGTGGCCGTCCAGGTATGATTTCAGGCGCGACAGGGGCTTTAGCTGTTGTCATGGTGGCGTTGGTTGCACAGCACGGTGTTGAATATTTGTTTGCTACCGTGATTTTAATGGGCGTTTTACAAATCCTGGCAGGCATATTCCGGCTGGGGAAATTTATTCGTATCGTACCATTACCGGTCATGCTCGGATTTGTAAACGGACTGGCCATGGTGATTTTCCTTGCCCAGCTCAAATCATTCAAAGTCACAGGCGAAAATGGTGAAGAACAATGGTTGTCTGGTGAGCCGCTATGGTGGATGTTAGGTCTGGTCGCTTTAACGATGGCTATCAGCTATTTCTTACCCAAACTGACCAAAGCCTTCCCCTCATCTTTAGCCGCTATTATTGTTGTCACGTTAGTGGCAATTGGTCTGCATCTTGATATTCGTAATGTAGGTGATATAGCTTCTATTGCCGGCGGCCTTCCAGAGTTCAGTATTCCGATGGTCCCCTTCAGCTTGGAAACATTACTGATTATTGCCCCCTACTCCTTTATCTTAGCGTTTATTGGTTTAACAGAGTCCTTACTAACACTCACTCTCATTGATGAAATCACAGAAACCACTGGCCGCCCCAATAAAGAATGTATTGGCCAAGGTGTGGCGAATACAGTCACAGGATTTTTCGGCGGTATGGGCGGTTGTGCGATGATTGGTCAAAGTATGATCAATATTAACTCCGGCGGCCGTGGTCGATTATCCGGTATCTCTGCCGCGCTGTTTTTGTTGTGCTTTATTCTGTTTGCATCGCCACTTATCGAAATCATTCCGATTGCGGCTTTGACAGGCGTCATGTTTATGGTGGTATTAGGTACGTTTGAATGGGCCAGTTTCCGTTTGCTTGGACGTATCCCATTACCTGATGCCATTATCGGTATTTCCGTCGCCGTTATTACCGTCTTTACTGATCTGGCTATCGCGGTAATTACTGGCATTATCATGTCGGCGCTGGTATTTGCATGGCAACACGCCAAACACATTTATCTGAAAAGTTATAAAAATGAACAAGGTTCTATCGTTCATGAATTGAACGGGCCATTATTCTTTAGCTCAGTCCGTAACTTCAATGACTTATTTGATCCGAAAAATGATGATGCTGACGACATCATTCTTGATTTCAAAAACTCGCGCGTTTACGACCATTCAGCCATTGAAGCGATTGACTCACTGGCAGAACGTTACATCAAAGCTGGAAAAACGCTGCATTTAAGGCATTTAAGTGAAGAGTGTAAACAATTACTCAACAATGCAGCTGATCTGATTGAAGTGAATGTGATGGAAGATCCGCACTATCATATTGCTGATGATAAGCTGGCATAAAAGTGAAATAACTGCTATCTTAAGCCCATAATAATAAGCTAAAAATTGTATAACCTATTGAACTACGAGAAAAAAACATGTTAAAAAAAATTGATAAACTGCTGATAGAAAAATTTCCACATATTATTCTTGGCTTTACTGTTTTTTGGTTGTCACTGATTGCTTTCGGCCTATATAACAACTAAGCCGATCAGCGGTATCGTTAAAAAGCCAGTCATCGACTGGCTTTTTTTATGTCCAAATTTATTTCCATTCGACAAGTTATTCATTTTTGATCTAGGTCAATGCCTAATATCTGTGCCAGGCGAATAATAACCTCACGCTGTTTTAAAACAGCACAATATTCTCAGTGAGGAGACGATGATGGAAAAAATTGAACACTATATTCATGATAACTTTGCCGCATTAATTTGTGTGATGTCAGTTGCTTGGCTTGCCTTGGTTGCCTATGGCCTTATCATGTCTTAATGCCTTTAGGGCATAAGCAACTCAAAACTCGCCCGGGCAATACACTGGCCATTCAATAGGCACTCAACCTCGTGTATGCCCGGGTAATATTTTCTGGTCGATATCTTCTGTAAAGTATGTCGTTTTTGCATTTGGAGATATTCGCCTTCTGCTAAATGTATATTTTTCCATTTAAAGACTTTCTCTCTCGTCATTTTTCCAGCAGCCCCGACAAAACGTATTCGGTAGTCCAATACAAGCGACTGCGTCTGCTTGCTAAGAAAGCCAAAATCCAGCACTAACGTCTGTCCCAATAACAATCGGGCATGGGAAAGGCGAAGTAATGGTTGTTCAATATCCACCGACTGACTAAAACCTAACAGCGGATAAACATCAGCATTTCCCTGTTTCACCAAACTCCGTAAACCATGGCGAATCACCCAGTTTGTGTTCTGCGACGCTGATTTTTCCCATTCTGAACAAATATCAATCACCGTTTGAGGATGATCCTTACTAATATCATTGATGTTATTAGCAACAGAACGCCTGACATAGAGGCTATGATCACCTTTTAACTTCTCAAGAATCGGCCATATTGGTGTTGGGTCATCACGTAAATCAGTTAATTGTGGTGCCCAAGGTAAACGTGGTCGAATGCCTTCAGAGGCTAATCGTCTGATATGTTCATCATCATGCTCAGCCCACTTCAGCATCTGTGCATATGTTTCTTGGAAATGCGCCAACAGAAAAAACCGAATGGCAAACTCACCGGTAAATAATGGTGTCAATTTTTCTAACGCAGTAAAAGAAACGTGCAGATGGTTGATGCCATATAAAGCGACATAGTCAATTAATGGCCAGGCTAAATAATGTTCCCAACCAGAAAACTGTTCTTCTCTAAGGTATTCAGAAGCCTGTAACAGAATAGCTATCGCATCAACATAATCATCAGGCAGGTAAACATGCAAACTCCTAGCAAGATAGTCTGCACGAGCTTTGAGCTCCAGTTCATCCAGTTTGAGTAATGCTGTCTCAATAAAATCAGTCATAGCAAAGTCTGGCCACACTGAATCAATCAGTGAGCCTAGCTCGTGAACTGCTGCAGTATTGAGTTTATTTTTGAGTGGTTCAGCCATAAAAAAAGCCGCGATGGAATCGCGGCTTTTATCATACGGTATTCTGTCTTAGCTTAGGCAGTTTTTTTACGTCTGCGCATCGCTGTAAAGCCCATCAGACCAGAACCAAATAACCATAATGCAGCAGGCACTGGCACTTCGCTAACAGGTGGGCAATATTCGCCATTGACAGTTAACTGAGCCCAGAAAACATCTTCTTTTATTTTATCAAATACGGCTGTGAAGCTAATGCCAGCAAGAATTTCATCAAATAAGTTTGAACTTAGTTGAAATACATCAACACCACCATCTAATTTGCCAACGTATGTCAGGTATGGAAAATGATTATCCAGTGTCCATAAGCCATCAGAGAACCATGAACCGTCGGCATTTGATTTAACTGATAATGTAGCCGAAGTGATTTTTAGGGTAGGCTCATTGATAGCATCAAAGTCCATGTAGGCTTCTGAGGTTTTACCCCAACCGAAAAAACCATAGTTATCGTAGTTGGTTACTTCAGCATCTAAAGTAGTTGAATAAGCCTGAGGATTGTCACATAAAGAAGGTGCACCGTTATCACCACAGCCACCGCCTTTGTATTTTTTGTTTACATCATAGCCATGGGCTGAAACTAAAGTTGAAAAACCTAGCAACATAGCAGCTACTAACATAGCTGATTTATAAAATTTCATAGAATTATCCTTATTTACTATGCAACCCGGCCATCTTTCAGTAAAGATCCGTGGCTTTCCGTCACATGGCTCACACCAAGGTTGGCTTAACTGTTCAATATGCAATCACTACCTGCAGAATACATATTAGTGATTCGTCATTAGCTGAACAATTGTACTTTGGTACTAAAACGTAAAATTAATCAGCCATCTACAGACTTTTTTATCAAATACCACCCTTAATATTTGATAAAAACATGGGAATAACTCCCAGTGCGATGCATTGTATTATCTTAGTTTTGATCAGGACAATTGTACCTTGGTACTAGTTATAAAATTTTTAACGTTTTTTTGTAAAAACGGCTATCGACTCAACGTGTGTTGTGTGAGGAAACATATCCATAATGCCTGCTGATTCCATAATATAGCCATGCTGATTCACCAGTTCACCCGCATCACGTGCCAATGTCGCCGGATTACAAGACACATACACCAGGCGCTCAGCACCTAATGCAGCGAGCTGATGTAAAACTTCAAACGCCCCACTTCTGGGCGGGTCGAGCAGAATTTTATTAAAGCCGTTTTCCGCCCAAGGATAATCTTTGAGCTCGGTTTGTGTCAGATCAGCCAGTTCAAATTCAGCATTCTTTAAGCCATTAAGTTGTGCATTATTTTTAGCGTGTTGCACCAGAGCCGCATCACCTTCGACACCAACCACTTCATTAACGCGTCTAGCTAAAGGTAAAGTGAAGTTACCTAAGCCACAGAATAGATCCAGAATACGATCATCAGCTTGTACGTCCAGTAAGTTCATGGCTCGCTGGATCATTTTTTCATTAATACCGGCATTCACCTGAGTAAAATCGCTCGGATCAAACTGTAAGTTCAAACCTGCTTCCGGCGCATAACTGAGCTGAGCTGACTCAGGCCATAACAAAGACACGGTATCCGGACCACCCGGTTGCTGATAGATCCATAAATTATTGCTTTGACCAAAGCGAATCAGTGCATTTTTATCCGTCTCAGATAATGCATCAAGATTGCGAAAAACTAACGCCACATGCTCATCATCCATCGCCACTTCAATCTGAGCGATACGATTATAGGCTTCAAGCCCAGCAATTAATGACGCTAAATCCGTTAAACGATGACCCACGCGAGGATCTAAGACCTCACATTGCTCTAGCATGGCAATATAAGGTGAAGACTTTTCTCTGAAACCGACCAGAACCTGTTCTTTTTTCGCGACATACTTCACGCCTAAACGTGCTTTACGACGATATCCCCATAATGGACCTGTTAAAGGTTCTAACCACTGTTCAGGGCTTAAGTTACCAAAGTGAGTGAAGTGTTCAGCCAATGTGGCTTGTTTATGAGCCAACTGTGCTTCAGGTGACATATGCATCAAACTGCAGCCACCACAAATACTAAAATGCTGACATTTTGCTGCTACGCGATCATCAGCGCCAGACAATACTTCTACCGTACGTGCCTCATCATATTTCTTATGAACCCGGCTATATTGAAAGTTCACTTTTTCTCCGGCTAAGGCGCCATCCACAAAAACGGTTTTACCTTCAATTCGAGCGATGCCTCTACCATCGTGTGATAACGACTCAATCTCTGCTGTAACGGGTTCTTGCGGTATTCTTTGTCTGCGGCTACGTCTTGCCATCTTTTATCTCTTATCTCTGAAAAATAAAAAGTCCAGTGACGCTTTCACGCCACTGGACGTCATTATTATAATCAATCTGCTGTATTTATTTTTGTTTCCAGCTACCACCTTGCTGATACCACCAGCCTTTTGCTGCATTACTAATCCAGCGCTGTGCGAAGGTTTGTTGGATATCATCCTGCCATTCCGGATGCCCGTTTGCTCTGGCGATTTCAGCATAGAGCGCTTTACGATCATTATTTTCGGCGGCAATCAGACTATTTAACTGGTTACGGTCTTTTAACGGTACAGACTTGGCATCACGTAGAGTAATAAAACCATCATCAGTTAACCCTATCGCACCACTATTATAGAAAGGCTTCAAACTTTCATGGCGTGTTTTCATATTCGACTGTAATGCATTGATAGCGGGTGAATTGATATTAATATCGGCACCTGCCGCTTCAGCCTGCGGTACCATCCAGTTCAACACAGACATAGCCAGTGGCAGCCTGGAGTCTGATGTTGACGATTGTTTATCCTGCTTGTCAGGTTCAGCCGTATCTGCAGGTTGTGTTTCTGGGCCCCACACATCTTCAATAATTCTGTCTGCTGCTTTTTCAGCCGCTGCCGCTGGGAAATAGATATTAATGGTGACACATGAAACCAACATTAATCCCGACACCGTGCCCGTTAACCACTTCATTAAATGCATAAACCTCTCCTTACTCAATAATGGGTCCAGAACTATTTTGTACCGCTTTGATACGTTCTAATAAATCAGCCCAGTCCACTCTACGCGTATAGCCAATCACATCAATCCACGGTGGTAAACCGCCCCCACCTTTGACAATATAGTACCCCTGATCAGCATCTTCGATGCCAGCCATTTCACAAACATCATTCCGTAAATGACATGACAGTCCTAAACGTTTATAAGAAAAGTCATCAAAAAAACGTAAAAAACTTCTCGAAATCATCCCTGTCGCGCCACCACCGACCTGCGTTAAATTATCCACGGCACGCTGACTGATAATGCGTTTTCCCGGATTATCTTTAGAGGTCGCCAACTTGGCATCAAACTGCACAGGTTGCCAGTTAGACAAACGCAAGTTATAGATTTCTCCAGTAACACGTCCGGTAATCTTGCCGACATCAAAGGTCTTGGTTAACAGGGCTAAATCCAAATCGTTCATATCAATATTGGCATACAGTTGTGGCAATACACCTAAAGGATCGGTTAAACGTAAATCACGAATAACTGTTGTGCCATCAAAGACTTTGACCTGTAACGCACCATCAATGGTGAGTTTATGTGATTGATAACGCACATGAGGAATCACGCCGGATAACTTACCGTGCATTGTTGGCCACTCCAGTGCCTCAGTTAAACTTTCCATGGATATCGGTAACAATAAACCATCAAATGACCAGGTTATCTGCTTATCTTCTTGCTGCTGCAAACTCAATTGATTAATTTGCAGTTCACCATCCAAAACAGGAATGCTGGTTTCCTCAACTAATTTAAAGCCATTTTTAACGGTTTGTGCATGCAACTGACCCGCACCAATATCAATGGCATAAAGCTTGGCTTGCTGCCAGGATAAATGACCATCCAAAGGTGTTTCTTTATTGGTCCAGACCAGCTCGCCATTTAAATTCTCAGCATTGTAGCGTTGCTGGCTATCCGTAACATTTACCTTATCCAGTGTAGCTGTGAGCTGATACTGCTTATCAGACCAACTGAGCGATGATGAGACCTGACCTGATACCTGTAAATTGGCAGCCGCGGTACCCATCATAAAAGGTTTTACCCATGTTGGATAAAATGACGATAGCGTGCTTATGGTGACATCCGCTTCCACTTTCGTCGGCACGTTATCCGTGACCTCAGCGAGAGCCTCTAAGCTGAACTGTTCTGACTGACTTAACTTAATATCCGCCAAAGTCCAGTGATTCGTCTGGGTTTCAAATTTGCCTTGTACACTCAGTGTGATAGGAGAAACAGATAAATCAACAAACACGGGATCGCTGTATGCCTGACCTGCAGTCAACGAAGATGAAACAACAAAGTCCCAAGTATCATCCGAATTATCTAAGGACACTTCTCCCTGCATCGCGATATTTTCAGCCACCTGGCTTGCTGTCGCATTACTAAAACCCAAGTCAGTGAATTGCCATTTTGCGATGCCAGACACTATTCCCAGTGTGTTTCCATCAAGGCGTGCTTGAACAGATACTTGCCCTTGTGGCTGCCAGTCATTGATAGCATCAAGGTAATGTTTATCCAGGAACTGAGGTAGCCATTTCTGTAATGCTGACAATGAAATATTCTGAGCATCAATATCTGCCTGCCAATGCTGCTTAGCAAGGTTAACAGCAAGATTTATCCTACCACCATCTAATTTCAGATTTTGTAGCTGGAGGTCATAGTGTTCGTCTTCTGTATTAGCATCAATACTAAATTGAACGCGTTGCTGACCTAACTCAGCTTGTGAAAACTGTAAGGTGCCTGACTGACAGGTAAAGCTCTCTGTTAGCCAGGCCGCTTTAGCACACTCAAATGTGACATTGTGTAATTGATTCAGCGGGGCCGGTAAAGTGAATTGGGTAGCCTGCCCTGAAAGTTTCAGGCCTTCAGAGGTGAACCGGACAGCAGTTTTCAGATCTTTTGCATCAAATTTTTCTGCCCAGCTATGATCAATATTAATTTGAATCGTATTAATAGCCAATACAGGCAATGACCATATACATAGCCATAGGAATACTGACTTTAGCGTCAGATATTTCATTATCAGGCAGGGAAAACGCCTGTTGAGATATAACGGTCGCCACGATCACAGACAATACTGACAATGACAGCATTCTCTACCTGTTCAGAAACTTTCATTGCGGCGGCAAGTGCACCACCTGATGATACACCAGCAAAAATCCCTTCTTCAGCCGCCAGACGACGCATCATGGTTTCAGCTTCATCTTGAGTGACATCTAATGTCATATCAACACGTTCTGGTTCAAAAATCTCAGGTAAATAAGCCTGAGGCCAACGACGAATACCGGGAATATTAGCGCCCTCAGCGGGCTGTACTCCAACCACCTGAATCGCTGGATTTTGCTCTTTTAAATATCGCGATGTGCCCATGATGGTACCCGTGGTTCCCATTGAACTAACAAAGTGGGTAATTTCACCATGTGTATCAGCCCAGATTTCTGGACCCGTTGTTTCATAATGGGCCAGAGGATTATCAAAGTTACCAAACTGATTTAGCACCTTGCCTTTGCCTTCTTTTTGCATCTGTAGCGCTAAATCTCTGGCGGATTCCATCCCATCGGTCAGAATCAGTTCAGCACCATAGGCTTTCATGGAAGCACGACGCTCAGCGCTACTGTTTTCCGGCATAATCAGAATCATCCGGTAACCCAAAATAGCCGTGACCATCGCTAATGCAATACCGGTATTACCGCTGGTTGCTTCAATTAAAGTATCACCCGGCGTGATATCACCACGGAGCTGAGCTTGCTGAATCATACTGACCACAGGTCGGTCTTTGACTGAACCGGCGGGATTATTCCCTTCCAGCTTGACCAGAATAGTATTGCTGGTATGACCAGGAATACGTTGTAATCTGACTAAAGGTGTGTGGCCGATAAAGGCTTCAATGGTCGGGTAAGATTTCATCAATTGGCTTCCATTAAAACGACATAAGCAATCGCGTATTCATGATCATCACTCAGGCTTAACATGGCCTTATCAATATGCATTTTCTGTTTCAGCTCAAGTCCTACCCTCTCAAACTGTAATTCTGGTTTGCCAAGGGGATCATTTTTGACACTGATATGGCGTAGACTCAAACCATCCCGAAAACCTGTTCCCATAGCTTTAGCTGCCGCTTCTTTTGCTGCAAAACGTTTTGCTAAAAAATTAGCCGGTTTGAGCTGTAATTTGAACTCACTGAACTCAGCATCACTGAGTATTCTCTCAGCAAATTTATCACCATGTTTATCGAGTAAGACCTGCATTCGGGGGATATGAACCAGATCCGTACCAATGCCGATAATCATCTGCGGCGTGCATCCTGCATCAATTGTTTCATCTCACGCACGGCTGCCTGAAACCCAGTAAAAACTGAGCGAGCTACAATGGCATGACCGATGTTTAGTTCCACCAGTTCAGGTATTGCCGCGATTTTCTGTGTGTTATGGTAATGCAGACCATGTCCGGCATTCACCTGTAATCCTCTTTCATGAGCTTGTTTCGCCGCTTGTGCAATAATCGCCAGCTCATGCTCGGCTTCTGCATCCGTTTCTGCATCAGCATAACGGCCTGTATGTAATTCCACCACAGGCACACCACAGGCAATAGCGGCTTCGATTTGAGCCAGATCAGGATCAATAAATAACGAAACACGCACATTTGCCTCTGCCAGACGCTGACAAGCCTGCTGCATGCGAGATAATTGCCCCGCTACATCCAACCCACCCTCGGTAGTCAGTTCTTCACGTTTTTCGGGTACCAGACAGCAATCTGCCGGACGATATTTTTCGGCCATCGCCAGCATGTCTTCCGTTACCGCCATTTCCAGATTCATTTTTGTCTGCAGGATATCGCTTAACATCGCCACATCGCGTTCCTGAATATGTCGACGATCTTCACGTAAGTGCAAAGTAATACTGTCAGCCCCTGCTTGTTCCGCTTCAATCGCCGCCTGAATAGGATCTGGATAGCGCGTACCACGGGCCTGACGTAATGTGGCGATATGATCGATGTTGACACCTAGATAAATAGACATGAATCTCCAAACTCAGTTTGTTTTTGTATTAAATTGATTAAGGCCAGCAAATAACTGACGGCTATGTAAAGGCCGGCCGCCCAGATAATAATTTATCACTGACCGCATCATATGTTTGATTTCTTTCAGGCTAAGCTCGTCAAACCCGGCTTCTTGTTCGAGGTGACGCAGACTTCGTCCTGATACCGTATTTTGCAGACGCTGACCGAATACACGTCGAGGACCGCTGTCAGGGTGGTAGATATAAATACCATCCTCTTCAATCGCTTCTCCCGACTCGGCATCCACCGTTAAGGCCAAGCCATAACCCAGATGACTCAGTAAGGCTTTTTCAAATAAACGCAGTGTAATCTGCTCATTATTCTTTTGCTGGAGCGAGGAGAGAGCCTGGCGATAGGCATCAAAAATGTCTGGCTCTGCTTCATGAACAGGGAGTAATTTCACCAATAACTCATTCATATAAAGCCCGCACAAACTGGCATTTCCGAGCAAACGATAACCGGGCTCATCTTTTTCTATCTGACTTAAGGTCACTAAGTCACCCCGGCCATACCAGCTTAACCATACTGGCTGGAATATCTGTATCGGTGATGACCGTTTTTTTGTCTGCCTGAGCCCCCGGGCCACCAGACTTACACGACCATGATCACGCGTTAACACATCGACCAGTGAACTGGTTTCCCGATACGGTCTGTGATGTAGGATAAAGGCTGATGTCAGCTCCACAAGCGACCACTACAAATCGTCGTTATAACCCAGATTTCTTAACATACGTTCGTTGTCAGACCAGCCTTCACGCACCTTAACCCAGATTTGTAAAAAGACTTTACAGCCGAATAACTGTTCCATTTCCAGTCGTGCATCCTGGCCTATAAGTTTGAGCTGTTCACCCTTTTTACCAATCACGATGGATTTCTGACCGCTACGCTCAACATAAACAACAGCGCCGATCCGGTACATGCCTTCTTCTTCCTCAAACTGCTCAATTTCTACAGTGAGTGAGTAAGGCAGTTCCTGCCCAAGATAACGGAATAATTTTTCACGAACGATTTCACCGGCCAGAAATCGAGAACTGCGATCGGTTAACTGATCTTCATCAAAGATCATCTCGCCTTCCGGCATTAACTTGGCTATTTCCTGTTCCAGTACGTCGGTATTCATGCCTTTGCGTGCAGAAATAGGCACAACCGCAGCAAAATCATACTGTGGTGCAAGCTCTTGTATTTGTGGTAATAAATCAGATTTATCTGATAATTTATCTGCTTTATTTAACACTAAAATAACCGGCGAACGCGCATCTTGTTGAATGCGTTTTAAAACTCGCTGATCATCTTCTGTCCACTTCAGACCTTCCACCACAAACAACACCACATCCACATCATCAATCGAGGCAGCCGCAGCACGATTCATATAACGGTTCATCGCTTTTTTGCCATCACTGTGCATACCGGGTGTATCCACATAGATGAACTGCCCCTCATCGGTGGTTTTAATGCCCAGAATACGATGGCGAGTAGTTTGTGGCCGACGTGAAGTAATACACAGTTTTTGGCCAAGAATACGATTAATTAATGTCGATTTGCCGACATTAGGACGACCGATAATAGCGATATAACCGGAACGAAATGGTGTTGAGTTCATTGTTTACCTTCAATTAAAGTTAAGGCACGTTCAGCGGCTTTCTTTTCAGCTTTTCGGTGACTGCTACCTTGAGCAACCACCACCTTATCCAGCAAGGTAATCTGACAGGAAGCTTCAAATACCGGTTGTTTTTTATCGGTTTTTAATTCTTTCACGCTATACAAAGGCAGGGGCTGCTTACGGCTCTGTAATAATTCTTGTAAGCGTGTTTTGGGATCTTTGACCGTTTCTGTGACATCGATCGCATCTAATCTTTCAGCAAATAATCTTAAAATAAGATCTTTAACCGGGGTCAGGCCACTATCCAGATAAAGTGCGCCCAGGATAGCTTCGACAGCATCAGCCAGAATAGACTCACGCCGGAATCCACCGCTCTTTAACTCGCCGGGCCCCAGTATCAACACATCACCTAACTTTAGCTCTCGGCCAAGTTCAGCGAGTGTTTCACCTTTCACTAAAGACGCTCTTAACCGGCTTAACTTTCCTTCCTTAACCTGAGGAAACCGGTTAAATAACTCTTCAGCTATCACAAAGCTCAGGATAGCATCACCCAAGTATTCCAGACGTTCGTTATTTTTTGGATCTGCGCTACGGTGCGTTAATGCCTGTTGTAAGAAGGCGATATCTTTAAATTCTACTTTTAACTGTTTGCACAGGGCTTTTTGCCGCTGGGTTATCATTATAGCTGTGGCTCTACATCAATTTCTTTGTGGAAATGTCCCACAAGATCAATCTGGGCAAAAAACGGTTTTCTGATTTCATAATCAATGACAATCTTGGTCACATATGCCGTATTTTTACCACGAAATACTTCAACATCATCACGCTTTACACTGCTGATATAGCCAATATTAAAACGCTTGGAAAGCAAGGTTTGCACTTCATTTTTGGATAAGTTGTTATTACGCAGTTCGGTTTTCATATCTTCCATAATCTGAACCACACCATAATATTCCTGATACATCGGCACCAAACGAATCGCTAATGTGACAAAGAAAGCGATCAAGGCCATGACAATGACCCAGCCAATTAATGTCATACCACGCTGGTGTTTCATCACAATCTCCTTATTCAATGGACTTACCTAAACGATTCCAGACAATTCCGCCTTCATTCCAGTCCCAACTCATCCATACAAGGAACGCTTTACCCACAAGGTTTTCTTCAGGGACAGTGCCCCAATAACGACTATCGTTGCTGTTATCACGGTTATCACCCATTACAAAATAGTGTCCTTCAGGTACTACCGTTTCGCCTTCCACCCGTTTAATGCCAGGTTCAACCAGTATTAAATGGTTATGTTCACCTAATTGCTCAGCGCGTAACTCTGAACCAGGCGCAGCAATATTGATCATGCTTTCCGGCTTTTCGCGCGGATCTTGTGCAACAGGTTTACCATTAATATAAATCGTTTTATTGAAATAACCGACTTTGTCGCCAGGCAGCCCTACAACACGTTTGATGTAATCAATATCCGGATCGTCTTTATGTTTTTTCACCGGATAACGAAACACCACGACATCTCCACGTTGTGGCTCACCTGTATCGAAAATTTTTGTATTAAGAACGGGTAAACGAATGCCATATGAGAATTTATTCACCAGAATGAAATCACCAATGTGCAAGGTTGGCACCATCGATGATGAGGGAATTCGGAAAGGTTCAGCAATAAATGAACGAATCACCAGCACCAGGAGAATAATCGGAAAAAATGAACGTGCATATTCCACCACCACAGGTTCTTTTGCATCATTATCACGACGTGGGGCCCAGAACAGCTTGTCGATTAACCAAATCAAGCCAGTAATGGCTACCAGTAAAACCATGATTGCGGGAAAACTCACTGTTTAACGCTCCTACCTTTTTATGAATTCTTTGACAGTTGTAAAACGGCGAGGAAAGCTTCTTGTGGAACGTCCACCTTGCCGACTGATTTCATCCGTTTTTTACCTGCTTTTTGTTTTTCCAGCAATTTACGTTTACGAGAAACGTCACCACCGTAACATTTTGCTAATACATTCTTACGCATCGCTTTGACTGTCGAACGCGCGATAATATGACCTCCAATCGCCGCCTGAATCGCAATATCAAACATTTGACGAGGAATAAGCTCTTTCATTTTTTCTACTAATAACCTACCGCGACTAACACTGGTGTCTTTATGCACAATCAACGACAACGCATCAACACGTTCACCATTAATCATGATATCCAGCTTAACCAGATTGGCGGGTTCAAATCTGACAAAGTGGTAATCAAGCGAAGCATAACCACGGCTGACAGACTTCACACGGTCGAAGAAATCAATGACCACTTCATTCATTGGAAGTTCATAGGTCAAGGCCACTTGTTTACCCATGTATTGCATATTCTTCTGTACACCACGCTTTTCGACACACAAGGTAATGACCGCACCTAGATGATCTTGTGGTACCAGAATGTCAGCTCTGACGATTGGCTCACGAATTTCTTCGATCGTGCCAATATCCGGTAGTGATGATGGGTTTTCAACGCGAACGACTTCACCATTTTTCTTCAGCACTTCAAACACAACGGTTGGCGCTGTGGTAATCAAGTCAAGATCGTATTCCCGCTCCAGACGCTCCTGAATGATTTCCATATGCAAAAGGCCGAGGAAACCACAACGGAAGCCGAAGCCTAAGGCTTGTGAACTTTCTGGTTCGAAAAATAATGAGGCATCATTTAAACGCAGTTTAGATAAAGCTTCACGGAAGTTCTCATAGTCATCACTGCTGACAGGGAAAATACCGGCATAAACCTGTGGCGTTACCTCTTTGAAGCCTGGCAACATCTTATCGGCACCATGATGTGCATGGGTCAATGTGTCACCTACCGGCGCGCCATCAATTTCTTTCACACCTGAAATAACATAGCCTACGTCACCACAGTCCAGCACATCACAGGGTGTGCGCTTAGGTGTAAAGGTACCAACCTGATCCACCTGATATTCATGTCCGGTCGACATGACTTTGATTTTATCTTTGGTTTTCAGCGAGCCATCAACGATACGGACTAAGGAAATAACACCTACATAACTATCAAACCAGGAATCAATAATCAGTGCTTTTAATGGGCCATCAGGATTACCTTTAGGTGCAGGAACTTTAGCTACCAGTTCTTCCAACACATCTTCGATACCAATACCGGTTTTGGCACTGCAACGTACCGCATCCATGGCATCAACACCGATAATATCTTCAATTTCCTGAGCAACGCGTTCCGGTTCAGCCGAAGGTAAATCAATTTTATTCAGTACGGGTAAAACTTCTAAGCCCAGTTCAATCGCCGTGTAACAGTTAGCCACACTTTGTGCTTCAACCCCTTGAGCGGCATCAACAACTAATAATGCCCCTTCACAGGCCGCCAGAGAACGCGATACTTCATAAGAAAAGTCAACGTGTCCAGGGGTGTCGATAAAATTCAGTTGGTAGGTTTCCCCATCACGGGCTTTATATTCCAGCGAGACGCTTTGTGCTTTAATGGTAATACCACGCTCGCGCTCGATATCCATAGAGTCGAGGACTTGTTGTGACATTTCCCGCGCAGTCAGACCTCCACAAATTTGAATAAAGCGATCAGCAATAGTGGATTTACCGTGGTCAATATGGGCGATGATAGAAAAGTTACGTATATTCTTCATTTAGTTACATTTTCATTAGTGACGTCGGTGGCCATCCCGAACAGTTAACATAGATTTTGCATGACATGCATTGTTCCCGCTGGCAGATGATGTTGGCCTTTGAGTCACGCGCTCAGCAAATGACTGGATATTATACGCATTTCACTATCACAAAACGATAATCTAGCGAGTCTGTAGATAAAAACGTGACATACGACAAACTGTCTGACACTCTGTCACCGGTTTTATATAAGCATTAATTTGACCAAAACTTTCTGAATAGAAAAAAGCGTTTTTCTGGATAACAAATATCATGGATAAAGCCGTCCTGTCTGGCCCTATCATTCCCACCTTTTTACGGTTTGCCATTCCCTCCATTTTAGGCCTTTTAGCCATTACCACCGCCAGCATTGTCGATGGTATTTTTGTGGGTCAATTCGTTAGCGCTGAAGGTTTGGCAGCCATTAATTTACTGATCCCTTATCTGTCATTGATATTTGGTCTGGCCCTGATGTTATCGATAGGTGGAGCCGTTCGCGCCGGTTATTACCTTGGACAAAAACGATTTGCTGCTGCGTCAGATGTATTTAGCCAATGTCTTATCGCCATTGTTGTGATTGGTTTGAGCTTTATGCTGCTTTCCTGGTTCTTTGCAGACAGTATTTTAGGATTTCTCGGCACTCCAGAATCCTTACTGACTTTAATACGACCTTACTTTTACATCATCAATGCGGTGCTAGTCGTTCAAATATCCACCATGGTGATGTATTACTTTATTCGCCAGGATAATGCTCAAACCCTGGCTTCTTCAGCATTAATAAGCGGCGCGCTGATCAATATTGTTCTGGATGCACTATTTATCATCGTATTTGATTGGGGGCTTAAAGGTGCAGCGGCAGCCACGGCTATTGCCCAAGTTATCCAGTTAATAATGTTAAGTCGTTACTTTTTACGTGCTGAAAAAACACTTTCTTTTTCATTAACGCAACAGCATTGGTCTGAAATTAAACCGGCCATATTTAATGGTGGATCCGAGTTTATTAACGAAATCTCTGGGGGTCTGGTTATTTTAGTGCTGAACTGGCTTTTAGTGAGTCGGCTCGGTGTCGAAGGCATTGCCGCATTTGCGGTTATCAATTATCTGATTTTTATCAGTTTGATGCTGTATTACGGCATTTCAGATGCATTGCATCTGGTTGTCAGCCAAAATCATGGTGCTCAGAATGTGCAGCGTATCCGCCAGTTTCTATTAACTGCGTTGAGCTGTATTTTACTGATTAGTATCAGCCTGACGCTTTGTTTAGTCTTTTTCCCTGAACAAATCAGCAGACTGTTTTTAGATGAAACGGCAGAACAGACCTTGCTGTTATCCCAACAATTTATTGCTTTGTTATGGCCATTATTTTTGATTAATGGCGTTAACGTCATTATGTCTATCTACCTGACAGCCATTCAAAAACCCATTCCATCCATGGTTATTGCATTATCAAGAGGTTTATTTTTGCCGGTTCTGCTTTTGCTGCTTTTCTCATGGTTATTACCCGAGCCCGAATTTCTGATCGCTTTACCGCTTTCAGAGTGGCTGACCTTTATTATTGCCATTGTCCTGTTCAGCTGGTATCGACCCAGCAAACAGACTTAGGATGATGTTCGATAAAACACATGATCTTTAAAATTATCGGAGTTGTCTGTAAAGCAGATTCTTACTGGCACCTCATAACAGCCTATTAATAGAACAGTCGTATAGCCCTTTTGTTATCAATGGTTTTTATATTGGCATTTATCGATAACATTCTTGTTACATACTCTGACAACCATGAAGCAAATATACAGTCTTTGAATAGAGGTATTATCCAGCACAAAAAATAAGCCAGATATAATTATCTGGCTCAATAAAAAGTCTGAGAGAGTATTCAGACACTTGGGGAAATTAAAATTGCCATGCGACGCTCAGGCGGACATCACGGCCCGGTTCGTTATATCCTCGAACAATTTCATAACCTGAGATACTTGTGTAGTCTGGTACGCTGGCCTGATCGATATAGTTTTTATCAAAAACATTTCTAACGGTCATTGTAATTCGAACGTCATGAAGCTCTGAAGGTATCCATTGGGCATATAAGTCATGAACACCATAACCAGGCTTATCTACTTCACCATCAGAAAACTTGACATTGTCACGCCCTTTCACAAACTGAGCATTCCACCCGAAACTCCATTGTGCATCTAACTGGTAGTCAAGTTGGGTAAGTAATGTATCTCGAACGGTATTAGCAATTCCGTTATGGTCGTAGGCATTAGCCTCAATGCCATCAACATCAGCTTCATTATGGTGATAACTTACTTTTCCTAGAATATTATCCCAACGATAACCCAGCTCAACTATGACACCATCCGATTTTAAATCACCAATATTTTCAAATAACCTTGGGCCTCCAGCCGGATCAGCGACAACGTCTTCTATTCTGCTTCGATAAACTTTTGCTGAACCAAACCACGATTGAGAATCATAAGCTACGCCGAACTCAACATTTTTTGCTTTTTCAGGTTTTAAATCTGGACTGTTTGCAACAAAATCAATTTTAAATGCATCTTGTGCTTGTGGTCCCTTGAATGCTTCGGCATAAGATGCAAATGCACTAAAACTATCAGTGAAGTGATAATTAACTCCGATATTGCGACTGATATCATCTTCATCAAAGTTATTGTTACCTATTTGATCATCTAGTTCATAGTCGTCATATCGCAGACCCGCACTAAGTAACAAGGCATCCGTAATCTGCATATCATCCTGAATATAAACGCCCCTAACTTCTGATTTATCCTCAAAAGCAGAGTTATCTGAATATGCTTCACCACCCGCAGTAGTAGTATCTTCACGATAATCCAAACCATACGTAAGCTTATGCATCCCTAAGATAGAGGTGTTACGCAAATCGAAACCTTTACTCTTACCATCACCATAGTAAGGACCAAATGCGCCATCCTGAAATAACTCTGTTTCTGTATGGTATAGCGTTAATGTCATATCAACATATGCGTTATCTATAGGATTTAATTCATAATTTAATGTAAGTGTTTTCCGTTCAATATCAATTGGAAATAATGGATTTCCTTCACTAACTAGCCACTGTGGACGTCTTGCACGCTCACCTTCATCTTGGCGCTTTTCGTAGCTAAGGCGAAGAGTCTGACTTTCAGTCATATGGCCAACAATCTTCGCGAAGACATAATCTTGGTCAAACCCCGTTCCTAAGACTTCATTACCATCACCATCTTCGTAATTATCAGTGTCATTACGTGTATATGAAACCATAGCACTCCAATCATCCGTCATACGCCCGAAGAGACTGGTGTTAGTTTTAAAACTATCGGTATTACTGGAAAAGCTGCCTTTGACAAGTCCACCAAATTTTTGCCCAGGTTTCAACATATCTTCTGGGTCTTTTGTTATAAATTTCATCGAGCCACCTAATGCTCCTGGTCCCGAAAGGGCATTACCTGCACCAGCATTAACTTCAACACGCTTGAGTAATTCTGGCTCAATGCTGATACGTCCTGCGTGATGATATTGACGAGTCGACTGCTGAGCACCATCAATTGTAATATTCAATAACTGATCTTCTATACCTCTAATATAGAGTTTCTGTGCTGCATCAGGCCCTCCACCTACCGTCACTTCTGGCGACTGACTGAACAAGTCTTGCAAATCGTTAGCTTGCATCTTTTCTATCTGTTCAGCGTCAACGCTGTTTGTTTCTGGTGTAACGGTATTTCCAACAACATTTAATGTTTCTAACTCAAGTGTTTCTGCTGATACAGGTTGTGTTGATAAACCTGCTAAAACAGCGAGTGTTAGTATCGTTGGTTGACTTATTTTATTTAAATAAATTCTCACATCCACCCCTAAATAATAATCATTATCAAATAATACATAATCGCATTCTAATGATTGATGAAGGTAATGAATATGAAATTTACAATTGTTACATTCCGCTACTATCTTGTTGGGAGGGTGATAGTCATTCTTAAACCACCGTTGACTAAATTTTCTGCCACTAGCTGACCACCACACACTTCAATATGACGTTTGGCCAGGCTTAATCCCACCCCAAATCCTCGATGATTCTCTCGACTCGCCTGAGCTAACCTAAAAAACGGTTTGAAAATATCACTTAAGTGTTGCTCTGCTACACCTGGTCCAACATCATCAACTTCGACCAGATAGCTCTGCATAACTGTTTTCACGTTAATCTTAACGGGCTCTTCTTTCGGAGTATGGCTTAGTGCATTTCTGAGGATGTTTTCAAAGGCATGTCCCACTGCCCTGGCACTGCTATTTTCAATAATTGCCTGTTCAGGCATGGTGATAATGAGTTGCCGATCTGGAAACTCAAATCGTGCATCATGGAGAATGCTGTCTATCAAGTCGATTAAGTCGAGCGTTTCCTGACGTAAATCCGGTCGTTCATTATCAAGCCATGCCAGAGTGAGAGTATCTTCAACCATGGCACGCATTTGCAGACATTCATAACGAATTCGTTCTATGAGTTGTGGGTCAAGATTTTGATTTTCAGCCCAACTCAAGGCTAACTCAACCCGTGCTAATGGGGTTCTCAACTCATGAGATAAATCAGAAATAAGATGGCGTTGTGTCTGAATCAGGTGACCAATACGCTCAACCATACCATCAAATGTTTCGCCTAAGGCCGTGATTTCATCTTGGCGTTTTGCCAGGCTTTTTCCAACACGAACACTAAAATTGCCATCACTAAATTGTCTGGTGGCTTTTTCTAACTGACTCAATGGTGACATAACATGGCGATAGATAATCACGCTAATTAATGTCATCAGCAATAAAGGCAGTGCGATTTGTAATAATAAACTGGTCTGAAACCAATAGGCACCGGGACGCATTCGATCCGGTAGGGTAATTAAAAAATGTGCTCTTCCATTTGCAATAGGCAAATCCATAATGGGATTTTCTTTGAAGTACAAATGTATTTTCCAGCTAATATCTCGCCCGAGACCAAAGCTTTCCTGAAACGCTTCTGATAAATCACTATTACCTATTGGAGTAACCTGGGAAGTCACCACCGCAGCCCAGGTATGTTCTTTTTCTTCGATCTGTTTTATCCACTGGTCTAATGACTGGATATCATCCGCCAAGTAATACTTCTCAGCTTTTTTTGCATACTCTTTTAATAAGCCCTGATCACGTTCAGCAATGAAACTCATATGCTGTTCTGTGTGTAACATCAATAGGTGTATCAGCCAAAACAGTAATACGGTTCCGATAACTATGGTCGCCACTAACTTCCATAGCAAACGACGCTTCATAATAAAATATATCCTGTCCCGTGAACGGTTTGCAGGTGATCTGCAGGCAGCCCCGCCATGACTAATTTACGTCTGACACGACTCATATGCATATCCAGACTTCTGTCATAACGACTGAATTCTTTTTCTAACACTAAGCGATAAAGTTGGGGCTTACTGAGTGTCTGGTTTGGGTTCTGCATCAAGGTCCAAAGCAGCTTGAACTGGATGGGCGTGAACGGAATAGGCTGGTCAGCAAAAAACACCGTCTGTTTAGATTTATCTAGCTTAATACCATGCCGTGTTAGCTGTTTCTGCTCATCATCAGGACTGGTCTGCGGCAATGATCGTCTCAGAATCGCTTCTATTCTTAATAATAATTCGGTGAAATTAAAAGGCTTAGATAAATAATCATCTGCGCCACTTTTTAATCCCAGAATACGTTCTTCTTCTGCACCATGTGCGGTTAGCATAATGACAGGCGTAACACGGGTTTGCCTCAATGTTCTTAAAACGCTGTAGCCGTCTTTTTCAGGCAGTGAGACATCCAATAAAATCAAATCCAATGGAAGGCTAATTGCCTTTGTCAGCCCCTCATTACCATCGTATGCAGTAATAGTAGAAAAGCCAGCATTTTCAAGTAATTGATTTAGTTGCTTGTTTAAGGTGGGGTCATCTTCAACAATAAGGACTCTTGCTGACATGTTGAGTTTGTTCATCCTTGCACATATTATAAATACTAATGATTCGCATTTATAATATTACCAGATAACGATATATAAAAATCAAATATCCTGATAAAAAAAGAGCCGTTGATTTTCATCAACGGCTCTTTTTAACTTCAGTTATGTGAGAAGGTTACTCTTTAATTTCTATCGCCAGAAATTGAGCAGAACCTCCACGCTGTACCAATACAGGGATAGGTTTATTGGCAGGAAGCTTTTTCGCCACCTCAATAAACTGATGAGGATCTTCAATCTCAGTATTGTTAAGGCTCAGAATAATATCTCCAGGTCTGATACCCGCCTTAATGGCTGGACCTTGCTCAACTTTCATGACCATAACACCACCTTTTTCAACTTCGAACTGCTTACGCTGTTCTGGAGTGATATCCGCCACTTCCATTGATAAACGGTCATCAACAAATCGGCCAGGTTTAGTGCTGTTGCTTGTCAATGCTTCATCTTTTGGTAACTCTTCAATCGTCACTTTAAGCGTTGTATGCTTGTTATTCCGCATGACTTCAACATCAACTTCTTTGCCTACTTTTGTTCTACCTACGATAGGAGGTAAATCAGAAGATGTTTCCACTTCTTTACCATCAAATTTCAAAATAACATCACCCGTTTTAAATCCTGCACGAGCTGCCGGGCTGTCATCAACAACACGAGAAATCAGCGCACCACTTGGTTTTGATAAACCAAATGACTCGGCTAGTTCACGCGTCACATCTTGAATAACTACACCTAACCAGCCACGACTGACATAACCCTGTGATTTAATTTGTTCTACGACGTTCATGACAGTATCAATTGGGATTGCAAACGATACGCCCATAAATCCACCTGTACGGCTGTAAATCTGTGAGTTTATGCCAATAACTTCACCATCAAGATTAAACAATGGGCCACCTGAGTTACCCGGGTTGATCGCGACATCTGTTTGAATGAACGGCACATAACTGTCGCTTGGCAAACTTCTGCCCAGCGCACTGATAATGCCAGCAGTAGCAGAGTAATCAAAGCCAAAAGGTGAACCAATGGCTAATACCCATTCACCTACTTTGAGATTGTCTGAATCCCCAAGTTTGACTGTTTTAAGGTTCTTCGCATCCACTTTCAATAACGCGACATCACTGCGTTCGTCACTACCCAATACTTTAGCTTCTAACTCAGTACGATCACTGAAACGAACGATAATTTCATCAGCATCTTTAATCACATGGTGATTAGTCAGAATGTAACCATCGGATGAGATAACAAAACCTGAGCCTAAAGACTCACTTTCACGGGGAATAGGAGCGCCACCACCTTGACCCTCAAAAAACTTTTTAAAGAAATCATCAATTCCCGAACCTTCCGGCAAATCCAGGCCACGAGGCAACATCGATGTTGGTGTTTCTTCCGTTTTATTGTGAGTTCGGATATTGACAACAGCATCACCATTATCGGCGACGAGTTCAGTAAAATCAGGTAATGAACGGGCTTGGACACTAAAACTCAGCATTAGCCAAGCAAACAGCATTGTTAAAGCCGCCCAATTTTTGTTTACTCTCATTTGAAGTCCTCATTTGGTTTGACATTGATACCAGCATCATGATGACTCATACGATGTTTGACCCACACAAAACCGGTAATCAGACCTAATAGACCAGACACAATTTGTAGCAGTTCCCCACCACCAGCTAAACGCACGATAATTGATGTAAAAAAAAGTAAAATAAGCGGCAGCATGTACATAAGAAAAGCACCTGAAAGTAATGCTTCTTCAGGAATAGACACGGTGACTTCCTGCCCAACTTCCAGATTACCTTCATCTTTTACAGCAATGCGTGAGAATTTTTTTCCTACATGTTTAGCAAGCAAGCCAGTGCCACAGCCTTTACGAGCCGCACATTGACCACAAGTGGACTGTCTTTCAGCTTCGACCCAGACTAAATGGTCGTGACGACTGATAACTGTCGCTTTCTGCTCAATCATTCCTGATCAACCGGCGTGAAAGCGATTGCACTGCCAATTTTCTCAACGGTGACTGCTGGTACTTCGCCAACCACTGTCACAAAGTGAGCATTCATAATCGTACCGAAAGCATTAATACCACCGACATGAGAAGCACCATGCAAATGGTTATGTTTGGCCCGGATTTTTTCAATAAACACAGATACAGAGCTTAGACCATCGCTATAGACTCTCTGTTCGACATCGGCACCGTTATTGGCTCTCAAGCGAGTTTGTAATGCAACTAATGCAAAGCCATCTGGCAACCAATTAACTTGCCATTCGAATTCATGACTATGTTTATCTATATCAATGGGATTCTCTGGTTCTGTTTTGTGCCAGACCATATCATCGTCAGCCAGCAACGATTTAAACTTGTAGTCAGGAATCGGCTCGCCTGTACTCACCGATGAAAATGAAAATGTTTCCAATACATCGCCATCCTGACCGATAAGTTCAGACTTTAAAAGAAGGTATGTCTCAGCATCGACCCACAAGTGATAGCCATAGCGATAATTATCGATAGGCGTAATCAGTAATTGATAAGCTTCTTTGCCGGCGATACGACTTTTACCACCCATTTCAACTTCATAATAAGGTGCAGCTGAGCTGAATCGACGAGGCAAGTCACTTGGGAACCCTCTTCCTAAGGGACGTCGGCTAATATTGACCTGCTTACCATCGGGGTTAATACAGGTCACCATATCATTATTGCGAATGACTTCCCTGGCAGCACCATTTAGAGAAATCATTCTTTCCAGTTCACCATTCTCATCTGCGCGATGAAAAATGCGTATCGACTGTAAATTTCTACCAGACTGATAATTAAACACGCCTTCATAGGTTAATGTTTTTGCCGCTGAAGTCATTTTCTCAAGAATTTGCATTGCTTCAGGATCATCAGCATGTGCAGTTGCTGAGAATGATACAAATGTGACGACTAACAGGTGGAGCAAAAAACGCATTAGCGACTACTCCTCACCGTATGAAACAACTCTGGCGTAAGAGAATAAACCTGAAGCACCGGCATATTCGTTATGATCAACTAAGTAATCATTCAGACGATCTTCAACTTCTGACTCACCCACTGTCCAGCGGTTTGAATCAGCAACCGTAGTTTGCTGCTGCATAGGTTCAGATTGCGCCATATTCGTCGTTGGCATAACCGTCTGTGGTTGTGACATCAAGCCGACTACAGCCAGTGCGCCAATAGAAGCAGCGGCAGCTAAACCAGCCGTTTGCTTCCAGAACCAGTCAGGTAATGCAAACACTTTTGCTGTGTGTCTGTCTTCTGTTGGTTTAACATCTAAACCCGGCTCGTTAGATAAGGCCTGCTGTATTCTGTCTGTTAAATCAATTTGTTTATGTTCGGTCACATAACCATGTAATAAATCGCTTGAGAATTGATATCTCATATAATCTTGTTTGGCACTGTCGTCTGATTTCATCAATGCCAGTAACTCATCAAGCTCTTGCTCATTAAGTTCGCCATCAACAAACGCTGACAATAATTCTTGTTGCTTGATTGTCATAGTTCCTCTCCACCCATAACTGCTTTGACCTGTTTATCTATTGCCTCTCTGGCGCGAAATATACGCGACCTGACGGTCCCAATTGGACAATCCATTGCCTGTGCAATTTCCTCATAGCTCAGACCTTCAAACTCCCGCAGTTTGATTGCCGTTGCCGTATCTTCTGGCAATTCCTGAATAGCGTCATGAATTGCCTGCTGTAAGTCGTCGCTCATTAGACTACTTTCAGGTGTCTCAAATTCCTTCAATTCCGGCGCATCGTAATAAATTGTTGCATCCATAGCATCAACATCACTGACAGGTGGTCTTCTGGACGCCGCTGTCAGATAGTTTTTTGATGTATTAATCGCAATACGATACAGCCATGTATAGAAAGCACTATCACCCCTAAAGCCTGGCAAAGCGCGGTAGGCTTTAATAAACGCTTCTTGCGCTACATCCATCGCTTCAACAGGATCATGAACAAACCCTGTAATGACGTGAATGATTCTTTGCTGATATTTCATAATCAGCAAATCAAACGCCTTTTTATCACCTGCTTGTACGCGCCGTACTAGCTCTTGATCCACATTCATCCTATCATCCGGCTTGAGTCGACACGTTTATCACTTCTTTAAATTTAGCTTGATTGACCATGTCGATTTAACTTTGTTCCACATTAAGTGCAAAATAAACATTCCTATTGTACCTGTATAGAGCCTTATGACCACAACGCATCATTACGATATTTTAATTATTGGCAGTGGCACCGCCGGACTCACTCTCGCTTTACACATGGCCGATGATGTCAAAGTCGCTGTAATTTCCAAGGGTCAACTTGAAGAAGGCGCATCTCTATACGCTCAGGGAGGCATCTCCGTAGTCCTTGATAAAACAGACTCCATTCAATCCCATATCGACGATACTCTGAGAGCCGGTGCGGGATTATGTAGCGAAAAAGCTGTTCGATTTACCGTCGAACACGCCCGGGAAAATATTGAATGGTTAATCAAACAGGGTGTGACATTTACGCGGGACGGAATAACATCAGAAACCTATCATTTAACGCAAGAAGGCGGTCACAGTCACCGACGAATTATTCACTCTGCAGATGCCACAGGTAGAGAAGTAGAAACTACGTTACTCGATAAAGCCAAAGCACATCAAAATATAGAACTACTTCCTTATCATATTGGTATTGACCTCATCAGCAGTAGCAAGCAGTTAGGTGAAAAAGAAAACCGTATCCTGGGTTGTTATGTACTCGATATCAAAAAAGATGAAGCCAAAACACTGTTAGCCCCCATAACAGTTCTGGCCACTGGTGGTGCAGGAAAAGTCTATCTTTACACCAGTAATCCAGACGTATCGACAGGTGATGGTATTGCCATGGGATGGCGCGCAGGTTGTCGCATTGCGAATATGGAATTTATTCAATTCCATCCCACTTGCCTGTTTCACCCACAGGCGAAATCGTTTCTAATCAGTGAAGCACTGCGCGGAGAAGGGGCCAAACTGGTGTTAGCCAATGGTGAACGTTTTATGGAACGTTTTCATCCCCAGGCTGAATTAGCACCAAGAGATGTCGTCGCGCGCGCGATTGACCATGAAATGAAACGTACCGGACATGACTGTGTCTATCTTGATATTTCACACAAACCCGCGGCGTTTATAAAAGAACATTTCCCCACCATTTATCGACGCTGTTTACAGTTTGGTATTGATATCACCAAACAAGCTATCCCTGTCGTTCCTGCAGCGCACTATACCTGTGGTGGCATCATGACTGATTTAAATGGTAAAACCGATGTACCAGGTTTGTATGCCATTGGTGAGACAGCTCATACTGGACTGCATGGCGCCAACCGCATGGCCAGTAATTCATTATTGGAGTGTCTGGTGTTTGCTAAATCAGCAGCGGACGATATCAAAAAACAATTACCGCTAACGACATCAGCCATTGTCCCGCAGTGGGATGCCAGCCAGGTTTATCCTGCCAAAGAAGCCGTAGCAATCAGTCACAACTGGGATGAGTTACGGCGTGTTATGTGGAACTATGTCGGTATCGTTCGGAAAACAGATCGTCTGCTCCGAGCCCGACAACGGTTGCAAGTACTCCAGGCTGAAATTCGTGACTATTACAGCAAACATCATATTAGTGCTGACTTGCTTGAGTTACGAAATCTGGCGGATGTGGCCGAACTGATTATTGAATCTGCATTAAGACGGAAAGAAAGTCGCGGACTGCACTATATTCTGGATTATCCTGAAACAGATAATAGTCAGCCAGCCACTGAAACGATCATTCTGCCCAAACATCAGGATCACGAAGCTGTGCCCTGAGCCTTCGCCAGTCTTGTTTATCAACGGCATCTATCGGGATCATTAAACTGTGACTTTGCCACCAATGTCGTGTTCTGAAATAGATGAACATGACATACGGGAATTGGATGCTTGATTTCAATTTAAAAGGGCCGGATACAGCCCCTGTTTCGTCTCTTAAGAACCAATTTTTTTCCCGATTCATACTGACTTCTATTAATGAATTCTTGGCATCACTGGCAGTATATCGGCGATACCACTGTATAAATCCTGCACAAACCAAAACAGTCAAGAACAGTACCAGCAGCCTATTGTTGTCCATGCTCCATAACAACAAAGTGATAGCTAAGATATGCAGCGAAACCATATACACAAATAAACCACGTGACTTAGTGATCGTGACTTTCATTCTTGAATGTCCTTTGTTTTCATCCCTGTTTTAGCACCGCTTATACAGTTAGAATAAAACCTGTTAATAATAAATCGCAATACAACTATGAATGTTCAAACGCTTTTACAAAGCCCCCCTACAGTAAACTATCTTAATGAGATAAATGACACGACCTCCCCTGTGGCTATCGCTCTGCCCAGTTTCAGCGTGATTGAGGTTGCAGGCGAGGAAGCAGAAAGTTTTTTACAAAACTTACTCACTAATGATATCCGCACCTTGACGGCTAATACTGCTCAGCTAAGTGGTTTTTGTAACCCTAAAGGACGTTTATTAAGTCTGTTTTATGTCATCAAACAAGAACAGGACTTTTTATTAGTGCTTGCTGCAGATTTAGCTGAAAGCATTGCTCAACGTTTAAATATGTTCAAACTACGAAGCAAAGTCGATATTACTGTTAGCCCTGAACTCAAGGTCATGGGCTATCTTAGCCAAGCGCCGTTGACCAATCAGGCGACAGATTTCTGGTCAGGTGTTTCACTGAATCGCGAATTAACGATTTATCTGCCAGGTCATCTACATCGTTATTTAGTTATTAGCACTGGCGAAACAACTATCAAGGAAGAAAGCCAGGTTGGTGCAGAAAATCTCTGGGCCAGTGCGGATATAGAGGCCGGATTGCCCATGGTTTATTTGCAAAGCAAAGAGCAGTTCACACCACAGCAGTTAAATCTCGATATCGTGGGTGGCGTTAGTTTCAAAAAAGGCTGCTATCCAGGACAGGAAGTGGTCGCCAGGCTGCATTATCTTGGCAAACCGAGTCGTCGTTTATTCCTTGCTCAGTTGAAAACGGTAGACATACCTGAGCCGAACCTTGAAGTAGCTGATGAATCAGGTGAAGTGGCCGGCCATGTCGTACGGGCAGCCATGCTCGACTCAGGCACGCTTATTTGCCAATTAAGTTTAAAATTAGCTGCCAAGGATAAAAAATTATTTATTAATAATAACGAACTATCTGGACTAACCGCTTTAGTTGAAGACGAGGAATAAATCTAATCCAATGCCAGTTTTTTTAGTTTATAGCGTAAAGAACGGAAACTAATGCCAAGCTTTTTTGCAGCGGCCGTCTTATTCCAACGCGTTGACTCCAGCGCATCAACAATAAGCTGCCGCTCCTGATCTTCCAGTTGTGATTCTAGGTCAACTTTATCTGCTGTTAGACTAAAGCCGGGCTCATCGGCTGATAGACTATTTAGAGGTGCTTCAGGCAACATTAAATCTGCTTCGTGAATAACCGAGCCATCAGACCATGTCATCGCCCTTTCCAGGATATTTTCAAGTTCGCGTACATTGCCAGGGAAGGCATATTCACGTAAGGCACTAATGGCATCCTCACCAATCACTGGTTTTAGCTCACCACTTTTAGCCGCAAGCTGCACAAGAATATGCTCGACTAACAGAGGAATATCCGCTTTACGTTGTCTGAGCGGTGGCACTGAAAGTTCAATAACGTTCAAACGGTAAAACAAGTCTTCACGGAAACTACCTAGCTTTACACATTCCGCCAGATTTTTATGGGTTGCCGACAATATTCGAACGTCAACGCTAATTTCTTCATTGCCACCAACAGGTCTAATGGCTTTTTCCTGAATCGCTCTTAGTAACTTCACCTGCATCATTAATGGCAAATCAGCGACTTCATCCAGAAACAACGTACCGCCGTTAGCCGCCTGAAATAAACCCTGTTTATCAGCAACAGCGCCCGTAAAAGCGCCTTTTTTATGTCCAAAAAACTCACTTTCCACTAATTCTGCCGGTATAGCACCGCAATTAATCGGCACAAAAGCCTCATCAGAACGACTGCCTAACTCATGAATTAAACGTGCGACTAACTCTTTACCTGTACCTGACTCCCCCGTGATATAAACAGGTGCCTGACTGCGAGCTAATTTACTGATTTTATTCCTCAAAGAGCGAATAACATCGGTATCCCCGAGTAATTTATCCCTCGAACGTCGCTCTTTTACATCTGACTTTGACGGAGATAAATTTAATGCTGAGTTCACTAAATCACGTAAGACTTTAAGCTTAAGTGGTTTTGATACAAAATCGAAGGCGCCTGATTTAAGCGCTTCAACAGCCAAATCAATATTACCGTGCGCAGTGATAACCGCCACGGGACAATTTGGATAAGTTTTTTGAATAGTGCGGACAATATCCAAACCGTTACCATCAGGTAATCGCATATCAGTAAAACAAAGATCAAAAGATTGTTGTTTTAATGCCTGATTGGCTTGGGCAACACTCTCCGCCGTCACACAATCAATCGACATACCTGACAATGTCATTGTTAACAGTTCAAGGATATCGGGTTCATCATCTATGACTAACGCTTGTCTGTTCATTGCTTAACTATTTCCTGCCATTCGCTTGGAAAGCTTATACGGAAAAACCCCTTATTCAACTCATCGTGAATATAATTCAAACGTGCTCCGTTTGCCTGACACAATTCTCGAGCCAGATACAATCCCAGTCCAGTGCCTCCCTGTCTGGCTGAATGGAATGGCTCAAATAAATGTGTCTGCACATCCTCAGGCACACCCGGACCATTATCTACAATATCCAGACAGACTTGTTTATTTTGCTGCTCAACGATGACCTTGATACACGGTTTTGTCTTCTGGTTTGCATGAAACCAGGCATTATCCATCAGATTCCAGATAACTTGATGTAATTGCTCAGGATCCATTGCGATATGGATATCAGAAGTACTTATCTCCAATGAAATATCTTCCTCATCCGCTTGTTTTATATCAGAAAACTCACGAATAAACTTCGACAACCACACATTTAAAACCAGCATCGATGGTTCCGCTGTTTTTCTACGACTCATTTGCAAGATGGTCTCAATAATATTATTCACCCGCTGTGTGTGCTTCAAAATAATTGAAGTCAGCTTTGTCATCATGTGATCTGCGGCATATTGCTCTGCAAGCAGCTCACCTGCATGACTGATCGCCCCCAGAGGATTGCGGATTTCGTGTGCAATGCTTGCGGTTAAACGCCCCAGTGAAGCTAATTTAAGTTGTTGCGCCTGTTGTGCCAAAGCAGATGTATTTTCAATGTAAATAAGGATTTCACCACTATCAAGCTGAGTCGCGGATGATTGAACTTCTGGCAGGTCAGCGCGCGCCTGAAAAGGTAGGAAGGCATTTGGACTATGCTGTTGCCATAACCACACCTGCTCTCCCAACTCAGGGACATTTTCACGTAAATTAAATCCTGAATTATTATCTGGAATACCCAATAATTGCCTGGCAGAAGCATTAAGCATCGTCACATTACCCTGACTATCTAAAGCCAATACACCAGTATGCATTTGGCTAATAATGTGCTGATTTAAGACCGCCAGGTTTTCTACATCTCTGGCTCGCTCTTCCGCAAGCACCTGTGATGTTTGTAATTTTTTGGATAACCACTGTGCCAGCCAGGCTGTCACAAAAAAGGTCGCCCCCAATATCCCAGCCTGACTGTATTTTGTCACCCCATCGCCAGCTATTTGTGAATAACTGACTTCCAGCAGCACCGCTAAAGTTGCCAGAGCAGCAATAAAGGCAGCCAGGCGACCTGGCATCAGCGCACCACCAGCCACTACCACAACTAACATCAGTGAGCCTAATCCCGTATGCAAACCGCCACTGGCATGAATAATAACGATGAGGGCAATGATATCTATCACTGCCTGCAGCCTTATCTGCGTCTGAACCTCTCTCCAGTGCCTTAACGTTAAAATGAGCAATACAAATGCAGACAGAAAATAAGCAAGGCTAACAAAGCTATATAAGCGAGGATCCGCTTCCCCCAAAAACTCGGGTGGAAGCCTCAAATAAAAAACCAGGAAGAGAACGGTAGCGAGAAATAAACGGTAGCTGGCAAAAACGGTTAACGCGCGCCAGGTAGCAGGATCCTGATAATACGACTTATAAGAATCGGGCACTGAACTCATTTCGACTCGTTAAAAGCCTCTAGATGTTGCGTAGAACAAAAATAATGGTGGTTTTGTTGTATTGCTTCATGCTCAGAGACATGTAAACCACACTGTTCACAACGTACCATTTTTTCCATTCTGGCTTGTTCATCTTCTATTTTTGCCTTACGCAGCAAATGAGTGATGATGATATAAAGCAATAAACCAATGGCAATTAAAATAAGAATTCGCATTTTTCACCTCAAAAAAAAGGGTATCGACATAGGATACCCTTTTTCTTTTATTTTTAGTGACGTCTAGCCACGAGAAGCACGTTTACGCTCATGCTCCAGCAAGAATTTCTTACGAACACGGATAGCTTTTGGTGTGACTTCAAGTAACTCATCATCGCCAATAAACTCCAGCGCCTGTTCCAGACTCATTCGGATAGGTGGTACTAAAGTGACCGCTTCATCAGAGCCTGATGCACGCATATTGGTTAATTGTTTACCTTTAAGCGGGTTAACAACCAAGTCATTATCACGTGAATGAATACCGATGACCATGCCTTCGTAGACTTCGTCACCATGGCCGATAAACATACGTCCACGGTCTTGTAAGTTGAAGATAGCAAATGCCACTGCTTTACCCACACCGTTTGCTATCAACACACCATTAATACGCTTACCAAAGCTACCGGCTTTCATTGGAGCATAATGATCAAAGACACTGTAAATCAAGCCAGTACCCTGTGTAGCTGTCAGGAACTCGGTACGGAAGCCAATCAAGCCACGTGAAGGGATAATAAAATCAAGGCGAACACGGCCTTTACCATCTGGCACCATGTTTTTCAGGTCAGCACCACGCTCACCCATTTTTTCCATCACTGTACCCTGATGCTCTTCTTCGATATCAATGGTTACAGATTCGAACGGTTCTTCTTTCACACCATCGACTTCGCGGATAATCACTTCCGGACGTGATACACCCAGCTCAAACCCTTCACGACGCATGTTTTCAATCAGAACTGACAGATGTAACTCACCACGGCCAGAAACTTTGAACTTATCTGGATCAGTAGGTACTTGTTCCACACGTAATGCCACGTTATGAATCAATTCACGATCAAGACGTTCTTTGATTTGACGAGTGGTAATAAACTTACCGTCTTTACCCGCAAACGGCGAGTTATTGACCTGGAAGGTCATCGTCACTGTTGGTTCGTCAACAGAAAGTGGTGGCAAGGCTTCTACAGCACTTGGGTCACATAATGTGTCAGAAATATTTAATGGGTCTAAACCAGTAAAGGCAATAATATCGCCCGCTTGCGCTTCAGCAACTTCTTCACGTTGTAGGCCTAAAAAGCCCATGACCTGTTGTACACGACCGTTACGTTTTTTACCTTCACGATCAACAACCGTGACAGGTGTATTGGTTTTAACGCGACCACGTTCGATACGGCCAACACCGATAACACCGACGTAGCTGTTATAGTCCAGTGACGACACCTGCATACGGAAAGGACCATCTGCGTCCACATCCGGATGACTCACTCTATCCACGATCAATTCGAAAAGTGGTGTCATATCACCACCACGAACGGTATCTTCCATACCAGCAAAACCATTTAAGCCTGACGCATAAATGACATCGAAATCGAGCTGTGCATCTGTGGCATCCAGATTAACGAACAAATCAAAGGTTTGATCCAAGACCCAATCCGGACGAGCAGAAGGTTTATCAATTTTGTTGATAACCACAATCGGTTTTAAACCTAGTGCTAATGCTTTTTGTGTAACGAAACGCGTTTGTGGCATCGGACCTTCTGAAGAGTCGACCAGCAGCAATACTGAGTCAACCATCGACAGAACACGTTCCACTTCACCACCGAAGTCAGCATGGCCTGGGGTATCGACGATGTTGATATGATAGTCGTTCCAGCGAATCGCCGTGTTTTTCGACAGAATGGTAATACCGCGCTCACGTTCCAGATCATTAGAGTCCATTACGCGCTCGGTTAATTCTTCGTGTTCACCGAAAGTGCCAGACTGACGAAGAAGTTGATCCACCAAGGTTGTTTTACCGTGGTCAACGTGGGCAATAATGGCTATATTGCGGAGCTTAGAAATATCTCGTTTGTTTGTCATTGTTTGAATTCTGTAAAAGCATGCTAGGCATGCGGAAAAAATATGCCCTTAGGCGCTTATTTGGTTTTTCGATAGATGTGGTTGCAGTGTTGTTAACATCAGCTTGTGCATACCAAGCCCGGCTGCAATGACATTACCTTTGTTGAACAAATTATCGGTACCATCAAAGTCGGTGACAATTCCCCCAGCCTCTTCGACCAGAAGTAATCCAGCCGCCATATCCCAGTTTTCTAATCCCATTTCCCAGTAGCCGTCAACACGACCTGCTGCAACATAAGCAAGATCAAGTGCTGCTGAGCCCGTACGGCGAATATCAGCTACCTGAGGAAATAGAGCTTTAAAACTATTGAAATAGGCATCATGAAATGATGGATATTTGAAAGGGAAACCCGTCGCAATCAATGCTCCATTAAGTTCTCTGCGTTTGGTAACACGCAGTCGACGGTCATTTAATTTGGCGCCTTCGCCCCGGCTAGCTGTGAATAATTCATCGCGTTGCGGATCATAAACAACAGCGTGCTCAACACGACCTTTGACTCTAACGGCAATGGATACGCAGTAATGCGGGAAACCATGCAGAAAATTTGTTGTACCATCCAGTGGGTCAATAATCCACACTGTTTCATTATCACCTGAGCGACCAGACTCTTCAGCCATAATAGCGTGGTCAGGATACGCTTTTTTTATTACATTGATGACTTCTTGCTCTGCCAGGCGGTCGACATCTGACACGTAATCATTTCGACCTTTTGTAGTCACTTCAAGATGCTGAACATGCTGTAGTGAGCGCATGATCAGAGAGCCAGCATTACGCGCAGCCCTGATTGCTATATTGAGCATTGGATGCATAAACAAATTTTTCCAGAACGATAGGTACTTCAAGAGTACATTGAAGATCAATGACTCATATAAAGGACGCTATTATACCAACTATTTCTTTATGAATCTGTTGTAATATTAAAAACGGTTTTTTATTAATGTGAATGGACAGCAAAAATATTTCTTGCTAGCGTATGTTTTATGTTGCGAATTAGCAATATAATATCCACGCCAATTTAACTGGTACTTTAAGGAGATAAAAATGAAATCATTAGCAAAACTGAGTGCTGTAATCCTGCCTTTAGCTATGTTGACTGCATGTGCCAACACTGCCGAAATGGAAGCGCTGAAAGCCTCTGTAGAATCAGCTCAATCAACAGCTGATTCAGCTCTGGTCGCAGCCCGCAATGCTCAAAGCACTGCCGACACAGCGCAACGTACTGCAACTGACGCAGAACTGGCTGCTATGAACGCCCAGAAAGCTGCTGATGAAGCTCAATCAACTGTCGAAGAATGCTGTGCAAAAATCGATCGTATGTTTGAAAAAGCGATGAGCAAATAATCTAAAATTTAGATTACCTCATACAAAAAAGCCGGAACAAATGTTCCGGCTTTTTTTTATCTTCAATATTTATCCTAAAGCGCGTCACTGGAAACTTGCGCAACCCACACAGATATTCCCGCAGCTTCACTAATTTTATTCGCCATATCTGCCGCTTCTTGTTGAGATTTGAAGGGACCAATCATCATTTCACCAACCGCGCCAGATTTGGCTGGCCAGAACAGATCATTCAACTGTAATGAGTTAATAGCCTGACGCGTTTTTTGTATCGCTTTCTGGCTCAGACCTGCATGAACAAACCAGACATCGTCAACAATATCGAGAGGCTCCTCACCCACTCGCTTTACAATACTGTCTTGCGCTTCAACTAATTTTTCAGTGAATGCCCAGTCATTGTCCGCAGGTAATTTATCTTGCGCATCTAAAATGGCTGCTACCATCGGTGTCATATTTAAACCCTGACGTTTATCAATGTCACTATGCGGTTTATTCACTTCAAGATATAACTTACCGTCACGCACGCCCGCTTTATCAGGCTGATAAATAATTTCTACCGGTGTATTAACAGCGGCAATATTAAACAAATGTTGGATATCCTCCGGGAACAGTCGGATACAACCATGACTCACTCGCATTCCTACACCGTAGGGTTTATTTGTGCCATGCAGCAAATAGCCCGGCATAGACAAACGCATTGCATAAGCACCTAGTGGATTATTGGGACCAGCTGCCACCACTTTTGGCAGGGGATCGCCTTTTTCCAGATGTTCTTTTCTGATGGATTCTGGTGGTGTCCAGGTTGGATCTTTTCGCTTCTGAGTAATTTTCGCTTTGCCCAGTGGTGTGCCCCAGCCTTCACGCCCAATCCCGATAGGATGGGTAATGACTGTTTTCGTTTGTCCCGCTTTGGTTTCCGGATAATAATAAAGACGTAACTCGGCAATATTGATGACAATGCCTTTCTGACTGGCCTTGGGCAGAATAAAACGGCTTGGGATAATCACCCGGGTATTTTCGCCGGGAAGCCATGGATCAACATTTGGATTGGCTTCAACGATATCGTTATAACCTAAGTCAAATTGACGGCCAATATCCAGTAATGTGTCTTTTGCTCTGCTATAGACCACCATGTTGTGACCCACAACGGTTGAGTCAGCAGAATTAAGCGCAAAAGTAGTTGCCATAGAAGGTGCTGATACCGCAAGCCCTACAGCAAGAGCCAACAACCGTTTCAACATTGATGATTCCTGTTTATCAAAGAATAAAGCTGCATATTGTACTTGATTAAATATAATCTTCACATTCGGTAAAACGTGCTTTGAATCAGAAAAAGGGCTAAGATCAGCCTTTACCTTAAACAGCAAGCTAGCGTACTCTACTTCAATGAAAAAATATTATTTGCCATTACTTATCGGTTTGACCTGTTTGTCACTGTCTGGTTGCTCTTTTTTTAAAAAAGAAGAAGTTAAAGCGGATGAAAGCTGGAGTGTAGATCGTATATACAGCGAGGCAAAAGCCGCACTCGACATCGCAGACTACAGCAAAGCGATTACCTACTACGAACAACTCGAAGCTCGTTTTCCTTTTGGTGAATATGCTCAACAAGCGCTGCTTGAGTCCGCATATGCTCACTACAAATCAGATGATCCTGAAACAGCTATCGCTACCATTGACCGCTTTATGCGTGTTTATCCACTTAATCCAAATATTGATTACGCTATTTATTTACGTGGCCTGGTCAATTTTCATCGTGATATTGGTTTATTAGAAAAATATATCCCCCGTGATGAATCTCAACGTGACCCGGGCGCTGCTGAGGATGCCTTGCGTGATTTCAACACATTAATTAATCGCTTCCCGACCAGTCGTTATGCCGAAGATGCTGCGCAGCGTATTGTTTATCTTCGTAACCGACTGGCACAGCATGAGGTGAATGTCGCTAATTACTATATGCGTAGAGGATCATTCCTGGCTGCATTAAACCGTGGTAAGTATGTGATAGAAAACTACGACCGTACACCGGCTATGCCTGATGCATTAGTCGTTATGGCAAAAGCATACAAAATTCTCGGCATGACCGATCTTTCAGATGATGCTTTACGAGTATTGAAAATCAATTACCCTGGTCACCCGGGTATTGCTGAAGTTGCACAGACTGAAGTGCAATAATTAAACAATAAAAAAGCCCGCCTATGAATATTCAGAGACGGGCTTTTTTTATGCCTAGAACAGCTTAAATAGCGTCTTGGTTCTGCTCACCAGTACGAATTCTAATCGCTTGCTCCAGCGGCGTAACAAAAATCTTACCATCGCCGATACGGCCTGTATTGGCCGCTTTGATCACTGCTTCGATAACACTATCGACTTTGTCATCTGCTACGGCAATTTCTAATTTCACTTTCGGTAAAAAGTCGACCACATATTCAGCACCACGATAGAACTCGGTATGTCCTTTCTGACGACCAAATCCTTTGACTTCAGTGACAGTCATCCCGGTCACACCAATATCAGAAAGTGACTGGCGAACATCATCCAGCTTAAAAGGTTTAATTATCGCTTCAATTTTTTTCATCGTAGTTCCTTACTCTATAGTTGAAGTGACGGTGTAGCCTGACGTAATAGGATACCGGCGGTCTCGGCCAAACGCCCGGCTACTGATACGGATACCTGGAGGCGCCTGCCGCCTTTTGTATTCATTACGATCTACCATTTTAATAACTCTTGCAACCATTTCGGCGTCGTAGCCCTCGTCGACTAGCTCTTCAAAGCAACACTGATCAGCTATATAACGTTGTAGAATTTTATCTAGGACAGCATAGTCAGGCAGACTATCCTGATCCAACTGCCCTTCTGCCAGTTCAGCGGATGGAGGTCGTGTGATGATACGCTCTGGAATCACATTAGATTGCTGATTGCGATAATGGCTCAACTGATAGACCAACGTTTTATAAACATCTTTTAATGGTGAGTAACCACCAGCCATATCGCCATATAAAGTTGAGTAGCCGACAGCCATTTCGCTTTTATTACCGGTTGATAACACCATTGAACCCGTTTTATTGGATAAGGCCATCAAAATAATGCCGCGGCAACGGGCTTGAATATTTTCTTCCGTGGTATCGGCCGGCAAACCTTTAAACTCATCAGCTAATGAGTCAATAAAGGCATTAAATGTCGGTTCTATCGAAATAATACTGTACTTAACACCCAAGCCTTCAGCCATTAACTTTGCATCATCCAGACTCATTTGAGATGTGTAGCGCGACGGCATCATCACCGCATGCACTTTGTCTGCGCCGATAGCATCAACAGCGAGTGCCATTGTTAATGCGGAATCAATGCCGCCTGACAGTCCAAGTACAACACCTGGAAAGTGATTTTTCTCAATATAATCTTTCAGTCCAAGGGTTAACGCTTTGTATATGATAGATAAGTCGTCCTGCGACTCACAACTGGCACCCGATAAAGCTAGGCCACCAGACGACTGTCGTTCAATCGTCACCGGAAATAAACCAAACTCGAATGCAGGTGCTTGGACCACTTTTTCGCCATTGGCATTCATCACAAAAGAATGACCATCAAAAACCAGTTCATCCTGACCACCGTATTGATTGACATAGACAATAGGTAAGCCCATTTCACTGATACGTTTTTTTACTTCAGCCTCACGCAGTGGCCATTTGCCCATATGGTAAGGAGAAGCATTCAAGTTGACGATAAGGTCAGCTCCGGCAGCTTTTGCTTTAGCACTCGGCTGTGTAAACCAGATATCTTCACAGATAGTAATGCCGATTTTCAGACCTCGAAAATCAAACACAGTGGCATTTTCGCCTTCGATAAAATAGCGTTTTTCGTCGAATACACCGTAATTGGGTAACTGCTGTTTGTGATAGGTACAAACAAGCTTGCCCCCATCAATTAACGATGCAGAGTTGTATAAACCCGACTCGACATCACCATCGGGATGGCCGATTAACACGGCTACATTATCCAGCTTGCTTGCCAGTGTCGTTAATGCTTTACGAACGCGCTTCAACAAACCAGGACGAAGCAATAAATCTTCTGGCGGATATCCGGTTAGGGTCAATTCAGGAAAAACAATTAAATCTGCATTGAATTGTTTTTTTGCCTGCTGTGCCGTCTCGATAATTTTATTAACATTACCCGCAACATCCCCAACTACAGGATTAATTTGCCCCATCACCAGCGTGACTGTCTGCATTTATTTTTTATCCATCATTGCCAGCATAATGTCGCCAATTTCTGCGGGCGATCGCGCAATGCCACAGCCTGCCGCTTCAAGCGCTTTTAATTTCGCTTCAGCGGTGCCACTGCCACCACTGATAATCGCTCCTGCATGTCCCATGCGTTTGCCAGCCGGTGCCGTCAGACCAGCGATATAGGTCACCACCGGTTTGGTGACATGCGCTTTGATAAACTCGGCCGCATCCTCTTCAGCATGACCGCCAATCTCACCAACCATCACAATACCTTCGGTCTGCGGATCATTCTCAAACAACTCGAGGCATTCAATAAAGTTCATACCATGAATTGGATCACCGCCAATACCAACACAGGTACTTTGTCCAAGTCCGTTTTGCGTTGTCTGATGAACAGCTTCATAAGTCAGGGTGCCTGAACGCGATACTATGCCGATTTTCCCCGGTTGATGAATGTTACCGGGCATAATGCCAATCTTACATTCACCTGGAGTAATCAGGCCCGGACAGTTAGGTCCTATCAAGTGTGCATCGTAGCTATTTAAAGCATGTTTGACGCGTAACATATCCAGTACAGGGATGCCTTCTGTAATACAGGCAATTATTTTGATACCCGCATCAGCCGCTTCCAGAATCGCATCTGCCGCAAAGGCGGCAGGCACATAAATCATGGTGGCATCAGCACCGGTCTGTTCAACCGCTTCATGAACCGTGTTGAATACCGGTTTGTCCAGATGCATTTGCCCACCTTTTCCTGGGGTAACACCACCGACAAATTGGGTGCCATATGCAATGGCTTGCTCTGAGTGAAATGTACCTTGTTTACCAGTAAAGCCCTGACAAATCACTTTGGTTTCACGATTGATTAAAATACTCATGCCTGCGACTCCTGAGCTGCCGCTACAGCTTGACGCGCAGCATCGGTTAAATCATCGGCAGCATATATACTCATTTCACTGTTTTTCAATAATTCACGACCTCGTTGCGCATTGGTACCCTCGAGCCTGACGACAACAGGTAACGATAAGCCGACCTCTTTTGCTGCCTGAATAATGCCTTCGGCAATCAGATCACAGCGGACAATACCACCAAAGATATTGACCAGGATCGACTTCACTTTTTTATCAGACAGGATCAGCTTAAATGCTTCAGCCACGCGAGCAGCCGTAGTGCCACCGCCTACATCCAGGAAGTTAGCAGGCTGTCCACCTTCTTTCTGAATCAAGTCCATCGTCGCCATAGCGAGACCAGCTCCATTGACCATACAAGCCACATTCCCATCTAAAGAAATATAGTTAAGGCCAAATTCACGGGCGATAACTTCTGCATCATCTTCCTGACTCGGATCAAACATCTCTGCCAAATCGGCATGACGGAATAAGCCGTTATCATCTAAATTAATTTTTGCATCAACGGCAAGTAAGTCACCGTCATCAGTCACCACAAGTGGATTCACCTCCACTAGACTGGCATCGTTTTCTGTAAAGAGCTGATACAAATTTTGCATGACGGACTGTAGCTGCTTAAAGCTATTTCCAGTCAAGCCCAGGAAAAATGCGGCGCGACGACACTGATAGCCCTGTAAACCAACAACAGGATCAACATATAAATTCAGTATGGCTTCAGGCTGCTGCTCAGCGACGGCTTCGATATCCATGCCGCCTTCTGCTGACACCATAAACACAATACGTTGAGAGCTGCGATCAACCAGTACGGCCAGATAGATTTCACGGCTGATATTGGTCGGTTTTTCCACCAATACCTGCTGTACGGGTAAACCTTCAGCAGTGGTCTGATGCGTGACAATATTTTTTCCCAGCATACCAGCAGCGGCTGACTCAACGTCATCCAGCGAACTCACCACTTTAACGCCACCCGCTTTGCCGCGGCCACCGGCATGAACCTGTGCTTTAACCACCCAGCGCTCGCCCGCTAATAACTCAGCCGCTTGCCGCGCCTGAGCAGCTTCAGCGACAGCTTGCCCTTGTGGTGTAGGCACACCATATCGATTAAATAATTGTTTGGCCTGAAATTCATGCAGATTCATTGTATGTTCTTGCCTTGCTTAGTTGTCTTTTCAATCATAAGCACAACTATCTTTGAAAGAATGTGTGATTTGTTGATAAAAACAAGATCTTAATTCAACGTCGAAAACGTTATATTTTCTCGCAATAGCTCAATAATTACCATCACTACACATGATATAGTTCATGCCGAATGTCATAAACGAGTTTTTACATGTTAACGCTATACCCAGAAATAGAACCCTATCAAACCCATTTACTTGCAAGAGAAACCTTATCTTCTGGTAAAAAACACGAAATTTATGTAGAGGAATGTGGCAATCCTTCAGGGATTCCGGTGGTTTTCCTACATGGTGGACCGGGTTCTGGTTGTCGTCCTCAACATCGACAATATTTCAATCCTGAAAAATACCGCATTGTATTATTTGACCAACGAGGTTGCGGACGCTCAGTTCCCAGTGGCGAACTTGAAAACAATACCACTGCGCATCTGGTCAGCGATATGGAATATATTCGTACCCGTCTGGGTATAGATAAATGGGTCATTTTTGGTGGTTCCTGGGGAGCTACCTTGGCACTTTGTTATGCCAGAGATCATGCCGAAAAAGTGATAAGCATGATATTACGCGGCACTTTTCTTGGGCGTCAGCAGGATATTGACTGGGTTTATGCCGCAGGCGGTGCCTCAAAATTATTTCCCGAAGCATGGCATCGCCTAACACATATGCTTGATCAGTCAGAACAACAAACACCGCTCAAAGCTTACTATACTCGCCTCACCGATCCTGATGAGTCACTGCAAATCTCAGCTGCCACTATTTTGAATAGCTGGGAAGCCACCATCGTCACATTACGGGATCATGAATACGAACCGGATTTAACGGAAGCTCCCGGCCCATTGGCGCACTCCCGCATTCAATTACATTTTGCGTTAAATCAATGCTTTATCGAAAACCGTCCCATTTTGAGTGAAATAGAAACCATACGTCACATTCCTACTCAGATTATTCATGGTCGATACGATATTGTTTGCCCACTTCAGCAATCCTGGGAACTACATCAGGCATGGCCAGAAACAAGCTTAACCGTATTGCCGCTGGCTGGTCATGCTGCTGGCGAACCCGCTGTGATTGATGCCTTAGTGAGAGCCACCGATACCTTAGCGGGTGAACTGCAGTGATCACCTTATTACAACGCGTTAAGCAGGCATCGGTTGAAGTAAATGAACAATGCATCGCAGAGATTGATCAGGGTGTGCTGGTTTTTGTGGGTATTGAGAAAGGTGACTCCTCTGAATTGGTAGCTCGTCTGGTAGAAAGGGTCATCAATTATCGTCTGTTTGCGGATGCTGAGGAAAAGATGAATCTATCCGTCAAAGATATTAATGGCGGTTTACTTCTTGTCCCACAATTTACCTTGGCCGCTAACACACAAAAAGGATTACGTCCGAGCTTTGCTTCTGCAGCCCCCCCTGACATAGGATATCAACTGTTTAATGAGTTTGTTGATGCCGCTAAACAGCAGCATCCCAAGGTCTGTACCGGTCAGTTTGGTGCCGATATGCAGGTTAAACTCATCAACGATGGGCCAGTCACTTTCTGGCTTCATAGCTAATCACCGTTACAGGATTTTTTGAATGCGCATTATCAGAAACTTTATTGTTGGTCTTTTATTGGTGTTTGTCGGAATTGCCGCGATCATGCTAATCCCCTCACCACAACCGCCAGCCAGTAAACCATGGGAAGTGACCGTGATGCCTGACAACAATATCAGCGTCTTTGGTATTCACTTGGGTAATACCGACTACAAAACAGCACAAGAAGAACTGCGAATATTTGGTAAAACGGCTATCTTCACCGACCCCGATAATAAGGCCACGGTCGAAGCCTATTTTGATAGTGTTAACTTAGGAGGACTATCCGCCAAGATGGTGCTTAATCTTGATGTACCAGAGGATAAAGTCGCCGCTATGCTGCAAAGGGCCTCTGTAGGCAAACTTCAACCCAGTGGTGCGCATCAGCATGAATTGGTGGAAGAAGACAAACAGTTTTTACTATCCTCACCTGTCGCTGCCATTACCTACATTCCTAGTGTCCGCTTGAGCAGGGAGATGATTCAGGAACGCTTTGGTGAACCTGATAGCATTGATGTGGGCTTACCTGATGATAAAGGTAATACGAGTGAAAGCTGGTCTTATCAGGCACTAAATTTAACCGTTATCTTTGGTAGCACTGGTAAGACGATACTAATTTATCAAACTAAATGAGTGTGTCTTTTTGCGCCAGCTCGTAAAACTGGTCTTCACTCACAGGTTTACTAAATAAATACCCCTGAGCGCCCTGACAAGTATGCTGTTTGAGATAATCTAATTGTTCCATTGTCTCCACACCCTCGGCGACAACCATCAAGCCCAGGCTTTCGCTCATTGCCATGATCGCGTTGACGATGGCGGCATCGTCCTTATCTGTGGTGACATCCCGAATGAAACTGCTATCAATTTTCAGAACATTCAAAGGGAACTGCTTCAGGTAGGACAATGAAGAATAACCTGTACCAAAATCATCAATTGCCAGACTAATGCCCATCTGGCTAAGCTCCGATAAAGTGAGCGTTGCCAACTCAGGATCTTCCATCAGCATAGTTTCTGTAATTTCTAACTCCAGGTTCTTTGTTGGCATACCCGTTTCTGCCAGAATATAACGGATGCGACTAGCTAAATTACCACCTTTAAATTGTCTGCCTGATAAATTGACGGCAAGCTTAAAATCATCCGCCAATTTGTCTTTCACCTTTAAGAAGCTATTACATGCTTGTGTCAGCACCCACTCACCGACAGATTCAATCAAGCCAGTATCTTCAAGAATAGGAATAAATTCAGCGGGTGAGACGAGCCCCCATTGGGTACTATTCCAACGTAATAACACTTCGGCTCCGTTCATTTTTCCAGTTTCAATCTCAACCTGTGGTTGCAGATGAATAAAGAATTCTTCTTGCTCAACGGCACGTCTTAAAGCTGTCTCCATGGCAAGACGCAATGATGCCTGAGCATTCATATCGACGGAGTAAAACTGAAAATTATTCCGTCCTGTTTTTTTAGCGTGATACATGGCTGCATCCGCATTTCTAATTAGCATATCGACATCCCGACCATCGGCAGGATAGAGGCTGATACCAATACTGGGACTGATGCTGATTTCAACGTTATCAATAATATACGGCTGACTCATCGCATCGATAATTTTTTCAGCGACTTTACCCACGTATTGTGCGGAACGAATATCTTCCAAAATAACGGTGAATTCATCTCCTCCAAGTCTGGCAACCGTATCACCCTCTCTGATGGTCTTCTTAATGCGTATTGCCACTTCACGCAGCAGACTATCACCCGCTTTATGTCCTAATGAATCGTTAATATGTTTGAAATGATCCAAATCTAAAAAACAAACCGCAAGTCGACCTGAGTCACGATGGGCTTTATGGATAGCATGCTCAAGACGATCATTAAACACGTTCCGGTTTGGTAAGCCTGTCAGACTATCAACGCTTGCCAGGTTAGTCAGCCTTTCCTCATTCTGTCGTTGAGTTGTAATATCCTCAAATAACCAGATAGATCCATTTTGTGGGGCTTCAGCTTCAATTGATTTTCCCGCCATAGCGCACCAGAATTTCTCACCATTTTTACGGACTAATTCAAGCTGAGCTTCATAGCTCTCCCCTACAGAAAGATAATGAGCAGCATGTTCTCCAAACTGCTCATAAGCTACCTGACTTGGATAAATAAACTGTGTTTTTTGTCCTTCAATCTCTTCACGACTGTATTGAAATAACTCTTCAAACTTTTGGTTAACACGCACCACTTTACGATCACGAATGAAAGCAATACCCACCATCGCATTTTCCAGAATTGTGTTTAATTCTGACGTCATTTGATGCAATTGCTGGTTAGTTTGTTTCCATTTAGTAATGTCAGCGATAACACACACCCAAACAAACTCATCATTACCACTTAATATACGACTGACAGAAATCCATAATGAGAATGCGGATCCATCTATACGAATGCCTTCATATTCACCATTCGACTCATCATCGTGCTCTAAATCATCAATTGACTCGGGTTTATGTTTTTCAGCAAAAAAATGAAATAAATGTTTCCCGACAATCTCTTTAATGGTGCCGCCAAACATCGTGGCACCAGCAGGATTAATATCAATGATATAACCCTCTTCACTCAGTGACAGAATCGCTTCAGGTACACCATTAAGAATTGCTCTTAACTGTTGTTGTTTATGTTGCATGGTGACTTTTGCTTTGCTGTAATCAGCAATCAGATTTTGTGTCACCTCGGCGAAATGATTCAAGTCACGAGCCAGCATAGAGACTTCATTTTGCGTTGATGTCACCGACATTCTTGTCTCAAACCGACCTTCAGAGAGTGCTCGAATAGAGTCCTTGATCAACACTAATGGTTCATTGATTCTTTTTATAAGAATATAAGCAAACACCATGACTGCACTCATAATGAGAATGCTGACTAATATAATTTGCCACCATGAATAATCGGCTGATGAGGCATCACTTGCGATCTCTTCATAGTTAAACAGATTGATTTTTTCCGTTAACTGGTTCAAGTCCACTGTTAATGTCGACATCATAGCAAGGGATGATTGCAGCTCTTTAGCCAACGTTCTTTGGGTGAAAGTATTTTCTTTTTCTATCGCTATTAAGCCGTTCTCTCCTCCCATTAAAACCCTGAGTGAATCCACCTGTTTCTCTATCGCCTGTAATGTATCCGTTACATACAACAATTGAAAAGATTGGCTGGAAAAAGCATCAATATCCTGCTCTATCTGAGTAAAAATGGTTTCAAATTGTTTTTCTGATTGAGTAAAACTTGATGGATCTTCAGTCTGAAGAAACAACTTGTAGTTTAATAAACGAAGTTGATGAATATGAGTTTTTAACGGGTTAACCAGACCCAGTATAGAAACCAGATTATCGTTGCGTAATCGTTTTTCAAGATTATCCACTAACAACAATAATGCAGCCGAAACCCGTTCATTCCCCTCTTGCTTGGCTTTTATATCGTTGGTTAATTCAAGATGATGTTTTTTTAATTGATAAAGCTTGGCGTCGATCTGTAAATAATCATGGTAGGTCGTCAAAAGCGACTTTAACAGGCCTTGAACTTGTTGCTTATCATCTAATGTCTGAGTGAGTAATTCTGCATTTTCCTGAAACAAATTTTCAAGCGGCGCTCTGTCAGCAAATTGAGATAAGACAGATACCGTAGCTGAACTGAGGAATTGTTGCTGGCGTTGGGCGAGAAGTAGTGAAACTTGACTAAGTTTGCGGCTGCTCGACTCCAATGGCAAAAGATGGTCGACAAAAATTGAATGTGTCTCAGACATCAGGTTATTGGCGTAATTTGCCATCACGCCCATCACAAGGACAGCAATCAATGTGATTGCAGCCCATAGCTGGAGCAAATGTTTGATACTCCAGTTTTTAAACATCTGATTGTTCACCGTTTTGAAGTAACATTTTAGCCATCCATTGCTTTAATGTTGGTTCTTACTTTTATCTTCTGATTTGCTCTGTTTGCCTGACTCATCAGATTCAGGTGTTACTTCATCATCATCCATAAGTACCCGATTAGCTGCACCATCCATATCATCGTATTGACCATTACGAACGGCCCAGAAAAAAACGGCTACACCAATAATGCCAAGTAATAACATACCTGGAAGCAACCCATAAATGACTTCCATCACATACTCCAAACTATTGCCTTTCGTTGAGCGATGAAATCAGGGCAAAACAAGCACTGACTTTTAATAGATCGTGCCAGCTACTTATTTTTATTTATAAACCTTCCGATCCGAGCAGAGTTTCCAATAACTAATAACGAACTTATCGGCATTGTTATCGCAGCCACTAGAGGATTTACCCAAGCACACATCGCTAAAGGCACCATGATAACGTTATAACCAATAGAAAGCATTATGTTCTGACGAATGATACGTAAAGTTGTTGTTGCCAAAAGCTTTGCTTCAGCAACTTTAGCCAGCTCTTGATGTGATAAGACAACATCAGCACTTTCTACTGAGACATCAGTGCCAGACGCCAGGGCCATGCCCACATCTGCTTGAATTAAAGCCGGCGCATCGTTTACACCATCCCCTATCATGGCTACGATATCACCTTGCGCTTGCAGTGATTTCACAACAGCAGATTTGTCCTGAGGCAGCACTTCCGCAAATCGCTGTATATTTGAAAATGACTGTGTAACCGCATTCACTACCTCCAGTCGGTCTCCACTCAACACAGTTATTTTGGCACCCGCCGCCTGTAATAATTGAATCGTTGACAAAGCATCCGCCCGAAGAGAATCTGTCAAACCAATAATACCTTGTAGCTCACCATCCACTGCAACAGACACACAACTAATACCTTGCTTTTCATTCTGTAGAATAGTGTTGTTAAGCGTTTCAGGAAAATAAATACTTTGTGAGCTCAACCACTGACGAGTTCCAACGAGTATATGTTTACCATCAATATACGCTGTCACACCTCGTCCGGGTGTCGTAGTAAACTTTGTGATGGGTAGCAATTTGAGCCCCGCTGATATTGCAGCATCACAGATAGCAGTCGCAATAGTGTGTTCTGAGTGTTGCTCAACAGAAGCCGCCAATCTGAGTAACTCCGATTGTGTTAAGTCTGCACAGGGCTCAACCACATGCACATTTAATTGGCCGGTTGTTAGCGTACCGGTTTTATCAAATACAAAATGATTCACTGATGACAGACGCTCGAGTGTTTCACCCTGCTTGACCAATACCCCTCGCTGCGCCCCTACGCCAGTTGCAACAGCAACTGACATTGGTGTGGCTAAACCAAAAGCGCATGGACAAGTAACCACTAATACTGAAATAGCCGCGAGTAAAGCGATTTCGAAGTCAAACTGTATCCAATATATGAATGTTAAGGTAGCAAGCGTTAGCGTTATCAACACAAACCAGGGAACAATTTTATCGGCTAACGTTTGGATAGGTGCTTTTGAAGCCTGCGCTTCGTCCATCAATGCAATAATTTTGGCCAAAGCGGTATTACGTAATACCTGTTCAACCTGAACCTGAAATGCCCCTTCACCATTAATACTGCCGGCAACGACAGAATCCCCGACTTGCTTGACTACAGGTACAGATTCCCCTGTCAACATCGACTCATCTACCGCACTATCACCTGACACAATAACCCCGTCTACAGGGATACTTTCACCAGGTCTGACTAAAATGGTTTGTCCAATTTTCACTGCACGTATTGGCACAACTTCAGTGATATGATCAACGATGACTGTGGCAAATTTAGGCTGTAATTCCAGCATCCTCCTGGTGGCAGAAAGTGCTTTCTTTTTTGAAATCGCTTCGAGATAGCGCCCCACTAAAATTACAAACAAAAAATTGACCACGGTGTCGAAATAAACATGACCCGTATCAAGTGCTTTTATCGTAGCGTAAGTCGAATATAAGTAGGTTGAAGTTGCCCCAATCGCTATCGGTAAGTCCATTGTTAAAAAACGCTGTCGTAAGCCACTGATGGCACTACGAATAAATGGATAGCCCGAATACAGTAGGGTCGGCGTTGCAATCAGAAAACCTATCCAGTGAAACCATTGGCGAAACTCTCCATCACTTGCCCCACTGTATAGAGCGATGGATATCCACATCATATTCATCATCGCAAAGCCAGCAAATGCCATACGATAAAGTAATCCACGATGTCGTTTTGCTAATGCCCCTTCTGCTGTTTCCGGATCAAAGGGGACTGCGGCATAGCCTATTTCTGCTAGGCGGTTCAGAACGCTAGATAAAGCGATTTTTGAATTGTCCCAGTTTAGCTTTAGCCTTTTTGCCGTTAAATTCACCTCAGCATTAATAACGCCAGTTAGTCGATTAAGCGCATTTTCAATCAACCAGACACAAGCCGCGCAGTGAATTCCTTCTACCAATAAATGAATAGTACGTTCATTTTGAGCAATATCCGTATAGTCCGATTGAACTTCATCCAGGTCATAAGCCGACAGATCGCCTAACCTGTCTGGCGGAGGAGCAAGAGGTTCGGACTGAGGGGTTTTGGCATAAAAACTTTGTAAACCCGCGCCATAAATGGTTTGACATACAGTTTTACAACCATGACAGCAAAATACGCGTTCTGCCCCATCAATCTCGGCTTTAAACTCGTTTATATCTTCGACGGGTAAAGCACAATGATAACAAGCTGTGGTCAAAACTAATCCTAGATTTCAGTTGATCAATATTTTAATTTTAAGGATTAATTTGTATGCGACGGGTTAATACGTACTTATCGTCTCCACGACGTGCTTCGATGATAATGTCCCAACTACCAGGTAAATTAAAACTCACATCGGTGACAAAGCTACCATGCCCAGAAGGCTGCATATCAGCAGAAAAGTCCTGACGTTTATCAGAGGGTCTGTAGGCGAAGAACTTCACCGAATCTAACATTAAACCAGCTGAGTTTTGTCCCGTAATCAACGCTTCATAGGTTTGCGTTTGATTGACTCTGGTTGCCGATGGCATCAGCAAAATACCTGACCAACCAAGGTTCTTTTCCTTGGCAATCTCTTCTTCTGTTTTAGCGTAGGCCTGACCTTTTTCATAAAAATCTTCAAGCACCAAGTTAGGTGGTGATTTAAATGCTAGATAAATAAATAGTGCATTAGCACTTAGAAATACGAGTAAAAATACCAGCATACCCAATACCCATGGGTTTTTCAGTGCTTGACTATTTTCTTGTGAAATATTCATTCTTTTCCTCTTCCACTACTCAGGCGCCATAAACATACTTTCGTATGAGGTCGATATGGCTGAATTATTTAATACAACCGCTTTAAACTGTATCGGCACCAGACCTTTTTGAACTTTATCGTCAGGTACTCTCACCAATGCCGTCACAGGTACAACTTTACCTGGCTGAACAGTAATTTTATCGCCCATACCATGTAGGGTAGCACCCTCCAATCCTTCGACATCGTAACGGACGTCGATTGGTTCTTTTGTTTTATTTAATAACTTCAACGTATATTTATTCTGGATTCCACCATCACTGAGTCTTACATACAATGGTTGACGATCATGAATAACTTGGAACTCAGTTGGTGACAACGTGAAGAAACCATAAATAATACCTGACAATGCTGTCAGCAAAATCAAACTATATATAATGACACGAGGTCTTTTATACATGGCTAAGACGTTTTTATCGTGATGCAGTTCCTTATAGGAAGCATAACGAATCAAACCGCGAGGCTGATTAGTTTTATCCATAATACTGTCACATGCATCAATACACATACCACATGTAATACAGCCCTCTTGCTGTCCCTTTCTTATATCAATACCGGTTGGGCAAACAGCAACACAGACTTTACAATCAATACAGCTACCTTTGGTTTCATCCTCCAGCTGACCTTTTTTTAGTTTACCTCTCGGTTCACCACGTTCAGCATCATAAGCTGGTAAGACAGTATCCTGGTCATACATCACACCCTGTAGTCGAGCATATGGGCATAACCAGAAGCAGACTTGCTCACGCATAAAGCCTGCAAATACATAAGTAAATACACCAAACACCGCCATTGAAATCCAAACAGGCAATGGTGCTTGTAAGCTAAAAATCTCAGGCCATAACTGATAAGCATCCGTGAACCATGCGGCAAAGGAAATACCGGTAATCAGCGCGATCGCAATCCATAAAGAATGCTTTGTTACCACACGTACCAACTTATCAAATGACCAGGGCGCTTTTTTGAACTTCATCGCCTTCTGAGGACTACCCCCTTCAAGCTTGGTTTCGATAAAGGTATAGATATCTGTCCAGACAGTCTGAAAACAGAAGTAACCACAAAACACGCGTCCTGCAATGCTGGTTACAGCGGCTAATAAAATAGCAAAGAATAATAATGTTAACGACAACATCCAGATGTCTTGAGGATAAATCGTTAAATGAAAGAAATTAAATTGTCGATTTGGAATATCAAACAAAACCGCCTGGTGTCCATTCCAACGAATGTATGGGCCTAAAAAGAATATTAACCAAACAGACATCCCTAGCCACTTCCGGAGTCGAAATCGGCCCTTAATTCGTTTTGCAACCACTTTTTGGTCACCGGTATTCACGTGCCAATCGGAGACTTCTTCATAAATTTGGCTGACATCATCATTAACGTTTGTTTGTGATTGACTCATATCATCTCCGAAATAGTATTCATCGCGTGCATTTTAACACAGGCACAATCTAATATTAGTACTTACTGATATTAATTCGTTATAAAAAAGCCGACTTTATTTGTCGGCTTTCCATTTACCTAAACAACGGTTCAATAATAATTATTCATCTTCTATAACAATTATTTATCGTCTAAATTTTTCATAATTCTATAACCGATAACACCTATTACGACAATAGTCAGAACAACAGATGCAATCGATCCAATAACAACTGCGTCAATATGCATATCTTCTCTCCTGAATAAGATTTCATCTCCTCTCAGAAACTAACTGAGAGGAGTGATATTGATTACTGCCCACCACCTAATTGATGAACATAAACAGCTAATTTCTTAATTTCAGTTACTGATAAACGCTGAGTTTCATCGCCTTCATATTCAGGCTCTTCATCCCATTTCTCAGCTTCAAGTTTCACTGCAAGCTTTTCATTCCATGCAGGCATGATAGCAACACGTGTTAATGGATCTGATGGGTCATTAACGCCATGCAGGATTGTGTAGCGAACCTCTTCCGGATCACCTGAGAAGCGCCAGATTTTATCGGTCAGGTTAGCTGAGCCTAATTCATGGATACCTTTGGCATCTGCACCATGACAACCGACACAGCCTTTTTCGTTAAATAACTTCCATCCGGCCTCTGTGGCTTTGCCATTTGATAAGTTTTCAACAAATTTAACCAAACCATCCACTTCCTCAGGTTTTAAGGTTTTCTCATGTGCCATCATCATGCCATGACGTCCAGCCGCAAGAGAGGTGACGATAGTGTTGATATCACCGCCATACAACCAATCATCATCGGCCAGAATAGGATAGCCAGAGTTTTTAGCTGGAACACCACCAGTACCATGACATGCAGCACAGTTATCACCGAATAAAACCTTGCTCGAACCTACTGCGTAGTTTCTCATTTCGGTGTCAGCAAGGATTTCTTCAGCCGTCATTGAAGCTAATTTTTCTTCATATGGGGCTCTGACGTCCTGAACTTTTGCCAGATCTTCTTTGTACTCTTTGATTTGAGTCCAGCCTAACAATCCTTTTGTACTGTCATTAATTAATGGCAGCGATGGATAAAGGATAAAGTAGACCAGCACTAACAAGCCACTCAAGTAAAGGGCATTTGTCCACCAGCGTGGAGGTGGATTTTCTAACTCTCTGATGCCATCCCATTCGTGCCCTGTATCTGGCACTTCATTAGGATTCTTTTTATTATCAGCCATCATCATTTCTCCGAATTTGTATCGTCATCGTCCTGCAGCATAGTGCGGTGAGACTCTATTTTGTCTTTATTTTTAGGGTTAAGAACCCAAAAATAGAGCACCACCATCAGTATAAAAATTACAACTGTAAACACTAAGCCAAACCAGTCGGTTGCTGTCATTTCACTCCAATTAGTATGAAAATACTCTTGAAGTTTACTCACGATATGACCTGCCAGGCTCAAAGTTGACCATTGTTCCCAACACTTGCAGATAAGCAACTAACGCCTGCATTTCAGTTTTACCTTCAACTTCTGCAGCAGCATTATCAATTTGCTCATCCGTGTATGGAACGCCTAAGACTTTCATCGCGCGCAGACGTTTTTCAATTCCATTGCCATCAATGGTTGCATGTTCTAACCATGGATAACTTGGCATAACAGACTCAGGTACAACCGAGCGGGGGTTATGTAAATGCTGAATATGCCATGCATCAGAATATTTTCCACCAACACGGGCTAAATCAGGTCCAGTACGTTTTGAACCCCACTGGAAAGGATGATCGTACTTTGACTCTACAGCCAGAGAGTAATGACCGTAACGATCTTTTTCATCACGAAAAGGACGGATCATTTGTGAGTGACACAAATAACAGCCTTCACGTTGATAGATATCACGACCAGCTAATTCAAGTGCCGTATATGGACGAACTGTTTTCAGCTCTTCATAGTCCGGATGCACCTGATCCTCAAAAGTGGTTTTGAGGTAAAACAAAGGAACGATTTCTACGATACCACCTACTGAGACAACCAGTGCCGTTGCTAACACAAGCGCCCAGATATTTTTTTCCAGTTTCTCTTGAAAGGTAACTGGTTTATTAGAATTATGATCAGACATTCCAGTCTCCTTAAATGTTAGCCGCAGTTGCCATTGCAGCCGATGGCTTAGCAATTGCACGACGGATAGTCACTGTAACGTTGAATAACATGATGCAAGCACCTGAGAAGAAGATCAGACCACCAATTGCACGCATAGCATAGTAAGGGTGCATTTGAGCAACTGACTCAACAAAGGTATAGGCCAAGTTACCGTAGTCATCGTATGCACGCCACATTAGACCTTGCATGATGCCTGATACCCACATAGCAGTGATATATACGGCAGTACCGATAGTCGCCATCCAGAAATGTAAATTCACCAGACGCACTGAGTAAATAGTAGTGCCCCACATACGCTCAACCATGTGATAAAGCGCACCGATAGACACCATTGCTACCCAACCTAAGGCACCGGAATGCACGTGACCAATGGTCCAGTCAGTGTAGTGTGACAATGCGTTGACTGTTTTTGCAGCCATCACCGGTCCTTCAAATGTTGACATCGCATAGAATGCTAAAGAGACAATCAGGAAGCGTAAGATATAATCGGTACGCAGCTTGTCCCAGGCTCCACTCAATGTAAACATACCGTTGATTGCACCACCCCATGAAGGAATGATCATCGCTAATGATATAGCGGCACCTAATGAACCAGTCCAATCAGGTAACGCAGTATATTGAAGATGGTGAGCACCTAGCCAAACATAACCGAAAACTAATGCCCAGAAATGGATGACAGATAAGCGGTATGAATATACAGGGCGATTCGCTTGTTTAGGAACAAAGTAATACATGATTCCCAAAAAGCCTGCAGTCAGGAAGAAACCAACCGCATTATGACCCCACCACCACTGAATCATGGCATCTTGAACACCTGAAAACAGTGAATAAGATTTAAATAATTCAACAGGGATAGCCAAGCTATTTACAACATGCAGATAAGTAATCATGACCATCATCGCAATGAAGAACCAGTTTGCAACATAGATATGTGAAACTTTGCGAATTGAGATTGTCATGATGAAGTTAAAGGTATAAACCAACCATACCGCTGCAATCAGAATATCAATCGGCCATTCTAATTCCGCATATTCTTTTGATTGAGTGTAACCAAGAGGTAAGGTGATTACAGCACCAAGAATAACGAGATTCCAGCCCCAAAACGTGAACCAGGCTAACTTATCACTCCATAGACGCGTACGACATGTGCGCTGTACGATGTAATAAGCTGTTGCCATTAGTGTTGAACCACCAAAAGCAAAAATAACCGCATTGGTATGTAAAGGACGTAAACGACCAAAACTGATATATGGATTATCAAAATTCAGGACTGGCCAAGCCAATTCTGAGGCGATATAAACACCGATACCGGTGCCAACGACCAAGTAGACGCATGCCATATAGGCAAACCACTTGACCACTTGAAAGTTATATTGTTGTTGTTCCGCTTGCATAGCGACCACACCTTCTCTCTTTGGAAAACTCTCTCTCAACTTTGCTGAAAACCACACAACAAAATCAGGACCCTTTTCTACATGCTTCAATGAATATCGAAAGCAGTTAGAATTTTACATCAATCATTAGAATTGCTTCACATCAAAACATTGATCTAGATCAAACGTTGTGTGATAAAGCTCATTGTGCTGTGAAATGCCCCACCCCGCACGTAACAGGGAATTTTCCTAAGAACAAAATGTCCGGTCAAGTTGGTCACTGTTGACACCTGACATAAAACCTATATTTATATTAAAAAACAAACAGTTACAAAAATACATTAAAAAAAAAGAAATATGGATAGTGTCAAGATAATGAATGATTGCGGCTTATTAAATTTGCTCGTGTTTAAGGACTGAGGATCAGTACCACTGAACGTTCTTCTGCTAACAATAAATTGTATGTATGGCAGGCAGATGACAATGTCATAAACTCGGTTCCGATACCTTGCTCGTTGAAATACTTGGCTGTGTTTATCAGGGGAAAAGAAAGGCCGGCTTCAGTCGCAAAAATAATTACTTCTGGAGCCAGCGCTTTTAAAGCAGACAGAGTATCTGCTGTTAGATTTTGGATATTAGTGACGTCAATATTTTCTATTATTTGATTTGGCGTCAAAACAAACCCGAGGTCATAAGACTTAAGAATTTGTGTATTTTTCTGGCGAACAGTGACTGACTGTTCATCATATGAGTGGATTTGGTTAAATTCGAAAACCGCTTCCTGGCTCAGTTTCATCTGTTCTACTGCTGATAACCTGCCGCATCGTTGACGCGGTCACGCAACTCTTTACCAGGCTTGAAATGCGGTACATATTTTTCATCTAACTGAACAGATTCACCACTTTTTGGGTTACGCCCAACACGTGGTGGTCGATGATGTAAGGTAAAACTACCAAACCCGCGAATTTCAATTCTATCTCCTTGTGAAAGGCTATCGCTCATCTGTTCTAAAATGAGTTTAACTGCAAGCTCAACATCACGATAATTCAATAGAGATTGTTTTTCAGATAAAACTTCAATCAAATCTGATTTGGTCATGTCTTTAAAATTCCTGGAATAATGCGCTAAACACCAATATCAAATATCGGCTTTAATCTTCTGAATCTGTTAGAGAAAAACCCCTGACAAAGTCAGGGGTTCATCTTTAAATTGAAAAACGATTAATTGTCTTTCTGATCCATTTGTTCTTTCAGCAAATCACCCAGAGTAGTGTTGCCTGCAGAAACATTACTGTACTCTTTCACAGCTTCTGATTCTTCTTGATCATCTTTCGCTTTGATAGAAAGAGTTAGCGTACGATCTTTACGTGACATGCCAGTAAATTTAGCTTCAACATCGTCGCCAACAGCCAGAATTTTACTTGCATCTTCAACACGTTCACGAGCAATATCTGCAGCACGAACATAACCTTCAACGCCTTCAGCTAATTCAATTGTTGCGCCACGAGCGTCAACAGCAATGACTTTACCGTTAACAATGCTTCCACGTGGATGCTCAGCTAAGTATGCAGAGAACGGATCGTCTTGTAATTGTTTAATACCTAAAGAGATGCGTTCACGTTCAGGATCAATCGCTAAAACAACCGCTTCAACGTCATCACCTTTCTTGAAGTCACGAATTAATTCTTCGTTGTCTTCTTCCCAAGAGATATCAGACAGGTGAATCAGACCATCAATACCGCCGTCTAAGCCGATGAAGATACCAAAATCAGTGATTGACTTGATAGCACCACTCACTTTGTCGCCTTTGTTGTGGGTCATCGCAAACTCTTCCCATGGGTTCGTTTGGCATTGTTTGATACCCAGAGAAATACGGCGACGTTCTGCATCGATATCCAGAACCATAACTTCAACTTCATCACCCAGTTGAACCAGTTTAGATGGGTGAACGTTTTTGTTAGTCCAGTCCATTTCAGACATATGAACTAAACCTTCAACACCATCTTCGATTTCAACAAAGCAACCGTAGTCAGCAATGTTTGTGACTTTACCGTGGATGCGTGTGCTGTTTGGATAACGACGAGCGATATCTTTCCAAGGATCATCACCCATTTGTTTCAGACCCAGTGAAACACGTTCACGGTCTTTATCAAATTTCAGTACTTGAACTTCAATTTCGTCACCGATAGCAACAACTTCAGATGGATGTTTAACACGTTTCCACGCCATATCAGTGATATGTAACAGACCATCGATGCCGCCCAGATCAACGAACGCACCGTAGTCAGTCAGGTTTTTAACAATACCTTTAACTACTTTGCCTTCTTCCAGCGTTTCTAATAACGCTTCGCGTTCTGCACTGTTTTCTTCTTCCATAATCGCACGACGTGAAACAACGATGTTGTTACGTGGACGATCAAGTTTAATCAGTTTGAATTCGAGTTCTTTATTTTCCAGGTGAGTAGTATCACGGATTGGACGAACATCAACCAAAGAACCAGGAAGGAATGCACGGATATTTTCCAGATCCACGGTGAAACCACCTTTGACCTTACCAGAAATGATACCCATAACGGTTTCACCCGCTTCAAACGCGTGTTCCAATTTAGTCCATGCTTCGGCAGCTTTCGCTTTATCACGTGACAATTGTGTCGCACCAAAACCATCTTCCAATGATTCCAGAGATACATCGACTAAGTCACCAACAGAAACCGTTACTTCACCATTTTCGTTCAAAAATTCTGAAACTGGGATAGCGCCTTCTGATTTCAGACCGGCATTGACCATAACAACATCAGGACCGACATTGACTACCGTACCGGTAACAATTTTGCCTGGTTGCATTGGAGTTGAATTTAGACTCTCTTCGAAGAGATCAGCAAAGCTTTCGCTCATTGTTAAATATCCTTGACCCTGTTGAGGAAACAAGATCACCTAATTAATCACTCGCTCATGCGAGATCGTTAAACATCCCATTCGACAAGTATCGAACAGGCACCAAAAAATTAAATTGCACAATAGCTGCGCACTTTTTCATATACTGCAGCGATACCTAATTCGGTAGAATCCAGTATCAATGCATCCGTAGCGGGCAATAACGGCGCGACTTTACGTTCACTGTCACGCTTGTCCCGCTCTGAGATTTCTGCAATGAGATCGGACAGGTTACTCTCAATTCCTTTCTCTTTCAACTGCTTATAACGTCTCAATGCTCTTTCTTCCGCACTCGCTGTTAAAAACACTTTAAATGGAGCATCAGGGAAGACAACCGTACCCATATCACGCCCATCGGTGACTAAACCGGGTAATTGGCAAAAGTCACGCTGACGCTGTAATAATGCTGCTCTCACAGCAGGAATCGCTGCCACTTTTGACGCTGCATTACCTGCTTTTTCTGTACGAATTTGCTGGCTAACCTCTTCGCCTTCTAACAGCACACTAAGCCCGTCATCATCTAAATGAAATTGAAGATCTAAGGTTTGTGCTAGTTGAACAAGGGACTTCTCATCCGAGGCTGGAGTCTGGTGTTTAAGACTAGCAAATGCCAATACCCGATATATCGCACCACTATCTAAATAGTGCCAACCCAATTCTCTGGCAATCATTTGTGCAATGGTGCCTTTGCCAGAGCCGCTTGGGCCATCGATCGTTAATACAGGAATATCAGCCATCAATTTCTTCAATCTGTAAACCGACTTTATTGGCTAAATCAACAAAGCCCGGGAATGAGGTAGCGACATTTGCACAGTCATTAATCTGAATGGATCCACCAGCTTGTAGACCCGCAATGGCAAACGACATAGCAATGCGATGATCACTATGACTGTCGACCTCACCGCTGCCGATCACACCACCATTAATAACAATGCCATCTTCTGTTGGTTTGGCATCGATCCCCAATGTGGTTAAACCATCGGCCATAACTTGGATACGATCACTTTCTTTCACTCGTAACTCTTCAGCCCCGGTCAACACTGTCTGACCTTCAGCGCAAGCTGCCGCAATAAATAATGCAGGAAATTCATCAATAGCTAGAGGGACTTGATCTTCTGGAATTCGAATCCCTTTTAATGGTGCATATTGAATACGAATATCAGCGACAGGCTCACCACCCGTGACTTTTTCATTGGTCAGCGTAATGTTTGCGCCCATTTCCTGAAGAATATTGATAACACCAATACGGGTCGGATTCACACCAACATGTTCGAGAGTAATATCTGAACCGGGTGCAATCGCCGCAGCGACCATGAAGAACGTGGCTGAGGAAATATCGGCAGGTACATCTATGTTTGTTGCTGTCAGCTTACCGCCACCTACTAGAGAAACGGTACTACCCTCTTTTTCTACCTGATAGCCCATCCCCTGAAGCATGCGCTCGGTATGATCTCGCGTTGGCGCAGGTTCTGTAACAGACGTTTTACCTTCTGCATACAAACCGGCCAATAATAGACAGGATTTAACCTGTGCACTGGCCATTGGCAAATCATAATGAATCGCTTTCAGGCTGCTTGTTTTATGTAAGGTAAGTGGTGGTTTGCCATCGGTGCTATCGATCTTCGCGCCCATCAATGCTAACGGATCGGTCACACGTTTCATCGGTCTGGATGATAATGACTTATCCCCCGTCATGGTGACATCAAAACCCTGCCCTGCCAGCAGTCCAGATAACAGACGCATGGATGTACCGCTATTACCCAGGTTTAGAGAGCTTGTTGGTGCTTTAAGGCCATGCATACCTACACCATAAATCGTGACCTTACCTTTATCAGGGCCAATGATGTCGACCCCCATACCACGAAAAACAGCGAGTGTTGCTAAAGCATCTTCACCCTCTAAAAATCCGGTAACTTCTGTCGTTCCCTCTGCAAGTGAGCCGAGCATGATTGAGCGATGTGAAATTGATTTATCGCCCGGCACACGTACTTTCCCGGTTACCTTACCACCAGGATGAACAATATATTTTTTACTCGCTTCACTAGACACGTCTGTTGACTCCACTTTTATACTTCACTGTTATCTATCAAATCAGGATCGGCAAAACGGGTATCCCGGGCTTTTTTAGCACGAGCAAACACCTCAATTAAATACTCCCCATCTTCTTCCTTGATGGCCTGTTCGATTTTATTAATGCCTTGATGGTATTCATCAAGTAAATCCAGAATGGCTTGTTTATTACCCAAACAGATATCTCGCCACATCACAGCATCACTAGAGGCAATTCGCGAAAAATCACGAAAGCCACCGGCGGCATAGCGTAATACCTCATCGCAATCATCACGTTGCGCTAACATGCCTACCAAGTTAAATGCCAGCACATGAGGTAAATGACTTGTCGCAGCGAGGACGGTATCGTGATGTTCGACATCCATCTCAAACACTTCTGCCCCGGTTAACTGCCACATCGCTTTAATTTTTGCCGTGGCTGCAGTGTCTGTGTCACTCACCGGCGTCAGAACAACCCGATGGTCCTCATACAAAGTAGCGAATGCAGCGGAAGGGCCGCTTTTTTCTGTACCAGCAATCGGATGTCCCGGCACGAACTGCTTGAAGTTATTCCCTAATGCCTCGCGAGCCGCCAGGACCACTTGTGCTTTAGCACTACCACCATCAGTGATAATAGCTTCTGGTCTTATATGCTCACTCATATCAGCAAAAACCGCTGCCATTGCCCCCATCGGCACGGCAACAAAGATAACGTCGGCTTCAGCAACCGCTTCAGCAATGGAATCAGCAGCCTTATCAATAACCCCTAAAGCCAATGCTTCTTGTCGGGCATTTTCACTGCGTGAATAGCCTATGACTTCGTTGACAGCCCCTTTGGATTTAAGTGATAAGGCAAGTGAACCACCAATCAGTCCAACACCAATTACAGCCAGCCGATTAATCATTAACCGCGTCCCAAAATACCAGATAAGGCATCGAGAAAGCGCTGATTTTCTTCAGCTAAGCCAATACTGACCCGAAGGTGCTGAGGTAATCCATAATTAGCCACTGGGCGAACAATAACGCCTTCGTATAGCAGTTCATCGTAAACTTCAAAAGCATTGGTGTGCACATTGACGGTGATGAAGTTGGCTCTGGAAGGAATATACTGCAAACCCATTTTTTCAAAGCCAGCAACAAGTTGTTTCATGCCAGCCTGATTGACGTCTCGCGTTTGCTGTAAATAAGCTTCATCACCCAAAGCAGCAACTGCAGCAGATTGAGCCAGATTACTGACGTTAAACGGTTGTCTGACTCGATTCATCAGGTCAGCGACTTCAGGATGTGACAGGGAATACCCCACCCTGAGCCCCGCCAAGCCATAGGCTTTAGAAAAGGTACGGGTGATGATCAGATTATGGAAGTCCTGTAACCAGGGTACTGAATTTTCTTCCATGTTGAGGTATTCAACATAGGCTTCATCCAGAACAACTAAGACCTTTTCAGGGACTTTTTCTAAAAATAATTTAATTTTCTCTGGTTCTAACCAAGTACCCGTCGGATTATTCGGATTAGCAATAAAAATGATTTTTGTACGCGAGCTAATCGCTTTATGAATGGCATCAAGATCATAACCATAGTCTTTCGCCTGCGTCACAACAGGGCTCGCGCCGATGGCTTGCGTCACTATCCCATACACAGCAAAAGCATGTTCTGAAAAAATAATTTCATCCCCTGCCCCGGCAAAAGCACGTGCTACCATTTCCAGTACATCATTCGAACCATTACCCAGGGTAATCTGCTCAGGTGCTACCTGATGTTTTTCAGCTAATGCCAATTTTAATGCGTAGCCGTTGCCATCCGGGTAGCGTGCCATTTCTTTAGCGGCCATTGCCACTGCGGCCACTGCGGCTTTAGGAGGACCAAGCGGATTTTCATTGGAGGCCAGCTTAATAACATTACGAACACCATACTGACGTTGTAACTCTTCAATGGGTTTACCCGGGACATAAGGTTGCAGGTTAGCAACCCCACTTACAGCAAGATCACAAAAACTCATTTCTGCTCCGTTTTGTTTCTGAAGCTATCGAAAATCAATAGAATGGCACCTATACAAATCGCTGAGTCAGCCACATTAAATGCCGGCCAATGGTAGGTTCCGTAATAGACATCCAGAAAATCGATGACATAACCATGTATGAAGCGATCAATCACATTACCCAATGCCCCACCCAGAATTAATGCTAAAGAGGCTGCTTCGAATTTTGCATCTGGTTTTAGTCGTTTCATCCAAAACAGTAAGATGATACTTACCAGAACGGCTAAACCACTAAAAAACCAACGTTGCCAGCCACTTTCTGCCGCAAGAAAACTAAATGCAGCACCATGGTTATACGCCAGAGTAATATTAAAAAAGGGCAAAACGGCTATAGACTGATAAAGCTCTAATGTACTATTCGCCCACCATTTGCTGAGTTGATCGAACACAATCACCAAAGCAGAGAGATTCAACCATTTCAGCATGTTATTTATTTAAGCGAACTGTCTTAGTTCGCCATCTCCTTCGATATTATCAATACAACGATCACACAACTCAGGGTGATGGCTATTCTGTCCAACAGATTCAACCTGATGCCAGCAGCGGTCACAGCGTGAATATTCAGCCGCTTTAATTGCAACAATTACGCCTGACAAGCTTGTCTGTACAGCTTGTTTAGCTGCATCACTATCCATACTGAAAAGATTGACCTTTGAGGTAATCAAAACAAACTTTAACTCATCGCCCAGCTTGTTCAATGAAGCCAACATTTTTTCATCTACAAACAGACTAATTTCGGCAGTTAATCCACCTTTAATCTGGCCTGCATTTCGTTGATTTTCGAGTTCTTTAGCAACCACCTCTCTGACACTAAAGACCTGATTCCAGAATGCTAGATCAAAGTCGGTGTTTTGAGGCAATGGCGCTAATTCATCACTCCAGAGATTGAGTAATACAGATTCGTTACGTTCACCCGGTAAGTAGCCCCATAATTCATCTGCAGTGAAACTCAGAATAGGCGACATCCAACGCACCATTGCTTCCAGAATATGGTACATCGCTGTTTGTGATGAGCGTCTGCCCAAACTATCTGTCTGCATCGTGTACTGGCGATCTTTAGTGATATCCAGATACAGGCTGCCCATTTCATTTGCACAGAAATTATGTAACTTCTGATAAATCACATGGAACTGATAACTCTCATAGGCTGCCAGAATATCTTGCTGTAAATAGTAAGCGCGATCCAAAGCCCAACGATCCAAAGGTAATAAATCGTCGACAGCAACCCTATTGTTGGCTGGGTCAAAATCATTCAGGTTTGATAATAAATAACGAGCAGTATTACGGATACGACGATAAGAATCGGCAGTGCGTTTGAGAATTTCATCAGACACTGTCATCTCACCACTGTAATCAGTGGAAGCCACCCACAGACGAATAATATCGGCCCCCAGGCTGTTCATCACTTTTTGTGGTGAAACCGTGTTACCCAAGGACTTAGACATTTTTTTGCCATTCGCATCAACAGTGAAGCCGTGAGTTAATGCTGCTTTGTATGGGGCTTCTCCAGTGGTTGCCACAGAGGTCAACAAAGATGACTGGAACCAGCCACGATGTTGATCACTACCTTCCAGATATAAATCTGCAGGACGATTTAAATACGCACGACGAGCCAATACACACGCATGAGACACACCAGAATCAAACCATACGTCCAGGGTATCAGTTACTTTTTCATAGTCGGCCGCTTGTTCGCCTAATAACGATTCTGGCTCTAAATCAAACCATGCATCGATGCCCTCTTGCTCAACCTTCTGGGCGACGGTTTCCATCAACTGTTCAGTGTCAGGATGCAACTCACCTGTTTGTTGGTGAACAAATAACGGAATTGGCACACCCCAGGTACGCTGACGAGAAATACACCAGTCAGGGCGTCCTTCTACCATATTTTCAATACGTTTTTGACCCCAAGCTGGCATCCAGCCTGTATCAGCAATGGCTTTCATCGCAGCACTTCGCAAACCATTTTGATCCATGCTAACGAACCATTGTGGCGTCGCGCGGAAAATAATCGGGCTCTTATGACGCCAGCAATGCGGGTAGCTATGTTGAATATCGATGTGCGCGAGTAATGCGCCTTTTTCTTTTAAAAGCGCGATAACATCCGGATTCGCTTTAAACACAGATTTGCCAGCAAAAATCGGCGTGTCCGGTAAAAACACTCCATTACCACCCACTGGATTATCCACTTTTAAGTCATATTTCAGACCGACAACAAAGTCGTCCTGACCATGTCCAGGAGCCGTATGCACCGCACCAGTACCGGCATCAGCTGTGACGTGGTCACCTAAAATAACAGGCACTTGTCGATCGTAAAATGGATGCTGAAGCAATAAACCTTCCAGTGTTTCGCCTTTAAAGCGTGTCACTACTTCAGCTTCAATGCCATAGCGCTGGAGAGCCGCTTCATATAATGACTCAGCTAAAACCAGTTGCTCATTATCCGCTTGCAATAAAACATAAGTGAATTCAGGATTGACCGAAACAGCCTGATTGGCAGGTAGTGTCCAAGGAGTCGTTGTCCAGATAGGCAAACTCACTACACCTTTACCTGAATGACCTACAGCATTTTCAAAAGCAGTTTTGTCAACGATGCTAAAACGCACATCAATAGCGGGTGACGTTTTATCTTCGTATTCTACTTCGGCTTCTGCTAATGCCGAACCGCAGTCCACACACCAGTGCACAGGTTTCACACCTTTGTGTAAATGACCTTGCTTGGTGATTTGCCCTAAGGTACGGATGATATCGGCTTCAAAGCTGAAATCCATGGTCAGATAAGGGTTATCCCACTCACCCAATACACCCAGACGTTTGAAGTCTTCCCGCTGGCCATCAACCTGTTTGGCAGCATAATCACGGCAAGCCTGACGAAACTCTTTAGCAGTGACTTTTACACCGGGTTTACCCACTTTCTTCTCAACATTCAGTTCGATGGGTAAACCATGGCAATCCCAGCCGGGCACATAAGGCGCATCAAAGCCACTCAAGGTTTTAGACTTGATAATAATATCTTTTAAAATCTTGTTAACGGCGTGACCAATATGGATATCCCCATTTGCATAGGGAGGACCATCATGCAAAATAAACTGTGGTCTACCTTTGGCCTGTTCACGAATTTTTTCGTAAAGATTAATATCTTGCCAATGTTGAAGCGTTTGTGGTTCACGATTAGGTAAACCAGCTTTCATCGGAAATTCTGTTGCAGGTAAATTTAGCGTTTGTTTGTAGTCAGCCACAAGATTCTCGTAGAGTAGGAAAACTAAAAGCGGTGATTATACGGATTTTTATTGCCGACCTAAATCATTGAAAGCACTTTTATTTACACTCTGTGCTTATGCAAACATGATTATTTACAGTAGAATGCCGATTTTAACCCATCACAATTGAGCTGACGCTTTATGTCCATATCGAAAAAGGTGATCATCCGCGGACTGACTTTAGACGGTGGAAAGTTTCGTCCCAGTGACTGGGCTGAACGCTTATGCGGGGCAGTTGCCTCATATGGTCCTGGTCGACGCATTATTTTTCATCCCAGTGTCAGACTAGCGACATTAGAAGGCGTCAAATGCGTGGTGATTGACGCTGACTTAGAACAAAGAGACGAGATGCTTTTCGACTTTCTGTTAGATTTTGCCAAAGACAACAAACTGCAAATCGATCACATCGATAACTTCGACGCTGAACAACATTAAATTTCCTGCTCGGCGTCCGGCCAGTTCTGAATATAATTTTTTAGCAATTTATTCTCAAACTTGGCTTTTTTCAGCAATTCTTCCACGATATCAGTAATAGATAACATACCTTCCAACTTACCTTTATAAACAACAGGTAAGTGACGGATATTATGCTCCACCATTTTATTCATCACTTCCTCAAGCGTATTATCGGGCTCACAGGTATAAGGATTAGGTGTCATGGCATCGTTGACCAGCATTTGATTCCACTGATCTGGATGGGTATCAAGAATTTTCAAAATATCCCGCTCAGATAAAATCCCCACCATCGTCCCATTGGCTTCGGTGATAATTAATGAGCCTATCCGGTGTTCCATCAACATGGCAACCGCTTTATCCAGACTGTCTGTTGGCGATAAGCCAATGACAGGTTTACCTTTATTTTTGGTAATCGATCTGACTTTCATGGTCCTGCCCCTCTTCTCTGAGTGCTGAGGCTTATTCTGCTTGAGTCAGTAAGTGTTTGGCAACAAATAAGAAAAAAGGGTTGCATGATTTATCATGCAACCCTTGGTAGAACTACCAGTTGTAAGTCGCTGAGGCGATGACTCGACGGCCATCACCGTAATAACAGACCAGATCCGTACATGTGGTGGTGTACTCACGATCAAATAAATTACTGACGTTCAGCGCCAGTCTCACATCATCAAAGTCATAACGGATACTAGCGTCAGTTAATGTGTAACCACCGGTTTCAATATCGACAGTTGAAGTACTTAAACTGTCTTTACCTATATAGGTGCTTTCTCCAACATAACGTAAGCCCGCCCCCATTCCCAAGCCTTTCAATACACCCGTTGTTTGAGTGTAATCCAGCCATAAACTCGCCGTTTGGCGAGGTTGGTTAGGAATCTGACTATCTTTTTCCCAGCTATTTGGACTTTCAGTAATACGCGCATCAACATAACTATAAGCTGCTGTAAGTTTGACTTGTTCTGATATATCTAAACCGGCTTCAATTTCCACGCCGGTAGAGTTCACCTCACCCACCTGACGTGATACACCATTAACATTCACGGCATCGTACTCGGTGATGACATAGTCCTCTTTCGTCAAATCAAACACGGCCATGCTGATAAAACCATCAATATTTTCCGGTTCAAACTTTACGCCGATTTCATATTGCTTGGCTTTTTCAGGATCAAATAAACCACCATTCTCATCGGTTTTTGTCACTAAATTGAATGACTCACTGTAGCTGATATAAGGTGAAAGACCGTTATCGAATTTATAAACCAGTCCTACCCGACCTGAAAAATCTTCGGCTGATTTATCTGCATCAACATCGCTACTATTTGTGTAATTCACATCAACATCATTTTTAACCCAGTCGTAACGTCCGCCAATCAGTAAACGCCAATTTTCATAAGCCAGCTGATCCTGAATATAAAGACCCGTCTGACGTGAATAGACATCCCGATCACGACTCAGTGAGAGATTGCCGACAGGTGAGCCATAGACCGGGTTGATATAACTTATCGTTGGTGCAGTTCCACTATAATTTTTTTCATCTGCTTGAGAATAACGCCAGTCCAGGCCGATTAATACATCATGTGAAATAGAACCGGTATCAAAGTTTGACAGGAGTTGGTTATCCACAGCCACAGCATGTAAGTCTTCACGAATTCGTGAGGCACTCCGACCAAGCGTACCAGCAACCAAATTTGTACCTGCCAGTGCTGAACTTAAAGTTTTGAAATCAAGATTTACTTCATCGTAACGAAGGTTTTGTTTGAAAGACCAAGTATCGTTGAACACATGGGAAAACTCATATCCGACTGATCGATAATCACGGTCAAAGTTATTAAAATCTTCTTCACCATCAAAAAAACCGAATTCGCGATCATAAACTTTAGCTCCACCAAAGTTACGACTAAAATAATCCATTAGATGGGAAGTAAAATGACTATTAAAACTATACGTTTGCTCATCATGCTGCTCAACAGCTAGTACCGTTAACTGAGTATCATCACTGATATTCCAGGTTAATGAGGGTGCCACCATCTTACGTCTGGAGTCGTTATAATCGACTTCTGAATTACTATCGTTACCCACAAAGGTCAGGCGATATAGTAATTTGCCTTCCTCATCAACTTTGCCACTGAAATCACCGGCTAACTCAAAAAAGTCATTACTGCCAGCTGACAGACGTAATTCATGCAAAGGCTCCTCCGTAGGGCGTTTGCTGACCAAATTCACCAAACCACCGGGTTGAGCTTGCCCATAAGTCACTGAACTCGGACCTCGAATCACTTCTACTCGCTCTAATGCATAACTATCCGCTCTGGGTAGACCATAGGTACTGGTTGGAATCAGCAGACCATCACGATAGACCTGTGTTTTGGCATCAAAGCCACGCAAACTAAACCAGTCATAGCGTGTATCGTACACCATAAGGCACACTCAGACTCGGCGTGTATTGCAATGCCTCTGTGACCGTTTTTGCACCACGAATAGTTAATTGCTGTTGGGTAACCACTGAAATTGACTGCGGTGTATCAAAAATTGAGGCGTTGTTTTTAGTCGCTGATGCACTGCGCTGTGCAGCATAACTATCAATCGGTGTATAAGGCGATAATGATGATTTTTCCCCCGTGACCGTCACCACAGGTAAATCAGCAGACTGTTCGTTACTTTGTGTCAGACGATAACTATTTTCTGATTGTTTAACCACGGACAAAGAGGTGCCTTGCAATAGTTTTTGCAAGCCCATGCTAATGCTGTATTCACCCCTCAGCCCTGCGGTTTTATATGGACTGGCTAATTCAGGCGAATAACTTAATAAAATACCTGCTTGTTGACCAAACTGATTTAATGCGGTGGTTAACTGACCTGCTGCCACATTAAAATTAACTTTTTGTTTTGTGCTACTGATCTCTTGATCTGCTGCTAATACCAGCGTCGGTGATATCAGGACCAAACCTGTGGTGGTCAGTAAAGCAGTTGCGAGCGTCATGGCGCTCAATAACGTTGGCTTGTATAACATGCGATGTCTCACTTCCATTAACAAATAGTGTCTATTTGTTCTGTCACGTGAGAATGAAAAAAAGACCAAAAAAATTAAACGGTCTGTTTTGGTCTGAGCATAATCCAGTAACGCGTTCTATAAACTAACTCAATCTGCAATGTTGCAGATAACGCTCGTAATACTTGCTCAACATCGATTAATGGATAAGTCCCCGAGACTCGGCGGGTGGCTATTGTCGGGTCACAACGTAACCATCCATGGTGATAATTTTCCAATTCTGTTAATACGTCAGCCAGAGCCATGTTATCTGCTATTAACATATGCTGTTGCCATGCCAATGCCTCTTCTCTGGCAGGAACAACCGAAGCCGACTGGTCAGCAGCAAAGCTGATTTGATGACCTGCTTTAATCAGTAACGTCGGAAATCTATCCTGTCTGATGATATTAACAGCACCTTCATACACAGCAAGTAATGCCAGATTTTCACGCTGTTTCACATAAAAACGTGTGCCCAACGGCTGCATATCAGCCCACGGTGTTTTTAATAAAAAGGGTCTATTATCTTTTGCCGTGGTGATGAGTACATCACCCGCCAGCAATGTGAGGTAACGCTGTTGCTCTGAATAATCTACTGATAATGCCGTATTGGCATTCATATAAACTTGGGTGCCATCTACCAGTGTCACCTGTCGAGTCTCAGCAATCCCTGTATGGTAGTCAGCCATTAAGGGTGCAAGAAACGTATCATTCTTTAAAAATGCCCAGGAACCACCACTGATAATGGCTACACCGGCCAATGACTGTAAAAAATGACGACGACTTTTAGCCGCTTTATTTAATGATTGGTGAGTCACCACGCGTGAAAGCGGTGAGCTTAAAGAACTCAGCTCGTTATTGACCTGTTCGATTCTTGACCAGGCGATTTGATGACTGCTGTCAGCCTCAAGCCACTCCTGCCATTGCTGTCTGAGCACATGGTCATCATCACGTTCGCTCAAGCTCAGATACCATTCAATCGCCTCTAAGGCGATCTTTTGTTCTATTTGAATTGCTTCAGTCATTTTTTATTTCACGCTGATCGCAAAATAGCATTGAGCAGCAGCACGACCCAGGTAGCGTTTAACGGTAGAGACCGAAACAGACAATTTCTCAGCAATTTCCTGCTGTTTCATTCCATCCAGTTGCGCATAAAGAAATGCCCGCTTCACATCCAGTGGCAAACCTTGTAATCGCTGATTAATCGCTACTATCGACTCTATAATAATAGCCTGCTCTTCTTCAGAGGGATGTAAATCTTCAGGTATGTCAGAAATCGCTTCTAGATAGGCTTTTTCAACATATTGACGGCGTCAGTGATTAGCCACACTGCGCTTGGCCAGCGTGGTGAGAAATGCACGCGGCTCTTCTAATAAGAGCTGCTCCTCACGCGACAATAAGGTCACAAAAATATCATGAGAAATATCAGCAGCTGATTCCGTTGACTCGACTTTGCTACGAAGCCAGCGAAATAACCAAGAATGGTGCTGTCGGTAAAGACTAGCTATGGTTTGTTGCTCTGACTCCTGATAAACGGACATACATTGCCTGACGAGTTAAATAAATGAGAATCATTATCATATAATACATAACCGCAATCAAGCAATACTCATTCAATCATCAGAGATGTTCGCGTGTTGCCCGGAAATCGATATCAGGCCAGCGTTCCATCGTCAGGTCAAGATTCACTCGGGTAGGAGCGATATAGGTCAGATTACCCGCACCATCCAATGCCAGGTTTTGTGATGCTTTCTTTTTAAACTCTTCCAGTTTCCGCACATCATCACAATAGACCCAGCGTGCGGTATACACCTGAACCGCTTCATAAGCACATTCGACGTTATATTCACCTTTCAAACGATGGATTACTACATCGAACTGAAGCACACCCACCGCACCCAAGATCAAGTCGTTATTATCCAAAGGTCGGAATAACTGAGTTGCACCTTCTTCACTCAATTGCTGTAAGCCTTTTAGTAAGGCTTTATTCTTGAGTGGATCTTTCAGTCTGACCCGACGGAATAACTCAGGCGCAAAATAGGGAATACCGGTGAACTGAAGATCTTCACCTTGAGTGAAGGTATCACCTATCTGAATGGTGCCGTGATTGTGCAGCCCCAGAATATCGCCTGGATAGGCTTCTTCTGCCTGCTCACGTTCAGCCGCCATAAAAGTCACTGCATTTGCGATTGTTACATCCTTGCCAATACGCGCCTGATGCAGCTTCATCCCTTTTGTGTATTTGCCTGAACACACACGTAAAAACGCAATACGGTCACGATGTTTCGGATCCATATTGGCCTGAATCTTAAACACAAAACCACTGAAGGCTTCTTCAGCGGCATCCACTTCACGTGTTTTGGTTTCACGCGGCTGTGGCGGTGGTGCATATTCGACGAAAGAATCCATTAATTCGGTAATACCAAAGTTATTCATCGCTGAACCGAAAAACACTGGCGTCAAACGCCCGGCCAGAAATTCATCCAAATCAAATTCATGACTGGCACCACGAACTAACTCAATTTCTTCACGTAAATCTTCGGCCATACTGCCAAACAGTTCATCCAGTCTTGGATTGTCCAACCCTTCAATAATTTCTCCGGCTTCTTTACTGTGTGGTTCGAATATATGCACACTGTCATTCAGTAAATGGAAAATACCTTTAAAACCTTTCCCCATACCAATTGGCCAGGTAATCGGTGCACATTGAATATTCAGAATCGTTTCGACTTCATCAAGTAGTTCAATCGGTTCACGACCTTCGCGGTCGAGTTTATTAACGAAAGTGAGAATCGGCGTGTCACGCAGGCGACACACTTCCATTAATTTAATGGTCCGTTCTTCAACACCTTTCGCGCTATCAATCACCATCAGGGCCGAGTCAACCGCCGTTAATGTCCGGTACGTATCTTCTGAGAAATCAGCATGGCCCGGTGTGTCCAGTAAGTTGACTATACGGTCACGGTAAGGAAACTGCATCACAGATGAAGTGACCGAGATCCCACGCTCTTTCTCCATTTCCATCCAGTCAGACGTGGCATGACGATCAGTTTTCCGGGATTTGACACTACCGGCCATCTGAATCGCACCACCGAAATAGAGCAGCTTTTCAGTTAATGTCGTTTTACCGGCATCGGGATGCGAGATGATAGCAAAGGTCCTTCGCTTATTGATTTCATTGAGAAAATCTTGGTTTGCCATGTATAAATTCTTTTAGTTTGTACACGGATTTGTACACACTTTTGGAAGTACTCTCTTTTCAGTTCTTCGCTTGTCAAATCCGTCGTGTTAATCGTAATTGGTCGCTATTTTCGCTGATCTTGACTTTATAAACAATCAATGGTTATCTAATCGGTTACCGTTTGCTCTCAGCGTGCGCCAATGCTCAGTTGTAGCTGTTTGCAATCGTTGCTTCTTCAGCTCATGAACAACTGTGGCTAAACCACAAATTCCTTCGCTACCAAAAATCGATGATAGCTTGTTTAACAACGCCAATAATTGAGCAGTTGCCGTTGATCGGTATTGCTGGATATTGTGGATTGAGAGGCTTCAAATATTTTTGCTCACCATCCAAGACTAATTGTTTAAAGGTTGCTTCTCTTGAATCGTCAAGCCGCGCTACAACCAATGAACCAGATGAGTAAGGAGCATCAGGATCTACAACGATAACAGCACCTTCTGGTATTGATTTTTTGCCGCTTGGATTTTCCATACTGTCGCCTTTCACGCGCAGTGCGAAACAACCCTCATGTGCTTTCCCAGTGACTTCACGCCACTCCTCTGCATCTTCAAAGGCAAATCCCTCCGCTATTTCAGTCCAATCCCCAGCCTGAACCCAATTAATAAGAGGAATACTCCCTTTAATATCAGGCCCGACTTCTACATTACCGACCCCCAAGCCAATCTCGCCATCACCTGTGGCGAGCCAATGAGCATTCACGCGAAGCGCCTCCGCGATCTGCATGGTGTAACGAGACCTAGCCGATTTACCAGAGCAAATCTGGCTGATCGACTGCTGTTTGATACCAATGCGACGAGCCAACTCAGACTGAGTCACCCCAGTAAGCTGCAAGGCATGGTTTAGTCGTTCGGATAAAGTTTTCATAAGCCCGTATTCTACAAATAAAACTGTAGCCACTCAACAATTTTAACTGTTGACTTACCTACAGTTTAAACTGTAACACTCAATCTTGTAACAGTTATTATTGTAATAGGAGACGGTATGGAAGTGTTCAACACGACACAAAAACATCTCCGCCGTGCCATTGACTTGGTCGGCGGGCAATCAGCATTAGCACGAGCCATCAACTCAAAATAGCAAAACGTCTGGTTTTGGTTGAATAAATCAGGGCGTGTTCCCGCTGAATTCGTTTTACCCATCGAACAAGCTACGCAAGGACAGGTAACCCGATCTCAGTTAAGACCGGACATCTACCCCGAATGCCCAAGCAAGCTGAAAGCCAGTAACCAGTAGGATTAAGGGCAAGTAATGGTCAGCATTTTACGTAAACACAAAAGCGAGTACCTCCATGCGTGATTATGGCAAGGTCTATACCCGCTTTTAGCTAAAGCAAAATGTTTTGTCCTGGAGTGACTCAGCGAAGTTGCTAGGACTGTATTTGCTTACATGCCCGCATTGTAATTTGCTTGGCTGCTTTCGATTGCCGATTGGTTACGTTGCTTCTGACTTGAACTGGGATGAGCAACAGGTTGCAAAGGCTCTAAATGAGTTAGAACAAGATCAGTTCCTCATTCGTTGCGAGGAATCCGGTTGGACTTTGATTCGGAGCTTTCTGAAGCACAACCCAATCGAAAACCCGAACCAAGGTAAGGCAGCCTTTCGGTTGCTTAAAGATGTACCTGCCGACTTCGTTGGTATGGCATCGCTTTTGAAGTCACTTGCCGCTTTCCAAGCTCGGCTTCCAGAAGAATTTTCATCATTGTTTATGCCTGATGGCAACCCGGTAAGGGACTCTCAACGGTCGGATGACTCTGAGAGAAGCAATAAGTCAACAGTTAAAACTGTTGCCCACATACAGTTTGAAGACTTCTGGGATGTACAAATACGCAAAGAAAAGAAAGCGAAAGCTAAAGAAGAATGGCTACGCATGGGCCTCAATGAAGACCATGAACTCGCCTTGGAAGTGCTAACACGCTGGAAAGAGCAACGTGACAACCGATTGCAGTATCAAGATCGGACTAAGACCCCTATGCCACATAACTGGCTTTTAAACCGGCAATGGGAAGACGAGTACGTTCGCATTGATGAAGTACAGCAATCATCGACGAGCCTAAAGGGCAGCAATCACCAATTGAATATTGAAGAAAGCAATCGTCGCATCGCTGAAAGCTGGGCCGGACCAGGTATTCGGGAGGTTCGTTCAAGTGCAGGAGGTTGATAAACGCGAGTTTGCTGAAGTTTGGGGAGCAGCTTGGGCCATGTATGGCAAAAGCGTATCACCGCAATTGCTATCCATCGCATTTGAAGCCCTTCGTGCTTATAGCATTGAAGAAGTGCGAATCGGTCTGACTCGGCATATTCAATCACCGGATACTGGGCAATTTTTTCCAAAGCCCGCTGACGTCATCAAGCATATCGATGGCAACTCGGGTTCAAGAGCCATGGTTGCTTGGAACAAAGTTGACAAGGCTGTTCGTCAGGTTGGCGCTTGGACATCCGTGATGTTTGACGATGCACTTATCCACCGCGTGATTTCAGACATGGGGGGATGGGTTGAACTCTGCAAAGTTGACGACAGGGAATGCCCCTTTAAGCAAAAAGAGTTTTTAACACGCTACCAGGCTTACTTGCTGCGGGACGAAGTGGGTGAATACCCAAGGCTATTACAGGGTATTGCAGACCATCAGAACCAGCAAAAAGGATTTGATATGCAAGCGCCTGTTGCCGTGGGCGACTGGTCAAAAGCGGCACAAGTTTACACGAGAGGCATCGCCAATTTTAGCGCAGTGCCTTTAAAAAGAATAAGCCCGAAAGCCATTCAGGCGCTTCTCGGAAATCAATTAGAGGACAAAAATGAAAACGATTAAAGCAAAAACCGTTGCCCTAGTGATAGCCATGTCCGCAAGCACTTCAGTCTATGCGTTTCCGGGCTATCAGTGGGAAAAAGCAGCACAAAGTGTTGGTATTGATCCAGTAATGCTCTACGCCGTTGCCTTGGCTGAGTCAGCCTCACATCGAGGTCTTAACATGACCAGTCCATGGCCATACGCAATTCGCAATGGTTCAAACCCATCCCTATGACAAATTGGTGCTTGATAATGGCGCTAGCTTTATCTTTACACCATGTCTCGGAACAAAGGACGTTGACTTAACAACATCAGTCATGCAATTGAAAGATGCTGGAGCACAAGCGATTGTGACGCTGATGTACGATGCAGAAATGAAAAAAAATGAAGCCGAAGAACTTCCTCAAGTGTGTGATGCACAAGGTATTAAATGGTTTCAGTTACCTATTTTAGATGATGATGCACCTAATGACGATTTTGCATCAGCGTTCAAATCTCATCTTGATGACATGCTAACCATCTTAGGTAATCAAGGTACGGTTGCCGTTCACTGTAAAGGCGGCTCAGGTCGCACAGGCTTAGTGATTGGAATACTCATGTATGAACTAGGCTACGACAAGACCGACATTATTAAACAAGTACAGAAAATGCACCCAAAAGCGCTTTCACATCCAGTACAACTTTCTTTTTTCAATGAGTTTCAAAAAGTAGGAGCTTAAAATGGCAATTAAAATTGGTATTAACGGTTTTGGCCGCATGGGTCGCTTAACACTTAGAGCCGCTTTTGGTTGGCAAGACATCGAATTTGTACAAATCAACAATCCTGCTGGCAATGCAGAAACTCTAGCACACCTGCTAAAGTACGATTCTGTGCATGGCACATGGTCACATGATGTATCTCATGATGACAATAACGTGATAATTGACGGTCAAGCCATTCGTGTAACGCAAAACAAAGCAATTAATGATACGGATTGGTCTGAATGTGATTTGGTCATTGAAGCGTCAGGTAAGATGAAGAAAACTGAGTTGCTACAAGCCTACTTAGACCAAGGTGTAAAAAAAGTCGTTGTCACTGCACCAGTGAAAGAAGAAGGCGTGCTCAATGTGGTGATGGGTGTTAACGACCACCTATACGATGTTGAACAACACGCCATCGTAACGGCAGCGTCTTGCACTACCAACTGCTTAGCGCCAGTGGTAAAGGTTTTACAGGATAAAATCGGCATCAAACATGGCTCGATGACAACCATCCACGATATTACCAATACTCAAACCATTTTGGATGCACCGCATAAAGATTTACGTAGAGCGCGAGCCTGTGGCATGAGCCTTATTCCAACCACCACTGGCTCTGCAACAGCAATCACCCATATTTTCCCAGAGTTAAAAGGAAAGCTAAATGGGCATGCGGTACGCGTACCATTGGCGAATGCATCGCTTACTGATTGTGTATTTGAAGTTGAGCGTCCTACAACGGAAGCTGAAATTAACGCTTGGATGAAAGAAGCAGCTGAGGGCGAGTTAAAAGGCATTTTGGGCTATGAAGAAAAGCCACTTGTGTCAATCGACTATAAAACCGATCCACGTTCTAGCATCGTCGATGCGTTATCAACAATGGTGGTCAACGGCACTCAAGTGAAGCTATACACATGGTATGACAACGAGTGGGGATACGCCAATAGAACGGCTGAGCTTGCTCGTAAAGTTGCCCTATCAATTAAGGGGTAATGTAATACTATGAAGCGCTTGGCATCATTATCAGACGATATAAAGCAGTACCTCGTTGTCACAGGTAACTATTGGGCATTTACCTTAACAGATGGGGCACTGCGCATGTTAGTCGTGCTGTATTTTCATGGTCTTGGCTATAGCCCATTAGAAGTTGCCATGCTGTTTATTTTTTACGAAATATTCGGCGTAATCACTAACTTAATTGGTGGCTGGTTAGGCGCTCGGCTCGGCTTAAATCGAACCATGAATATCGGTTTGTTTATGCAGATTGTTGCGCTCGGCATGCTGTTGGTACCTTCAGCACTGCTGACTGTACCTTGGGTGATGGCAGCCCAAGCACTATCCGGCATCGCTAAAGATCTCAATAAAATGAGTGCCAAGAGCTCTATTAAGTTGCTCGTTCCCTCGGATGCACAAGGGCAGCTTTATAAATGGGTGGCGATTCTGACTGGCTCTAAAAATGCCTTAAAGGGTGCCGGTTTTTTCCTCGGCGGTGCCTTACTGACAATCTTTGGATTCAAAGGTGCGGTGTTGGGTATGGCGGTAGCACTGCTGCTGGTTTGGATATCAAGTTTAATCAGTCTGAAGAAGGACCTAGGAAAGGCCAAAAACAAACCAAAATTCACTGAGATTTTTTCCAAAAGCCGGGCGATCAACTACCTTTCGGCAGCCAGAATGTTTCTGTTTGGTTCGCGCGATGTGTGGTTTGTGGTGGCTTTACCGGTTTACCTGGCGAGTGAGTTCGGTTGGGATCACTGGACCGTTGGTGGCTTTCTTGCTGTCTGGATCATCGGCTATGGTTTTGTGCAGGGACTTGCCCCCAAACTCACAGGAACCAATCGGGGTAGCACACCGGATGGACGCCATGCGTTGGCTTGGGCCTCGGTGTTGGGCATCACGCCGGTACTGATTGCACTGGCCTTAAGCTATGGCTGGCACGCGCAAGAAGTTTTATTGGGTGGTCTCTTAGCCTTCGGAGCGCTATTTGCGATTAACTCTTCTTTGCATAGTTACCTCATTGTCAGTTATGCCGGGGAAGATGGCGTATCACTGGATGTCGGCTTCTATTACATGGCCAACGCCATGGGGCGAGTGATTGGTACGGTATTGTCAGGTTGGCTATTTCAGGAATATGGCTTGGTTATCTGTCTGTGGGTGTCGGCTGGTTTTATTCTCCTTACTGCAGTGATTTCAATAGGCTTACCCAAGCATCAATCACCAACAGTTAAGAGTACTCTATGAGTTTTCTTTGGTTTATTACGGCTGCGATCTTTGAAATCGCCGGTTGCTATACGTTTTGGATGTGGTACAAGCTCGATAAAAGTGCGTACTGGCTGATTCCAGGTCTGGTCTCTCTCGCCCTGTTTGCTTGGGTGCTGACCTTTGTCGAGTCATCATTCGCAGGCAGAGCTTATGCCGCCTACGGCGGTATCTATATTGTCATGTCGCTAGCTTGGGCAGCTGTGGTCGAAAAGCATCTGCCTTCGATATGGGATGGTTTGGGGGCAACGCTCTGTATCGCGGGTGCCTTGATCATTTTCTTTAATGCACACCCAATGAATCAAGCAGGGTAACCCAATGACCAGAACCATCAGCAGAATCGCTAAAGAGATTGGTGTCAACATAGAGACCATTCGCTTTTACGAAAGGCGTGGGCTCATTGAGCAGCCTGACAAACCAGAGACCGGCTATCGTCATTATCCTGATGAGACGGTGAACCGTATTCGGTTTATCAAGCGTGCTCAAGAACTTGGGTTTACGCTTGACGAAATTGCCAATCTACTGAGCTTGAACGATCGCCCTTGCAGCCAGGTGCAGGAATTAACCGAGCATAAACTCAGCGCGGTGAAAGAAAAAATGGCGGATTTACGGCGCTTGGAAAAAGCATTGAAGGCACTGTTAACGCAATGCCAAAGCAATGACGACGACAGTCGCTGTCCCATCATTGATTCTCTTCTCCTATAGACAAGCCAACAAAACTTTTCTTGCTTAAAATCGACACGCCTTTCATATATCTCATTCAATACCACAAGCCACTCATATGCCTTCGCGGTTTAGTAACCGAACTAATGTAATTTTTGCTAATTGCAGCGTCCAAAAACGGAGGAATAATTTCGGGCTTAAGTTGAGAGAAATAAGTGTTCTTCAACTCCATTAAGCGCTGAATACGTTCCTCCAACCGCGGGTGTGTTCTTAAAATTGAAGGCTCTAGGACTCGTTGGTTCGGGCGCATGATTCGCTCAAACCAATGGCCTTGCGCCCCTTCAATTTTCGTTAACGCGCTCACCAACGGCGTTGGGTTGCCAATTAATTTGGCCGCTTTGAGATCGGCATCAAATTCACGTGTTCTTGATAACGCTAATTGCGCCAGTGCGCTGATATTAGGTGCAAAAATCAACAGCAAGATAGCCCACCAGTTAATCGCAACTTGGCCATAGAGGATCAGTGGTAAATTAATGAATACAAGAACCTGACCTATAAGTGACAAAATACTGGTAATACGACTAAATAAATCAGCAATGCCCATCACCCAGATGTCATTACTACGAATATGAGAAATTTCATGGGCTAACACACCGGATAGCTCTTCGTTATTCAGTGCTTTTAATAAACCACTGGTCAAACCAATAGCAGACTGACGTTGAGAGCCCACAGCAAAAGCATTCATGACCGGACTAGGAAGAAAATAGATATCAGGAATGCGCCGCAATCCAGCTCTCTTTGCCAACAGCGCCATATGTTGATATAAGCTCGGAGCATCTTCAGGCAACAACTTCTCAGCTCGGTACATCCGCATAAGCAGATCAACAGGAACGCGAGGGCTTATCAGGAGCAATCCAGTTGTAATCAAAACAATCAGGCTAATTCCGTCGCGCCCAAACAATAGGTATCCCAACAGGCCAGAAAATACCAGCATCAAACCGAGCAGAAACAATGATTGAAATCGATTACGCCAAGCGTGCTCTTGCCATGTGAGTGGGTTTATTGTTTCCAATGCCATCCTTATCGTTTCTCTTGGCGTTGCAGGCGCTGCCGTAGTTCGGATACCTCGTCCAACAATTCTAGAGCCAAGGCGACCCCTGCCGTATTGATGCCCAAGTCCCTTTGGAGTCGAACAGCACTGCGTACACGCTGCAGGCAAGAGCCCGAAAAGCGCCACCGCATCTGTTGATTTTCAATCGGCTCCAGAATACCGTAATCAACCAGTTCAATGACCTGGTCCGCACTTAAGTGGGATGCCCGACATAACTCAACTAAAGAAAGTTCACAATGTTCATCAATAATCTCACCGCTCAAAAATGTCATCAGTGCCTGTTTTTCCATCATTAAACTCCCATATGTGAACGTGGATTAAAATCACACGCCCTTTTCAGTTCCTCATACGCCTTCCGAGCTTGTTCTGTGTTCGCCGGAGGTGCCTCAATCTGAAGCACAACATACAGGTCACCAGCAGTCTTGGCTGGAATACCTCGACCTTTTAGACGTAACTTTTTACCACTACCAGAGCCTTTCGGGACCTTCATAGAAACCTCCCCCCCAGGCGTCGGAACATTGATGGTCGCCCCTAATGCGGCTTCCCAAGGTGCTATAGGGAGGTCGATGTACACATCTTTTCCTTCAACCTTATAGGTGGAATGTGGACTGAACGACACTTCCAAATAAAGATTGCCAGCCTTGCCCTTTCCTCTACCGGGTTCTCCTTGCCCCTGTAAACGAATACTCTGACCTTGTTGAATACCCTTGGGAATTTTCACATTCAGTGTTCGTTCCTTCAAGTATGGCCGACCATCAGCATCAAGCTCCGTATGCTTTAGTGTCAGAATACGTGAAGCTCCGTGATAGGCATCTTCTAAGTCAATAACAATTTTGGCATGTGTGTCATTCCCTTGTGCGCTGTATCCCTGTTGATGCGCCCCTTCGAAACCACGCGAAAAACCGCCACGACCAAACATGTTTTCAAAAAATTCACTGAAGTCTGCGCTACTGGAATCCGTATATCCACCACCATGAAACTCAAACCCTTGATCCCAGTCAGGTGGTGGTTGGAAGTCTTGTCCAGCTTGCCAATTTGCTCCGAGTTGATCATAAGCCACCCGCTTTTCAGGATCTTTTAAGACCTCATAAGCTTCATTAACTTCTTTGAACCGTTCTTCAGCATCTTTTTCTTTGCTCACATCAGGGTGAAATTTTCGTGCCATCTTACGATATGCGCGCTTAATCTCATCCTGTGTAGCATCGCGTTTGATACCCAGAACATCGTAATAATCTTTAAAGTCCATGGCTGTCCTTTTTAACTCATAATGTGGGGGACTTATCATCCCCCATAGTTACTATTCCTCAACCACTTCAGCTTGAGCAACCACATTAAAATCGATATCGTTATCACGTCGAGTCACTTGCACGATATCTTCTGGCTTAAATTTACCTGCCAAAATCTGCTTAGCAAGATTACGCTCCAAGCGACTCTTAATGACTCGTTTAAGAGGACGAGCGCCATATACAGGATCAAATCCTGCTTCTGCAATTAAAGCAATCACGCCATCATCAACCTCAAGAGAAAGATCATTTTCAGCCATCCGTTTTTTCAGGTAATCCAGCTGAATTTTGGTAATATCATGAATTTGTGTTTCCTTCAGTGGATGGAATACCACGGCATCATCCAAACGGTTAATAAACTCCGGTCTGAAGTGCTGACTCACCACTTCCATTACCTTATCTTTCATTTGGTTGTAGTTTTCTTCTCCCGCCAATTCCTGGATTAACTGACTTCCTAAGTTAGATGTCATGACAATCACAGTGTTGCGGAAATCGACAGTACGGCCCTGACCATCCGTTAAGCGGCCATCATCCATTACCTGAAGTAGGATGTTGAATACATCAGGATGCGCTTTTTCCACTTCATCCAGTAAAATCACGCCGTAAGGACGGCGCCGAACGGCTTCAGTTAAATAACCACCTTCTTCATATCCTACATACCCAGGAGGTGCACCGATGAGACGGGCAACGCTGTGTTTTTCCATAAACTCAGACATATCAATGCGCACCATCGACTCTTCAGTATCGAATAAAAATTCAGCCAACGCTTTAGTCAATTCCGTTTTACCCACCCCCGTTGGGCCTAAAAATAAGAAGCAGCCATTTGGGCGCTTGGGATCTGCCAAGCCCGCACGCGCACTTCGGATAGCATCTGCGACCGCCTCGATTGCTTCACTTTGACCAATGACACGTTTGCCAATTTCTTCTTCCATGTGTAGAAGCTTTTCTCTTTCTCCTTCCAGCATTTTTGATACAGGAATCCCAGTCCAGCGAGACACAACCTCAGCAATTTCTTCCTCAGTTACGTTATTACGCAACAAAGTCATTTCTTGGTTTTCTGCCGTGCTCGCAGCTGCAAGCTGCTTTTCAAGTTCAGGGATACGGCCGTACTGCAATTCAGACATACGACTCAGGTCACCCGCCCTATGGGCAGCCTCTAACTCAATTCTGGCTCGATCCAATTCCTCCTTAATGCCTTTTGTACCTTGCAGCGCGGCTTTTTCGGCCTTCCAAATTTCTTGCAAGTCCGCAAACTCTTTCTCAAGCTGATCAATCTCTTCCACCAATAGCTCGAGACGTTTTTGTGACGCTTGATCGGTTTCCTTCTTAAGGGCTTCACGCTCCATTTTTAGCTGTATCAAGCGGCGATCCAGCTTATCCATCTCTTCCGGCATAGAATCTATCTCCATCCGAATGCGAGAAGCCGCCTCATCAATAAGATCAATTGCTTTATCTGGTAGCTGGCGATCACTGATATAACGGGTAGACAAGCTTACCGCCGCAACAATTGCAGAGTCGGTAATATCGACACCATGATGCAGCTCATATTTTTCTTTCAAGCCCCGCAAGATCGCCACAGTATCTTCTTGTGTCGGCGCATCCACTAAAACCTTCTGGAAGCGACGTTCCAATGCCGCATCTTTTTCAATATATTGGCGATATTCATCCAATGTCGTTGCACCAACACAATGCAATTCACCGCGCGCGAGTGCTGGTTTTAACATATTGCCTGCATCCATGGCTCCGTCAGTTTTACCTGCTCCTACCATGGTATGTATCTCATCGATGAAAAGAATAATATTGCCTTCTTGCTTGGCGACATCATTGAGAACCGCCTTGAGACGCTCCTCAAATTCACCACGAAATTTTGCACCGGCAATGAGCGCTGCCATGTCAAGTGACAATAAGCGTTTTTCCTTCAGTCCTTCGGGTACCTCTCCGTTGACAATACGTTGCGCCAAACCTTCAACAATTGCAGTTTTACCAACTCCAGGCTCCCCTATGAGTACCGGGTTATTCTTGGTGCGGCGCTGAAGCACCTGTATCACACGTCGAATTTCATCATCACGACCAATAACGGGATCAAGCTTGCCTTGTTCTGCACGTTCGGTTAGATCGAGCGTGTATTTCTCTAACGCCTGACGTTGTTCTTCTGAATTCGGATCATCGACTGTCTGGCCACCTCTAACATCATCAATAGCTTTTTCCACAGCCGCTTTTGTCGCTCCTGAATCACGCAGTAAATCGCCACATTTACCTTTATCTTCTACCGCAGCTAGCAGAAATATTTCGCTGGAAATGTATTGATCATTTCGTTTTTGCGATAACTTATCTGTCTGATTGAGTAATCGAGATAAATCATTAGAAACGTGTACATCCCCAGCATCACCGCTTACTTTCGGTAGGTGCTCAATGGCCACACTCAAGCTTGAGCGCAATTGATCAGTATTTGCACCTGCTTTAGCCAAGATGGGACGAATTGAACCACCATCCTGATTTAGCAATGCTGCCAATAGATGAACCGGTTCTATATATTGATTGTCATGACCCAATGCCAAACTTTGCGCGTCGGCCAACGCCAATTGAAACTTACTGGTTAATTTATCCATTCTCATTGAACAATACTCCGATTTTTTAACCCAATGCGACTAATAATTTTGGAGCCAGCCCATCGGCTGGCTACGTCTATCGAACAACTATAAAGAGTGAACCACCGCCTCTATTGATCTGTAACAGTACTCTAGATTTATTTGTGGCTAGCGCTTTTTCAAAAGACTGAAGATCATAAACTCGACGCTTATTTGCAGCGACAATGACATCACCCGTTCGTAATCCGCTATACGCTGCATTGCTGTTAGGCGCAATACTCACAACACGAACCCCTTCGTTGTTCGAGTCGTTCTCAAATTGGACGCCTTCAAGTAACTCATGAACCTTGCCACTGATGCTAGCCATGTCACTAGGCTTACCGACCTTCACTTTAATGCGTTCCTCATCACCATCGCGCAATACAGTCAAAGTGATATGTTCGCCTATCGTTTTCATGCCAATTTGGCTGCGTAGCTGCCCGGTTGAAGTGGTTTTCTTACCGTCCACCGCAATGATGACATCACCTGACTTCAAACCTGCATCTTCAGCAGGTGAATCTTCCATAACGTTGGTTACCAGAACACCCCCTTGGCCATTTTCAATATCAAACGCTTTTCGTAAATCTGGAGTGATATCTTGAATACCAACACCTATTTGCCCGCGCTTAACCTCTCCATGCTCAATGATTTGCTCCATGCTTGCCTTGGCCATATTTGACGGAATCGCAAAGCCGATGCCGACATTACCGCCTGATGGAGCGATGATGGCAGTGTTAATGCCGATTAACTCTCCCGCGAGATTAACCAGTGCGCCACCAGAATTTCCAGGGTTAATAGAAGCATCGGTTTGAATAAAGTTTTCATAGCCTTCAATACCTAAACCGGATCTACCTAATGCACTCACAACACCTGTAGTTACAGTTTGTCCAAGTCCGAATGGATTACCGATAGCTACCACAAAGTCGCCGACTTCCAACTTATCAGAGTTAGCAATCTTAACTTCGACCAGTTCATCGGCCTTGATTTTCAGTATGGCGATATCCAACTCGGCATCTTCACCGAGTACTTTAGCCTCAAAGCTTCGACCGTCTGCTAACGAAACCTGCACCTCATCAGCTCCTTTAATGACATGAAAATTGGTCATGACAATGCCATCATCGGCATCCACTACAACACCAGAGCCAGCACTTTGTTGTCGTCTCTTAGGCTGCTGTTGAAATTGCTGCTGATCAGGAATATTAAAAAAGTGCCTAAAAAACGGATCGTTTAGCAACGGGTTGTAGCTATATTGCTGCGTCGAGAATGTCGAAATATTCACTACCGCTGGGTGTACGTCTTTAATCATTGGCGCCAATGATGGGAATGGCCTGCCATCATTCATCACGTTTGGCAATGCCGCCTGAGCCTGACCAATGACAAGCATTGCCAGAAAAACATATGTGAGATATGTTCTCTGAAGCATGGTTTCTTCTCCTCTTCTTATTTTTACCTGTGAAAAGGAGGCGGCATAAACCGCCTCCAAGAATTTACGATGAAATCGAAATACGTTTTACGTCGTCTTTCGGCAATGCTTTTCTTGGAATATGGACAGCCAATAAACCATTTTTGATATTGGCCGAAATGTTATCCAGATCAGCATCTTCAGGTAACGACAGAGTACGTTGAAAAGAACCCACACTGCGCTCAACGCGGTAATACTGTTTGTCTTTACTTTCGTTTTTTTCCTCCTTTTTCCCTTTAACAATCAAAGTATTACCGTTAAGTTCAATTTGAACATCATCCTCAGACATTCCAGGCAGATCGATTGTTACTTCATATTCTTTCTCATCCCCCGAAATATCCAAGTTAGCTCGGTAATCACCCAAAACCGCATTGCTAAAAATACTTCCTCCAGCTGCTGGATTTTGTCGAAACAGCCTAGATGTCGAAGGGACACCAAATGATCGCCATACATCATCAAACAAACGGTCCATTTCGTTGTGCAACTGCATCAAGGATCCCACTGCCTGATTTTGTGGCGTAGGCAATATCTGCTTTTCGGATGAACCCTCACCAGTAGCAGTATTTTTTGTTACAGGAATCTGGGTAGTGGAATCGTCTTCATGTTTAAACCAGTTCCAAGGTTTTAATTTTTCAATATCCATAGGATACCTCCTAATATTCAGGTTAAATTGTATTTACAAGGTAAAAAAGGGGGGCGTCCGCTGCCCATGGCTTACTTAAGCCGCCTTCTCGTCTTTGCTACTTTTCTCTTCAGCGCTATGCTCCAACACATTGCCACCTTGGTTGATGGCTATGCTTTTTGGCTTCACCGCTTCAGGGATTTCTTTCTTTAAGCTAATGGTTAATAAACCATTAGAAAGATCAGCTCCGGTTACTTCGACATAATCAGCAAGGTTAAACTTGCGTTCAAATGTGCGATTAGCAATGCCTTGGTAAAGGTACTGTCGTTCATCTTTAACAGCCTTATTGCCTGCTACTGACAGCACGCCTTTTTCAACCTGAATATTAAGTTCCTCTTGAGAAAACCCTGCAACAGCCAAGGTAATGGCATAGCGGTTCTCATCAAGCACCTCAATATTGTATGGAGGGTATCCACTGCTAGTGGATTCAGCGGTTAACGCATGGTTGATCAATGAACCTAAGCGATCAAAGCCAACGCTACTGCGATAGAGGGGAGTTAGGTCAATTGCGTTCATGGTATATCCTCCGTTAGAAGCAATATAAATAACAACAATCTAAGAGTTTCGGTTTCTAATATGGACAACCTCTCACAGTTCAAGAGGTTGGGGCGATCAATAAAAGTTCAAGGCCTCACTATCTAAATCTTTTGTCGATGTCTGGAGCACTCTTTTTACTCCGTACCATGGTACGGAGGTTAAACTATTCCTATAAACCCATCCAAAAGGAGTACGCAGTGCCTCAAAAAGAATCTAACCTCCCGCTTATTGGCGGGTTCCTGGCCGCTGTATTTGTTGTGCAGGACCTTTAATTCTATTGTTGCTGGGTATAAGTGGCTCTTGGATAAGCAATCTGACTCTGTTAGAGCCGTACCGCCCCATTTTTATTGTGGCTGTCTTAGCGCTATTTGGCTTTGCCGGATGGAAAGTCTATCGCCCCGTCGAGGATTGTGAACCCGGCACCGCCTGTGCCGTACCGCAAGTACGCAAAAAACGGCAGGTAATTTTTTGGTTAACTGCGCTCACGGCATTGGTGTTAGTGACCAGTAATTATTGGATTATCTGGTTTGCTTAAACTTTTAACCAGAGCATCAAATTGAAAATAACAATCTTAATTATTTGGAGAAAATGATGAAAAAAATCGCGTTAGTGTCCCTCTTATCACTGCTTAGTCTGAGCGCTTTTGCCAAACAACAAACAGTAACTCTGGAAGTGCCGACCATGAACTGTGTGACTTGTCCCATCACAGTGAAAAAGGCCTTACAAAACGTTGAAGGCGTTAGCAAAGCCGAGGTGACCTACGAGAATAAATTAGCGATAGTAACCTTTGATGATGAAAAAACCACGATTAAAGCGCTCACCGAGGCCACCACGAATGCCGGTTATCCGTCAAAGATTAAAAAGTAGCTAAGGAGTCGCTTGTGGAAACATTAGTCCGTTTAATCACTCGAATAGGCGACAAGGTTGGCTCATTGGGCGCGCTGGTATCTGCCATGGGCTGTGCCATGTGTTTTCCGGCCATTGCCAGTTTGGGTGCGGCCGTGGGTTTGGGTTTTCTGAGCCAGTGGTAAGGTTTGTTTATTAACACCTTGTTACCTCTGTTTGCCTGGCTTGCTTTAGCACTCAACGGACTGGGATGGTTCAGCCACAAACAATGGCATCGCACTTTACTGGGGATGACCGGTCCGATTTTATTGCTTGTATCGCTCTATCCCTTGTTCCAATACGGCTGGAGCACCTATGTCACCTACTCCGCATTGGGGCTGATGGTCGCCGTGTCATTATGGGATATGTTTTCACCGGCCAATAAACGTTGTGATGATGAAAGTTGCGCGGTTTAACAGGCTTAATGGCTAGCCGAATATTATTGAGGAAAGAGAATGATTTTACTATCGATACAAGGCATGACCTGCCCAAGCTGCGTCGCTCACGTTAAAGAAGCGCTCGAAGCGATTGAAGGTGTGAGCAAGGCTGAAGTCTCTTATGAAAATGCCAGCGCGGCGATTACAACGGCAGGCAGTATCAAGGTTTCTGATCTCATTGGAGCGATTGAAACATTGGGCTATACCGCCCAGGAAACGGACGAACACCCGGCTTGCAGTTCCTCAGACAAGGAGACAGCTGCCAATGGCAACAACGATTGCAATAGCAAGCCACGGCATGTCGCCATTATTGGTAGCGGTTCTGGCGCCTTTGCCTGTGCTATCAAGGCCGCAGAAGGTGGTGCACAGGTCACCATCATTGAAGGGGCCGATGTGATTGGCGGCTGTTGCGTCAATGTCGGTTGCGTACCGTCAAAAATATTGATCCGGGCAGCGCAATTGGCGCAGCAACAACGAAGTAATCCCTTTGCTGGCCTGGAAAATCATTCTCCCGAACTCAGCCGCGCTTTGCTCGCGAAGCAGCAGACCGCGCGGGTTGAAGAATTGCGGGTAGCCAAATATCAGAATATTCTCGAGACCAACCCCGCGTTGAGCCTGGTGCAAGGCTATGCACGATTCAAAGACGCCAACCCCCTAATCATTCATAAAGCGGATGGCTCCGAGGAGGAACTTCAGGCGGATAAGATCCTGATCGCAACCGGTTCAACACCGACGATACCGCCTGTCGAAGGACTGGCAGCGACGCCTTATTGGACTTCCGATGAAGCGCTGTTTGCCGAGGAATTACCCGAACACTTGATTGTGATCGGCTCATCCGTCGTCGCCCTCGAAATTGCCCAGGCTTATCGCCGTTTAGGCAGTGAGGTGACTGTCTTGGCGCGCCACACCTTACTGTATCGGGAAGATCCCTTGCTGGGCGAAAAGCTGACCGAGTGTTTTGAAAAAGAAGGCATCAGCGTACTGACCAACACACAAGCCAGTCAGGTAGCTCACGATGGCAAACAGTTTACCCTGCAAACCAATGCTGGACGTCTGGTTTGCGACAAGCTCCTGATCAGCACCGGTCGTCATGCCAATACGCAAGGTCTCAACCTGGACGCAGTTGACGTGAAAACTGAGAAGAACGGGGAAATCATTGTCAATGAGCGGATGGAGACCAGCGTTAAGGGTATTTATGCCGCCGGTGACTGCTCCAATATGCCGCAATTTGTTTATGTTGCAGCCGCAGCCGGTAGTCGCGCCGGGATCAATATGACCGGTGGTAATGCAAGGCTAGATCTGTCCACCATGCCTGCCGTGATCTTCACCGATCCACAGGTGGCAACCGTCGGGCTCACCGAAGCACAGGCTGAAGCACAAAACATTGACACCGACTGCCGGGTGCTGGAGATGGAAAACGTCCCCCGCGCATTAGCCAATTTCGAGACCGACGGTTTTATCAAGCTCGTCGCCGAAAAGGCAAGCGGACGACTTCTCGGCGCGCAGATATTGGCCCACGAGGGTGGTGAGCTGATCCAGAGTGCGGCCCTGGCTATCCGAAACCGCATGACCGTCACCGATCTGGCCGATCAACTTTTTCCCTACCTCACAATGGTGGAAGGGTTGAAACTCTGTGCTCAAACCTTCAACAAGGATGTTAAAGAACTATCCTGTTGTGCTGGATAATTATCCAGCACAACAGGAATTAGGCAAACCTGAGTAAGCGAAAATAAAGCCGCCGCCTCATCATCACTACTAACGTTAACTCTATGAGAACAATCAATTATTTCCCGAAATTTCTTCCGTCGCCTCCTGACGCAGTTTCTGGGTATCCATTCCGTTTAGCCTTTCAATAGCTCTGTCTGCGGCACTTTGACGGTTTCCATCAACGTTTAGCGTACTCCCTGAGCCTGTGAGTCTGTCCAGATCCAGTGACGGTATTTCAGGTAGGTTGCCAGTTATCGATAAGATACCTATCCATTCATCCAGATTGACTTGGCTCCAATCTACCTGGTTTAACTGACTCGCGGTCAAACCTTCGCAGTTTGGTGACTTGGCACTGCCCCAACCAAGGCCCAATTGCGGACGCACTTGTTCCTGAATGATCCGTGAAAGTGGCGAAGTAAAGCAGCAATATGACTGCCGTTTTTCAACACAGGCACCTAAGAACTTAGACTTGCAGTAAGAGCCCACGTAGTGGCAACTCTTCAATACCCGCTTAGCGTTCATTTCAAACTCACTCTGCTCACATTTCCAGATAAGCTGAATGAGGATCATGGTGACTGAATAAATCATGTAGGCCGTCATAACCGTACTCAAAACCGCGCCCGCAGCGCCTCCCAGTGCAAAGTTACCACCCGAAACGACACCATCGGCTCCAACCGCGCCACCAACGTTACTAAACAGTGCCGATTGCGCCCCCGAACCAAAGGTCGTACCTACCCATTCAGCCGTCTTATTGGTCAACACCTGCATGAAGCCAGTCGCAGCTTGCTCCGCTCCAGCGCCAGCAGCCTTTGATGGCCCAGCCCCCATAAGAGAGTCCCATGCAGACACAAAGGGCTCTTTGACCGCACTCCAGGTGCTGGTGATTGGCTCCCTGAGCGTATTCCATGAACCATAGATTGCCGACGACGGATTCATGGCCATGACTGCCGTATCAAGCTTGTTAACCGCCACGATCATCGTGATGTAGTCCGATAACGACACTCCGCTTGGCTTTTCACAGCAATCTACTATGCCTCCAACGGCTTTTTTGCACTGGCCAGCATTACCTTTAAAGACCGTACACTCGACGTTATCTTGGCCATCAGCTCCCGTGCATGCCATATCATTGGTCATAAACTGCGCCGCATTAAGCATCGCTGCGGCTTCTGCAAAGTTAGCCTGCTTGATTGACTCTGGCTCTAAACAATCTGTGCCCATACAGCGAACTGGCCCCCCACAGTTGTATTGAGTTTCCATTCGTGCATTTTGCACTTCTACACTTTGTCCGCAGTCATACACCAGACTTTGGATATAGCAAAAGCCTTCATGACCAGCCCCGCCTTCAGTGCATTCGGTTCTGACATACTGGCAGGCCGGGTTTTGCTCTAGCGCGGCACACGTATTGGTGGTCGTGTTTTGTCCGTTATTGACAATGGTTTGAGTATTACCATTGGCATCTACCCAGCTATCTGAGCTGCCCATGTTGAACTCAGGATGAGCAGTCGAAGCATTGTAGGTCGCTCTTGCCCTCCAGCATGAGAGTCCCAGTCCATCAGAGCTGCCGCGACTGGTTAAATGAGCAGGAGACGAAACAACAGCCGGATAAAGGCTTCCAAGCTTTGCCAACTCGCCACTACCAACCGTTAACCCTTCGATTCGTTTTGTGCCCGTATCCAAACACTGCCACTGCACCGCAGTAAACTGATCAGTTTGCATCAAGCATTGGTCTATGCCCGGATCACTTGATTGATGAACAACGTCTTGCTCTAAGTATTTGCCAGTGAAGGTCAAGGAAGCGCTCAGTGTGGCAGGAGCCAAGCACTTCTGAACTTCTCGTCTGCAAGTGTCGAAATCGACTTTGTTCCAGCCGGACTCACATCTGGAACGAGTGACCTCCTGGGGTTCATGCCACGAAATAATCGACCCATTGACGACTTTACACAATGAACCAACCAAGGTTCCTTTTGGACAGGTCATTTCAGGGTATTTAATGGACGGTTTCGTCTCAGTCACCGTCTCCTTATTGCTCGTCAATGAGAGTGTCGTTTTCCAACCATTTGCCTTTGACGGCGACTCGGTGATTTTTATCTCAGTATTTTGATTATCAAAAATCCTCAGTGTCGCGTTTCCAGTTTGCATAGTACTGCTGTGCTGTGGAACAAAACTGAGCGTTTCAGAGCTAAAGCAACCGCGCTCAATAGACCAGCTTTGTTGATGGGTTTCAGCGGATACACGTCGCTCTAACTGACACTGAGTAAGCGTGCTGATCTTCTCGCACACCTGGTAATCCGGTACATGCTTGGTTTCAGTAAATGGCGTAATCGTCTGAGTAGGCTCACAGGCCTCAAAACTGCTCGGCATAAGGTTGGATACCACACACTTTGGATCGCTGGTTTGCAATCCACAGTCATAGGTATCGGTAAAACGCATGCATTCACCTCTATCATTGGTTTCGGCACATTCTGACGACATGAATCCACAGGAAGGATTCGCTTCGAGTACTTGGCAGGCCTGATTTTCAATCCCCTTATAGCTTTCGTCATCCACACTCACTTGTACACGCCGACACAAAGACGATATGCCAGCCACAGGGCTTGGGGCAAAGTAGGATTCACAAACTGAAACACCATTGACCACCGTACATCCGTTGGTTGAAGACGGCTGATCCGTGCATTGAATACTGTAGTCTGAAAACTTCGTCGGGATATCCGCTGCTTGTTCGATACAGGATTGTGGCGACCAACTATCATTCATCACCACCTTGGTTGGATCAAAGCGCACCTTGATGCGTGCATACCCCTCACCACTACCCGTTACCGATACGCGAATTTTTACTGGCACTTATAAACCGGGCTCTACCGCTTTTAGCTTGGCGGTGAGGTCAGTATTAGCATTGCGTTCCCAACTGGTACTGAGCTCGCAGCGACCTGCCGTTTCTGGTGGAAAGTTATTGTTCGGCCCAGACCAGACTTTCTGATCACCAAGCCACACTTGCATGTAGTCATCCCATTTGGCGTACTCAAGTACGGCTGAGGTAATCGCATCGGGATTCACGACTTTGAGTGTGATGGCCTGTTCGAACACTTTACAACGACCACTCCAGTAGTTGTCGCCAATTCGTCCTATCCAAACTTCAAGACACCCCTCACCACAAGAGCGAAGGTTCATCGGTCCTGAAACATGCTCAATAATGCCTGCCGTGTAATCGTGAGTAATAGTGCAGCTGTTAACCGCTGTATTGAGCCTGTCACATTGCTGGTAGTTTGGGCTTCCTTCACCTTGAGACTCACAGCCTGGGAAGCTTTGCGTCAATAGATTAGGGTCAGTTTGAACCGCATCAGTTAATGCCCAAAGGGGATCATTGACCATATCTGGCCGAGACCTGTCTTTGATTTGTTGTAGCGAACGAAATGCCTCACCCGTAGCGCCACTTTCGGATGCCATGCTCTCTTGGCGCTGCGTCCCCAATTGATTCATGCTGGCATCAGAGCCATAAACGCCCGTTAAGACATCCAATGAGCCCTGATCCATACCAGGGAAAAGCTCTTGCAAGTTAATGGACTCATTACCACTGCCATTCGGCACCCACAATGTATTGCCATTGAGTGCGGGCATCGTCCAGTTTTGCAGCAATTGCTTACCTTCTTGTTGTCCGCTTAGGCCGGATTGGCGCTGCACATCAGCGGCCACACCATGTAAGGGCAAGCACGCCATAGTGATAGATAAAATACCCGCTAACACTCGGGTAAAAAATGTTGGTTTCATAGTTAACCTCCCGAGTTACAGCAGTCTTGCCAGCGCCACAAAATGTAGAGCGCATCTTCTCCGGCACCGGGGATCGTTCGCCACTCTCCCCATTTCATGGTGCTTTCACCGATGACATGCGCACTTTCAGTTTCTGGTACAGGGAAGAACATACTCATCTTGTATTGGGATTTCGGCAGCATGGGTTCGATAACAGGTCGGCATAGCGCACTGCTCCCCATTGTTCGCCTTGCAAGACCACGCCGGTGTTGAGCTGCGATTGCACGTGCCGCTAAATGGCTGGTGTTTTCTGCTAATGAGCCAAAGGCTAAGGTATGGCCAGATAACGGATAGAGATGCCCCCAACTGCCAGCACACCAAAACAACTGGTCGATGGGTTTACCAAGCGTTGATGAGGCAGCGTCAGCGGTACAAGCCGAAATAGCCAATGGATTAGCAACGGCAGCCGCTTCAGGCTGAGTAAAAAAGGCCAGTTCATCGTTCAGCCATGTTGGGTCCAACTCCGACAAATACATCAAGTCAAAGTCCATGTAACCATCGGCATTGCAATTGCCATCCATGAACAAATCGAGCATGACCAAAAGCGGAAAGGCATAATAATGGTAATGGTAGAAAGCGAGATCACCGGTGTCGTATTCACCCTCGCCATGACCACCTTGCAATCGCCTATCACCTAACGGTAAACGAATCCCTCCCAGGGAAGGTGAGCAACCCGGCGTTCTGACCAGTTCAATCAAACGCGCTGGCTCCCACATGCTGGTAACAATACCTGGCCTTGGCACACCTAAGTTGTCTTCACATAAGCAAAACGACTTGTTTGATGCGCCGCTTGGGACATTGCCAGAGCCAAGCGGAAGCCCTGCAACCCGGATAGGAAAAATGCATGACCAGCAAACATCCGTCAGCAACTTACCCGACAATAAACCCGCGTCTGGGCAGGTCAGTTCGGCTTTTGCAGGAATAGATGCGCCCAGGACAAGCATGACAACGAGAGTCCGCAACCGACGATACGTATTATTGAGCTTTTTCATGAACAAGCTCCTTTGCTGGAATTTCTTCTATCTCAAACGCGAGCCCCTTTGCTTGAACAAACGACGGGGTGACTTGCAAATCAAAGCGCTGCTTTAGCGAGGCATTGAGAAGGTAAACCGGACTGTCCAATGTCTTTTCGAGCGCATTGAGGCTATTCCAACCTTGAGCACGGTCGAGCTGCGTGGTGATAAGCGTAATGCGGCGCAGTGTCCTATCTTGCGTCTCAAGCCAATGCGCAACTGCGTCTACTTCTTCAGCGTCCGACGCATTAAACACCACAAGCTGCTGAGTAAATGGCAAGGCTTTGAGCGGGTTAATACGCGTTCCTGCTGGGATCAATGTTCGGCCATTGGCATCCAATAGTGGCCGCTGCATGACGATGGTTGGATCAACCATTCTTATCCGATACTGCGTGGCTTTGGGTAAGTCAGTAAATGTTTGGCGAGACCAGAAACGCTCAATGGCTTTTTTCTTTAACGCGCCCAAGTCAAGCGACTGTAAACGCTGCATCGCCACTTGCATCAAATCCGGTTCTAAAATCGAATGAATCGGACCGCGTTGACCCAATGAACCGGTATTGCCGGTTTCAATTTGGCGTTGCAACCAGTCCTTGCTGTAAACCCCTAGTGCACTTGCAGTCACCTTGTCATCGTCTATGCGAAAAATGGCAGGCACGCTAGTCACCCGCCAGTGCACAAAGGCTTTCGGATCGATTCGAACCTGAGGAACAGGATCAAGTCCCGCCATCAGGGTATGCCAATCACGGATAGCCGCCCCCAAGGTCTTTCCTTCAGGAATTCCCCGAAACAACACAATAGCGCCGGTAACACTGGCCTCTTTAAATAGTTGCTTCAGTGACGAATCCCCCAATGAGGACGACGCAAATATCAACCATTCATCGTTGTGTTTGAGCGACACAGGTTGTTCAACCGGTGCAAAAGGCTCGATAAATTCAGATGAACCATCCACAGCACTTTGTAAAATGCTGCGGCTCATTTCGACGATCTTTTTGTCCTCGTCAGACAACGGATAAGGCTCTTGTGCCCAGGACACTTGAACCCAAGCCAATGGAGCAACCAACAAGAAAAAGAGGCATAGTCTTCTCATCATCCACCTCCTACCAAAGCGGCCAAGCGCGACCGACAATCTGCTCGCGCTTAACGGCATTCCAATAGCGGGAGTCGAAACTCGTTGCTGCCTCGCCGGAAAACCAATATTCGTTTTCTTGCAGCGTCAATGAACGGCTAAATTCTGTTTCAGCCCCACCAAGACGCTGGGCTAATGCCATGCCGGTAGAGACTTGAGCACCATTCACCAGCACATGCTCAGGCGTCACATTGACTTCATCCCCAGGCATCCCTGTTAGACGTTTCAGCATACGAGTACCGTCGTTATATAACGGAGCGAGTCCTTTTGAGTGGAAGGCATAAAAACCATCCTTAACGGGCTCTTTATTCCATAGGTCAATCAGATACACCGTGGTATCAGGCAGGCAGCGCTCTTGCTGGGTATCAATACCTATTCGGTAGCGCATCATGGCGTAGGTGCCTACCAAAGCCATGATTAACGCAAGAACGGTCAACCGAATGAGATATGGCTGCCAAGGCATTCTTTTACGGAGTATCTGCATGAGACACCTCCTTTGAGCCTACTGGCACAAATACGGAATCATCAGCACCCACCACCGCTTGGGCATCCAATACGATAAAACCGGCTGCTTTTAACTTTTCAATTTGCTGATTGGTCTGAAGCAACCTGGTTTCGATGTCTTGTTCGCTGGCATTGGGGCCCAGTGACAGCACCGCCTCCCCAAAATCCACGACTGCAATGGGCGTACTTAACGCCAACTGGCTGTGGATGGGTTCGAGTGTTTTCATTAAGAGCCAACTGGTCATTAAACCGCTACCAGCAATAGACAAAGTAATAGAGGCCATAAATGGCCAAAGCGTGGTCTTATTCATAGCCTCGCTCCTTTAACAACTGGGAGATGGCATCAGCAACAGAAAGGCCTTTGCGCGTTAACTGTTTAATCGCGTTTACATCTTCTGCACGGGACGAGTACAACAGCTTGTGAAACGGATCGACGATGAGGCGGCCGATCCCGGTGCCCATTTCAGTAATAAAGAAAATTTCGGAATAGACACCCGTGACGGTATGAACCGTTTTCAGGTATTCATAGCCGCCTTCACCTAGTGGCAAGCGGCCTTCTTTTTTGAGCGCGTTGATGGTTTCGGCTTTTTGACCAAGCAGGTACATATTGGCCGAGTTTTCAGCGATGGCTTTACCTGTAGGGCTATCATACAAATCGTTGACCGACTGCGTTACCGTTACAGCACTGCCGCCATATTTTCGAAATCGCCGGTAACCCGTCTCGATGAACTTACCGACATCACCTTGAGTCAGCAGATCCCAGGCTTCGTCAATGAACACAATCTTGCGACGATCCCGCTCACCTAAGTACATTTCTTGTTGGATTTGGTAGATAAGCTGAAGCAACACCACTTGTTGCAGGTGCTTGCGCCCCTTGAGCTCTTCTAACTCCAGGACGGTGAAACGGTTTTTGAAGCGAATATTGTTGTGGCCATTAAAGAAGCGGCCATATTCGCCCTGTGTCGTAAACGGATAGAGCTGCTCACCCACGTCTTGCACACGACGGTCATCGTGATTTTTCAAAGCCTCTGCCACATCATCAACCAACATGGCACGACCTTTTTTCTCCCACAGTTCACGGGTCTGACGCTTTAGGTTGGCCATCTGAAAATCGGTTAATGACTGCGTAGGTGCGGCCATTGCGGCCATTGCGGCCAATAATCCAACCAGTACATCTGCTTCTTCGTCATAGTCCTCAACGATTTCAAACGGATTTAAGCAAATGCCACTGTCCCGCCCGAACTGTAAGAACTCACCGTCATAGACTTCACACAGCTTTTCATAAGAGCGGCCAACATCAATCACCCAGCATTGCCCGCCTTCTGATAAGTAGGAGGAGATGATTTCGTTCACCAGGAAAGACTTGCCCGACCCCGATTGCGCCGCTATGCAACAGTTGTAATTACTGCCCGAGTCATAAAGGGACACACTCATGATCTGGCCATTACGGGAAACAAAGTTAATCACTGGCGTGCCTGTACCTTTCCAATCAGCAAACAAAGGCAACAGAGGGATCACATGCCGTGTCGCCATGGTCTTGAATCTAAACAAGTCATTCATCGCCTGGCGGTCAGCGCCAAATGGCAAGGCATTCAGAAAAATGGGCAAACAGAAGTACTTGTCTTCCATCAGCTCAAATCCGAGTTCTTTGAAATAAGTTCGAGCATTTGAAACAGAGCTGATCGACGCTTCTTCTGTTGGTGAAAACAGCGTTAAGGTCATATTTGCCCGAATAGGACGATCACCTTCTTGCATGGCTTCAAAAAGAACATCAAATCCCTTTTTCTTGGCTGCAAGCACCGGCACAAACTTGAGCATCGGGCCATAGGCCTGATTGACCGCCCATTGACGCTTCGTCTCTAAACGAGATCGCATCGCCTCGGCTGAAGGAAAGTGAATGGTGACATTCAGCAAAAAGCTTCCGCGTAAACCGCGACTACCCGTCATCATATCGCCCGCAAAACTTGCGGCATGACCAAACCAGATCCGCTCAGGCAAGCGCTTAAATGATAAGGTTTTAACTCGGTAATCACCCAGCATCAGACCTTGACTATCCACTTTGATAGCCCGGTCATAATCCAACACTTGCTCTCGAAGTGGCTTATCTGTCTCACTGCGGATTGGTGATGGATTACGCCAGGAAGCATCTTTTCCCCAGTTAAGCTGCGCACTTAATGCCGCGAGCCAGTTTCGGTCAGTCATCTCAGTAACGCGAAAACCAACCGTTGCCAGCGCTTGCGAGAAAGAAGCCCGAAGCGCGGATGCTCGACTCAACTCACGCTCCGTCGGTATAGGACTTTCCAAAGGCAATTTGCAGGTGACGATCAGTTGAAAGTTGCGTACCTGAGTCTGGGTCGATTCTTCTATCGGTTGAACCGTGCCTCCATCGAGAAAATCCGCACGTTTTCGTATCGACGCCCTGAGCAATGGATCGGATTGACGATGCCGTAAGCCCATCATGCGCTGAAGGTCGGTTTGAATATCAGGGGAGGCGTACAGACCAAATTGCAGCAAAGTGTCTTTTGGCCAGTCGTTGTTGAGAAGAACATTAACCCTGTCGGCAACAGACTCATCACCACCGGGCAATGGGTCACATAGAAAACCAAAGCCAACACTCTGGTCTTCCATGAAAAACAGTTGCTCATCGTCTGAATAGGCCAATACTGGCAACAGCTCTGAAGCGCGTTGCCCTGAATACAGAGAGGCTTTCATTAACGCCCCTCCAACCAAGCAGAAAGATCATAAGGACGGCCTCGGCTGATGCGACCATCATTGGCGACGATGAAAGGTACACCTTGAATGCCCAGAATTTGAGCCGTCACCAAGGTACGCTGCATTGGCTCCAAGTTGCAGGCATCATCCTGTTCTAGGTTACCAATCCGGCCATTCAGCAATGCATCGGTGGCCGCTTTCTTGTCACGCGCACAGCCAAGCTGGCGAACCTGACGCTCTGAATCAGGACCAAGCACTGGCACAGGGAGAATTTGAAAGGTGTATTCTTTGGTTAACGGTAAGGCTTGTTTCAAAAGCTCGTGGCAGTGCGGGCATCGTGGATCAACAAAGACCACCACTTTCTTTTTGCCTTCACCCAGCGTCAGTGGATTCAAATCATCCATTTTTAAGCCAAGACGACTTAAGTCCAGCGTGTTCCCCGCTTCACGAATTTCTTCAAGGCTGGTAAGCGGCTTTTTGGACCAGGCATCATAGAGCGTGCCATCAATGACGAACCGGCCACTGTCTGACATGAAAACAATACGGCCATTGCTTTCGACCGCTTTCATACCCGTGACAGGTAAAGAAACCATGCCGTCAATTTTGCCAACGGGCGACACTTCAGACACAGGTTCAGCTTGAACCAATGGAGACAGCGCAAGCGCCAGAATAATAGGAGATAGTTTTCGCATGAGGAGTCCTCGTTAATGTAAATCGAGGCTCCAGTCTATGCAGTTGTCCTATGTGGACTCGGTTAGATAGATTGAAGAAATCGCAATCTAACTAGGGGGCTTATAGCTCGTTGAGGTTTGTTATAAACGAATTACTCGGCGTTTGCGTTAACAAGCCAATCATCAAGCACTTGCTTTAATTTATCTAATTGCTCTTGATGTTTTGCTTGATTCTTTGCCAATTTGTTAATGTTCTGCAACTTCCAACGAATCGCTGGCAAGTCTGCTGCATTAGGATAGTCAAACAATGCCCAGTCAGGTTGCCCTCTTTTGAATGACATAAGGAAAGCATGATCCCTTTCTGTGAAATGCTTTTGCAGTTCAATTAACATCATGGGCCTAACAGAGGCTAAGTCTTCGCATTCAACTTTTTCAAAAGTCATTCCGGCAAATTCTGCCTGAAATTTCTCATTCAGAGGCTGCCAGTTTGGCGACATGACTTCATTAATAGGCCGAGGATGACTTAGTGTATAGGTTAAAAAGCCCACTAAAATCTCTATCGAAATCCCTTCACTGCCAAGTAACATACGCACATCAAATAAGTCGCGAGGATGTTGGCGATCCATTGCAGCACACAATTTCCCACCATACAGATCGGGAAGACTGACTACCTGAATCTCAGCATAACCAAACTCGTCTTCAACAGACTCTTGAACTGGCATTATCTCTGCACTATGCAATGTACCTCTGGCGACGGGCGACACTTCAATTTTGATTGTCGCAACCGGACTTGATACAACGATTCTCAGTTCATCAGCTTTATTATCCTGAAATGCCGCTCGGATATCTGGTTGAGTATTTATTCTGTCTGTAATGCGCTGCAATGCAGCCCTGACATTAACCAAAGCCTCATCTCTTGGTTCAAGTGGAAGATAAGCAAGATCAATATCTACAGATAACCGAGGAAAATCCCTCACAAATAAATTAATGGCGGTGCCACCTTTAAGTGCAAAAACTGTCTCTGTTGCTACCACAGGAAGCATTCTTATGAGCAAGGAAACCTGTTTGTAATATGGGCTATCTTTATCCATTATGTTGTTCACCTTTTTTGACGCTTAATATCTCTGGCACTGTGATTTGATATCGCTCATCAAAACGTCCTTTTTCGACAACCTGCCGCTTTCCTGCACCCAATTTAATTCTTGTTTCATCTATGCGATTGACCCACTGGTGATCGTAGTATCGACCCAGAAATAGAAATATTCGGTTTGCCTGAACAGAGCTGCTTCGTTCAAGAATATCTTGTACTTTTCTAGGGCTAAGATTGACTAAACCCTGAAATAATTCTGCGACATGCTCAAATGAAATCAGCTTCCCAATCCCGTCTACCACTTCATAGGCAGCAAGTTCTGCACAGCTGACAGTGAGTTCTTTCTCTTTAACCGTGATCCTTTTCAAATCTTTCTCGGGATTCACTTCAAGCTTATGGTTTCCACAGTAAAACCAATTCTGATAAGGGAATTCACGAAACCATTTTGGTAAGGACGACTTGTTTTTAACGCAAATCCAAACTTGCTCTTTGTTCAGCTGTAAATAGTGACTCAGTCCCTGGTGAGTTAAGCTGCTCAATCCAGCCAAATGAACTGAAACGCCCAATTGCACATCTAATGCTTGAATGGCATCAACCCAAGTTGGCTTTATATCGCCCTGCGCATCTGGACGATAATACACGCCAGAACATAGCTTCTTTAGCCAACCGTTCTGCGCGTACTTTTGAGCCAAGGAATAGCTCACACCGTTTTCAGTCAGCCATTGCTGAAGTACTAGCGCACCAGGAGAAGTATGAGCAACAAGCCAGTTTATCTTAGATGACATTTTAACACCCAAAGTATGAATATCACGAACAGTATAAACCATATAGTTTATTGTGACAGTGATTTTAACACTTTAGGTATTAATATACCAAATACTGTAAACCAAACCCGCTAATGCGGCGTTGTTGAAATGAAAAGGTCTACACAACATCATCAATAACCCGATGTTGTGTAGACCTAGTTTGATTACCTTAAGTGAACTGCCTACTGTGGCTCACATTCAGGTGCCCAGTAAAACCTTGCCTGAATGCATGGAAGCAGTAGCGGAAATCTAATAGCAAATACACTTGCTATATCACATAAAAAAAGGCACTGATCATCAGTGCCTTTTTTATTTCTTGCCTGGTCTAAGTTAGGCTACAGATGCTGTCACCGCTTCATTGGCATTAGCTGCACTGGCCACCACTTTAATTGCAATGAATTTAGAGGTCGGTGTAAAAGTCTTATCACCATAACTTTCCAGAGGTACTAATGGATTCGTTTCCGGATAATATGCTGCCGCCTGACCTTGCGGGATGTCATAACTCAACAAGGTGAAGTTAGACACTTTTCTTTCTTTGCCATCTTCCCAAACGGTAATCATGTCAACTTTCTGGCCATGCTCGAGGCCAAGACGTTTAATATCCGCTTCATTTGCAAAGACCACATCACGCATGCCATACACACCACGGTAACGGTCATTCATACTGTAAACCGTTGTATTGTATTGGTCGTGTGAACGCATGGTTTGCAAAATCAGATCTGGCGTTTGCCCTTTCATGGTGACCTGATCCTGTAACAAGGTTTTAGGTAATGGATTGGCAACAAAGTTAGCTTTGCCTGTTGAAGTGTTCCATTGATGTTCCGCCGCCGCATTACCTAAGTAGAAGCCACCCGGATGTTGTATTTTCTCACTGAAACCTTCAAAACCAGGAATGACTTCAGCGATTAAGTCACGGATGCGATCATAGTCTTCTACCAGCCATTCCCAATCCACGGGTTTATTACCTAATGTGGCTTTAGCGATACCGGCAATAATAGACGCTTCAGAGCGTAATAAAGGTGAAAATGGTTTTAGCTGGCCATAGGAGATATGTACCATACTGAATGTATCTTCCACCGTCACACCCTGTAACCCTGATTTTTGGAAGTCTTTTTCAGTACGTCCCAGACAAGGCAGGATCAAGGCTTCTTTACCGGTGACAAGATGACTACGATTTAATTTTGTCGAAATCTGCACAGTCAGATCACAATTTCGCATAGCCTGATGAGAACGTTCGGTATCTGGGGTTGCCTGAACAAAGTTACCACCGAGTCCGAAGAACACTTTCGCCTGACCTTTTTCCATCGCATCAATGGCCTGAACCGTTGTATGTCCATGATCGCGCGGGACTTTAAAATCAAAGCGTTTTTCAATCGCATCCAACAACCATTCCGGTGGTTGCTCATCAATCCCCATCGTACGATCACCCTGCACATTGCTGTGACCACGTACAGGCGATAATCCCGCACCAGGACGACCGATATTGCCACGCAGTAATTGCAGATTCACAATTTCCTGTACTGTCGGTACTGAATGTACATGCTGTGTGATCCCCATAGCCCAACACATAATGACACGCTCAGCTTTACTATAAATTCTGGCAGCCATTTCAATTTCGGCCAGGCTCAAACCCGACTGAGATTCGATTAACTCCCAAGGGGTGTTATCGATTTCGGCAAAATAATCGTCCATACCGTGTGTATGTTGCTGGATAAACTCATGGTCTAATACGGCAGGTTTGCCTTTTTGCTGCGCTTCACGATCCCATTGTAATAAGAATTTGGCCATACCACGGATAGCTGCCATATCACCACCTAATGCGGGTCTGAAATAGGCACTATTCGTAGGCTCTGACTCATTGGTCAGCATTTCAAGTGGGCTTTGTGGGTGTTGGAACCGTTCCAGGCCACGTTCTTTTAGTGGGTTAAAGCACACCACATGCGCGCCACGTTTTACCGCTTCACTTAACGGTTCCAACATGCGTGGATGATTGGTGCCTGGATTTTGACCGATGACAAAAATCGCATCCGCTTCAGCAAAGTCTTCAAAGGTAACCGTTCCTTTTCCTACGCCAATTGCTTCAGACATGCCTATACCACTGGCTTCATGACACATATTGGAGCAGTCAGGAAAATTATTGGTACCAAAGGCACGAACAAAAAGCTGATACAAAAATGCCGCTTCGTTACTGGCGCGACCAGAGGTGTAGAATTCGGCCTGATGAGGAGAATCAAGTTGGTTAAGATGTTTTGCTACTGTATCAAACGCTTCTTGCCAGGTAATGGTCTCGTAATGATCTGTGTCTGCGTTGTAACGCATCGGATGGGTAATACGGCCTTGTGACTCCAACCAGAAATCACTCTCTTTGAGTAATTCAGTATTACTGTACTTAGCGAAAAAGGCTGGGGTGACCTTACGGCCAGTGGCTTCCCAGTTAACTGCTTTAGCGCCATTTTCACAAAATTTAATCATGCCTTTTTCAGGCGTTTCCCCCCAGGCACACCCTGGGCAGTCAAGACCGTGATCCTGATTTGTTTTCAGCATCGCACGGATGTTGGATATAGCATTTTTGCTACCCAACCAGTTACGAGTAACACTGATAAGTGCACCCCAACCAGCAGCTGGACCATTGTAGGGCTTGTAATGACTCACTAGGACATCTCTCCGGACAAGATAATAAAAACAGCTAACAACGGTTCATGAAAAACAAAGCATTACGCTTGTTATGACAGGCATCTCATCGTTGTAGCCGAATACGGTAAGTGAGATCAGAACGGCATGTTCTGCATGATGAAACAGGATCTGATAGTTAATGATAAATCCTGTCATCCTTCTGATCATTGCGATCACGAATATTATAATTTGCTTCTATAGTCAGCATCAATATTACATTCAATTTCAGGAAAAACTTCCTCTAGCGGCTATTAAATATTTGCTTTTAAAAACAGTGAAATAAAATTAACTTAACGTTAACTATCTCTATGTTAAGATAAATAAATTTCAGCTAATCAGGTAAGTCATGTCGCCACAAAATATGGATGATTTGGATGTCATCATGCAGCAATGGAAACACGTGGGTCTAGAGACCGATGCAGATGCCATCAAAGTCGTCGGCCGAATTTTGCGCATAGCAAAGACTATTGAACAGCAACTAGCTGAGCTACACCGAACCTTTGATCTCAAGCCGGGTGAGTTTGATGTACTCGCCACGCTAAAACGTGAAAACAAATGCTATTTGACCCCATCAGAACTTTATCAGAGCATGCTGCTCACCTCTGGTGCCATGACAAGCCGGCTGGACAGACTGGAACAGAAAATGTTCATTCAGCGCAAACATTGTCAACAGGATCGTCGAAAAGTGTTGGTCTCTTTAACCAGCAGTGGTAAAAAGATTATCAACACGGCCTATCCAGCTCACTTTGTATTACTTGAAAAGCTCCTTTCTTCGATAGAAAACAAAGATAAAGCCTTACTAGCGAACTTACTCAAGTCGACACTTGCCTCTATTGACTCATCAACCATTGATACCTTATGAACCAAACGACAACGCCAACGAAGGCACTTATTTTATTACTGGCAGCGTTGACCGCGCTGACGCCGTTAGCGATTGATGCCTACTTACCAGCCATCCCTCAAATGGCTAACGATTTAATCACCAGTATTCATGATACCGAAATATCCTTGAGCCTCTACTTGGCTGGTTTTGCACTAGGTCAGATATTGGGTGGACCATTCTCCGATCATTTTGGCCGACGCACAGCAACGGGCAGTGGTTTGACGATTTTCTGTCTAGGTACGATTGGTATTATTTTCAGCCAGGATATCCACAGTGTTTGGGGCTTTAGAGTCATTCAAGCCATTGGCGGAGGCGTTGCCGTTGTCAATGCTGCCGCTGTTATTCGAGATTTAAGTCATGGCAAAGACAGTGCCAGACACCTTTCCAACATGGCTGTCATCATGATGCTTGCACCTTTATTGGCGCCACTTATCGGCATGCTGATCCTGCATATCAGTGGCTGGCGGCTTATCTTTGTTTTCTTACTTGTCTATGGTTTAACTATCGGCATAGCACTGTTTTTTCGACTGCCAGAAACCCGTAAAAAGACAACCGAACGCACTAGTATGCTCAAGCGCTATGGCATGGTATTGAGTCATCGCTGTGCTCTGGGCTTTATTTTTTCTCAATGCTTTGCCCTCGCAGGAATGTTTGCCTTTATTACAGGCTCACCTTCCGTGTACATGGGATATTTTGAAATCAGCGAAACCATCTATCCGTTTCTATTTGGTTTGAATGTGATCGGTATGATGCTGGCGAACCGCCTTAATATTCGTTTGTTGCACTATTACAAACCACATTTTTTATTAAGTTTAGGGCAAGCTGCACAAATTCTGACCAGCTTAATTTTATTAAGCTATGTCAGTGTCATCGCACAGCCTCAACTCTGGTTTGTGGTGAGTTTATTGATTTTATTTATTGCTGCAATGGGATTGATTGTCTCAAATGCCACGTCTGGTACGGTGGATTTTTTCCCCCACAACAGTGCAACGGCAACCGCATTGTTGGGCTCCATTGGCTTTGCTGCCGGTGCGCTCAGCGGTTCGCTGGTTGGTTTACTCGGCGATGGGACACCGTGGCCGATGGTTCTCATCATGTTTGTCTGTTCCTTACTAGGTCCCATCCTCAGGACATTACTGCAATACGGCCAACAACAGCCGCAAACGCAGCCGTAATTTTTAACCCCGTCTTAACTGACAGCCATCTATGCTGTGCAGGTAAACGTTGATAGAGGTATTCATGAAGTTAGCTTGTGTCAGACAAAGCAAAGTAATCACACTGTTGAGTACTACATTGCTGCTATCAGCATGTATTTCCATGCCTGCGAGTCCTGATTACACACAAGAAATTGAGCAACAACAAGCGCTGCCTGCCTGGTCACAATCTGCTGATGCTATTGCTGTTGTTTCGCTTAATAGTCTGATTGATTCAGAGCAGCTCAATCAGCTGGTAGAAACAGCTGTCGCTAACAATCCCACATTGCAGCAGACCTGGTTAACGCTACAAATTCGTCAAACACAGTTACAACAAACCGATGCGGCACGTAAACCACAAGTCAGTGCGGGTGCCAGTGCCACCCGCAGTGAAAATGCTTCGGATAGCTTTACTAGTAATATTGATATCAGCTGGCAGGCTGACCTATGGGGTAAGTTAAAAAACAATAGTCAGGCAGCCAGTAAAGACGTTATAGAACAAACCCTGCTTTATCAGGCGGCCCGAGATAGTTTGAGCGCCGAAGTAATGAAAGCCTGGTTAAATCTCACTGCTACATCTCATGCCATTGATATAGAACAGCAGCGCTTGAATACCCTAGAGCAAAATGAAACCTATATTCTGCAACGCTATAGAAATGGCATTGGTACGTTAGAAGATCTGGATAATGCTCGCAGTGCCAGTGCACAATCCAGGGCAAGTCTGGCTTCCTATCAAGAAGATTACCGTCAACAACAGCGTGACTTGAAGCAATTAGTGGGACTGAGCAATGCTCAGGACGTCGCTGCTCCGGAAAGCTACCCTCAAGTCAAACTGGCACTAGCTGACTTACCACAACAAACTCTGGCACGTCGGCCCGATTTACAAGCCGCTTATACTGCAATAGAAGCCAATCAGTTACGAACCAAAGTAGCGTATAAACAACTACTGCCTAATTTGGATCTCGGCGCTGCAATCAAAGATGCGGCCTCTTCACCTCACCAGGCATTAATGGCTTCACCTTTGTGGTCATTACTGGCGCAACTGACAGCCCCGATTTATCAAGGCGGAGAACTACGTGCTGCTGCCAAAGAAGCTGAGTTAAATGAAGCTTATAGCTACCAGAGCTACCGAGAAACACTATTAACCGCTATTAATGAAGTGGAACGATACCTGAGTCTGGAACAAAATCTGATGACTCGTCAGCAACATATTTCCGCTGCATTAAAAAGTGCCCAGAACAGTCTGAAACAATATCAAACAAGTTATCGAACCGGCCTAGTCGATATTCTGGATTTATTAACTGTTCAACAACAAACCTACAATCTGGAAGCCTCTCTGGACAACCTGATTTATCAACGTTTAATCAACCGCATTAATCTTGGCTTAGCACTGGGCCTGGGAACAGCATCATGAAACGCCACCTACCAAAAATCATTCTATTCTTTATTGCTTGCTGCATTTTGATTATCACTGTCGTGGTGGTAAAGCACCTGTCTGCAGCACAGGCCAATCGCCCTATTCCGACGAAAAAAGAGCAAGCACCGAGCCCGGATGTGTCTGTGATTAAAGTGGTAGCAGGTAGCTATGCATCTGAAGTCAAAGCCTACGGTGCGGCCAAACCGCACTTTGATATCACTTTAACTGCGCAGGTGGCCGGACAGATTGATTCCATATCAGATCAGTTTGAAACCGGTAAACGGCTCAAAAAAAATACCATAATGGCAAGGCTGGAAAACAGTGAATATCAAGCTGCTGTTGAAAGTGCACGCCAGGCATTAAGTTCAGCTAAAGTCAGTTTACTTGAAGAGGAACGACAAGGTTTACAGGCTTTAAGTGAATGGAAATCATCGGGATTAGAAGGCGAACCTGATTCCGATTTAGTATTACGAAAACCCCAACTAGCTGCAGCAAAAGCAACGGTAAAACAGGCAGAGGCCAGCTTAAAAGCAGCTGAAAAAGATCTGTCTCAATCCGCTATAAAAGCGCCTTTTGATGCGTTAGTGATCAACCGTGCCGTATCCCCTGGCGGTTATGTACAAACAGGCTCTGAAGTGGCGACCTTATACAGTACTGATCGTGTTGAAATCAGTGTGGCGCTGTCCGCTCAAGAGTGGAATAACTTACCCAGCCTGGCAATACTCAACAGTGGGATGTGGCCCGTTGAAGTTGAAAGTGTCGAAGATCATCATATATGGCAGGGACGTGTTTTAAGGGCTGAGCAAAATCTGAATGTCGAAACCCGCCAGCGCAGTCTCATTATTGCAGTAGATGAACCTCTGGATCTCGAACCCGCCTTATTCCCTGGTACCTTTGTCAGCGCCCATATCACAGGTAGAAATGTCGCTGGTGTCTGGAAACTGCCTAACAGCGCCTTAAGTCAACGCGGTGAAGTCTGGTATGTTTCTGCGGATAACACTCTGCAAAAATTCAGTGCCTCGCCATTATTTTCCAGCAGCGGTTATATCTATATACAACCACCTGAATCTTTAAATAATACGCCCGTTATGATCCTCGTTAGCCCCTTAAACAGCTATCTTGAAGGCATGGCTGTTAACCCGGTTGAGGTAGCGCTTTAATGATGAAAAAATCATTCTCAAGTGGGGTTATAGGCTGGTTTGCCGCTAATCCGGTGGCCGCTAACTTACTCATGATTCTGGTCATTGTGCTGGGTGTGCTGGAGTCAGGTCAATTACGTAAAGAAGCCTTCCCAAGCCAGGATCCAAGCTCTTTAACTATCTCCGTATCGTATGACAGCGGTTCTGCCAAACAGTCAGAAGAAGGACTGGCGATAAAGATAGAAGAACAGCTTGAGGACGTGATTGGTATAAAACGTATTACCAGTACTTCGACCGGTACAGGCGTCACTGTCAATGTTGAGAAACAAAGTGAATATGACCTCGACACTTTATTACGTGATGTCAAAACCAAAGTTGATGCGATATCTACCTTTCCGGCTGATGCCAAAAAACCGGTTATTGAAAAAGCACAACGTGAAGAACACTCACTGTGGTTGCAGTTGTATGGTGATACCGACAGACATAGCCTGCAACAACTTGCTTACAATTTAAAAACTGACCTAATCGCCAATCCCAATATCAGCTCAGTCAATATTTCTGGTTGGCTGGATCCGATGATGGCCATAGAAATTGATGATGGCAAATTACAATCCTACGGCCTGTCTTTATCTGATGTAGAAGAAGCAATTAACGCCGGTTCATCCAATACCATGACGGCAGTATTACGCAATAAAACGGTTTACTTGCAGCTAAAAGCATCAGAGCAGGCTTATCTGAAGCAGGACTTTGCCTCTATTCCGCTACTCACACTGGCGAATGGTAACCAACTAATGTTGGGTGAAGTCGCCAAAATAAATGATACCTATGATGACAGTACTTCGGTCTTATCTCGCTTTCAAGGCCATGACAGTATTGCATTACAAGTCATCACCACCGGTCAGGATGACATCACCAATACGGTTAATGCTGCAAAAAAAGTAGCTGAGGCATGGCAGCAGGATGGAAAGCTGCCTGACAACGTTCAGCTCGAAGCCTGGTATGACCGTAGCGAATCCATTAAACAGCGTCTGGAATTATTGGTTAAAAATGCCTTTACCGGCATCGTTATGGTTTTCATTCTGCTTGCTTTGTTCCTGAACCTGACCGTCGCTTTCTGGGTTGCCATGGGACTGCCGTTCATCTTTTTCGGCACACTTTATTTTATGGGCGACAGCTTTATGGGGCTATCACTCAATGAATTCACTACCTTTGGCTTTCTGTTGGCATTAGGTATTGTGGTTGATGATGCCGTCGTTGTGGGTGAATCGGTTTACGATGTCAGATCGAAAGAAGGCGATACCATTGAAAATACTATCAAAGGCACTATGATCGTTGCGATTCCTACTCTATTCGGTGTCTTCACTACAGTCGCTGCATTCTATGCCTTATCGCAACTCGAAGGTGGCTTGGGCAGGCTGTATTCACAATTTGCCGCCGTGGTCACAATCTGTCTGATTTTATCCATTATCGAATCAAAATTAATCCTGCCTGCGCATCTCGCCCATCTGAACACCCGGCGTCAAATCAGCGAGCGTGGATTGTTAAAAGTCTGGCATACCATTCAGCACACGATGGATAGTGGTCTGCAATGGTTTAATCAATCCTGTTACCGCCCAACAATTAATTTCGCATTAAACCAACGCTATGCGGTCACCGTTTTGTTTATTGCTTTATTTATTTTTGTGATGACTATGCCGATGACCGGCATGGTTAGACTGAGCTTTTTCCCTTCTATTCCAGGCGATACCGTCCGTGCTCAGCTCACGATGCAAAACGATGTGAGCTATGGCTTGACACATAATGACCTGGCTTTGATGGAAAAACTGGCTTATCAGACAGACAAAGAGTTAGGTGGCAATGATGATATTGCTAATCTGCAAATTTTGTCATCCAGTGATCAGGCAGGTACGGTCACGGTCGAACTAAAGTCTAGTGCACCTTATGACATTACCACCTTTAGCCGTCATTGGCAGCAGTTAGTTGGCACACCCGAAGGTGCAAAAACGGTGAGTGTCAGGACACGACATGGTTCCGTTGAGGATCTGCGTGTTGAACTACGCGCTAATGATGATCAGATTCTTGAACTGGCGGGGAACGATATAAAAAATACATTGAGTGCTATCCCGGCTGTCAGTGGTATTGACGATAATCTTGAACCAGGTCAGCCGCAGTTACATTTGTCTCTTAATCAACAAGGACGTGCATTAGGAATGACCACCAACGATTTGGCCACTCAAATACTGCAAGGATTTAGTGGTCAAGTCGTTCAACGCTATCAACGCAATAGTGATGAAATTGAAGTCAAGGTACGTTATCCGGAAGAACAGCGTCAAAATGCCGCCGACGTACTCAACTCTCGTGTCAGAACGCCGAATGGCGATGTCGTGCCGTTATCCAGTGTGGCGAATGTCAGCTTTGGTTTTACCCGTGACTCAATCACCCGAATAGATAAAAAACGGGCAGTATATATTTCTGCGGATGTGAACAAAGATATCTTATCCACTACTGAACTGGTGTCACAGTTACAGACAAATATTGTGCCTAATTTAATGCGAAAATATCCAGGACTGGATATTCACTTCGCAGGTGAAGCAGAAGAACAAGCTGAAACAGAGTCTTCGATGGTGCATGTCTCATTAATCGCCATCCTAATAATTTATATGCTATTGGCGATTCCGTTGCGTTCCTACATTCAGCCGGTATTGATTATGACCGCTATTCCCTTCGGCATTGTCGGTGCAATACTGGGTCACTGGGTTAATGATCTGACCTTAGGTATTTTATCGTTGAACGGCATCATTGCTTTAAGTGGTGTGGTGGTCAACGACAGTCTACTGCTAGTCTCACGCTTCAATGATATTCGCCATGAATATGACGATATTAAACAAGCCATCAGCATCGCCTGCCGAAGTCGTTTACGCCCGGTATTGTTGACCTCTGTCACCACATTTGCCGGTCTGATGCCTTTATTAAGTGAAACCTCCCGGCAGGCCCAGTTTTTAATTCCGGCAGCAGTTTCTCTGGGCTACGGCATTATGTTTGCCACTATCATCACTTTGATTTTAATTCCAAGCTTATTACTGATTCAAAATGATGTTTTAGCCTTATTTAAACGAAAATCCATCACACACCGTGCTGAGGTAAATTAACCATGTTCCATGTGTTATTAATCGAAGATGACCTCGACCTGGCTGAAACGGTCATTGATTATCTCAGTTTAGAAAATATCGAATGTGATCATGCCAGTAATGGGATTGCTGGCTTACAGTTAAGTCAGGACAATCACTATGATGTATTGTTACTGGACTTAAATCTGCCCAGAATGGATGGTCTGACAGTGTGTGAGCGATTACGCGGACAAGGTTATGATATCCCTATTCTGATGCTGACAGCACGTGACCAAATCAGTGACAAAATTACCGGTTTTAACACTGGAACAGATGACTACTTGGTCAAACCGTTTGATCTGGATGAACTGGTTGTACGTATTCAGGCACTGGCACGTCGTCGTAGTGGTCAGGTGCAACGCTTGCAATGCGATGATTTAATCATGGATCTTCAGACAAAAACTGTCACTCGCCGAGGACTGAACTTAAAACTTTCACCAACCAGTTGGCAGTTATTAGAAGTCTTAATGCGTGCTTACCCCGATGTGGTAAGCAAACAGAAACTGGAAGCCGCTATCTGGGGCGATTCACCACCTGATAGCGACAGTCTCAAAGTACACATGTTTCATCTAAGAAAAGCCGTTGATGCGCCATTTGATAAAATTTTAATTCACACCATTTCCGGCCATGGGTTTGCACTAAGAAATGAAACTTAAACTCAGCCTCAAACTCTGGATCGCTCTGTCTTTTTTGATACTCGGAATAACCATTGTTACTGGTTACTCCATGCTCAGTATTCATTTCTTTTTCCGGGGCATGGATAGCATTATTTCAGCCAATATGGAGAACGCAGCGGAAGATTATCTTAATGGCATGAAAGAGGGAAAGACAAATCCAGGCAATGTTGATAATTACACTGTCACGCAAACTTGGGAAGCGCAGACCGAACAGATAAAAACCTACTTTAGAGAACCCAAACGGTTTGGTGTGTTACATAAGCAACGTAAACAGGCTGAACCTGGAAAACGTCCTTATCTAATGTATTTTCTGATCAAATTGAAAGTAGAAGGTCAGACTTATTTTGTCAGTCGTGCTTTTACCAGGGCGGATGCTTCACCCTTAGTTGGTCAAAATGCCAGACAGAGTCGCCAGCTTATTATCAGCCTGAGTATGGGTATTACCCTGCTCCTCGCGCTGGTGACCTGGTTATTGATGAAACGTTTATCGCAGCCGGTCTCAAAACTTACAAAATGGACACATGAACTTCGCCCAGAAACACTAAAACAATCACCGCCTGATTTTGCCTATCCAGAGCTTAATGAGATGGCGGAGCTGATTAAGGGTTCTTTATCATCCGTCAATGAATCGATGGAACGCGAACAAAAATTCTTACGCTTTACCAGTCATGAATTACGCACACCTATCAGTGTGATCAGAAATAATGTGGAATTAATGCATAAAATTCAGCAAAAACAGTCCAGCGCTTTACCCGATAAGCAGCAGGAAATTTTTGAACGAATTGAACGCGCCAGCCTGACGATGCAGAATCTGTGCGAAACATTATTGTGGCTAAATCGTGATGAGACTGACTCATTGGTCAAACAGCATTTTCGTCTGGATGAATTAATCGATAACTTAGTCGATGAATTACGTTATTTGCTCAAAAGCAAACCCGTTACTATCCAAGTTGAAACACAAGCATGTGAGTTGCATGAGTCTTCCGTGGCAGCAAGAATCATCATTGGCAACCTGATAAGAAATGCCTTTCAGCATACCTGGAATGGCCATGTCAGTATTCAACAGCATGGTGCGCAGATCAGCATTCGTAATCATTCCACTCAAGCGGATAAAGGTAATAGCAGCGAAGATCAGGGCTTTGGTTTAGGCCTGCAACTCACCGAACAACTTTGTCGTAAATTGCAGTGGCAGTATCAAAATCAAGTAAATAGTGACGGCCACACTGCGACGTTATCGATTATCCCGGCTCATTCAGCTGAACAGGAATAACCAGTATGAAGGAAGTGCCTTTACCAGGCTGTGAGCTTACGCTAATTGAGCCGTGTAACAACTGTGTGATCCACTGATGGCAAAGGTGTAATCCCAGCCCTGTGTGTCCTTCTCCCCTCGCGTTAGTTTCAAACGGATCAAAGATTTTTTTCAATCGATCCGCCTCAATACCGTTGCCATTATCAGAGATTGTTACCGTCACATGATCTAGTGTTTCCTGAAAAACGTCTATCTGAACTTGCCCGCCAGCACGTCCAGCGAAACCATGTGCAATCGCATTATCAATCATGTTCTGGAATAACTGCGAAATAATGCCAGCGTAACTCTGTATCACTAGCTCTTCAGGCCCAGATATATCCACACGAATATCCAACCCCTTCAGTCTGGGTAAAGACGTTGTGGTGACATCTTTAATCACCAGCATTAAATCAAATTCTGTTGCCTCATCAGTATGTCGGTCAACCGCCAGACGTTTAAAACTGGTGACTAAATCAATGCCTCTTCGTAGATTTTTTTGAGCAAGTTCAATCGTATCGGCCGTCTGTGTTAAATAATCCTGAAGATCACTTTTTCTCAACCCCTCCGTGACCGCTAAAGCTAGTTGTCTACGGGATGAATCAAGGCTCGATAATGTCAGTGAAGCACCGCCTAACGGCGTATTTAATTCATGAGCTAAACCTGCCACCATCATCCCCATTGAAGACAGCTTACGCAGTTCGACCATGGAGTCCTGCATTTGCTGTTGTTGTTCATAGGCAATCTTTAATTGTTGATTAGAGAGAGATAATGCCTCTTTCTCTATAGCCAGTTCTCTGAACAAGTCATACTGTTTTCGTCCATCGTGAAGAAAACGCCAAATCAAAAACAAGACAATCAGCAAAATCGATATAGCCGGACTAAAGACAATTAAAGCAACTTTTTGCTCGACATCATTTAATAAATCCGGTTCGGAGCTATCAATAAAAAACAGGCGGTGACGACTCTCGGCCGTATTATCACCAAGATCTATAACACTGTAACTGATCAGCCTGTTGTCTTTTATGAAGTTATGTAATGGCTGTTGCTTAAGTATAGTTCTGATGACATCAGCTTGTAGTAAGGTGTTCGTTCTGACGAGGTAGTCTGTATACGAACGAAAATCAAGCGAAGCATTAGGATGCATAATCCAATAACCTTTATTATCAATTATGCGTAATTTATTGCTTTGCCCCTGGTTGAGGGACTCAAGCATATCATTTAACACAAAATTGATGATTAACACCCCATCCTGTAAACCATCCTCCGGCGCAGTATGCATCACTGCCCGGATAGTTTTTTCCAGAGGGATGATGACTTTCCCATTTTCAATATTGGGGTTTATTGCTGAAATAAATACGTCATCTCCCCGAAGCTTCATCCCTGCCTGAAAATAGTCGCGTTTAGATTTATCTTGTAATTGTTTTTGCTCAACAACGATGATGTCATCGCCATTGATATTGACTCGGACTTTTTCCATCCCATGCTTATCCAGCCACCGCACCTGACTGATATAAGATGAAACGTTTGAGAAATCAGTAAACATCTTTTCTATTGAAGAAAAATCCGGCGGCTGGCCAAACGGCAATGATTGTTCAAACTGTTGATTGTAACGAAGCAGACGAATTAACTGTTGGATATGTCCCAGTTCTCTTGAAAAAGTATTCATAGCATTATCGAGCCGATTTTGCTGTGCTTCAAAATACGGCTGATAATTTGATTCAAGTATTTGAAGATAAATGTGATAACTGAGAAAGCTGATAACAAAGAAAATGGGCAGATAGAGAATAACCAGGCTTTGCCATACATTTCTGAATATTAATGGCAGATCAAATCCCTTGGTTTCAGAGGCTGTTACTGGTGTTTTAGTGCCCACACAACCGCCTCATCAATAGGCATTGGTCTGGCATAAAAATAGCCCTGCCCTAAAGTACATCCAAGTTCAATCAACTTATCCCTTTGCAGTGTGGTTTCGACACCTTCAGCAATCACTTTGAGTCCGAACCGTGTCGCTACCCGTATGATCATATCTACCACATGTTCAGACGATTCTCTTTCACCAAGATACTGCACGAACGATTTATCAATTTTTAAGGTAGTTGCAGCCAGTTCTGTCACATGTGATAAAGAAGAGAAACCAGTACCAAAGTCATCAATACTCACATCCATTCCAAGAGCAATCAGCTTTCTCAATGTTGCTGATACCTGCTCATAATCAATCATGGCTAAGGTTTCAGTTATTTCCATATCGACCTGATGCGGCGAAATAGCTTCTGCCTCAAGTAATGACAGAATAGTAGAGGAAAAATCACTGAGTAATAATTCATGGCAGGAGACATTAAAAGAAATAGGTACACTTATCCCAGCAGCCTGTAATTGTTTGATGGCCGCACAGCATTGCAATAATATGGCTTTATCTAACTGCTCCACTAAGCCTGATGCTTCAGCAATAGGGATAAAAATATCTGGCGGTACCATTTCACCATCTGATTTAAACCAGCGTGCCAGTGCCTCAAAACCAATCAATCTCCCGCTCACCATATCGACTTTGGGTTGAAGGTAGGCGTGTATTTCATTTTTTGTCAGACCAATATTGAAATCATTCAACATTTCCAAATGCTTAGAAAACATGGCTTCGTTGTCTAGGGAAACGTGGTGAAAATGGCTGCTACTGACGGATCTGAGACGATATAGGTGACTCTCCATTTGTCCAAGTAAACGCTCGGGACTTCGGTTCAATGATGGATCTAACTGAGCTGAAACGGCTTTCGCAATAATCTTATGCTCACGACGCTGGATCTGGTTTTTCTTACCTAATATCTCATCAAATCTTGAAGCAGATAGTACATGTGACTTATCCAATAAAATTGCAAATGCGTCCCGACTGATGATGGCTATCGCTTGTATTCCTTCAACTTGTGATAACTCGTCGTGCACTGTCTTTAATAATTGAATGGCAAACTTCTCACCAAAAGTCACCGTAATATCACTGAATCTATCAATCGAAATTAAAACAATTTGTGCCTGCTCAACCCAATACTCATCAGCAGCCAGTTGTTGACAAAACCAGTTCCGATTATATATCCCGGTTTGCCAATGTTTGAATGCCAGTTCGTTTAAATATTCTGTGAGTGCAATATTGGCAAAACCATTGTAGATATTCTCGCCAAAGACCTTTAGTAAGTGAATATCTGACTCAGTTAATGCTGTGGCGGACTTGACGACAATTAGATAATAAACCGGATTAGGCTGTTTAAATGAAAAATACAATAACGAATAGCGTCCTACAAACATGTGCTGTTTTTGCTGTATCGTTTTTTTTATTCTTTTTAACAGGATTTCATTTTCCAGAATAGTAATTGATTGACCTACATAAGGTTGATACTGGCCTGTTGCCGCTAAAACGGCGGAGCCTTTTTCTAAATCAAGCGACTCCGTCATTTTCAAACTCATAATACCGCCGTCGGTGATCCCGATAATCCGGTCGATTTCTTCAAGCACAGTTTGCGAAAAATGGGGTAAGTCGTTCTGTCTTGAAATGGCTTGTGAAGCAGTGACGACTCTTTCTAATCCCTGACGGGCACTTTTTAACTCGTTCATGCGACGCCAGGTTTTCAGATTACCGTTCATCACATTGAATAAGTGCTCTTCACCCAAATCGGTTTTAGACCAGTAATCGTCAATATCATACTGCTCCATCACATCACGATTGGGGGCAACTCCGGGCTGCCCGGTTAGTAAAATAATTCGAATAATAGGATTATTGAGCGTACTGCGGATGTAATCAACTAAGCGTAAGCCAGCATCATCCGATTCCATAACAACATCGAGGAGTATCAAATTAATATCTGGACGCTTTTCCAGGATAAGTCGAGCCTCTTTTGCTGAAGAGGCTGTGAGGACTTCCATGGTATGCCCTTGTACAATCATTCTTGATAAGGCATTGACTAATGATTGTTGAAAAGTGTCATTATCCTCTACACTGAGGACTAACCAACGCGGCTTTTTCGACGTTGAGGAAATAGTATTCTCGGCGTCAAACTCGAAAAAAGAATTGTCTCGATTCATTTCGATAATCCTTTATGAAATTACAGCCACGCTACTCTATATCAATGAATAAAAGTAAGTATCTAGATGCTAGACATCATCATTCATTGTTTAATTTCATTTAGCCAAACAGATGATCAATAATCAACCAAGCATTCGTGTGGTTATAGCTAAAACTGAGCACGATAATATTGATAAAACTGTTTTGCCGTTCTACCACTGTGGCTCCCCCTTCCCATCGCGTAAAGGCGGGCAGCCTCATGTAATTGACTCTTATCAGTACTGATATCGGCAAATAATTTTTCAACTATAGCAAAATAATTTTCCCAGTTAGCTGGGTAGAAAGATAAGGTCAGTCCGAACCTATCCGATAGGGCTAGTTTGTCTTCCAGGCTATCAGCATAATGCACTTCACCATCGACTAATCCACTTAGCTGATTTTCAGACTGCTTTTCTGGCAATAGATGACGTCGGTTTGATGTAGCATAAAGTCTGACATGTTCAGGGGGCAGTTCCAATCCACCTTCCAGTAAGGTTTTTAATGGTTTATAACTGGATTCACCGGCTTCAAACGATAGATCATCACAAAAAATGATAAAGCGGAATTGCTCACTTTCTTCTTCCAACTCATCAAGGATTTCAGGCAGAAAACTCAGATCATCTTTATCAATTTGAATGATACGTAAGCCTTGAGGTGCCATTTCATTCAGGAGCGCCTTAATCAGAGAAGATTTACCTGTACCTCTCGCTCCCCATAACAAGGCATGATTGCTGGTTTTGCCTTCCAGAAAATGCTGTGTGTTTTCAATAATAGCTTGTTTTTGTCTATCGATTCCCTGTAGTTCATCCATTCGAACAGCGTCAAGACGAACCACCGGCTTTAACTTTTGACTTCGGCTTCGCCAAATGGCGGCATAAACCTGATGCCAATCAATACGCATAATATCTCCTTCATTTATTCAAATGAAGCTAGCATAGCATTATCTATGTTAGTGGAGAGAAGAAGACATACTCAGCGCTTGATTGATTCGGGTAGAGACTCTGGCACGGCGTTTTTTTGCCCAGATAATAATACCGGTGACGCTGAAAATCGCTATCATCAGTCCCATAATAGAAACCATCACTCTCCCTGGTAGACCTATGATGCGGCCAGAGTGTAATGGGAATTGGGCTTGAATAAAAATATCTCCGGCAGTTCCTTGTCCCGGCAATTTACCACCAAGGTATTCACCACTTTTACCATCAAAATACAGCCATGGATTACCTAAACCACCATCACCATGATCATTCTCTGGTCTATAAAAACCAACCCCGTAAACATCGTAGTGAGATGCATAAAAAATACCGCCGGCTGGATCTGTAATCCCCATTTTATCGGCCTGCTCACGCGCAAGGGGTAAAATTTGTTCGCGTGTCAGTTCAGCATTCACCGGCTCATCCAATGCTGTGGGCGTACGCTGATCAAATGGTGTTGGTGTCAGTTCAGAAAAAACAGATATCACTGGTCGCATCACTTCGTTATTCAGATTCATCGAAATCGATGTTACAGCCAATATCAATACAAATCCCCAGAGCCAAACGCCTCCAGAACGGTGCAAATCAAAGTTTAATTTGTAACCGCCTTTTTTCCAGCGAAACCGGAATGACTTTTTCCAACTTTTGGCTTTTGGGAAGCTAATCCATAATGCAATAAAGCTATCTATCGTCCAGACAATAGCAATAATTCCCATAAAGAGAATACCTAGCTCTATACCAAAACCATCTGGAATATGCATGCTGTAATGTAGCTTGTATAAAAAAGGAAGAATATTCTCTCGACTCAGTGATATCTGGCCCCACATTCTGGTTGCCTGGACTTCTGACGTCGCAGGATCAATCGCAACTTGATTGAAATCAACAAGTGCTGCCTTACCTGTTTCAGGTAAAGGTCTCGGCATCACTGTCATCAATAAACTATGATCAGCTTCAATATTGAGTGGCATAAAGCTGACCATTAACTGTGGGTTTTCCGCTTCGAATTTATTTGCAAGTGCTAAAGGACTCACCAAATCGTTATCTAGGCTTTGTGTTTTTGCTTTATAAAGCTGAGGGTTTAACCACTCATCGACCTCATGATCCCATGAAATGATCGCCCCGGTCAGTCCAGCAATAAACAGAAAAACTGCCGTAGCCAGACCAAACCAGCGGTGAGCGACGACCCAGATTGAACGCATATTAACCACCATTAGCAATTATCAAATCAAAATCAGCTTATGAATTTAACTGGAAGGCAATAGGCACATTAACTTCGAGCTGAGACTGCGTCATATCATCAGGAAACGATGGCAGTGGCTGTGCTTTTTTTAACATGCTAATTACGGCTTCATCCAAACGTGCTGAACCTGAACTTTTTGTAATACGAAACTCCAGCACCTTGCCGGTACGATCGACAATAAAAAAGAGTTTAACAATCCCTTCTTCACCACGACGCCTGGATGCCAAAGGGTAGCGCTTATGCTTAGCAAGCGTAGCAGCGAGTTCACTGTAATACGATTTCTGTGCAGCAATTTGACCACCACTCAATTGAGTACTAGCTTGGCCGGTAGTCTTTTTCTGTGATGTTTGTTTATTATCACTTGTGCTTGTTGTGCTACTGGCTACAGTGTGCTGTTTAACTGGCTTAACCGGCTCTACTTCTTTCTGAACCACCTCTTCAACCACTTTTTGTGGTTTAGGCTTCGGTTGTGCTTTTACTTTTGTCTCTGTTTTTTGTTTTGCTTCCACTTTTTTCGGCTCAATCACCGGCTCAGGCTCAACAACAGCTTCAGGTTCCACTACGGGCTGAGGTTCAGGTTCTGGCTCTTTCTGTGGCTCCGGCTCTGGTTCGGTTTCAGTCGATTGTTCTTCCGTTTTCTCAACTTCACCAAGATCACCCAGCATACCGAGATCAATTTCTACTCCCTGCAATCCCTCAAGTTCAGCGCCATCATCGTCTTCAGCATGATAAGTAAAGAAAGCAAAGCCTGCGGCGTGAATAGCAACCGCTATAAACAGCGCAAATATCCAATAACGATGTTTTGTCATGACACTTCCGCTTGTTTTTGTGTGGCTAGTGAAACACGTTTAATACCTGACTGTTTGATAATCGATAATACGTGCTGTAAGCGTTCGACAGGTAAACTGCCATCCACTTTGACTAAAATACGAAACTTGTCTTTATCTGCTGCAGCCTCAAATTGCTTGTTAATAGCGGGTAATAATGCATTATCGTCCACAATGTCCTGCTCAATCGCTACTTGACCATTGTCAGATACCACAATAACCAGAGGCTGCTCTATCTGTTTTGTCTCACTAGACGATAAAGGCGGTTGGACTTTAATTGGATCGGATTGACTGATATGGCCTGCTATCATAAAAAAGATAAGCATTAAAAAAACAATATTTATCAGTGGTACCAGACTATCATCCTGATCTGGTTTTTTATGTTGAATTGTTTGCCCGACTTTCATCAGTTCACTCCAGCCAGACTGACTGATTTGGCACCAGCTTGTTTAAATGCATCCAGTAAATCAATCATTGTTTGCGTTTCAATACCTGATTTCACATCAATGACATACACGGCTTCAGGATCCTGTTTAACGACTGTCATAACAGAATCCATATCTTTAAGAGATAAGGTCATATTGCCGATTTTATATTTGCCGTCGTTAGATATCAGCGTTACCACACGCTGATCACGTGATTCAGACTGTGATTCACTCGGGGCCGATACGTCAATTTGGCGCCACTGAATAAAGGTGGACGAGAGCATAAAAAATAATAGCAGAATGAACACAACATCAATCAGTGGTGTCAGGCTAATCGCTCTTTTATGTCTTGGCTGTTCAGTATTAAGCAGCATGGCGCATGGTTTTATTATCTGCAGAAACATGCTGAGCACGTTCAACAGTAAAGATTTGTGTGACGGTGTCGTTCATTAATGCAGCGACACGTTCAACCTTACGTTCCATCCAGTTATGTACAGTCACCACAGGAATAGCGACAGCAAGACCGACAGCAGTGGTCAACAATGCCTGCCAGATACCACCTGATAACACAGAAGGATCAACCTGATTTCCCGCTGCTTCCATTTGCTGAAAAGCTACGATCATTCCTAGTACAGTACCTAACAAACCTAATAATGGACTTAATGTGGCAATCACTTCCAATGGTCGTAAATACGCACGTAATTGATTGAGACGAAGCGTTGCAACACGATCCAGCTCTTCTTTTAACGTGGCCAAATCCATTTTATGTTGTGTTAAACCACGAATAGAGATTAAGACTAATTCATCTACCGGACGTTTTGGATTGAGTCTCACCATGGCTTCAGCCGCATCACCTTTTTGCCAGTCACGAATCACAGACTTGAGGTGTTTTGCAGACTCTGGACGCGTAGACATAAACTGCCAAAGTTTGATTAACACAATCGCTAAAGCGATAACCGAAAATCCCGTTAGAATCCAGACAACCGGACCGCCAACATGCATGAATTCAGCAAATTGAGACATAAGCGCATCAGGTTGCTGCTGAGTTAATGTGCTGACATCCGTACCATTCAATGCATCAGTTATCCCTGTAGTAACTGCACTTGGATCAGCATTGGCAGCAGAATCTACATTCGTTGCTGTGTCTGTACTGTTGCCAATATTCTCTGCTGCACTTACTGCGTCATTTTCTTGAGCCATAAATCCCCCTTATCAATTTATCAATGATAATCGTTATCATTTAGCTTATCAAGAGGAACTCTTTCCTATTTATATAAGGTCTGCTCAGGTCAGTGATTGTCTGAATGGTGATACAAATTTATATTTGTTTTGATAAAAAAAGCCCCGCATTGCGGGGCTTTTTCAGAACACATTAAAGAAAAATTTATTCTTCTTCTTTTGTTTCTTCATTAACCGCTTTCATACTTAAACGAATACGGCCTTGGCGATCAACTTCCAGAACTTTCACCTGGATTAAATCCCCTTCAGAGAGTTTATCCGACACATTTTCAACTCGTTCTTCAGAAATTTGAGAAATGTGTACCAGACCATCTTTACCAGGCAGAATGGTGACAAACGCACCAAAGTCCATTAATTTAGCGACGCGACCTTCATAGATCTTGCCAACTTCAACTTCAGCGGTAATATCTTCTACTCGGCGTAATGCCTGTTGTCCGGCATTGTAATCAGAAGAGAAGATCATCACGGTACCGTCGTCCTGGATATCGATTGTAGCGCCTGTTTCTTCGGTAATTGCACGGATAGTAGCACCACCTTTACCAATAACATCGCGAATTTTATCTGCATTGATTTTAATGGTGATGATGCGAGGTGCAAACTCAGACATTTCAGTACGATGTGAAGAAATGACCGCATTCATTTTTGTCAGGATATGCATACGACCATCACGTGCCTGTGCTAATGCAGTGCGCATGATTTCTTCATTGATACCTTCGATCTTGATATCCATTTGCAGCGCTGTAACACCTTTTTCAGTACCAGCCACTTTAAAGTCCATATCGCCCAAGTGATCTTCATCACCCAAGATATCTGTCAGAACAGCATAACCATTTTCTTCTTTGATTAACCCCATCGCGATACCAGCAACAGGCGCTTTGATAGGTACACCAGCATCCATCAATGCCAAGCTAGTACCACAAACAGAGGCCATTGAGCTTGAACCGTTTGATTCAGTGATTTCAGAGACCACACGAACCACATAGGGGAACTCAGCTGCAGTTGGCATAACCGCTTGCACGCCACGTTTCGCCAATTTACCGTGACCAATTTCACGACGTTTTGGCGAACCCACCATACCGGTTTCACCTACACAGTAAGGAGGAAAGTTGTAATGCAACATAAAGCGATCACGGTATTCACCTTCAACCGCATCAATCGTTTGAGCATCACGCTCTGCACCTAATGTCGCGATGACAATAGCCTGCGTTTCACCACGAGTGAATAATGCAGAACCATGAACACGTGGAACCAGGCCTGTTTCGACAAAGATAGGACGAACGCTGGCAGTATCACGGCCATCAATACGTGGTTCACCAGCAATAATTCTGCCGCGAACTAATTCTTTTTCAAGCTTGGAGAAAACACCTTTCACCTCTTCTTCATCATATTCAGACTCATCAGAGACCAGTGCTTCAACAGCCGCGTTTCTAACTTTGCTCAGTTCATCCAGACGAGCCAGTTTGTCGCTAATCGCGTATGCCGCTTGAATACCAGCATAGGCTTGTTCTTTAACCATGTTGTACAAGGTTTCGTCTTTCTCTGGTGCCGTCCAGTCCCATGCAGGTTTGCCCGCTTCAGCTTGCAATGCTTTAATCAAGTCCATCGCTGTTTGCATTTGCTGATGACCGAACATAACTGAACCCAGCATCACTTCTTCAGGCAGTTCAGAGGCTTCAGATTCAACCATTAATACGGCTGACTCAGTACCCGCAACAACCAAATCCAACGCGCTGTTATCAAGTTGTGATTTATTTGGATTTAAAACATAAGCGCCATCAATATAACCTACGCGCGCAGCACCTAATGGACCGTTAAATGGGATACCAGAAATAGCTAAGGCAGCAGATGCACCAATCATTGCAGGAATATCAGGATCAATTTCTGGATCCAGACCAATCACTGTGGCTACAACCTGAACTTCATTGATAAAGCCATTTGGGAATAATGGGCGAAGAGGACGGTCAATCAGACGTGAAGTCAGTGTTTCTTTTTCTGTTGGACGTCCTTCACGTTTGAAAAAGCCACCAGGGATTTTACCAGCTGAATAAGCACGTTCTTGATAATTAACTGTTAATGGAAAAAAGTCCTGGCCTGGTTTAACCTCTTTTTTACCGACAACGGTGACTAAAACTGCTGTTTCACCAAGACTTGCGATAACTGCACCACCCGCTTGGCGTGCAATTTTCCCCGTTTCTAAACTTAATGTGTGCTGGCCGTATTGAACTGTCTTTTTTACTGAGTTCACTCTTTTTTCCTTCTCTTCTCTGTTGTCAGTTATGGACCCGTTCCACAACTGATATGAATTCATAAATCTAAAAATGAATATGCCCCTGAAACCGTTATAGCTTCAGGGGCATATTTTATATATCCTGCCTTGAGGTCGCCGAATTGACCGGCCACATTGGCTGCATATACTGAGTCACCAAAATCAACTTAGCGACGTAAACCTAATTCAGCAATCAGTGCACGGTAACGTTCGATATCTGTCTTTTTCAGATAGTCCAACATTTTACGACGGCTGCTAACCATTTTTAACAGACCTTGACGTGAATGATGATCGTGAATGTTTGTTTTAAAATGTTCTGACAAGTTTGTAATACGTGCTGTTAATAAAGCAACTTGTACTTCAGCAGAACCAGTATCACCTTCTGAACGAGCAAATTTAGTGATAAGTTCTTTCTTTTGTTGTGCAGAAATAGACATTAAATACTCCAACTTTATATAGCTTTCGCTACTAGTTAAATTCTGAACTGCCCCAGCTACTTCACACCAGAACAGCCAACCTTTTTGAAGGTAGGAATTCTACCGACTTTCTTAATACGAAACAAGGCGTAAGTTAAGACACCGCATTCGCGAATAATCGCTTCGGTGCTACTACTCCCTCTGCTGACATCTCACCTAGGCCAAGAAATTGATTATTCATATTAAATAATCTGACATTTGCGCTTTTAAAGGGTGTTTGCACAGTGACCGATTGCCCAAAACCGATACTTTTTGTGCCCTCTTCATCAAGCACAATTGCAGGCCAGTCAGGTAAAGCGTTTTCAGCCTGCTGCAAGCTGGCATCTAATGTTACAAAACCATCTTTGTCGGCCATTTCCTGCAAGGTTTCAACAGTTATCGCTTGTGATAAATCATAGCCTGCTACCGCTGTTCTTCTTAACATGATGACATGCCCACCGGTTCCTAAAGCATGGCTAATATCTTCAACTAAGGTACGAATATAAGTACCTTTGCTACAGCGTACGGATAACGTGAAGCTGTCAGACTGGCAATCGATTATATCGATAGCATAAATATAAATGCGGCGCGCTTTTCGCTCAACATCAATACCTTGTCTTGCCAACTTATATAACGGCTGGCCCTGATGTTTTAGAGCAGAAAACATGGGCGGAACCTGTTCGATTTCGCCTAGAAATTGCTGGGTGACTTGGCTTAGTGTGGCTTCGTTAAATTCTGGGATAGGCATTTCGTTGATGACATTGCCATCCGAATCACCACTGTCAGTGACAATGCCTAATTGGCAAGTCACCAGATACTGTTTATCAGCATCCAATAAATAACTGGATAATTTGGTAGCATCGCCCAGGCATACCGGCAAAACACCTGTTGCTAGCGGATCAAGACTCCCTGTATGACCTGCTTTTTTTGCATCAAACAGTCGTTTAACGCGTTGAAGAATATGATTTGAACTGTGACCAGTAGGTTTATCAATGATCACAATACCGGTGATATCCCGGCCTTTTTTATGTCGTCTTGCCATTGCTGAATAAATTAGTCTTCGTCATCCCGACGAATATCAGCATTCGCTTTGGCAATGAGATCATCCATATGAAAACCATGTTCTAAGGTTTTATCATAGAAGAACTGGAGTTCAGGCATATTCCTGAGTTTAACGCGACCCGCCAGACCTCTGCGCAGATAACCAGAGGCACTATTTAATCCGGCCAGACATTCTTTAATATCTTGCTCGTCTTCGAAACCATTAAAACGCGTTACATAGACTTTGGCATATTTCAGATCTGAAGTGACATCGACATGTGAGACGGTGACCATACCCACACGTGGATCAGAAATCTCGCGTTGAAGCATCAACGCGAGTTCTCTCATTATGACTTCGCTAAAGCGATTTGTACGACTAAATTCTCTTGCCATTACAGGGTCGGTTTCATCAATACACGTTCATAGACTTCAATCTGGTCGCCAGGTTTAACGTCTTTGTAGTTTTTCACACCAATACCACATTCGGTACCCGCATTCACTTCGTTAACATCATCCTTGAAACGACGTAATGATTCGAGTTCACCTTCGTAAACAACGACATTGTCACGTAATACACGAATTGGGTTATTACGTTTAACCGTACCTTCAACAACCAAACAACCGGCAATATCACCAAACTTAGGCGATCTGAATACATCATCAACTCGAGCCAGACCAATTATCTCATCTCTATATACAGGTTCAAGCATACCTGTCATTGCTTTAGTCACGACATCAAGCAAGTCGTAAATAATGCTGAAGTACTGAACGTCCAGACCTTTTTCAGCAATCACTTTTCGCGCTGCATTATCGGCACGAACGTTAAAGCCAATCAGAATCGCATCAGATGCGGCTGCAAGTTGAGCATCGGTTTCATTAATACCACCAACACCTGAGCCAACCACTCTGACTTTAACCATATCAGTAGACAGTTTTTGTAGTCCCTGACTAACCGCTTCAACAGAACCGTGAACGTCGCCTTTAATAACCACATTAAGTGTTTTAACGTCACCTTCTTCCATTTTATTGAACATTTCGTCCAATTTAGCCGCTTGCTGTTGAGCCATTTTTTGCTCTCTGGCTTTGGTTTGACGGAAGTTAGCAATTTCGCGTGCGGTACGATCATCTGGTGCAGCCTGAAGCTCATCACCTGCTGCTGGAGTACCGGATAAACCAAGTAACTCTACTGGTGTTGATGGACCAGCATGATTCAGCTGTTCACCTGTTTCATTAAACATAGCACGGACACGACCATACTCCTGACCTACGACAACGATATCGCCTTTATTCAACGTACCTTGCTGTACCAGAACAGTTACGACCGTACCACGACCTTTATCCAGACGAGCCTCAATAACCGTACCGTGTGCAGGACCTTCTTCAGGTGCTTTCAGTTCCATCACTTCAGCCTGAATAGAAATTGCTTCCAGTAGGTCTTCAATTCCCTGGCCTGTCAATGCAGAGACAGGAATAAATTGCACATCACCACCCCAGTCTTCAGGAATGACTTCATGATTAGCCAGCTCCTGTTTAACACGTTCTGGATTAGCGTCTTGCTTATCGATCTTATTCACAGCAACAATGATCATTGATTCAGCCGCTTTCGCATGCTGAATAGCTTCAATTGTTTGCGGCATAACACCATCGTCAGCGGCAACAACCAAGATAACGATATCCGTCACTTTAGCACCGCGAGAACGCATTTCAGTGAAAGCAGCATGGCCTGGCGTGTCAAGGAAAGCAATTTGTCCACGGCTGGTTTCGACTTTATAAGCACCGATATGTTGTGTAATACCACCGGCTTCGCCAGAAGTTACTTTAGTGCGACGAATATAGTCCAGCAATGACGTTTTACCATGGTCAACATGACCCATAACGGTAACAACCGGTGCTCTTGGAACAGCTTCGCCCTGATTCTCATCGGAAACTTGAAGCGCTTGTTCAACTTCATTTTCCAGAATCGGTTTCGCAATATGCCCCATTTCTTCAACAACGATAATCGCCGTATCCTGCTCCAGGACCTGATTAATCGTCGCCATCGTACCAAGCCCCATAAGGGTTTTAATCACTTCAGCGGCTTTAACTGACATTCGTAGAGCCAAGTCAGAAACACTAATCGTTTCAGGTACATTCACTTCACGAACAACAGGCGCCGTTGGTTTAGAAAAACCATGTTCCTGATCTTTACTTACAGAAACTTTAGATGCACCGCCGCCTTTTTTCTTCTTACGACGACCACCTTTACCTTCGGTCACATGGAGCTCTTTACGCTCGAAATCATCATCGTTACGACCACCTTTACGGCCAGACTTATCACGATTATGTTTCGCTTCGGCATCTTTAGTTTTACGCACACCGGCTTTCTGCTCTTTGGCTTGAGCTTCAGCAGCTGCGGCTCGGGCTTTTTCTTTTTCTTTTTCTAAAGCCTCTTCTTCTTCGCGCGCTTTTTTCTTGGCTTCAAGTGCCTTTTCAGCTTCTATTCGAGCTAGGTTAGCAGCACGGCGTTTCGCATCGGCTTCTTCAAGCTTTTTATGAGCAAGCTGTGAGGCGGATAACGTTTTTTCTGTTGTTTGCTTTGGTTTAGGATTCACTTTTTCTTCAATTGCTTTTTCAGCTTTCTTAGATTTAGCTTCTTCTTCCAGGGCTTTTCTCTCTTCTTCTGCTGCTAGTTTCGCTTCTTCTGAAGCTTTATTTTCTGCTTTAATAGCAGCAGCCACTGCAGCGGCTTCTTCCTCTGACTCTCGTAAACGTCGCGCTTCGTCTTCTTGTTGACGACGCTTAGCTTCTTCTAAGCGAAGAGCCTCAAGCCTCGCTACCTCTGCAGCTTGTTGTTCAGCCACACTCAATTGAGGTGTTTGTTCAGCGTTATTGGCTGTATCTTCAACTTCATCACGTTTTACGTAGGTTCGCTTTTTGCGAACTTCTACACTGACACTTTTACCGCCACGAGCAGCACCACCTAATTTAATTTCACTGACAGACTTACGTTTCAGTGTAATTTTCTTCGGTGTGGTAGTTTCACCATCGCCAGATTTACCATGACGCTGTTGCAAGAATTGTAATAACGTCTGTTTTTGATCTTCGGTGATGAAATCATCAGGCTTTGAGACGTTAATCCCTGCTTCGTTCAGCTGTTCGACCAAGCGTTCAGCTGTAATTCCGACTGTGCCAGCTAGGTCCTTAACCCTCATGTCACTCATTGGTTACTCCCCTGCATCTGTTTGTTCGTCAGCAAACCACGATTCTCTGGCTTTCATGATAAGTGCAGCAGCTTGCTTTTCATCCATATCACCTATTTCAACTAGCTCATCAACAGCAAGCTCAGCTAAATCATCAAGATCAGTGATACCTTTACTTCCTAAGGTTAACGCGAGATCTCGTGTCATACCTTCCATATCAATCAACTCTTGTGTGGGTTCGGCCGATTCAAGTTGTTCTTCACTAGCAATCGCTCGAGTTAATAGAACATCTCTAGCTCTTGAACGCAGTTCAGCGACGATATCTGCATCAAACTCTTCAATATCTAGCATTTCATGTTCAGGCACATAAGCCACTTCTTCAAGCGAAGAGAAACCTTCCTGAGCCAGGATTAACGCGACATCTTCATCGACATCCAAATCCGCCATAAATGTTTTGATCAGAGCACCGATTTCTGATTCTGCTTTTTTATCAGCATCAGATGCTGACATCACATTGAGTTCCCAACCGGTTAACTGACTAGCTAAACGTACATTTTGACCACCACGGCCAATTGCTTGTGATAATTGTGCATCTTCAACTGCAATATCCATGCTATGTGCATCTTCATCTACAACGATAGATAACACTTCTGCAGGAGCCATTGCATTAATCGCAAAACGAGCAACATCTTGGTCCCAGAGAATAATATCAACACGTTCGCCAGCCAACTCATTGGTCACAGCCTGTACACGTGAGCCACGCATACCAACACAGGCACCAACCGGGTCAATGCGAGACTCTTTCGCTAATACAGCTATTTTAGCTCTCAAACCGGCATCACGAGCAGCACCTTTGATTTCAATCATGCCATCGCTGATTTCAGGGACTTCCAAACGGAAAAGTTCAATTAACAACTCAGGTGCAACACGACTTACAATAAGTTGAGGGCCACGACCTTCTGGTCTGATTTCTTTTAAATAACCACGAATTCGGTCACCGGTCCGGAAACTTTCACGTGGAATCATTTCTTCACGAGGTAAGAATGCTTCAGCATTGCCACCTAGATCCAAGGTGACATTACCGCGTTCTACACGCTTAACTGTGCCGTGGATCATCTGACCGACTTTTTCACGATACTGATCGACCACTTGTGCACGCTCAGCTTCACGTACTTTTTGAACAATAACTTGTTTTGCAGTTTGCGCCGCAATACGACCAAACTCTACAGACTCCATCGGCTCACGAATGTAATCGCCAACAACTGCATCTGCTTTTTTCTCTTGAGCATCTTCTATGGTAATTTCTGTTTCTGGTGATTGGTAGTCTTCATCTTCTACAATCAGCCATTGACGGAAAGTTTCGTAATTACCTGTGACACGATCAATTTGCACATGTGCATCCAATGCCATGTCATAGCGTTTACGCGTAGCCATTGCTAACGCCGCTTCAATTGCCTGAAAAATGACTTCCTTACCCACGCCTTTTTCATTAGACATGGCATCGACAACCAATAAAATTTCTTTGTTATTCATCACGCCCCCAGTGGATTACGTAGCAGACCAATCCAGCTCAGTATTCAATTATTAACCGCTAATAATACGCTTTTTTTAGGCAACAAGTCTTGCTTTTGCTAACTTTGCCAAAGGTAAGGCATACACCTCACCATCCACTTCTATTAAGATGTCACCATCACTAAAGCCTTCTAAAATACCTTTAAAATTGCGTCGGCCATTGACCGGTAATTTCATGGATATTTTCGCTTCAGCACCTTTAAATCTTTCAAAGTCCCGAGCCTTAAATAAAGGTCGATCAAATCCTGGTGAGGATATTTCCAGCAAATAGGCGCTACGGATAGGTTCTTCAACATCAAGAATACCGCTCACTTGATGGCTAACCCTTTCACAGTCCTCTATACCAATCCCCTGTTCAGCATCGATGTAGATACGCAAGATCGGATCAGGGCCGCCTTGAATATATTCAACGCCTACCAATTCGTATCCGAGCGTCTCTATCGACGACTCAACAAGTTGTTCAATCTGATCAGTAATGGCCATAAAGTATGTATTAAGCCTCTCGGCCTAAATCAATTCTCCAGAAAAACAAAAACCCCATACAGGGGCCCGGAATTCAAAATATTGTCATGCGGCTGATGTTCACCGCTCTGCCATAAGTATCTGCGCCGGAATACACATGTCCCCAGTACTGATAACTCTCCAGAAAGCACAGAATATTAACAGATACCTACCCAGCACAGCAACTTAAACTGCTTTCTCTCACTTTTAGCTCAATATCTTGTCATTTTTAGATCATGAAAAAAAGGATTCAATCAATATGAAATATACCTTTTATTTTCAATCACAAAACTATCCATAACCGAGTGAGTCAACTTCCAATTGAAAAAAACAGCAGGAAAACGCTTTATGAAATCATTAACATCAATTTTCATTTTATTTTTCTCATCTATCAATGTCGCCGGTCAAGTCGCTCTAGCCGATGACAACGCTGCTGCTGATTTTATTGTCTTTAAAACGCTTGAAGACAAAGATACCAGTAGTGATTGTACACAACGAGGAGGACTGCGAATTTATGTTGAAAACACCCACCCCGAAAAAACGATTGACCTGAGTTTAGACCGCTACTTCTCCACTGTCCGACAAGCTGGTCGGTCAATGTTTGCTTTGGAAAATGGCCACAGCCAAGCACTCGGCTGCAACATCGTTATGGATAGCGAACAACATTGGGAATTGATTAGTGCTGAATTCATCAGCAAAGAAGATGCTCTGCAACGCTATGGGACGTTGTATTAATGACCCAATAAAAAAGCTCAAAACAATAAATTGTTTTGAGCTTCTATATTCAGTTTGGTAGCGGGGGCTGGATTTGAACCAACGACCTTCGGGTTATGAGCCCGACGAGCTACCAGGCTGCTCCACCCCGCACCTGATTAAGCAATGCATTATACATACCACTTCATAGGCACGCAAGTCTTATTCTAATTTTCTTTTAATTTACGCGTTAAGGTATTTCTACCCCAACCTAATAATTTGGCTGCTTCCTGGCGTTTTCCAGCCGTCTTTTCCAGAGCCACTTCCATCAAAAGTTGCTCTATCAAAGGAACGACATCAGCTAAAGCCCCTTCCTGCCCAGTCAAGGCTTTATTAGCAGCCCATTGTCTGAATAATTGCTGCCAGTCTCCACCTTGTCTGCCACTATGAGCATCTATGGTTTCTGTAGAAAGCTCTACTGGCAGGTCGTCCATCTGAACAACTTGCCCGGGCGACATCACCGTTAACCAGCGGCAAGTATTTTCTAATTGGCGTACATTACCAGGCCAGGGTAATTGGGATAAATACATTTCGACATCCGAGGCTACAGACTTGGTCGACATATTTAATTCTTTTGCTGCTTTATTTAAAAAGTACGCAACCAGGGCAGGAATATCTTCTCGTCTTTCACGAAGTGAAGGAATATGAATACGAATCACATTGAGGCGATGAAATAAGTCCTCACGAAAATCGCCACGTTCAACCAATTTTTCTAAATTCTGGTGTGTTGCCGCAATGATACGTACATCGACTTTGACGGCACTATGCCCACCCACTCGGAAAAATTCACCATCCGATAACACACGTAACAGGCGCGTTTGTAACTCAATGGGCATGTCACCAATTTCATCTAAAAACAACGTACCGCCATTAGCCTGTTCAAAGCGCCCTTTTCGCTGTACATGTGCACCAGTAAAAGCTCCTTTTTCATGACCAAATAATTCTGACTCCAATAATTCTTTGGGAATAGCGGCCATATTTAAAGCGATGAAAGGGCCATGTTTGCGTGGACTATGGCGATGTAAAGCCTGTGCAACTAACTCTTTACCTGTGCCTGACTCGCCATTCACCATGACCGTTATATTCGAGCGGGCAAGACGACCTATGGCTCTGAAGACTTCTTGCATAGCCGGTGCTTCACCGACTATCTCTGTACTGATATTTACATCTTCAACAGGCTTATTATTCTGTTCACGGCTATGACTTATTGCTCTTTGAACCAGTTCAACCGCTTCATCAACATCAAATGGTTTTGGCAGATACTCAAAAGCACCACCTTCATAGACAGAAACAGCACTATCGAGATCGGAATATGCCGTCATGATAATGACCGGTAGTTCAGGATAACGTTCTTTGATCTCGGATAATAATTCCAAGCCATCAATACCAGGCATTCTGATATCACTGATCAAGACATCTGGTCTTTGTTCACGTCCCTGTTTTAGCTCATTTAATGCAATATCACCGGTTTCAAAAGCACGAACAGTAATGTCAACAACTTCCAGGGCCTTTTGTAAGACCCATCGAATTGATCGGTCATCATCTACAATCCAAGCTATCGCTCTACTAGCGTTCACGTGCAAACTCCAAAGGAAATGTTACTGAAAAAATAGTTTGTCCAGGTTTACTGCAACAGCAAACTGTTCCTCCATTGCGTTGGACTAAGTTTTGAACTAGATACAGGCCAAGTCCTGTTCCATCAGCCCTACCCGTGACCAGTGGATAAAACAAACTATCTTGTAATGATTCGGGAATACCTGGGCCGTTATCTTCAATCTCAACTAAAACGCCCAATTTGTAATACTGTTTTTCTATGGTGATATTTCGCTGAATTCTGGTGCGGAGAATAATCAAACCTACACCATGCATGGCTTGAACAGCATTTCTTACAATATTAAGAAAAATCTGAATAAGCTGGTCAAAGTCAGCATACAGTTCAGGAATACTGGGATCATAATCAATTTTAAATCGAAGACGCTCGTCTACTTCAATATCAACTAATTGACGAACATGTTGCAAAATCTCATGAATATTTGTGTGGCGTTTTTCAGGTTGCTGATTTGGTCCCAGCATTCTATTCATCAAGTTCTGTAAGCGGTCTGCCTCGGTAATAATAATTCGTGTGTATTCTTTTAAATCTTCAGAGTCCAGTTGCCTTTCAAGTAATTGTGCGGCACCACGTAATCCCCCCAACGGGTTTTTTATTTCATGAGCCAAGCCCCGAACGACTTGCTGTTGAGTGTGGAGATTTTCATCCCGCGTTATTCTCTGTTGATAATCAAGAAGTGCAAGCTCAAGGATGACGTAAGAATCATCCACATCCAACATTTTCATAGAGCAATCCACCAAGACTTCGCCACTTGCAGGCAAAAACAAATGTACTTCACGTTCAATCAGTGCTTGTCCGCTAGAGACGACACGCTCAAGCGATTTAAATAATTTTCTCTCACCAGGTAACAAGGTTTGTAGTGGAATGTTTTCAGCCTGACGCTGACTGATCTCAAATAAAATTTCTGTGGCTGTATTGATGTAACAAACGCGTAAAGCGGAGTCCAGAATCAGTATAGAAGTAGATAAACTTTCTAATACATCATTGCTGGCGAAAGCATTGTGGCTCATAGTGGTAACACTCATATTCATGCTCAGTTGGTAGCAAAAAACGCTCCACATTTGAGCACTGTCAAAGGGGTTATAGTTAAGCTATTGATTGCTATAACAACACCATTAAATTCTTCTCAGATTTACTCAGTGGTGTAATGAAAAATAATACAGACTAGCACTACCTATGCACCATAACTGTGCATTGGATACTCGTGCTTATTCTCATTAATCGGCGCGTTAGCTAATTTAGCTTAGATGCTCGGTGTAAATGAAATACGATGTTATCAGAGGCTAATTCTTTATCATCGGCACTGATAATTTTTGCCGTGATTTCGTGTGAACCTCGACTAAGGTTAGTAAATTGATAAGAGGTTGATGCCTGGGGCTCACCGACAGCCTGCCCGTCAAGATACACCTGAATCGCATCCCCTCTGTCGGGATTCAGTGCTGGCTCTATACTCAATGTGACTTTCACATCACCATTATTTACCCAAATACTTTCATTTGCTGCTGGAGCGGTAATTGAAATCTGATAATCAGGTACTGGCGAGGAATCTGTTTCTGACTCTGTTTGGCTTGTTTGTTGAACTTCTGGTGGAGAATACGTCGCTGAAGGTGGCAATTCAATCAGTTCAGCACCGGGCCTTTCTTCATCAGAAAATACAACTGTACCGTCTGGTTCTACCCAGCGGTATATAGCTGCCAGAACCTGACTGCTGAATAATAACAAGAAAATCAGATATATAACTCTCATTGGCTAAGCATATTCCACCATGTCTCTAACCGCAACTCACAGCCATAAAAAAAGCGCCCCGAAAGGCGCTTTTTGTTAGCTTCATCACATAAGTGATTACACGCTGTAGTACAAGTCATACTCAACTGGGTGTGTTTCCATACGGATACGAGTGACTTCTTCCATTTTCAATGCAATGTATGCATCGATCATGTCATCAGTAAATACACCACCTTCAGTCAAGAAAGCGCGATCTTCATTCAAACAATCAAGTGCTTGATCTAATGAATGACATACTGTTGGAATTTCTGCTGCTTCTTCAGCTGGTAAGTCATACAGATCCTTATCCATTGCATCACCAGGATGGATTTTGTTTTTAATACCATCTAAACCAGCCATTAACATCGCTGAGAATGCTAAGTATGGATTCGCGGTTGGATCAGGGAAACGTACTTCAATACGGCGACCTTTTGGATTACTAACAAAAGGAATACGGATTGAAGCTGAACGGTTACGTGCTGAGTAAGCCAACATAACAGGCGCTTCAAAACCAGGCACAAGACGCTTGTAGCTGTTTGTTGAAGAGTTAGTAAACGCATTCAGAGCACGCGCATGTTTGATGATACCACCGATGTAGTAAAGCGCAGTTTCAGATAAACCACCGTATTTATTACCAGTGAATTGGTTTTCGCCATCTTTAGAGAAAGATTGGTGAACGTGCATACCACTACCATTATCACCTACGATAGGTTTAGGCATGAATGTCGCTGTTTTGCCATAAGCATGAGCAACATTATGAACAACGTATTTCAGGATTTGTACTTCGTCAGCTTTTTTAACCAGTGTGTTGAATTTAACACCGATTTCGCACTGACCTGCAGTTGCTACTTCATGGTGATGAACTTCAACAGGTAAGCCCATTTCTTCCATGGTTAAGCACATTGCAGCACGGATATCGTTGAGTGAGTCAACAGGAGGAACAGGGAAATATCCTCCTTTCACTTTTGGACGGTGACCTTTGTTACCATCAGCGAATACTTTTTCTGTATTCCATGCTGATTCATCAGAGTCGACTTTAAAGAATGAACCAGACATATCGCTTCCCCAGCGAACATCATCTAAGATGAAAAATTCTGGTTCAGGACCGAAGAAAGCAGTATCACCAAGGCCAGTAGATTGCAGGTAAGCTTCAGCACGCTTAGCAACACTACGTGGGTCACGTTCGTAACCTTGCATAGTTGCAGGTTCGACGATATCGCAACGAATAATTAGTGTGTTGTCGTCCATAAATGGATCCATCACAGCTGTTTCAGGATCTGGCATTAAAATCATGTCTGATTCATTAATACCCTTCCATCCTGCAACAGAAGAGCCATCGAACATTGCGCCTTCTGTGAAGGTATCTTCATCAATTGTGTGTGCAGGGTAAGAAACATGCTGTTCTTTACCACGCGTATCGGTGAAACGGAAGTCAACAAATTTGACATCCTCATCTTTGATCATTTGAAGCACATTTTCGACTGACATTTAACTTCTCCAATTTTTATAAACTGCACTTTCTGTAGTGCAAACTAAACACGCGACACAATACAGCAGAAATCACGCCAACTTTTACTACATAAAAAAATCAACTATTTAGGTGCATTTGCACCAACACTAAGCACCAATAAAGTGCATAAAAACCCATAAACGCACTATATTAGTGCTACGCACCAACTCGAACCGTAATGACAAGTTCATCATCATTTTGTTGCGTGGCTATTACTTCATGGCCATTGATGCGAGCCCATGCAGGAATATCATGTAAAGCACCAGGATCCGTGCATATTACATCCAGCTCATCGCCCTTAGTCATCTGCTTAATTTGATTTTGAGCTTTTATTACTGGTAAAGGGCATAACATCTTTCGAGCATCTAAAGTTTGCTTACTCACACATACCACTCCTGTAAAACTTGCTCCGCAGAAAGTGGGGGAGTTTTTACCTGCAAACTACCTTGTTTTGGTAATGCAATATCCAACTCAACCTCATCCGCCATTCTACCCTGCCCAAAGCGAGCAACAATAGCTGCGGCGAGTTCATATTGTTCCTCATCAAGCTCACCGTCAACCAGCGCCATCGGACCACTGTGACTTAAAGCGTGAATACTAATAAATTCTTTTCGATAGCCTTCTAAAAACTTACTTTCACCGGCATCACGCGCGATGATCAGCTTAAATTCTGCTTTTGGACGAATATGTCTGCCCACTTTCAGCAGCATGATATCGTCCATCTCATACTCTCTGCTATTGCGCGCTTGCCATAAATCGACAAGCTTGTCAGAGTAACTTTTGTCGGTGAGAAAACAACAACCACCCGCTGGAGTCGCAAAATCAGTTAAGCCAAACTGTTTGGCCAAAGCAATTTGTGGTTTACGGTTACGACCATGAAAATCGTACAATTTACTACGATCTACCCAGCCTTCACGCTCTGGTAATGTTTCAGGAAGATTTTTAGCACACAACGGTCTGAGTAATAAATCCTCAGCACCAGACTCTTCAGAGATAATCGGCATGGTCGCTTTACGTTGCGACATTGGGCGTTGGCCAATCACTTCGCCAGTAATAATAAAGTCAAAACCATCGTGATGATTTTCTTTTATCCACTCAACTGCTTTGCTGACCATGAAAATCTTACAATCCAGGCAGGGGTTCATATTCGCCCCGTAACCATGTTTAGGATTCAGTAATACTTCTTTGTATTCTTCAATAACATCAACGATATGTAATTTAATGCCTAGTTGCTCCGCCACCCAGAGTGCATTATTTCGTTTTTGTTTATTCTTATCTTGATTACGAATGGCATGAGTATGCCCTTCAACACAAAAACCGGTATAGAAATTAATCCCTTCTACTTCAATACCTTGTTCTTGCATGACTCGGACGGCCAGCATTGAATCCAGACCGCCTGAAATCAAGGCGACTGCTTTATGTTTTTTTTCCATCATTATTTTAAATCTAAGCTGTTCCACCAACAGTTAGTGCATCAATTTTCAGAGTAGGCTGTCCCACCCCTACAGGTACACTCTGTCCTTCTTTACCACAGTTACCCACACCGGTATCAAGCTCTAAATCGTCAGCAACCATTGATATGCGTTGCATGACTTCTGGTCCGTTACCAATGAGTGTTGCCCCTTTTACAGGTGTGGTGACTTTACCGTTTTCAATGAGATAGGCTTCACTTGTCGAGAAAACAAATTTGCCAGAGGTAATATCGACTTGGCCACCGCCAAAATTAACGGCGTAAATGCCTTTCTCGACAGAAGCAATAATCTCTTCTGCTTTATGCTCACCAGGCAGCATGTAGGTATTCGTCATGCGAGGCATCGGCAAGTGCGCGTATGACTCTCTGCGTCCATTACCCGTACTCGTGCTGCCCATAAGCCGTGAATTATGCTTATCCTGCATGTAACCTGTTAGTTTGCCCTTTTCGATCAAGGTAGTGAATTGGGTTTCCACTCCTTCATCATCCACATTCAATGAACCTCTTCGTGACGGCATGGTGCCATCATCGACAACCGTACATAAAGGTGAGGCCACCTGCTCCCCCATTTTCCCTGAGAACGTGGATGTACCTCGTCGATTAAAGTCACCTTCTAAACCATGACCAACGGCTTCGTGTAATAAAACTCCTGGCCAACCATTACCGAGTACGACGGGCATTGTCCCCGCTGGAGCAGCAACGGCTTCTAAGTTAACTAAAGCCAATCTGACCGCTTCTTTTGCATAATTAACAGCCAGACTATTTTGTTGGAAGTAACGATAATCCATTCGACGTCCACCACCAGCACTGCCACGCTCACGGCGTCCATTTTGCTCAACAATCACACTGACATTCATACGAACAAGAGGTCTGATATCCGTGGCATATGTGCCATCACTTGCGGCGATCAACACTGTATCAATACCACCTGCCAGACTCACACTCACTTGTTTAACACGAGGATCAGCGGCTCTTGCTGCAGCATCTGCTTCTCGTAATAAGTTGAGCTTTTCAGTCACGGTCAACGCGAGGATAGGATCATCCGGGGTATACAGTACGGGAGATTGCTGTTTTGTCCAGACGGCGACAGATTGTTGAGAACCTTGTCTGGAAATTGCCTGAGCCGCCTTAGCTGCCTTTTGTAAAGCAGGCAAAACCAGGTCATCTGAATAAGCAAAACCCGTCTTCTCACCACTACAGGCTCGGACGCCAACACCTTGTTCAAGATGATAACCACCGTCTTTAATAATGCCGTCTTCTAACACCCAGTTTTCTTGTCTGGACTGTTGAAAATACAGATCGGCGTAATCGACACCAGCGGTCATTGTCGTTGCTAATGCATTTTCCAAATCAGTGTCTGTTAAACCAACAGGAACTAAGAGTTGCTGTTGAACTTTTTCGGGAATCGAGGCGCTCATCAATAAAGAATCATCGTTTGTTTAGGATGGGCACATGATATCAGATTCTACTGCTGAGCTGGATTCATAACATTGAGTTTAGGGTCACTCCAAGGTCCAGTTAGCTTGTAACTATAGCTTATTAGGTTAATCACATCCCTATCCAATACACTGCCTGCGATTTTATCAAACAGCAAGATGGCGGTACCTACGCCAAGCCCCACTGGACCACCGGCGACAGCCCCAGCGATAGGCAAGGTCGACGACACTTTAGGTGTGACTTTCACGACTTGATTATAGGTCTGATTAACCATATCAATAGGGCCTTTCATTTCAATCACAGCCGAATCCCCTTGCATGGTCAGATCATTGGTTGAAGCGATACCATTGTCAAACTGAAAATGGCCTTTGATACTGCTGAAATCAAAGCCGCCACCGAACAGGTCACTAAAATCCAGAGATAATCGCCGTGGGATAGCGGCAATGCTAAGTAATCCAAAAATTCTGCCCGCAGCACCAGGTTCGACTTCTAGCAAACTTCCCCGACCTACAGACAAATCCAATTTGCCATTTAGACTCTGACGAGAAAATGACAAGGGATCATGGCTCCAACTCAGGTCAGCATTCACTTTGACCTGCTTCGCTGCAATCACTTTCTGATAATTAAAATGGTCGAGTAATGCTTTTAAGTCATCACTTTCAATACCCAGCACAAAATGACTTTGATCACCAGACTCCGTTTTTTGCCATTCTCCAGTCGCAGATGCCTTCATCGCCGCTGATGATAATGATGCAGTTTTTATTATCCATTGATTTGGTGTTGTCTGTGCTTCCAGGTCTAACTGCCCCAAATCAAGATTGTTAATGGTCAATGAGTTAATTGCCAACTTAATAGGCGGCCATAAATCAGCCGGCTGCTTATTCTTCTCTTGCTCGTTCTCATCCTCGTCATTTACGTTTAGCTTAAGATACTCAAGACTCACATCAAGTGGTGCCGAATTATTGATATCCTCCGGCACACTCACAACGCCTTTTACTTGAGGTGAGCTTAAATCTAGTAACCATTTAGAATCGGTTTGTTTACCTTTAATAAGTAAATTATCAAGCGACTGATCTTGCAGTTGAAGTTTAGCCAGCCGGATGTCAAGACTATCAATTTTATCGAGCAATGATGGTCCAGTTGTTTCAGGTAAGCTGTCTTGCCAGTCTAACCATGGCTGAATATCCAGATTGTTAATTACTCCGGCGACTTGTAAACCGCTAAGCGATTCGTTAGCGGCCTGACCGCCCAGCATAATTTGCCCAGAAATTTCACTATTTTTATCAGCATAAATGGCAGCCTTTAACCAGTCTGCATAATGGATGTTATACATCAGGCCATCACTTTTCTCATGCATCACAGCCTGAAGCCGGACAGGCTCTGAGACCGTTTTTCCCAATGGCTTGGGTGCATCAATCTGAATACCTTGTAAATCACTGGTGACTGTGACATTGAGTTCAAAATTACCCGGTTTCGGTTCACTGATGGCAATTCCTGTTGAATAATCACTTTCTCCACGGACAAATGCAGGCACGGCACCTGGCCATGTGTTATTGAGTGCTGCAACAGCTACTCTGCCATTGATATCAACATAGGTTTTTGCTTGTTCAGTTTTCGCATTAATGACTATGGGCTCATTAAAGGCTGTCGCCGTGATTTTTTCTGCTGATACACCGTCATTACTGAACAGAAGACGACCATTAATATTACCTATTTCCAGCCCTGCTATGGCTTTGGTCGTTAAAGCACTTTGATTAAAACTGACATAACCTTTGGCCTGGGTATTATCAGGGTCCACTAATGGCACGGTTAAATCTAATTGAATATTGCTTTGTCCCTTGGCCTGGAGCCAGTCATCAACACTGCCAAAGCGTGACTTTAATGGACTCTTTTTCAAAAAAGCTAAGGCATTACTGGTCGAACCATTTAGTATGCCACTGACTTTCAGAATCGGATTGCTCCTAACGAGATTACTGATAGTGGTGGTAACTTTATTAAAGTTAAAACCCGCTATCTGTCCGGACTCACTATGAATGAGCAAATTATTACCCTGACCTTCCACTGTGCCATTAACATGCATTAAATCAGGCCAACCAGGGCCATAATGCAACTGAACATCTTCGACGTTCAGTTGCATATCAAACTTACCTTGATCAGGTTCAGTATCAAAAGGAAAGGCTGTCGGGTCACCTTTCATCACAATCGTGCCAGAACGAATGATACCCTGCTGAAAAGCATCAGCTGACCACTTTTCAAAGTCGTCGGGCAAAATTCTTTTAGGCACATACTGTCGCCATTTATTTGCGGCAATATCCTGCAATGTCAAGGTTAAGTCGGTATCGGTAACACCCTTTATCTGTTCAACTTCGCCACTAAGCAGAATATTTAAATCATCGTTCCAGATTTGTAATGCATCTGTATTCACCGCCCACTCATTGTCTTGTTTATGCCAACGTATTTTGCCTTTGATCGAATCAAACAAAACAGAATCTGGCAGCCAGGTATCAGCGTAAATGGCGCTTGCTCGGCTATCCAGCTCAAGTGTGCCTTTATTTTTATCCTTATCAATCGAAAAACTTAGGTCATTAGCACCTGGGTAGTCCTGCCAAGGTAAGAAAGAAACACCACTGGCTTTCATCGCAAGCTTATCCAATCCTGACTGCTCAGAATAAGCAAAAGAGACATTTTGCAAATCACCTGCGGGTTTTGTATTCACCAAAACAGCCGGCATATCATTCATCAATAACGCTAGGGAAGTAATGTCACTCAAACGAATAAATGAAGCCTTTCCTGACAATTCACCATTTGTTTCTTGTTTTATATCAAAAAAAGTCGTGGGCCATTCTTCACCCGCCATTTTAATTTGAACTTGTTTACCCTGTAATTGCCACTGTTTATCAGCATAATCAAGTTGAAAATGCCCCATCAGCTGTTCAAGGCTCACCTCTGTGAACTCATCATCAGGTTTGGACGAAGACAAGGTAGCATCAGTCAGCTCCAACTCAAGTCCCGCCAGCAAAGCTTGTTGGCTTGCTTTCTGTACGTTTAATGTGGCGGTTAATAGTCCGTCATCTAATTTAGCCCCTCTGTATGCGCGTTTTTTCAGTAATTTGCCCAGAGAAACCTCATCAAGACGTAACAGCCCCTGCCAGGAAGTAATATTTACTGCATCATTAATTTGGGCGGTTGCTGATAACTCAAGACTATTCCCCAAAGTCTCAGGGAGTGCTAACGTGGCTTCAGAAATGAATTGTTGGTTATTAAATCGTAGTGATGCCTGTTCGATAATGTACTGACCAGACAGTGCAGGTTCATTATCATCTTTGTACTGAACCTGCACATTCGCTAAACGTGAATGCTTGAGTCTGGTTAACCAGTTAAAAACCGTTTGGATATTATCGTCAGAAAGCGGTTGTTGTGATTGATGCTGATAGCCTTTTACCCGGAATTGACCATCCGCTGTATGTTCTACCTTTAGTTGGGCGTTACGGATACTGGCATCCGCTATCATCAACTCGCCACTGCGAATAGATGAAAAGACGTCTAGCGCCAGATAAACTTGGCCAGCCTGGAAAATGGGCGTACCCCCTTGTTTCGTCAATACCTTTAGCTGACGAATTTCAAGTTTGGGGATGAGGTCCAGCCAATACAGGCCAACTTCTTCGATTTCTACAGGGTAACCACTTTGCTGAGACGCCCAGCTGGCAATTTCATCTTTTCGCTCGGCAACCTGATCTGACAGCCAGATAGCGGTTATCAGTAATAAAAGCCCCAACGTGATCGAAATCGCGGTGAGATAAAATAATTGCCGTCCGGCAATATGCAGGCTCCGCTTTAGCATCAAATACCTACATCAGAACCACGTTGAACTGCTCACGGCCATATTGCGGTTCACACTGGAATAATATGGGCTTACCGATATGGTGTTCTAAGTCAGCTACTTTCGTAGAGTCCTCATCATTCAGACGGTCAATCACGTCCTGTGAAGCCAGAATAAGAAACTGTTTGGTCTCATACTGTTTAGACTCACGCACAATCTCACGGAATATTTCATAACATACCGTTTCAACATTTTTGGTGTAGCCTTTACCTTCACAGCAAGGACAGGCTTCGCACAGAATATGACCTAAACTTTCACGAGTTCTTTTTCGTGTCATCTCCACCAGACCAAGCTCTGATACCGCACTGATGTTATGACGTGCCCGATCTAACTGCATGGCTTTTTCTAAGGCACGTAAGACTTGCTCACGGTGGCCAATTTCATCCATATCAATAAAGTCGATAATGATGATTCCGCCCAGATTGCGTACCCGTAACTGGCGGGCAATGGCATGCGCAGCTTCTAGATTTGTTTTGAAAATGGTTTCTTCCAGATTTTTATGCCCAACAAAACCGCCGGTATTTACATCCACCGTTGTCATGGCTTCCGTTTGATCAAAAATAAGATAGCCGCCAGATTTCAACGGTACCTTACGCTGCAATGCTTTCTGGATTTCATCTTCCACGCTGAACAAATCAAATAGCGGTAAATCGCCTTTGTAATGCTCAAGCCGAGCGGCACACTCAGGCATAAACCCCTCAGCAAAATGCACGGCTTTATGAAATGTTTCTTCAGAATCAATACGAATTCGGTCAATATCTGCAGAAAATAAATCACGTAATGCGCGCATTGCAAGCGATAGATCTTCATGTAGAGGCTCGCCGCACTTGACGAGTTGTTTGCGTTCTTGCAGTTTCGCCCATAATCGGTAAAGAAATTTGAGATCAGCCTTTAATTCAGCTTCTGATACACCTTCTGCTGCAGTCCGCAGAATATATCCACCGGCACCTTCTTCTAGCAGATCAATCAAACAGGTTTTTAGTCGTTCACGCTCTTGCTCTGTTTCGATTTTTAATGAAACGCCAATGCCTTCCGTTTCCGGCATATACACTAAATAACGTGATGAAACCGAGAGTTGCGTGGTAAGACGCGCCCCTTTTGTGCCCATTGGGTCTTTAATGACCTGAACCAGGATCTCCTGACCTTCACGTAATAAACTACTGATAGTCGGCTCAACACTGGGGGCTTCTTTCAGATCACCGGTCTGGCCTTTAGGTATTGAAATGTCTGATACATGTAAAAACGCCGCTCTTGAAAGGCCAATTTCAACAAAAGCCGCTTGCATTCCAGGTAAAACGCGACACACCTTTCCTTTGTAAATATTCCCTACTAAACCACGATATTCATTACGCTCAATAAATACTTCTTGAAGTAGTCCATTCTCAACTACAGCTGCACGGGTTTCACTCGGCGTCACGTTGATCAATATTTCACTACTCATTGGTCATCCATTGTTAACAAAAGTTGTCCCGTTTCCCTGATGGGTAATCCCATAATGCCAGAATAACTGCCTTCTATATGCTCGATAAACAAAGCAGCCAGGCCTTGTACCGCATAACCACCGGCTTTATCGACACCTTCTTTAGTGTTGACGTACCAGAGAATATCCTTTTCTTTCATCTCAGTGAAGCGAACATCATTTACAGAAACTAAGCTTAATATCGAATTTTCTTTTGCTAATGCAATCGCCGTCATTACCTGATGCGTTTTACCCGATAACATTTTTAACATGCTTATCGCCTGCTCATCATTCTCAGGTTTAACCAAAATAGTGTCATCAACGACAACGGCCGTATCAGCAGCCAGCACAGGCTTTTTATCAGCGGCTAATAACAAACCTCGTCCCGTTTGTGCCTTTAACTTAGCAATACGACTCACATAATCAAGCGGGAGTTCGTTATCAAAGACAGATTCATCGACATCTGGATTGATGACAGAAAAGTCCACGCCCATCTGTAATAACAGCTCACGTCGTCGTGGTGAACGTGAAGCAAGATAAATTGACGGAAAATTCATGATCGATGATAGGGATGATTCTGCAGGATAGTCCAGGCTCGATAGAGTTGTTCAGCTAATACAATACGCACCAGTGGATGAGGCAAAGTCATTGCAGATAAAGACCATTTCTGATTAGCGCGCTGTAAACAACTCTGATCCAGTCCATCTGGCCCACCAATCATTAAAGCAACATCACGTCCATCTGTCAGCCATTGCTGCATTTGTGATGATAAGACCTCGGTACTCCAACTTTGACCGGTCACTTCCAATGCCACCACGTGCTGATTATCTGGAATCGCAGCCAGAATTCGCTGGCCTTCTTCTTTCTTCCACTGTTCTGGCTGCGCATTTTTCGTTCGGCGTGCAGGCGTGATTTCTGTCAGTTGTAACCCACATTCCCGAGGCATTCGTTTGCTGTATTCTTCATAGCCCTCAGTCACCCAGCCTGGCATTTTATTGCCAACAGCGACGAGATTTATTTTCATTCCCGCTCAGCCGAAGCCTGTTCACTCTGTGCTGGTACAGTCCATAGTTTTTCGAGGTTGTAGGTCAGACGCGTTTGCGGAGTCATGATATGTGTAATCACATCCCCTAAATCTACCAGCGCCCATTCGCCTACTGTTTCCCCTTCAACCCCTAGAGGTTGTACACCTGCTGCTTTTGCTTGCATGACGACTTCATTTGCCAAGGCTTTCACCTGACGACTTGATTTACCTGTGGCAATAATCATGATGTCTGTCACATCAGTCATTTCTTTTACGTCCAGTACCTGGATATCTTCTGCTTTAATGTCTTCGAGAGCATCGATGACCAGTAATTTTAGTTGTTCTGCCTGCATTGGGCACTCCATTTAATCTATCTGTTTCATAGTGTAACGTAAGGGCTTATTAATATCCCGATTATTACGTATCAATTAATCTTTTTTATCAACGCTTACAGTTGCTTGCGGAAACCAACTTTGTGTTTTTCCGGTGGCGTAATAAACCACCAGGCCAAGCCATTCATGGCAGGCTGTTTCCAACACCGCCAGATGTGCTGATAAATCAAAATCCCAATAGCGATTATTGGGTTTGTCACTCCGGTAATCCACTGGGTATGGAATCACATTGATATGCTGTTGCTTAGCGACACCTACCGCTCTGGGCATATGAAAAGCTGATGTGACCAGTATGTATCTGCCAGCGGGTTTCGGAAGTAATGGTTTTATTTTTTGGAAATTCTCATAGGTATTACGCGCCTGCGTTTCAATAATTACTCGTGCTGGCTCCACCCCCGCCTGCGAAAGCAGCTTCTTAGCAACTTGTCCTTCGCTATCCAGATGTTGCATCTGTACCAAATTACTACCACCAGTCACAATTATCGGCAATGTTGGATACTGTTGTGCTAACTCAGCGGTTTGTAAAATTCGTTCCGCACCATCGCCAACCTGTGCCGCATGCCAACTGTCCGATAATTTTAATTGTTCTGCACCACCCAGCATAATAATGCCCGCTAAGGGTTCAGGCATTTGTTCTGGTACCGAAAAACGGGTTTCCAAAGGGTGTATTAAATAATCACCGACCGGATAGCCCATCACGATAAACGACACAATACTCATCAAGAGTAGTAATTTTTTAGCCTGTCGAACGTAATTGAGCCAGAGCAGCAACGTGACAAAAACAAGCAGCCAGACCATTAAGCTTGTCGGGCTGAGTAATCCCCACACCAGTTTCGATAAAACAAAAAACAGATTATCCATCTGTTACTGAAGCTGATGATATTTGAGAGTAAAGACCTAATTGCTCAATCAGGCTGATCACGGCATCCGGTAAAAGATAACGTACATCCCGACCTTGTTCTAATGCCTCACGAATCGCGGTTGCTGAAATCGACATTTGTGTCACAGGCACCGACCAAATTTTGCCCGCGTTTAATTCAATATCCGCCGGTTCAGCTTGATGTTTGTCATAAAAAGCCTGAAGTTCATCGCTTAATAAGAACGCCTCATCGGCCCGCTGCATCACGACAATATGTGCTAAATCAATGATTTCCTGCCACCGTGACCAACTGGGTAAGCTACAAAACGCATCGGTTCCCATTAATAAAAACAGTGGTGTGTCAGGGAAGTCTTCTCGCAGACTTAACAATGTATCAACCGTATAGGAAGGCCCTTCCCTGCTCAGTTCACGATCATCAACAAGCAGTTTGGGATGGTTCTTGATCGCCAGTTCCAACATCATACGGCGCTGTTTTGCATTGGCAACGGGTTCGATACGATGCGGCGGTATGGCACACGGGATTAGGCGTAGCTGATCCAGGCTTAACTGCTCAACGACATCTAACCCAGTACGTAAATGACCAAAGTGAACAGGATCAAAAGTGCCGCCTAAAATCCCAATTGCTGGTTTATTTTCTGATCTGACCACTGCCCAATACTATCCATTTTTGTGACGTCAAACCTTCAAGCCCTACTGGACCGCGAGCATGAATTTTATCTGTGGAAATACCGATTTCAGCACCAAGTCCATACTCAAATCCATCAGCAAATCGTGTCGATGCATTCACCATCACCGAGCTGGAATCCACCTCAGCCAGGAATTGTCTTGAACGCTGATAGTCCTGAGTGATAATGGACTCAGTATGACCCGAACTATGCCTGTTGATATGCGCTATTGCTTCATCAATATCATCGACAATTTTAATTGATAAGATAGGGGCCAAGTACTCAGTATCCCAATCTTCGGCTGTTGCTTTATTGATATCAGTCAAAATCTGTAAAGTGCGCTCACAGCCTCTTAACTCAACACCTTCTTCAGCGTATTTCACGGCTAAACGAGGTAAAATGGCATTCGCTTCATCAGCCGCCACAAGCAATGTTTCCATCGCATTACACACGCCATAACGATGGCATTTTGCGTTAATCGCTATGGTTTCAGCCATATCCAGATCAGCACCTTTGTCGATATAGACATGACAAATACCATCCAGATGTTTAATAACAGGCACTCTGGCATCTTGGCTGATACGTTCGATCAAGCCTTTACCACCTCTTGGTACGATAACGTCCACATATTGTGACATGGTAATCAAGGCGCCTACAGCGTCACGGTCAGTGGTTTCAACGACTTGAATAACTGTCTCAGGTAAACCAACCAGGTTCAAACCTCGTTTAATGCATGCAGCAATCGCTTGATTAGAATGAATCGCTTCACTACCACCTCGTAAAATAGTGGCATTACCTGATTTCAGACATAATGCAGCGGCATCAGCGGTTACATTCGGACGTGACTCATAAATAATGCCAACGACTCCGAGAGGCACACGCATTTTGCCTAATTGAATGCCTGAAGGGCGATACGTCATATCACTCACTTCACCGACAGGATCAGCCAAAGCGGCAATTTGCTCCAAGCCTCCAGCCATTGATTCAATGCGAGCATCCGTTAATGTCAGGCGATCTAATAAAGCAGCGTCCAGTCCTTTCTCTTGCCCTGACTTCAAGTCACGGGCATTTTCCTGCTTTAATAGTTCGGCATGAGCACGAATATCTGTCGCTATCGCCAGCAGCGCTCGGTTTTTAATATCTGTACCCGCGCTCGCGAGCTTGCGACTGGCTAGCCGTGCCTGCTGACCTAATGTGTGCATGTACTCAACAACGTTCAATTAAGCACTCCTTTCCAATATATTGGTTTTTATGTCTATGCCAGAAGCACTCAAACAAAGTGTTTCCAAAAGACGCCAAGGACAGTTTTTTGTTATCCCTTTCGCAGCCTGGTCGATGTCAGACATTTGCTGTAAGAAGAACTGCCAGCGACTGTGGTTATAGCGTTCGATAGCTTGTCGCATTACCGCTTTGTTTTTATCCCAAACAGGAGGTTTTTGAGAAGCAAAGACACGTTCAATCTGTTCGCCTTCAGCCACTTGAGCAGCCATATCAACCACACGCTGTAATGACCAATTTACCGCAGAAAAAACAGCCAGAATATCAACACCTTCGGCGCGTAAACGGGCTATTATACGTGGGATTCTTGCATACTGTCCTGCAAATACAGCATCCATAAGTCCAAAAGCCTCAAACTTGGCGTTATCAGCGACTGATGCCAACACCAAAGCTTCATCAATTTGACCATCAAGACTCAGCAAAGAAAGCTTTTCAATTTCTTGTGCTGCAGCAAACAAGTTACCTTCCACTCGTTCTGCAATAAGTGTAGCAATTTTAAGATCAGCCCTCAGTCCCTTTGCCTGCATTCGTTGTGCGACCCACTGTGGAAGTTGAGCCAGAGCAACAGGCCATATAGGCACTGTCACTCCAAGATTATCCAGCTCAGTAAACCATTTTGCTTTTTGTGATCGGGCATCAATTTTGCCACTGATAATTAACAGTGTTGTATCTTGTGGTGGGTTGGCTGCAAATTTCCGTAAAGCCTCTCCCCCTTCTTTGCCAGGGCTTCCGGAAGGCAGACGGATTTCGATCAAACGCTGACTAGCAAATAAAGATAAGCTTTGTTCCTGCCATTTAATTTGTGCCCAATCAAAGCGACCTTCAACGCTCCATACTTCACGTTCATTGGCCCCAGCCTGACGAATATGTTGACGGATAATATCCGCCGACTCTTCGATCAGAAGCGCTTCTTCCCCGAATAAAAAATAAACAGGTTTTAATGAAGCCGATAAATGATTGCTTAACTGTTCCAGTCTTATCCGCATGGTTTACTTCAGTGCTGATAAGCGTCTCAGCACATTCTGAACCATCTGTTTATTCAAATCATCGCGAATAACGGTCTGTTGTTCATCCATAGCTAATAGTTGATTACGATCAAATTGATAATCACGTCTGGCCTGAACTGTAATCACATCACTCATCGGTTCACCGCTTGGCGAAGAGACTTTGAAAGAAAAACGGGTTTCCAACTCATACTCTGTGACTTTGGCATCTGAACCAACAGACAGTACGTTCTGATCAAACACATTTTCCACAACGGTCATCACAGCAGCACCTTCTTTATAAGTATCCAGTACCTGGATACCATTGCGCGTCAAGGCACGTTTTAGCTGCAAGCCAAATGAATCTTGTCGTATGTTCAGACCTTGTATGTAGATGGTTTTTAACGATTCGGGCACATTGGCTTCACCTCGTAGATGAAAACCACAGGCTGTCAGTGTCAGCATCAAGATACCGGTCATCAAACTCATCACTACACGATTCATTTTCATATCCTTAAATTTAGCCGGCAACCACAATATTTAATAAACGGCCTGGTACCAGAATCACTTTACGTACTTCTTTGCCATCCGTGAACCGCTGTACATTTTCATCAGCAAAAGCCAGCGCCTCGACATCTTTTTGTTCAGCATCGGCCGCCACAGATATTTTGGCCCGCAATTTACCATTCACCTGAACCATTAGCTCAATTTTGTCTTGCTTTAAAGCTGTCTCATCTATCGTCGGCCACGAGACATTCACAATAGCTTCGTCATGCCCCAAAGTTTGCCATAAATGATGACAAATGTGCGGGGTAATCGGCGATAACATCAGTACCACCAGCTCAAGTGCTTCCTGCATTACGACATGCGCTTTTTCACTATCATCATTTAATTTAGTGAGACTATTCATCAACTCCATCACGGCGGCAATTGCTGTGTTGAAAGTATGGCGACGGCCAATATCATCACTCACCTTTGCCAATGTCTGATGTGCCTGACGACGTAAAGCCTGTAATGATTCAGATAAATCGCTTAAATCACCCGCTTTAACCACGCCATGTTCAGCATGTTCAGTCACCGCACGCCACAGGCGTCTGAGGAAACGATTCGCACCATCTACCCCTTGGTCAGACCATTCCAGCGACATTTCAGGTGGTGCTGCAAACATCATAAACAAACGTGATGTATCCGCACCATACTGATCAATTAAGGCTTGCGGATCGACAGTATTACCTTTCGATTTTGACATTTTGGCACCATCTTTCAGCACCATGCCCTGTGTTAACAGGTTCTTAAATGGCTCATCTCCTGAAATCAGCCCTTCATCTCTCATCAGTTTGTGGAAAAAGCGCGCATACAATAAATGTAAAACCGCATGCTCAATACCACCGATATATTGATCCACAGGTAACCAATAATCTGCCCTTTCATCCAGCATCGCTTCGCTATTGTCAGGACAAGCGAAACGGGCGAAATACCACGAGGATTCAAAGAAGGTATCAAAGGTATCGGTTTCACGCTGAGCAGGCTTGCCACATTTAGGACAGCTGCACTCATAAAACTCAGGCATCGATTTAATTGGTGAACCTGAACCATCCACAATCACATCTTCAGGTAAAACGACCGGTAAATCCTGTTCAGGTACGGCCACAGCTCCACAATCATCACAATTGATAATCGGAATCGGCGTTCCCCAATAACGCTGACGAGACACACCCCAGTCACGAAGTCTGTAATTAACTTGACGCTCACCTTTATTCTGACTCACTAGGAAATCAGCAATCGCATCAAAGGCTTCTTGCTCTTTTAAGCCATCAAATTGTTTAGAGTTGATCAACTCACCTTTTTCAGTGAATGCGGCTTTTGTTAAGTCGATTTCTTGCTGGTTTACTGGCTTAATAACTTGTTTTATCGGCAACTGATATTTTTGTGCGAACTCAAAGTCACGCTGATCATGAGCCGGTACAGACATTACTGCACCAGTACCATAGCCCATCAATACAAAATTAGCCGCCCAGACAGGTACTTGCTCTCCCGTTACCGGATGAATAGCCAGTAATCCCGTATCCACGCCTTTTTTCTCAGCGGTTTCCATCGCCGCTTCAGAAGTTTCCATTTTTCGGCATTCATCAATAAATGTTTGCAGAATAGGATTATCATTGGCGGCTCTGAGCGCCAACGGGTGTTCAGCTGCCACCGCAAGATAGCTCACTCCCATCAGGGTATCCGGGCGTGTTGTATAGACCTCAAGTGTTTCCTTGCTGCCGACAATATCAAATTGAATCTGCACACCTTCTGAACGTCCAATCCAATTCGCCTGCATGGTTTTCACCTGCTCTGGCCAACCATCAAGTTGGTCTAAATCAGCAAGTAACTGATCGGCATAGTCGGTAATTTTCATAAACCATTGTGGAATTTCACGACGTTCCACTTTGGTGTCACAGCGCCAACAGCAGCCATCAATCACTTGCTCATTGGCTAATACCGTCTGATCATGTGGGCACCAATTCACTGCTGCCGTTTTTTTGTAAACCAAGCCTTTTTCGAACAAGCGGGTAAACAACCATTGTTCCCAACGGTAATATTGTGGTGTGCAAGTGGCTAACTCACGTTGCCAGTCATAACCAAGTCCTAAACGCTGCAACTGACCACGCATATAGTCAATGTTCTGATATGTCCATGCAGCAGGCGCGACTTTATTTTTTATCGCTGCATTTTCTGCAGGTAGACCAAAAGCATCCCAGCCCATAGGTTGTAATACATTTTTCCCCTGCATACGCTGATAACGTGCAATCACATCACCAATGGTGTAGTTACGCACATGCCCCATGTGTAACTGCCCACTAGGGTATGGAAACATCGACAAACAATAGAATTTTTCTTTGGAAGTATCTTCCACAACATGGAAGCTATTATTTTCCTGCCAATATTGCTGTGCAGCCGATTCTACTTGGTCGGGACGGTATTCGTTTTGCATGGATTCTCTTTAAATCAGGGACTTGAAAAGCGCTAAGCATAACTCAGAGCATCAGTAAGGCTCAAAATAATCTATCGTTTTGTTTAGCTAAAAAATAAAGCAGCTCTTCAGCTGCTCTATTTGATGATGACATTGGGTATCAGCTTCAGCTATTTTCCTGCCGCCATCAATGTTTCATATTTTGCGTAGAGCTGATCATGTGTTTCTTCATTATCCGGGTCTTTTGGTATGCAATCGACCGGACAAACTTCAACACATTGTGGTGTATCGAAGTGGCCTACACACTCAGTACATAAGTCAGGATCTATCTCATAGATTTCAGCACCTTGAGAAATAGCTCCATTAGGACATTCTGGTTCACAGACATCACAGTTGATACATTCATCAGTGATAAACAGCGACATGGTTTACTCCAGTAAAATTCAATAATGATCTTAGCGCGGTTAGTTATGGGCAGGCAATTTGCGTTTCAAGGCTTCTTGTACACATGGGGCAACAAATTCAGAGACATCCCCACCTAATACAGCAATTTCTTTAACCAAAGTAGAAGAAACAAAACTTAAATTTTCCGCAGGCGTTAAGAACAAGGTTTCCACTTTTGACTGCATTCGGCGATTCATGGTGGCCAATTGTAATTCATACTCAAAATCTGAGACGGCTCGTAAGCCACGAATAATGACATTGGCACCCATACTGAGTGCTTCATTGACTAACAGACCTTTAAAACCGCAGACCTCCACGTTCTCGATGCCTTTGGTCGTTTCTCTGACTAATTCGACCCGCTCATCAAGACTAAACATCGGTTTCTTGCCAGGGTTAATCGCCACAGCGACAATGATGCGCTCAAATAAGGGTGAAGCACGCTTGATAAGATCAATATGCCCATAAGTGATAGGGTCAAAGGTACCCGGATATATGGCAACAGTGCTCAAGCGTCTTCTCCAGCATGAAATTCAAATAAGCAGTATTTTACATCACCTGCTTTCTTTTCTTTCAATAAATACCAAGCGGATGGTAAATCAGGCAGGTCATGCTTTGCTGGATACTCGAGATAAATCATGGCTCCATCACTCAAGAGATTATGTGACAACAATGCAAATGCCATTTTTGTCCATAAATCGGCCTGATATGGTGGGTCAATAAACACGATATCAAACGATTTATCGAGCACACCAATAGCCTGCTCAGCAGATGTATTTTCAATATGACAATTGGCTGCCTGGAGGGCTTCAGCATTCTGTTTAAGCTGTAAAAAAGCCTGACGGTCATTTTCAACCAGCACCACCTCAGCAGCCCCTCTTGATGCCGCTTCAAATCCTAATGCGCCACTGCCAGCAAACAAATCAAGACACCGACTGGCGCCAATATGAGGCTGCAACCAGTTAAATACCGTTTCTCTGGTACGGTCACTGGTTGGCCTCAAGCCTTCCACTTCAGGAAAGCCTAATTTTCTACCGCGCCAAATGCCGCCAATAATTCTAAGAGTGCCAGCGCCAGTTCTGGCTTTATTATTTTGTTTCGCCACCTACTAATACCGTTAACATTTTGTCTGCGTGAACACGCCTTTTAAAGGCGTCTTTTATACCAGCCACAGTCACGGCATTCACTTTATCGTTAAAGCTATCCAGATAATCCAGCGGCAATCCGTAAAAGCCTATCATAGAAAGGTAATCAGCGATCTTGCTATTACTATCTACTCTGAGGGCAAACCCACCTGTGATGTTTTGTTTTGCTGCTTTCAACTGTGCTTCAGTCGGTCCGTTTTTAATATAAGCATTTAGCGTATCTTTTAGTAGATGAAGTGCTTCTTCAGCTTGATCATTTCGTGTTTGCAAACCAAACACATACGGTCCTGCTTTTTGCATGGGACTGAAGTAACTATAAACACCGTAAGTCAGTCCACGTTTTTCACGTATTTCATCACTCAGCATCGAGACTAGACCGCTGCCGCCCAAGATGTGATTACCGACATATAAAGGGAAATAATCAGGGTCATCCCGACTCATACCAATTTGTCCCATCATAATCGTGGTTTGAGATGACGGGAACGGTAACACGACTTGTTGCTGTTTAGTCAGAGGTGTGACTGCAGGTAGCTCTGGTGCTGTGTTTCCACTTTTCAGGTTCTTAGTTAAGGTGGTTGCCATTTCATTGGCTTGCTGTTTACTGACATCTCCAACAATAACTACGACTGCATTTTTCGCCACATAATATTGCTGATAAAACGCTTTTAAATCATCCAGATTAATTTTTTCTACACTAATAGTATCTCCCACAGACATTCTGCTATAGGGATGCTGACCATAGAGTTTCTGAAAGAAAGTGCGTGTGGCGATGCTTTGTGGAGACTGTTTTTCAGCCTGTAACGCGGTTAATAACTGCTGTTTTATCCGAAGAAATGACGATTCAGGGAAACTCGGTTTTGCTATTACTTCAGCAAACATATTCAGTGCGGTATCAAACGCTTTTTTCTCCGTCAGCGTTCGCAGACTCAACACGGCCATATCTCGCTCAGAACTAGCACTGTAGTTTGCGCCAACCGATGAGAAAGTATCAGCGATTGCATCCGCATCCAAGTCAGCAGCCCCCTCATCAAGCATAGCGTTAGTTAGCTTTGCCAGTCCCGGATATTCACCATCACGCGCAGCACCGGCATTAAAGACAATATTCACATCAACCATGGGTAACTCGGGCGCATTCACAAAATATACTCTGGCGCCGTTATTCGTTATCCAGTGCTCAATATCAGGACTGGCAAAAAGGCTAGAACTGAACAATAAGCTGATAACGAAAATCCATTTTTTAATGGACATACTGACCTCCAGCAGATGAAACAGGATGACGACCATCAAGAGGTAATGGCACTAACTCACCAACCGTTAATTGTTCGTTTGTAAGATATTTATTTGCTACGGCCTGCACTTGCTCGGCAGTAACCGTTTTAATGTTATCGACGTATTGTTCACCTACACGCCAGTCGACACCGATAGTTTCCAGCATGCCAATCTGCATTGCCTGATAGAACACGCTATCTTTTTCATACACTGCATCAGCAACAACTTGTGCTTTCACACGCTCTAACTCCTCTTGACTGACAGGCTGATTTTTAAGTTGAGTAATTTGTTCGATAATGGCTTTTTTCAGTTCTTCTACTGATTTACCGTTGGCGGGTGTTCCAGCAATCGTAAATAAATCGGATAATCGCGAGAATAAACTGTTACCCGCGCCAACACTAGAAGCGACTTGCTGCTCACGCACCAACTGTTTAGCAAACCTTGCACTGTTACCACCATCAAGAATATTAGCCAAGACTTCCAGAGCATATGGTTCCCATGCATTTTCTTTGGAAACAGTGGTGACCGAAGGTACCTTCCAGCCCATCATTAGATAGGGCAATTCAGCAGGAGCTTTTACTTCAATTTCACGGATGCCTTTTTGATTCACTTCAACCTGCGGTTTTAATGTCGCGACTTTTTCTGGCTTTAATGGCCCAAAATATTTCTTTGCCAAGGCCAGCACCGCTTTTGGTGAAACATCACCAACCACAACAACAGTGGCATTATTCGGTGCATACCACTTTTGATACCACACTCTTAAATCATCGGCTTGATAGTGATTGATATCGCTCATCCAACCAATCACGGGGCGATGATAAGGACTACTCACAAATGCAGCGGCATCGAATCGTTCTCTTAATAAAGCCTGCGGATTATCATCTGTCCGCATCCGACGCTCTTCCGCAACAACTTTCTGTTCTTTTTTCAACTCATCAGGATCAATAACAAGATTGCGCATTCTATCGGCTTCATTCTTAAAACTGACTTCTAATCTATCTTTATGAAGTTTCTGAAAATAAGCCGTGTAGTCTTGTCCGGTAAAAGCGTTTTGCTCTCCCCCATTTTCAGCAATAATATGAGAGAACTCATTCGGTGCCAGGTGCTTTGTTCCTTTAAACATCATGTGTTCCAGCATATGAGAAATCCCTGTTATCCCTTCATGCTCATAGATCGCCCCTACCTTGTACCAGACTTGAGAGACGACGACAGGTGCCCGATGGTCTTCTTTCACTATAAGCTTCAGGCCGTTGTCTAATTCAAACTCACTCACATTGGCTAAAGCTAGTGTGGGTAAGAAGAAAATAAGCCCGGCTATTTTTTTTATATTCAGCATCTGCATCTCTTTTTTTGTAACGCATGATAAGATTTACCGTCGAAGTTTAACGACAAGCAGAGAATATGTTTAGTTTCCTTAAAAGAAAGTCAAAAACACCCGCGTCAGACGCCTCTATTGCTGAAGATAACACTGTTGATAATTCGCAAGAATTATCCCCTGCTGATGAAACCGTAGAGGAAAAGACAGATAACGTACCGCAACCCGGTTTTTTTAGTCGTCTGAAACAAGGCTTAAGCCGAACCAGTAGTAAACTTACTGAAGGTTTCGCCAGCTTAATTTTAGGTCGTAAAAACATTGATGATGACCTGCTGGAAGAGCTTGAAACTCAACTTCTTACAGCCGATCTTGGTGTTGAAGCAACGACACGAATTATTACTGATCTGACTCAGCGCGTGGCCCGCAAACAATTAAACGACGTAGAAGCCTTATTTGCCGCTATGCGTGAGGATATGATTTCTATCCTTGAACCAAGTAGTCAACCACTGGAAATACCAGAAAAAACTGATGGACCCTATGTGATTCTGATGGTAGGAATAAACGGTGTGGGCAAAACCACTACCATCGGCAAACTCGCTAAGCAATTCCAACAGCAAGGTAAAAAAGTCATGCTGGCAGCTGGTGATACCTTCCGCGCAGCAGCGGTAGAACAGTTACAAGTATGGGGTGAGCGTAACAATATCCCGGTTATCGCACAAAAGACCGGCGCTGACTCGGCTTCTGTCATTTTTGATGGATTACAAGCCGCTAAAGCCAGAAATATGGATATTCTGATTGCTGACACCGCTGGCCGCCTGCATACACAGTCCAATTTAATGGAAGAGTTAAAAAAAGTGAAACGTGTCATGGCTAAAGTGGATGACACAGCACCTCATGAGGTCATGCTCGTGCTGGATGCAGGTACTGGACAAAATGCACTTCAGCAAGCACAGCAATTTCAACAATCTGTTGGTGTTTCAGGCATTACATTGACCAAATTAGATGGCACAGCCAAAGGCGGTATTATTTTCGCCATTGCCAATAAAACAAAATTGCCTATCCGTTATATTGGTGTGGGTGAAAAAATCGATGATCTACGTCCATTTAATGCCACTGATTTTGTTGATGCTTTGTTGGGAAAAGAAGAGATTAAATGATCCGTTTCACTGACGTCTATAAACGCTATACCAATCAATATGAAGCTTTATCTGGCCTGAGTTTTGAACTCAAAAAAGGTGAAATGGCTTTTCTCACTGGTCATTCTGGCGCAGGTAAAAGTACCTTATTAAAACTTATTGCACTGATTGAACGCAGCACGCATGGTCAAGTCTGGGTAAATAACCAAAATCTCACCCGTCTGCCTAAATGGAAAGTCCCTTATTACCGACGCAAAATTGGCTTAGTCTTTCAGGATCACAATCTGCTTCATGACCGAACTGTTTTTGATAATGTCGCACTGCCATTGATTATAGCAGGTGAAAATCATCGGGAGATTGGACGTCGAGTTAGAGCGGCTCTGGATAAAGTCAACTTACTAGGAAAAGAACGTAATCTGCCTATTGCTTTATCTGGTGGTGAACAACAACGTGTCGGTATCGCCCGTGCGGTTGTGAACAGACCTCCAGTGCTACTTGCTGATGAGCCAACTGGTAATTTGGATCCTGAATTATCAAGAGAAATCATGCATCTCTTCGAACAGTTCAATCAGGTTGGCGTCACAGTATTCATTGCTAGCCATGATCACGAACTGATCAGCACGATGCCCTATCGCCAACTCACGCTACACCAAGGACGTCTTGCCTGACATGTTGTCATTCAATTTACCTAATTATTTTCTAAGACACTTACAGGTCATGCTCTACAGTTTAGGGCAACTCTCCAGAACGCCTGTCGCCAGTGTGATGACGGTTTTAGTTATAGGTATAGCGCTAGCACTTCCAGCCGGCTTATATGTGTTACTGAAAAATGTGGAGCAAGTGGCTGGACAATGGGATGATGCCAGTCAAATTTCACTTTTTCTGAAACCAAACACAAACGATGCGCGTGGTAAACAACTTGCTGAGCAATTACTTGCTTGGCCAGACATCAGTGCTGTTGACTACCATTCTGCCAAACAATCTTTGCAGGAGTTCCGGCAATTATCAGGGCTAGATGAGATTCTAGATAGTCTACCTACGAATCCCTTACCGCCGGTCATTATCATTAAACCCGTTGAAACAGAGCACGAAGAAGCTATTCAAGGTTTACTCGAACGTTTACAAAACATGCAGGAAGTTGACTTAGCCCAGCTTGATATGGCTTGGCTGAAACGTCTAAAAACGATTAATCAAACAGGTGAACGAGGCATTACTATTCTTGCAACTCTATTATCTTTGAGTGTGCTGTTAGTTATTGGCAATACGATTCGTCTAGCCATTCTTAGCAGGCAAACTGAAATACGCGTGATAAAACTGGTTGGTGGTACTAACGCTTTTGTCAGAAGGCCTTTTCTATACACGGGATTTTGGTACGGCCTGTTAGGTGGAGCTATTGCCTGGTTCACTTTACTAATAGCCTTACTCGCTATTAATGGACCTATCACTAGGTTAACAGCCCTCTATGATAGCCAGTTTTCACTCCAGTGGATGCTCGGACAAATGTTTCTGTCTCTACCACTTTTTGGGCTTCTATTGGGGGTGTCGGGCGCATGGCTAGCCGTTGGCCGTCACTTGAATGATATCGAACCCACATAGTGGCAAATACAGGAACTTTTTCTAAAAATAAGCTTCTTATAGTTGATATTAATCCTTTAGTGTTATGATTAAAGGAATGACTCTCAGGAGACAAGAACAGATGACAATGAATGTAGCTCAATATGATATGGCTTTAGCACCTATTGGTAATTTAGATGCTTACACCAGTCTTGTGCATACCATTCCTGTATTAACTGAGGAAGAAGAATACGATCTTGCGAATCGCCTGCAAACTGAAGGTGATCTTAAAGCCGCCCAACGGTTGGTCTTATCTCACTTACGTTTTGTAGTTCGTATTGCCAAAGGATACAGTGGTTACGGATTACCCGTTGCCGACTTAATTCAAGAAGGCAACATCGGCCTGATGAAAGCGGTGAAACGATTTAACCCAGAAAAAGGGGTTCGTCTGGTTTCATTTGCTGTTCACTGGATTCGCGCTGAAATACACGAATATGTGATCCGTAACTGGCGTATTGTAAAAATCGCTACAACCAAAGCACAACGTAAATTATTTTTTAATCTGCGTAGTGCCAAACAACGTCTTGGTTGGTTAAATAAAGAAGAAGTTGAAGCCGTTGCAGAAGACCTAGGTGTGACAGCAGATAATGTGATGGAAATGGAGCGTAGATTAGCTCAACCAGACACATCTTTTGATTTACCCAACGATGTTGATGATGATGAAAATAATTACTCGCCTGTCGCCTACTTAGCGGCTAATGATAATTCAGATCCTTCTAATCAATTAGAAGATGATAATTACACAGATTATCAGCAACAAAAATTATCAAACGCATTAGCAACACTAGACGAACGTAGCCGAGATATCATTATGCAGCGTTGGTTAAATGAAGATAATAAAGCGACATTGCACACGCTGGCAGATCAGTATCAAGTTTCGGCTGAACGTATTCGCCAGATTGAAAATAATGCCATGAAAAAACTCAAACATCTTATGGTATAAAAACAAAAAAGCCCGCGAAAGCGGGCTTTTTTTATGTCATTCGATAATGCTTTTATCTTTCCAGTAAAGGTGTTTTATTAGATTTACCATCCCACTCTTCTGCATCTGGAAGTGCATCTTTCTTTTCAGAAATCACAGGCCATACCCGAGATAATTCTTCGTTGATTTGCAAAAACTCCATTTGCTCATCAGGTAAATCATCTTCAGAGAAAATAGCTTCTGCCGGACACTCTGGTTCACAAAGTGTGCAATCGATGCATTCATCAGGATCGATAACCAAGAAATTAGGACCTTCGTGAAAACAATCTACTGGGCAGACATCAACACAATCAGTATATTTACATTTAATACAGTTTTCTGTGACAACAAAGGTCATGGTGAATTCTCCAAAATCACGAGTTGATACAGGACCGACCTGTCAAAATAAAAATGTAATTCTACATGATTTCGCCTTATTCTGGGCAAGGTTCGATTTTAGGGTATGATCCCTGTTGAATAAAATTAACGAGAAAACATCAGTAATTTTAAGGAACACCGCACAATGCGAAAAATAATATTACTCCTGATATTCGGACTTATTTTCTTATTGAGTGCCGCTTTTGCCGCATTTAACATGAGCAGTGTTACGGTGAATTATTATTTCGGTGAATTAACAATTCCTCTATCAGTTCTGGTCGCGCTATCCATGCTCACTGGTGTCATCATAGGTGCTGTTATCTTGTTATTCAGTACCATGAAACTTCGTTACGAAAATCGCAGACTACAATCTAAACTTTCTGTTTCCGAACAGGAAATTAACAGTTTACGAATATTACCGATTAAAGACGCACATTAATTGATGCTTGGCTGGTTATTTTTCTTATTACCTATTGCCGCCCTTTCTGGGTGGATAATGGCTCGTCGTCATTACAAACGTCGATATCGTCCGCAAGAATCTTCTTTTAGTCCTGACTATTTCAAAGGCCTGAATTATTTATTAAACGAACAGCCTGATAAAGCGATTGATGTCTTTATCGGTCTATTGGAAGTCAATAGTGAAACCGTTGAAACTCACCTGGCATTAGCGAACCTATTCCGAAGACGCGGGGAAAGTGATCGCGCCATCAGGATTCACCAGAACTTAATCGCCAGACCATCACTTAGCGCGCAACAACGGCGCCAGGCTCTGGTTGAGTTGGGCTTGGATTATATGAGTGCCGGTGTATTGGACAGGGCCGAAGTATTATTTCTGGAATTATTACAACAACCAGGCACTCCACCTGAAGCCCCCAAGCAATTATTACGTATTTATCAGCAAGAAAAAAAATGGCAGCAAGCCATCGATATGGCAAAGCAAATTCCGGCGAATAATAAAACCAATACACGGGCACTCATTGCTCAATTTTATTGTGAACTGGCAGAATCACTGTTAGAAAAAGATCAACATCAGGCTTTGAATTTATTACGCAGCGCGCATCATTATGATGCTGACTGTGTCAGAGCAAGCCTGTTGGAAGGCCGCATACTAATCAAGATGAGACAATATCGAAAAGCGGTTCGCGTCCTCCAGCATGTCGAAAAACAAAATCATTATTTTCTGCCCGAAGCCTTACCACTGCTCTATACCTGCTTTGACAACACAAATAACCTGGATGATTTCAAAGACTGGTTAGAATCACTACTAACAAGACATCATCACCTGACTTCCGCAAGGTTAATGCTGACAAGACTCGTTGAACAAAAACAAGGTACAGAAGCTGCTCAACGCTTTTTATATCGACAACTACATCAGCACCCATCCGTTGAAGGCTTACATCAACTTATCATGTTGGGTGAGGACAATCATCAGGCCTTAATACCTCTGATAAAAGAGGTCACCACTACGTTAATACATAAAGGTGATCGTTATACCTGTAAAAACTGTGGTTTTTCAGGTCGAACTATGCACTGGTTATGTCCCGGCTGTTCACAATGGGCCACAATTCGGCCAATCGAAATTCATTTATCCGCATTAGAAAAACTACTGGAACCCTCCCGATGAGCACTATCACAATTTTGCATAACCCGCGTTGCAGCAAATCCAGACAAACACTGAACTTACTTGAAGAAAACGGCATTAATCCTGACGTTGTAAAATATCTGGATACACCGCCAACGTTTGATGAGTTAAAAGCGATTATTACTAAACTTGGAATCAGTCCGAGAGACTTATTAAGAAAAGGGGAAGAAGAATATAAAACGCTTAATTTGAAAAATGATTCCTTAAGTGATGATGAAGTCATAAAAACTATGGTCAGTCACCCCAAACTGATAGAAAGACCGATCGTTATCCACGGCAATCAAGCAAAAATTGGTCGTCCACCAGAGTCTGTTTTAGACATCCTCTAAATTATCATGACAAAAATTCTAATTCTTTATTACAGCCGAACAGGACATGTAAAAGCGATGGCCGAGCAGATAGCACGTGGCGTTGAGTCCGTCACTGGCTGTGAAGCCGTTTTTAGAACGGTTCCTCCTGTATCCACTGTCTGTGAAGCCACTCAAGATACCATTCCAAATGAAGGCCATCTTTATGTCAGCCATGAAGATTTGAAACAATGTGCAGGACTGGTATTAGGCAGTCCAACACGGTTTGGCAATATGGCCGCGCCTCTTAAGTACTTTATCGACTCAACTAGCGATAGCTGGCTTTCAGGTGTTTTATCAGGAAAACCTGCAGCGGTTTTTACTTCAACAGGCAGCTTGCATGGTGGTCAGGAATCCACTTTATTGTCGATGATGTTACCGTTATTTCATCATGGTATGTTGTTAATGGGGCTTCCCTATAGTGAACCTGAGTTAATGACAACAAAAGGCGGAGGCACGCCTTATGGAGCAAGTCACTTAGCCGAACCTGATAATAAACGAAACCTAGATGACGACGAGATAAAATTGTGTAAAGCAATAGGTCGACGGATCGCAAATACAGCAAAGAAACTACATGAATCTTGAAAAATTATTCAGAGCACTGACGTTAATCAGCTTTTTTGGGTTAATGCTCACGCTACTGGCTTGGATATTCATTGCACCACATGCAGAAAATTATCCTGTCGCAGCAATGCTAATCATCGGTCTGGTCCCACTGTTATTTCCCATGCGTGGGTTACTTTATGGTCGTCCATATACACATGCCTGGACAAGCTTTCTGATGTTATTCTATTTCAGTCATGCGGTAGGAGAACTCTACAGTGCGCCAGCGGTTTCAATTTATCCATTGCTAGCTTTAATTTGCAGTAGTATTTGTTTTTGTTCTACTATCATTTATGTCAAAGCTAACGCAAAAAACAAAAAAGCGACTTCAGTCACAAACTAGTTAGTTGGAAAATGGTATAAAGTCAACATAACTGGAGAGATTTTATGAGTAGCATTTCTGCTTTTCAATCAGGTGTAGCGGGTATTCAGAGTGGCATGTACGGTGCGGCACAAAGTAGCGCCAAAATTGCTTCTGCGGATCCCGGTTCTAACGAACAGTTAACCAAAGCGATGCTTGAACTGGATGCCAACGCAAGACAAGTTGAAGCTTCTGCAAAAGTAGTCAAAGCAAGCAATGAAATGGTTGGTAGCATCTTAGATATCAAAGTGTAACCATCACCCAATATAAAATTTATGAGGAGACTCCCGTAACTCCTCTTAGCCTGTTAAACTGCTCTCTCGTTTCACAAATCGAACACTCTTTTGAACAATCCAACTTTTTCACCGCTATCACATGCTGCCATTGTCAGCGCTATGGAACCTCGGACTTTTAATACACTTTCTGAGATTCTTATTCTGCCTGAAGTAACATCCACCAATGACATTCTCTGGCAACGGTTTAGTCAAGGAGAATTAGGACCAGCAGCTTGTATTGCTGAAACTCAAACCGAGGGACGAGGCCGTCGTGGTGATGCCTGGCAATCACCAGCAGTGGGGAATTTATATCTTTCTCTATTTTGGCCTCACTGCGCAGAAGAAGCCCGACATGGACTTAGCATTGCTGTCGGTATCAGTTTAATAAATACCCTCAAGCAGTCTGGAATCAATCAGTTAGCGCTAAAATGGCCTAACGATGTATTACATAAAAGACAAAAGCTTGCTGGAATTCTTGTAGAATCAAGATTCAATACCAGACAATATACCGTTGTGGGCATCGGCCTTAATTTCAAGCTTCCAGAAGCCACAAAAACATTAATTCAACAACCATCTACCAGCCTCGAACAGCTTTGTGACCCGGTCCCCTGTCGTAACTGGCTGGCAGGAAAAATACTTCAGAACATGATAGAAACCATAGAACTGTTTGAACATCGAGGTCTTACTGACTTTGTCCCACTTTGGCCTCAGTATGATGCCTTACATGATCAAGCGATTACTTTGATCGATGGCGCTCAAAAATCGACAGCAATAGCCTGTGGTATTAATGACCAGGGCGAATTACGTTATTTACAAAACAATGAAATAAAACTGCTGTCTAATAGCCACATCAGCATTAGGTTTGCCTCATGAAATTACTGGTAGATATTGGCAATAGTCGAGTTAAATGGGCCATTATGGATGATAATGGTCTTACTGAAAGCCAAAGTTTTGACCGAAACAAATCCGGTATTAAAGCCTCGCTAAATAAGGCATGGAAAACATTAGCAGATATCAAGGCCATCTATGTAGCCAATGTTGCTGGAGAAAAAATAGCTGAACAACTCAGCGACTGGACACAAAAACAATGGAATCTGACACCAAAATTTATTCAAGCTGAGAAAAAACATTTTGGTGTTATCAACGCTTATGATGAGCCGGAAAAGCTCGGTGTAGACCGCTGGTTATCGCTTATTTCCGCCAGACAACATGCCCGTCTTGCTCAATGCATTATCGACTGCGGGACCGCAATCACTGTTGATATTGTGACCAAAGCTGGTCAGCACCAAGGTGGAATGATTATTCCTGGTATCAGCATTATGAAAAGCAGCTTGGTCAACAATACCGATGCACTCACTGCAGATACAGACAACCAAGAGTTCAAAACTTTAGCAACGAATACCTACAGTGCCATTCATACAGGCACACTTTATGCAGTAACCGCTACGATAGAACGTATCATCAGCGACCTAAAAGAAAGCTTTAACAATCGAATTCGTTTTATAATCACAGGTGGTGATGCAGAAGCTTTATTGCCTTTACTATCCGACGATGTGCACCACTATCCAGATATTGTGCTTAGAGGTCTCGCCTTTTACGCCAGACAGGATAAAACAAAAACATCTGTAAGAAAGAAAACAAAACCTGAACAAGATGAAGCTACGGCGGCTGTCAAAGAGTCTGATACTGATGCCAAGCTAGAGAGTGAATCTGCGCCACCAGCAAAAGAAAATACACAAAATGACGCTCAACCGGTGACTGACAGTTCAACGAAAGACAAGCCGAAACCCGCACGTAAACCGCGTAAAACAAGAGCAACGAAACCAAAAGCGGCCGCAAAAACAGAAACTCAAGCTTCTGATACATCATTGCCAGAAGAAGCAATCTAGGGTAATCTTTCGCTCCCTTAAGGAGAACTGGCCGAGTGGTTGAAGGCGCACGCCTGGAAAGTGTGTATAGGTTAATAGCCTATCGAGGGTTCGAATCCCTCGTTCTCCGCCATTTAAGTGATACCGCCTTACCCGTCACTTATCAATTCCAAACATATAAACTTCAAATTCAGTCACAGGTAAGGGTTTAGAATAGTAAAAACCTTGCAGACTATGGCAGCCTATATTTTTCAAAATATCAGCCTGCGTAGCTGTTTCTACGCCTTCTGCAATGACTTTTATATCTAATCGTTTAGCCATCTCCGTAATCGCTTCAACAATGGCTCTGTCATCTTCACTCTCTTCAATATCATGAATAAACGAGCGATCAATTTTTAAAAAATCAACATCCATTTCTTTCAGATACGATAGCGATGAATACCCCGTCCCAAAATCATCCACAGCGATTTTTATATCAGCATCACGTAAACGATGTAGCAACATTCGACTTTCCGATTGTTTTTGCATTAGCGTACTTTCGGTAATTTCCAGTGTAATAAGTTCACTTGAGAGCGATAGCTCCGCTAAATAAGCAAGCCAATCTAATCGTCCACGCTGTCCACCAAAATTATGTGCTGAACGATTAATAGAAATATGAGGTGTTTTAGTAGCTTTGCTCTGCCATCGTTTGAGATCTCGACAAACTCGCTTGAACACGTAATCGTCAATCTTATCAATCATCCCCATTCGTTCGGCTTGGGGTAGAAAATCTGAGGGCGGGATCATACCTCTTTCCGGATGATTCCACCGCACTAGTGCTTCAGCGTATAAATGCTCATGTTCACTCATTGAAATAATGGGCTGATAATGAACATCAAGTTCCCCATTAAGTAATGCAGACTCTAACTCATTAATGATAAATGTCCTGGCCAACCAGCTTGACTCGAGCTCAGCATTGTAGAACTTGAATGCGCTGCCCCCCATTTCTTTTGCGGCATACATCGCCCTGTCGGCATTTTGAATTAACAAACCAGGTTCTTCAGCATCATCTGGAAAAAACGTCATCCCAATACTAGTTGATACCCGGATAGATTGGCCCTTTATAATTACAGGCTTTTCTATTTCAGTAATCAGGCTTTTTGCTACAGTAATCGCATGCGCTTTGTTATTAAACTCAGATAAAATAATGGTGAATTCGTCACCACCGAGTCGGGCCACCGTATCCATCTCCCGGATACAGCTTGAAATTCTGGTGGCCATTTCTCGAAGCAGTTCATCGCCAAAGTCGTGCCCCAACGTATCGTTGACATCTTTAAAGCGGTCTAAATCAAGAAACATCAAACAGATTCTTTCTTTTTGTCTTTCACAACGCTTAATCTCCTGATGCAAACGATCAGTAAATAAACGTCGATTCGGCAAATTGGTCAGTGTGTCAAAGTTAGCATGCCTTTCGATCTTGGCATGAGCTTCTTTGACATCAGTCATATCCGTAAAAACAGCCACCATATTAGTTAGTGATTGTTCTGCATCATAAATTGCTGATATGGCTAAATATGAAGGCAGAGAGTCACCCGATTTTGTTATCGTCCTGACCTCTCCTCTCCATGTGCCTTTCTGCTGCATGATATCCCACAGCTCATGTGTCAGTCTGATTGGTTCAGATAGTGAAACTCCCGTCACTAAAAAATCAGGATACTGATACATAACTTCTTCCTGACTGTATCCAGTAATATCAATAAATGCCTGATTGACTGCAATGATGTACTTATTAGCATCGGTGATCATCATAGCTTCACTGGTGGAATTAAACGCCACATCAGAAAGATGTAACTGCTGTTCCGTCAGCTGCATTTTCTTCAGTACATCTCTGATACGCCTTTCTGATTCCTGAGCTCGTGAGGTAGCTTTTGACAATTCACGAGTTCGTAATATGACTTCTGTCGATATCCGATATGTTCTGCCAGTAATACTGAGAAATAACAAAGTAAATAATGTCGTTATCAAAAAGCCACAAACCAATGCCAGAGATGCCAGACTGGTTGAATAGGTATTGATAAAATTTATGGTGGGATAAAATTGTAATTGCATTTTACGACCCGCCAATTCGAAATCAACGTAGTGCTTGATATCTGAGTTGCTTTCAGCGTTTTGTTGATAAAAATACTCACCGCTTTGAACATCAAGCCAATTTATTTCGAACTCAGGCTTTCTTGCTTGCTTCAAAATATCTTCTACAAACTCTTCGACCCGAATAATCATATTCACTAGACCAATAACTTGGTTTCCCTCTTTCTCAACACTCATCTTCCCTGAGGGGGTCTGATAAATAGGGCGATAAATCACTAAAGAATTGATTTGATCTTGCCTGCGTATCATTTTCAACGGACTTCTGGCCATTGCCTGACCGGTTTCAATAGCTTGATCAATCACTTTCCTTGAAACAACGGATGAGTATGGATCAAATCCTCGTGATAGCGAATTATCAAGTTCAGGTTCAAGATAGGTAATTGGATAATAAACATCGCGTTGCTTTGCTGCTCCGAGTGTTTTTGGTGAAACAATTTCGGTAATAACAAAGTCATCACCAAAATATTTTTTTTGTTCATCTTCATAGGCTATACGTTGTGAATGCTCTATACGAGGCAACCACTCCACGACCTGGATATGCTGATCATGATAAGTAGTCCAGTTCACAAAATTCTTAAACTCTTCTCGTGTGACTTTTTCGGAAGAGGCAAATAAACGTGATACGCCATCTTGTATCAACTCTTCCGTTTTTAAGGCGACTTTAAACAGCTCAGATGCTTCCTGAGTTCTTATTTTGAATTGATCAGCAAGGCGATTAACTTCAAACTGACGAATACTCCATACAACAGAACTGATAATAATCACAGAAAGCACAAAAAGCGTGCCTATAAACCAACGCCTTGTTTTCCATACAGATCGAGGTCGTCCTATAAAGCTAAGAGCCAAAGGCAGCATCACGTAGATGCCAATAATGTTGCCTCCCAACCAGGTCAACCAGACTCGGAAAAAATCTATTTCTGCTAAATTGAAAAGATAAATGATCCCGAAGCCGATGCTGGCTGTTGCTATACAAATAAGAGGAACCAGTAGCAGGAATAGAAAAATATCGCGATCACGACTAAGTGTAATTGGATATTTAATAAATCGACGGAAAATGTATTTTCCAATGACGACTTGTAAACAGACTGATAGCGAAATAATGGATGCAATAACAATGACTTTAGAGAAGGCTAAATTTAGTTCTGGCGATACTGCCACTGCCAATAAGAATGTCCCAGAAAACAGGCCGGGTAAGACATAAACAGGGCGGAATGTCAGATATGATGCCAATGCAATTCCAGCAGGAAAAAAAACCAATGCTGAAAAATGCTCAAATGTCGCTAACTGAATACTAAGCCAGCCTGTAACTACATAAGCCAGCGTAATAATAAAGTTAATAAAAGCAGCGGTAAAAAATGTCTTTTTCATTTATTTTTCATGTTCAGTCACAGTGAAAAATGATCCACGCTGATACCTATAATCACCATTTCAATATCATTATTTATCGACCATTAACCTTGTTTCATAAACTTAAATTTGTAACCACCTTCGGTTAGTATGCGCATATCAACAAGCTTATCAATATGACATTCATGCTTTTTAATACCCTAACTGCTTGTTTGTGGTGATGATGCGGTTGTAAAACTAAAAGGGGATGGAAAAAACGGTAACAAACACATAGAATGTGTCGTTCTATGGTGGCCTGCATTGGTCTCCTCGCGACGATATGTTGGTCACCCCGTCAGGCCCGGAAGGGAGCAGCGGAGCCTTCGGACTCGGGCGCCGAGATTCGGCTGGTGTGGGTCGCCACCCTAAATATATTAAGTTAACCGGGTGTCTAATAACCGATGAGTTATCTGGTTTTAGCCCGTAAGTGGCGACCTAAAACATTTGAACAAGTGGTTGGGCAACAGCATGTATTGCGTGCGTTAATCAACGGTCTTGATCAAAACCGACTGCATCATGCCTTTCTTTTCTCAGGCACACGCGGCGTAGGTAAAACCACTCTGGCAAGAATTTTTGCCAAATCTCTCAATTGTGAACAAGGTGTCAGCTCACAGCCCTGTGGTGAATGCCAAAGTTGTGTAGAAGTAGACAGTGGCCGCTTCGTCGATTTAATCGAAGTCGACGCTGCTTCCAGAACCAAAGTCGATGATACCCGGGAACTCCTGGATAATGTGCAATATGCGCCCAGCCGTGGTCGTTATAAGGTTTACCTTATCGACGAAGTGCACATGCTTTCCACTAGCAGTTTTAATGCTTTATTAAAAACGCTGGAAGAGCCACCTCCTCACGTTAAATTTTTATTTGCTACAACTGATCCGCAAAAGTTACCGGTAACGATATTATCGCGTTGCCTGCAATTTAATCTCCGACGTTTAGATGTCACTCAGATCAGTGAACACCTGTCGTTTATTTTGGGTGAAGAACAACTTTCTTTTGAACATGCCGCCCTGATGCAGCTTGCTCGCGCTGCTGATGGAAGCATGCGTGATGCACTTAGCCTGTTAGATCAGGCTATTGCCTTTGGTGCCGGCAATGTGACTGGCGATGTTGTTTTTCAAATGCTCGGAAGTATCGATCAGGATCAAATCGATCAACTGCTGAGCGCCTTGTACCAACAAGATGCAAAGGGGCTGCTGCAACAATCCGCAGAGCTAGCCGCACTTGGTCGTGATTTTGAAGTGATTTTGAATGCCATTCTGGATGGTTTACAAAAAATTGCTACACATCAATTAATCCCAGATTTAGCTTCGGAAGAACATGAGTCACCCAAGCTGAAAGAGTTAGCTAACGCATTTGATGCTGAAACGGTACAACTGCTCTATCAAATTGCGCTGCATGGTAAGCGTGACCTGCCCTGGGCAGCTGATCCGAAAAGCGGCTTTGAAATGACCTTACTGCGAATGCTAAGTTTTCAGCCGCGTAGTGACGCGAATACTACGGAGAGTCTTCCAAGAAAAAAGTCTGATACGCTCCGTAAGCCGGCCGTCAATGTACCGCCGGTGACCGCCGTGAATGACAACACCAGTGGCCACAAAGATATTGAAACACCAACAATCACTTCTGCCGCTACTTCAGAACAAACATCATTAAATACACATGATACGCTGGCTGAAACTCATACAGCCTCAGCAGCATTGTCAACTGGCTCAGATAAACAACAAAGAGCTGACATCAATCCTGAAACGGCTTCACCATCTCTACACGCAGAGAAATTCGTGACCACGGAAGTGAACGAAGCCATGCCAGAGGTCAATAAGGATACGTTAATCAGTGTTGATCTTTCACCGGCAAACTGGACGCAAATTATTTCAGAATTGCAGTTATCTGCATTAACACGACAATTAGCTGAAAACAGTGCTTTTATTCGCTGTGAAGAAAGAACGCTACAACTCGCTTTATCATCGGAACTTGCCCACTTAGCAACAAGCAAATCCAAAGAACGACTTGAACAAGCCTTACAAAAGAAACTCGATCAGGATGTCAGTGTCGTATTTAATCATAATGCAGATAGTGCGCAGTCAGGCCCTACCGTAGCTGTAGAAAGAGCCGAGCAATTAGCTTTAAAACAGCAACAGGCCATTGAATCGATTCAAAATGACCCCACTATTGAAGTGATAAAAAATACATTTAATGCTCGTATAATAGAAAGCACAATAAAACCTATCGATTAATCAAAGAGGACATTCCATGAAAGGTGGATTAGGCAATCTGATGAAACAGGCCCAGCAAATGCAGGCCAATATGGAAAAAGCACAAAAAGAATTAGCATCGGTTGAAGTCATCGGACAAGCTGGCGGTGGCATGGTTAAAATCACCATGACCGGTAAACATGATGTCAAGCGTGTTCAGATTGAAGATGCGTTATTTGAAGACGACAAAGAAATGCTGGAAGACTTACTTGCTGCTGCCGTTAATGATGCAAACCGTCAGGTAGAACAAACAACACAAGAACGTATGTCAGGCATGTTGCCAGCTGGCATGAAAATGCCATTTTAGTGCGATAATATGGCAAAGCTTGGTCCCAGTATTGATGAGCTTATCAGCGCTTTACGTTGTTTACCTGGTGTTGGTCCCAAATCAGCGCAGCGCATGACCTTTCATCTGCTTGAACGCAATCGCGATGGTGCCCAGCGTCTGGTTCAAGCCCTCTCTCATGCATTAGACAATGTTAAACATTGCCAACGCTGTAGAATTCTGTCCGAAACAGAACTCTGCTCACGTTGTAATGATGACAGACGACAACAAGATATCTTGTGTATTGTCGAAATGCCGAGTGATGTATTGGCCATTGAACAAGCGACTCAATACCAGGGACAATACTTTGTGTTATCGGGACATTTATCACCGCTGGATGGCATCGGTCCCGATGCTTTAGGTATTCCAAAGCTCATTGAATGGCTGGACAAAAATACAATAGAAGAAGTTATTTTAGCCACCAATCCCACTATTGAAGGTGAAGCAACAGCTCACTTCATCGGTGAACTCGCCAGAACCCGCAATATCAAAGTCAGTCGACTCGCTCATGGAATTCCATTGGGGGGGGAGCTTGAATTTATTGACAGCAGCACCCTTTCTCACGCATTCTCAGGTAGGGAGTCGCTTTGAGGTGATGGCTAGCTTAGAGAGAGCATTTGCTTATGGCGCAGGATGTAGTTGCATTAGAACAATTAAAAACCTTCTCAGGTTTAATTCATCGTCAGCCCTTATTCATCAATGATGAACTGGATGTTGCCGGCTATCACATTAGCTTTTTCGATCAAAATGGCGAAAAGTTAGATGACGATAGTGCAGTTCCTGACTTTGTCCAACATCTGCCTGAAATCATTTTAGATATCAATCACAATCCAAACGCACTTCTCTCCATTCCCCACTCATGGCAGCAGGCATTGCTTGCGCTTCCTAAAATAAGCGCATCGTTAACGCTTGATATTAATATTAATTCACTCCCCTCTTCACAGCATAACGGTGCCATTCGATATGCCAAACGATTAAATACATCGGCAAATGGTCATGACCATCAGACCTTATTGATCGATCTCGCGTTAGATAATCTTCAACAACTCAGCGAGAGTGATATTCGAGCATGGCGACAGCACCATGACATTCTCTGCGCTATCAATGTTAATGATATTGAACAGTATCATTACTGCAAGTCTCACCGGCTGGATCTGTTAGAAGGTATTTTTTATACCAAACCAGACAAACATGCTGGGCAACCATTGCATCCTTCTACTCAGACATTAATGTCTTTATTAGTCAGGCTGCAGGAAGAGGATGTAGAAACTGAAGATTTAACCGACATTATCAATCAGGATATTAGTCTGAGCTATAAACTACTGCGTTTGATCAATTCAGCTTTTTTTGGTTTGCCAAAAAAAGTGGAAAGTACCAAGCAAGCCATTCTCATGCTGGGCTTAAATAAAATCAAAACCTGGGCAAGCTTATTATGTCTGTCAGGTATGGATGATAAACCCAATGAACTACGTAATGTAGCCATGTTTCGTGGCAGAATGTGTGAACTGCTTGCCAAATATTATAAAGGCCATTCCGATATGTTTTTCACCGTTGGTCTTTTGTCAGTACTTGATGCAATGTTGGATAGCTCACTTGCCGATATTATTGAACCCTTACCGCTGACTGCAGAACTCAAAACTGCCCTGATTGATAAACAAGGCCCTGCAGGTAGAGCATTAGCTGATACACTTAGTTACGAACAAGCTGACTGGGAAACAGTATCATCGTCTCCCATTCCCAAAGAAATATTAGTCAGAACCTATTTAGAATCTATTCAGTGGGCAAAACAACTCACCATACAATTACAAGATTAAGTTATGTCTATCACATGGTTGGCCGCCAGCCCTGAAAGTATTTTCCCACCTGTAGAAAAAGCAACAGAACATGGCCTATTGGCTGCGGGGGGAGATCTATCAGCGACACGATTATTAAAGGCTTATCAACACGGTATTTTTCCCTGGTTTAATAAAAATGATCCGATTTTATGGTGGTGTCCGGATCCTCGAATGGTGCTGTTTACCGATAAAGTACATATCAGCAAGAGCTTGAATAAAGTCATACGCAAAGGTGTTTTCAAGGTGACTATCGACCAGGCTTTTGAGCAAGTCATGAAAGCCTGTTCAGCGCCTCGCCAGAATCAGCCAACCGATCCAGATAATCGAACCTGGATACACAGCAATATGATCGACGCTTATACAGATTTACATCACCAGGGTTATGCCCATAGTATTGAGTGTTGGCAAGATGATAGGCTAGTGGGTGGGTTGTATGGTGTATCCATAGGCAAAGCGTTTTTTGGTGAATCTATGTTTAGTTTTGTGCCTGACAGCTCAAAAGTAGCGCTCATCGCATTATGTCAACAATTACAACGTTGGGATATGCCGATGATTGATTGCCAGATTTATTCCGATCATCTATCCCGTATGGGGGCAGAAGAAATTTCCCGAACTCAGTTTATAAAAAAACTTAGCCCCCTCTGCGCTAATGAAACACCACCTAAACAATGGCAGTTAGACACTGATTTACCTTACTCACTATGAGCCTGAATTTTTATCAAGATCAACCACATGCCTGTTCATATTTAAGCGGCAGACAAGCAAGAAACCTGTATCCGGATCCCAATAAACCGGCGAGCAAACATCTATACAGTCACCTTATTCAACATGGATTCAGAAGAAGTGGCGATCACATCTATCGTCCTTTCTGCGCGGAATGTGATTCCTGTGTCCCTGTGCGCATCAATATAAAAGAATTTAAACCTAACAGAAGTCAAAAACGCTGTTTAAAGCGAAATCAAGACGTACAGACTAGAATTCATCCCGCTGAATACAGCTCGGTGCATTTTGAATTATATGAGCGTTATATCGCAGGTCGTCATCTTGGCGGTGGCATGGATAACCCCACCCCATCTAGCTATACGAACTTTCTTACCAGTAGCTGGTGTGACACGGCTTTTCTTGAATTTTGGCTGGAAAATAAACTGATCGGCGTTGCCGTAACTGATTTCGTTGCTGATGGAGCTTCTGCTTTTTATACTTTTTTTGATCCTGAACTTGCCAAACGAAGTCTAGGTACATTTGCCATTCTTAAACAAATTGAATTAGCAAAAAACTATGATCTTTCATGGCTTTATCTTGGTTACTGGATAGCTGAAAGTCCTAAAATGTCATATAAAACAAACTTTTCAGGATTGGAAGGTTATTACACAGATTGGAAGAAGTTAGATAAAAAACTTTGAATAATCAGTGATTTTACGGCAAAATGGTCTTTTTAATTCAAGAACATTAGAGTTTATGGCAAAAGAAGAACATATTGAGTTTGAAGGCACAGTAATTGATACCATGCCTAACACCACTTTCCGTGTCGAACTGGAAAACGGTCATGTGGTAACAGCGCATATTTCAGGAAAAATGCGTAAAAACTATATTCGTATTCTTACTGGTGACAAAGTCACTGTCCAGCTAACACCTTACGACTTAACCAAAGGTCGCATCGTCTACCGCGCTCGCTAAAACTTCTTCCATATGCCACCTCATGTGGCACAGCGAAAAAACAATAAACTCTGAACCCTCCATGATTTTCATCTGAATTAAAATTAATTCAGATGAAGTCAGGATGTTTATGATGCCCAAACAGCTGTTTTAAGCCCACCAGACACATCACAATAAAAGCAATGAATGTCCAGGCTGGAATGCTTAGATTGAGGAATGTCCACAATACGTCAGCACACTCTCCAGACCCTTTCAGCACCATATCAACAGCTTGGCTCAATGGAAAATTTTCCAAGATAAAATTCAATCCAGGACCACAACTAGGCACCTGATCTTCGGGGAGATTCTGTATCCATACATGACGTGCAGATATTGCCGCACCGATTCCAGCAGCTAATAAGACTAAAAAGCCGTATACCCGTCGTCCCGTCGTAACTGGATTATGAATGGCGCCAATTAAAAAGAACACACCAGCGACAAAAACCATGACTCGTTGCAATATACATAAAGGGCAGGGTTCTAAACGCTCGATAAACTGAAAATAACCAGCAATAAGCAACATACTCAAACAGGCCAGAAACCCAACGAGAAAGACGCCACGAAATGAATTCAAAACAGACTCCTTAAGTCAATTAATCTGTGTTAAGTTAACCTAAAAAACGCAAGGATAAAAGGATTACGGAGATGAATGACGAAAATTTCGAAAAAAAACTGACCGCTGCCTACGACAAAATGATGGAACGTCTGAACGACTTTCTGGATGATGCGGAACAACAGGCGCTACCGACGCTTCAACGTAATCTTGATAAAGCCAAACAACAAGCCATCGAATTAAAAGAGTTAACACATGATGAAGCAGAAAAAGTAGCGGCTTATCTCCGCCGTGACTTACATGATGCGGCTGAGTATCTTGAATCATCAGGCAAAACATTTTCAAACTGGCTGACCTTTGACTTACAACTTGTCGAAGAACGTATGCTCGAATTATTTGCTAGTGTGGCTGATAAAACTCGCTTGGAATTAGAACAGCTCGCCCAACAAGCCGAAAAATCACAGCAATATCACACGGGGGAAATTACCGGCATCGGTACGCTCTATTGTGAATCGTGTGGTTGTGAAATGCACTTTAAGAAAACAAGCCGTATCCCACCCTGTCCGAAATGTCATAAAACTACCTTTAACAGGAAAAAACTGGTCTAACGGCTTACCCAGTACCATGCACCGTGTTCAACAAGAGAACTCAGTACCCGCTCTGCTCCTTCATGCTGCTGAAGTAATCGCCATTGTTCACCTTTAATTGCAGAGCTGCCGGTGAGTATATCGACAACCGCCTTATACGATGGATCAACAACCAGCCTTTCTCCTGCAACAAACAGGAAAATATTTTGCTCAGCAACTGTCCAGGCTAATCGAATATATGGGTTACGCTGTAACTCTGCTCCCGCTTCAAACTGGGCAGATATTGACAGGGTATTATCATCTGTATGATATTCATCAGCCAACCATTCCAGCGAGGGTTTAGTCTGGGTGACCAAACGGCCTAATGCAGACTGTAAAAGCGCGTCAGAATGATTGATAGTATGAATCAGACTTTGTTTAAAACGTGCGATCGCCGCCCCATCAATTTGCGTCTCACTGACATTAAGACGCAAATCAGGATCACTGTAATGCCTTTCCCCAACAACTGACTCTGCTAGTTCCTGTAGATACGCATCTAACACTTCTGTTTGTGTTGGCGCCCTGAAACCAATAGAAAACGTCATACAGTCATTCATGGCGACACCATGATGTGCAAAGTGTGGTGGTAAATAAAGCATATCGCCGGGTTCGAGATCCCAACTTTCATCTGCATTGAACTCAGCCAAAATTTTCAGATCTAACCCATCGATTAAATCAGTATCTAATATGTGCTCAGCACCTATTTGCCAGCGCCTTGTACCTTTGGCTTGCAATAAAAATACATCATAACCATCTGTATGCGGCCCTACGCTTCCGCCTACAGGCGCATAACTGATCATCAAGTCATCACGCCGCCATTCGGGAATAAAGCTGAACTGACGTGTTATATGAGCCAAAACAGGTTCATGTTTATCCATATCCTGAACCAGAAGTGTCCAATGTGACTCCGGTAATTCGGAGAAATCATCTTCGCTAAAAGGGCCATGTCGACACTTCCAGGGACCAGAGTTGGTATGTTCTTCAATAAGCCGGGACTCGATATCATCCTGACAGGCAAAACCAGCCAGTTCCTCAGGTGTAATCGGAGATTCAAAGTCAGGGAAAGCTTGTCTGATCAGTAATGGCTTTTTTTGCCAGTATTGATCTAAAAAAGCCTGTTGAGACAATCCGGTATTAAAAAACTCACTCATAGCTGTCCTGCATGAAATAATAATCTTGCAAATTCATTTTTGCCATCAAGATAGACTTCGATTCGACTTAGACAGGCATAGGGCACATCAAGGTGAAATACGGCTTCAAGCGGCATTGATAAAATATGTGCCAGCAATAAACGAATAACCCCTGCATGTGTCACAAGCAAGATATGACGTTGCTGATATTGTTGCAGCATGTCCTGCCAGGCAGTTATACACCGCTGTTGAAACACCATTAACGACTCGGCTTGTGGTGGTGTATTACGTATAGGATCCTCATAGAAAGCAAAGAACCGTTGCTGATCTGTTTTCTGTATTTCCTCAGCAGTTTTACCTTCCCATTCACCAAACCCCATTTCGATAAACCCGGGAACATACGTCAGAGAAAGTCCGGTATCACGACTCAGCTCTTCAGCAAAGCTGGCACAACGATTTAAAGGTGAAGTAATAATCTGCTGCCAGGGCAAGTCATTTTTCAGATGCGCTCGCATCTGTTCACGCCCCATGCGAGTCAGCGAATAATCCAGCTGACCACGATAAACACCCTCACCTTCCGTCTCACCATGTCGTAATAAATCAATCGTGGTCACAGACATTTCAGTCGATAGACTCCACGGTAAATACCACATTGTTTAAAGCCACAATCCTGACTTTTTTACCTACGGGACTATCAACGCCTTGTATCTTCCATGTGGAATCATCCAATTTTATTTTACCGACGCCATCAACAATAGGGGTTTGTAAAGTAATGATACGACCAATATATTGCTCGCCACGCTTATTTAAATTAGGTTGATCACTTAGCAGAGGATGATCACGATAATACTGTCGCCAGACAAGAATGCTCACTATCGATAAGAGTGCAAATATTAATAATTGATATTGCCATGATAAGTCTGGAAAAAGTAAGAGGAATAGCCCCGTTATAAACGCAGCAATTCCCATCCATAAAGCAAAAAATGTTGGCAACAGTATTTCGATAATAATCAGGCCAACACCTAATATCCACCAATGCCAGAAATCAACAATAAAGGGCATGATTACGCTCCTTTTTTATTGAACGCTTCTTTTGCCAGTTCCGCGATACCGGCAACGGATCCAATCACATTGCTGGCTTCAAGTGGCATCATAATGATTTTATGATTATCGGCTGAAGCCATATCTTTTAAGGCTTCCACGTATTTTTGTGCGACGAAGTAGTTGATGGCTTGAACATCACCTTTCGCAATGGCTTCTGACACCATCATGGTGGCTTTTGCTTCCGCTTCTGCAAGACGTTCACGCGCTTCAGCGTCACGCATAGCGGCTTCAAGACGACCTTCCGCTTCTAATACTGCGGCCTGTTTTTCACCTTCTGCACGTAAAATTTCAGATTGACGATGCCCTTCTGCTTCAAGGATAGAAGCACGTTTTGTTCTATCTGCTTTTAACTGACGGCTCATCGCCTCAACCAGTCCCTGATCCGGTTCCAGATCTTTAATTTCAATCCGCGTGACTTTGACTCCCCAAGGTGTGGTGGCGTCATCTACAACGTTGAGTAACCGCGCGTTGATATCATCACGTTTTGATAACAGTTCATCCAGATCCATGGAGCCCATCACGGTACGAATATTGGTCATGGTGAGATTTAAGATAGCGTTATCCAGTCCGCTGACTTCGTATGCTGCCTTAGCCGCTTCAATCACCTGAAAGAAGACCACACCATCTACGCGCACGGTGGCATTATCTTTAGTGATAATTTCCTGAGAAGGCACATCCAGCACCTGCTCCATCATATTTATCTTGGCACCGATTCGATCAATGACAGGTACAATCAAATGCAAGCCAGGCGATAATGTTCTAGTGTAACGGCCAAAACGTTCAACGGTATATTCGCGTCCCTGTTGAACTGCCTTGACGCCCATCATGATGACGACCACCATCAACACAACAATAATTAACACAAAACTAGAAAATCCATCCATTATTACACCCTCTCGTTCATCGACATTGATCAAACATATTGTTCAAATAATAGCAGCATTGCTACTTCAGATTGTTTATCACTTGAATAATAGGTTTTATTCAGTGGACAATACACAGAAATACTTCCCGAATAGAGTCATTATGAAAACACAAGCACAGTTTTTTTCACTGTTTATCTTATTCCTGCTTTCAATGGTAAGCACCTCTGCAGCAGCTCAACAGTGGTATAAAGCAGAATTAGTGGTTTTCGAAAGATATAGTGGTGCAAATGCTGAACACTGGCCTGAAATGCGCGCCATTAACAATGGCAGCTTAAGTCCGAGTGCTAACAACAATCTCATCAAACCGGCTGGTACCGGTTTATTATCTGGCGTTGTATCACGCCTCAATAATGCGTCCAATTATCGCGTGCTCTACCACCAAGCCTGGCAACAACCGATTATGAGTAAAGGCAGTGCAAGAAGTATTCAAATCAATTCAAGTAATGGTCTGGTCGAAGGCCAAATCAAACTGTATCGGGTTAATTATCTGCATGCTGATATTGATGTCTGGTTTAAAGAAAACGGTAATCTGCCTGTCAGCAGTACTGGCACAGCGACTGAATCACAAACCTACCCCAATAACCCACATCTGAGCCAAATTCGTCGTATCCGTAGTAAAAACTTAATTTACTTTGATCACCCACGTGTGGCAGCCATTCTGGAGATTGTTCCGGTAGCGACACCGGCTTCAGCGGTATCAAAAACACCGGAAACTTATTCTTTACCTGAAAACTAGCCTGATAGCTGTTTCATCACATTGGCGATGATGGTTTTCACATCATCAATGCCACCGGCAAGGGTTTGTTGAATTTCATCCATTGTCAGCACATTATTTGTAATGCCCGCTGCCCAATTAGCCACGACAGCCAATGTCGCATAAGAAAGCTCAGCTTCTCTGGCCAGGCAGGCTTCCGGCATTCCTGTCATCCCGACCAAATCACAACCATCTCTTGCTAAACGACGAATTTCCGCAGCAGTTTCCAGTCTCGGACCCTGAACCGCGGCATATGTTGCACCGTCTAAAGCTGTCAGGCCCGCATCAGCCGCAGCTTTTAATAATATTTCACGCAGTTCTTGATCATAAGGCCAGGTAAAATCAATATGATTATCAGCGCGGAATTGTTCACTAAAAAAACTTTGTTCCCGACCATGGGTGTAATCAATAATTTGATCCGGCACCGCCAATACACCCGGTGCAAACTTATCTGTAATACCGCCCACCGCGGCAACAGCCAAAATATCGGTGACACCGATGGTTTTCAATGCATGAATGTTCGCCCGGTAATTAATGCGATGCGGCGGAATATTATGCCGATCGCCATGACGAGGTAAAAAAGCCACTTGTTTACCGTTCAACGTGCCTATTTTTATCGCTGCTGAGGGATCACCATAAGGTGTTTCGACGTATTTTTGTTCCGTTATTTCCAGACCTGGGTACTGCGTCAGACCACTTCCGCCAATGATGCCTAATAAACGCATTTACGACTCCTTCAGAGCATATACAGCGGGCAGGTTACGCCAAAAACCAGCCATATCCATACCAAATCCAAATACATAACGGTTGGGTACCGTTAAACCAATATATTCAGGACGAATGCCAACTTTATTATTGTGGTCTTTATCAAATAAACACACACATTTCACTGAAGCAGCCCCTTCACCGACACAATATTCTCTCAGTGCAGCCAAGGTCACACCTTCATCAAAAATATCTTCAATCAGTACCACATGCCGTCCTTGTAGTTGGGTGACGGGTTTCACTTGCCAACGAATATCACCACCCACGGTTTTATCACCATAACGCGTAGCATGGATATAATCCTGTTCCAACTTGAAGTTCAGGCGAGGTAATAAATGACCCGCAGTGATAACCGAACCATTCATCACACACAGCATGACCGGTAGCTTATCGGCGTAATCCTGCTGTAACTGCTTTGCCAGACTCTCCAGTGCCGCGCTTATTTGGTCCATATCAAAAAGCAAATCCGACTTGGATAGCAGTTCGTCATACTCTGTCATTGCATACTCTCTATTGTAATTCAGGCCTTATAATGACCGATTTGTGCTTAGGATAATTTATGCGCCGTTTCTGGCCTTTAGTCATGTTTATAATGATTTTTTGCATCGTCTGGCTACTGGCAGATAATGCACAGAAGCCTTTATCTACAGTAAAAAACTATCAGCGGATCATTACCTTATCCCCTAGCCTGACAGAAACCGTGTTTGCATTAGGCCTGGGAGATCATGTTGTCGCGGTCACCGATTATTGCGATTATCCAGCACAAGCTCAAGCTTTACCAAGCGTCGGAAGTTACACCAATACCAGCCTTGAAGCCATTACCCGTCTGCAACCCGACTTGGTCATTATGTTAAACGGTCAGCAGCAGCGACAACAACAGTTGGAACAATTAGGAATAAAAACCTTAGTACTTGATAACTCGACGATTGCTGATATTAAAGAAACCATTCAAAAAATAGCGGATCTGACTGACAGGCAAAACGAAGCAGATAAATTACTTACCAGCATTCAGGCTCAGATTGACTACGTACACAACAAAGTCCGTGGCCTTGTCCCGGTCAGAACCTTGGTGGGTATCGCTCACTATGTAAATAGCGATCAACTTGATACAGTTTATATTGCCGGACAACATGACTTTTATAATGAATTACTTAAACTTGCCGGCGGTGTTAACGTATACACCGATACCACAGTTAAAGTCCCTTCCGTATCAGCAGAAGGGATTATTCGGATGAATCCGGATGCCATTATTGACGTTTTTCCGGAACAAAAAGATCATCAATCCGATATGAAACAGGTCATCAAGCAATGGCAATCCCTGCGCAATGTCAATGCAGTAAAACAGCAGCGGATTTATATCATTGAACATGATTATGCGAGCATTCCCGGCCCCCGGATTTTTAAATTATTACCTGAGATGGCGCAGTTATTACATCCAGAACTGGACTGGCAGGATCATCAGCTCAATGATTAAGGTCAAAAACCTCTCAGTACACATCCAGGACAAAATATTGCTGGAGAATATTCAACTTGATATCTCTGATGGCGATTACTGGGTCATTGTCGGTCCCAATGGCTCAGGCAAAAGTACCTTACTGAAAACCCTAATGGGTATTCAAGCTCCTCACTCCGGTCAAATTACCCTGAATCAACGTCATATCAAGCAATACAAACAACGTGAGCGGGCACAATTGATGAGTTATGTGCCGCAAAACAGTGGTCGGGAATTACCTTTCACCGTTGAAGAGTTTGTGAAGATGTCACGTTATAGCTATCACTCCCCATTATCAGAATGGTCCAAGCAAGATCAACTGGCTATTGAAGAAGCCTTGGTGATTACTGACACCCAGTCATTTCGCACACGCCTGATGAAAACCCTTAGCGGCGGTGAATGTCAGCGCGTGATGATTGCGGCCGCCTTAAGCCAACAAACACCGCTCATATTGTTGGATGAACCCACCAGCTATCTTGATCCTCACCATCAGGTAGAAATCCATCAGCTGATTAATCAGCTCAACAAAACACATCAGATGACCGTTATTGAAGTGAGTCATGATATTAATCATGCCGCACATCCTGATAAACAGGTATTAGCGTTACGCGAAGGGAAAGTCTTGTGGCAAGGCAGCGGCCCGGAATTACTCGATAAACAGCGACTGAAGCAACTCTACCAGCAAGATTTTACCTTTGTTGTACATCCGACTAATCAGCGCTTATTTGCACTGGCTGAAACATCATGACGTCATTGCATAAACTGATATTTATTACCCTGAGCAGTTTTGTCGTTGCTTTTGCTGCACCCTGGATAGGCCTCGGTGATATTAAAAATGAGATTGTTCAACAACAAATTCTGCTGGATATTCGCCTGCCACGGGTGTTGTTTGCCTTTGTTGCCGGTGCAGGCTTATCCCTCTGTGGCATGGTGTTTCAGGCCATGTTTCATAATCCTTTAGCCACGCCTTTTACACTCGGCGTCGCCAGTGGCGCTTCTTTTGGCGCAGCTTGTACAGTATTTTTGGGATTAAATGTCACATTACTTGGATTTGACGTTATTACCATAGGTGCTTTTATTGGCGCGCTGGTCGCCATTACCTTTGTCTTTTTTATCAGCCAATTACAACGTGGTTTTTCCAGTGAAACCTTACTACTCACCGGTGTAGCGACCAGTTTCTTTTTCTCCAGTCTGATTTTGTTTATTCAATACCTCAGTGATATGACCGATTCTTTTATGATCATGCGGTGGCTGATGGGAGGATTGAGTTCAGCCAGTTATCACTCGCTGTTACAGCTTATTCCGATAGTGACGATCAGTACGGCTATCATTTTATGGCTGAGCCGTGAATTAAATTTGTTAATGGCCGGTGACGATATCGCTTTAAGTCGTGGTGTTTCAGTGAAGCAGGTACGTTACCTGTTATTTTTCTCCACCTCTTTATGCGTAGGTGGCATTGTCGCCTTGTGTGGCCCAATTGGTTTTATAGGCATGATGGTACCTCATATTTGTCGATTGTTAATCGGTACCGATCATCGCTGGTTGACACCAGCAACCCTTATGTTTGGCGGTGGCTTTTTAATTTTGTGCGATGGTATTGCCAGACTGCTTATTGCTCCCGCAGAAATCCCTGTCGGCGTTATTACTACCCTGCTCGGTGGCCCTTTTTTTCTGTGGCTATTAATTAAACGTCGACAACGCTAATTCAGGATCTGCTACTCTCTGCCAAGATCTCAGAGGACAACGCTGATGCAGACATCAAGACGACAGTTTCTACAATGGGGGCTAACCTCAACATTGCTTTTACAAGCGCCTTTATCACTGGCGGAAAAGCTAAAACAGCCGCCCAGACATATTGCTTTTGATAATCTGCATACCGGTGAAAAACTTGAGCTGACTTACTGGGAAAATGGTTTTTATCAGACTGATGCATTAAAGCAGCTTAATTATATTCTGCGTGATCATCGAACCGACGAACAAATGCCTATTGATCGACATCTGATTGATTTACTTAATGTGTTACATACCAAAGTGGCTAGCAATAGTCCTTTTCAAATCATCTCTGGTTACCGCTCCAGTCAGACAAACTCGATGCTTAGAAAAACCAGTGATGGTGTGGCCAAAAAGAGTCTGCATATGGTCGGTAAAGCGATTGATGTGCGCTTAGCTGATGTGGATCTGGCTCAACTTCGTCAGGCAGCACTGGAGTTGAATGTAGGCGGTGTTGGTTATTATCCAAAATCGAATTTTATCCATCTGGATACTGGTCGTCCGCGGCACTGGCAAGGTTAATCTAACTCTTTCAGCAATCGCTCTGCCAGCTCTCTGACACGCTGCATTTGTTTCTGATAATTTCGGGAAAAGCGCTCATGCTCTTTTTTCATTTCCTCGTGCCTTAACTGCATTTTTTGATGCATTTTCTGATGTTTTTCCAGATTGATATGACTCGGGCAAGTCGTTAAACAATGTTCATCAAGGCCACACTCATAATGGACAAGTTCCGCATTATGTTCATCAATGCGTTTTTTATGTTTCTCAATACTCGATGAATGCTCTGGTAAGGATTTTTCCAGAAGGTAAATGAGCGCCACCATACGTTGTGTTGAGTGCTGCCAGTGTTCAATTTCCTGCTGCCAGCGCTGATCATCCTCCTGCCATTGCAGGTTATATTGTTTTAGCTGTTCCCTGTCCGTCATTGTGTTCACTCCAAACACCCTTTTCATTGCCTGATTTGCTTTTTGAGTGTGACAAAAATACTACCCCTAATACTGACAAACCGACACAGTAAATTCGCCCGGCTTTTTAGGAATGATTCATAGCAGGACAGCAACGTTAAATAAACGTAAAATAACGAGATTTATTTCAGTTTCAGGAAACACCATGTCCCATATTGTCGTTTGTGCGTTATATAAGTTTGTCACGCTAGACAATTACACCGAGTTAAAAGCGCCGTTACTTGATTTCATGCTCGAACACGAGGTTCGTGGCACATTATTGCTGGCACAAGAAGGTATTAACGGCACCGTTGCAGGCTCAAGAGAAGCCATCGATGCCTTGCTGGCTTATCTGCAACAGGATCCGCGACTGGACCCGATAAGTTACAAAGAATCCTTCACGGATACCGCGCCCTTCATGCGTACCCGGGTCAAACTCAAAAAAGAAATCGTCACCATGGGTGTAGAAGGTATTGATCCAAAACAAGTCGTCGGCACGTATGTAAAACCCAAACAGTGGAACGAACTGATCTCTGCCTCAGATGTGTTATTAATCGATACCCGTAATGATTATGAAGTTCAGGTGGGTACTTTCAAAAACGCAGTTAACCCACAAACAGAGAGCTTTAGAGAGTTTCCTGATTATGTGAAATCGCATCTGGATCCTGAAAAACACAAGCGTGTCGCCATGTTCTGCACCGGCGGTATTCGCTGTGAAAAATCTACCGCATTCCTCAAAGAACAAGGGTTTGAAGAGGTATACCATCTGGAAGGCGGCATTCTGAAATACCTGGAAGAAGTCCCCGCAGAAGAATCCATGTGGGAAGGTGAATGTTTTGTGTTTGATGATCGCGTCACGGTGAATCACAACTTGGAAAAGGGCGATTATGACCAATGTCACGCCTGCCGCCTGCCCATCACTGAAGAAGAAAAACAAAGCCCGCTTTATCAAAAAGGCGTGAGCTGTCCGCATTGTTACGACAAAACCACACCGGAACAAAAAGCCCGTTATGCTGAGCGCGAAAAGCAAATTCAACTAGCCAGACAACGTGGTGAAGCTCATATCGGTGTAGAAACTCAGGAAGCAGTTGAAAAACATCGTGCAGAGAAAAAACGTCGTCGCGAATTAGATCGTCAGGCAGCCAATAAAAAGGCTTGATATGTATCTACTCCGCCTTCTCTGTCTGAGCTTTTGTTTAGGGTTTAATCCAGTCTGGGCTAGCGAACATGATGTTGCTGTCGCCACTGCTCACCCATTAGCCACACAAGCAGGTATTGAAATTCTACAACAAGGCGGCAACGCTTTTGATGCCGCTGTAGCCGTTACTGCCGCCTTAGCCGTAGTCGAACCAGCAGGTTCAGGTCTGGGTGGTGGCGGTTTCTGGTTGCTGCATCAGGCAGAAACCAATAAAGATATCATGCTAGATGGACGTGAAATGGCACCGGGTAAAGCCAGTGCAGATATGTATCTCAATAAACAAGGCGAGTTTGAACAATCACGTTCACTCAATGGCCCACTTGCTGCCGGCATTCCCGGTGTGCCTGCCGGTATCGTTTATCTAAGCAAACACTATGGCAAACTGCCCCTTAAACAAAGCCTGGCACCGGCTATTCGTTATGCCTTGGAAGGCTTCGCAGCGGGTCAGCACTACACAGATATGGCGCGCTTTCGGTTGCCGGTATTAAAGCAATATGCTGCCAGCCGTCAGCAGTTTCTTAAGGATGGGCAAGTCCCCAGTGCGGGCACTATCATTAAACAGCCTGATTTAGCGAATACCCTTAATAGCATTGCCGAACAAGGCAAAGCAGGTTTTTACCAGGGCGAGATAGCCGAGCGTTTAGTGCAAGCTGTTCAGCAACATGGTGGCATCTGGACTTTAGATGATTTACAGCGTTATGAAGTCAAGCTCAGACAGCCTATAAAAGGTCACTATCAAGGTTATACCATCACCTCTGCAACACTTCCCTCTTCCGGCGGTATTGTGATGGTCAATGCATTAAATCAGCTCTCTGCTTTTGATTTGGCTGATACTGATATCACACAAAAACGTCATCTGGTGATCGAAGCTATGCGTCGGGCTTATCGAGATCGTAGTCGTTTTCTGGGTGATGCTGATTTTGTAGCTATTCCTGACTACTTAACCTCGGTCGACTATGGCAAACAACTCAGTGACACGATTGATCCTGTCCATGCTACGCCTAGTTCAGATGTCGCAGACAAAGCCATCGAAGGTGAAGACACCACTCACTTTTCCATACTGGACAGTCAGGGCAACCGGGTGGCCGCGACTTTAAGTGTGAATTACCCCTTTGGTTCAGGCTTTGTTGCACAAGGTACCGGGGTCTTATTGAATGATGAAATGGATGATTTCTCTGCCTCCTCCGGTGCTGCTAATGTCTATGGCCTGGTAGGCAATGAAGCCAATGCCATCGCACCCTATAAGCGACCATTGTCGAGTATGACACCGACCTTTGTCGAAAATGACGATGAGTTATTAATTACTGGCACACCTGGTGGCAGTCGCATTATCAGTATGGTGTTACTCAGCGTGCTTGATTTTGTCGAAGGCAAAACTGCACAAGCTATCGTTGCCGCACCGCGTTACCATCACCAATATCTGCCAGATGAAGTGCAGGTAGAAAGTGTCGGATTCAGTGAGCAGGAACTGAATGCACTGAAACAACGTGGTCATCACATCAACCCGCTGTCACGCCAGTACGGTGATATGCACATTATTATCCAAGACAAACATAACGGCACACTGAGTGCGGCCAGCGATCCTCGTGGTGAAGGTCAGGCGACGGTCACCACGCTGAAAAAATAATCACAGCCGCATTTTTTGCGGCATGATGCCTTTTCTGGCTTGCGCTAATGCGCTGGTTTCTAAAATAATCAACCCCACCACGGTGAGTGAAATCGGGATCATACAAAACCAGCCAATAACAGCAAGCTGAATCATTCGCATATTCGGATCTTCCTGTCCTTGTAACACCGCCCAGGCGATAATAAATAAGACGAGTGAGACGACATAGGACACGATAAGAAAACGACTACGTCGCCATGCACACTGCCAGTGAGCTAATACCAGCTCTGTTTTATTGGCTGGTCTATGCGCTTGAATCCAGATCGATAAAATCATCATCAATGAACAAGCGATTGGCACAGCAAAGATCAGCCACAAATTTTCAGTGGCAAAAAGAACGGCAGGTAATAAAAAGTGAAAGATAGCGATATTAAACATCATCCGCTCATGCGGCTGACTGGCGAGATGTGCAGTGTTATCAGTTTCAGACATAAAGACTCCCCTATTGATTATTACGCACCTTTGCGTGCATCAGATAAAGCGGTCATTTCCAACATAAATAAAACTAAAACCATCAATAAAATAGGCACAGCAGCAATTCGGCTAAACACCACAAGCATAATGGTCGCCATATTGTGATCCGGCTGAACAGACGAAAGCAGCCAAGCCACCAGCATAATCAGAGCAGACACACCGTAGCTGATGAGCAACCACTGAGCATGTCGCCAAGCCAAGTGCCAATGTTGCTGAATCAACACCGTATCATATTGAGCAAACTTGGCTTTCCAGGCAATCCAGCCTATGCTGACTAAAGCGCCAATCAGTGCAACACTCAAAATCCAGGCAATATGCCCGGAGCTGAATGCAGCCACAGGAAGTAATAAATGAAACAAGGCAAGATTGATCATCATTCGTTCGTGCGGCAGACTGGCTTGTTTTATATCATTGTTCATCATGTCATCCATTAACATTTGCTAATATAGCTTTATGATGCACCTGATAGACAGTCATTGCCACCTTGATTTTGATGCTTTTGATGAAGACAGAGAAAAAATTCTTTCTGAATGTGCTTCTTCCGGCATCCAACAGATCATCGTGCCTGGCGTTACGGTTTCGCAGTGGCCAAAACTCATTAAAACGTGTGCCCAGTATCCGGCGCTTAGGCTGGCTCTGGGCTTACATCCGATGTTTATGGCAGAACATAAACCTGATCATATTGATCAGTTACGCACAGCATTAACACAGAACAAAGCGATTGCGGTTGGTGAAATCGGTCTCGACTTTTTCATCGCTGATGCCGACAAAGAAGCACAGACCGAGCTGTTTAAAGCCCAGCTAAAGCTCGCCGCTGAGTTCAACTTACCCGTTATTCTGCATGTTCGTAAAGCGCATGATGAAGTGTTAAAACTGCTGAGAGAAATTAAGGTGTCCGGCGGCATTGTGCATGCTTTTAATGGTAGCTTGCAGCAGGCAGAGCATTATCAAAAACTGGGATTCTTATTTGGGGCTGGTGGCGCAATTACTTATCCTCGGGCCAACAAATTGAAAACGCTGTTTACTCAATTGCCAGAAAAACATATCGTGCTGGAAACGGATGCGCCGGATATGCCTCTGGCAGGTTATCAAGGGCAGAGAAATACGCCAGAACGACTTCCCATGATTTTAAGCATGTTGGCAGAGCTTCGTCAGGTATCAGAACACTCTCTGGCAGCGGCTACCACAGCCAACTGCCAGAGAGTGTTTCATCTTTCTTAATCGTGATGACCAATTTCACCTTCCGTGAATAAATAGTCTTTCAACTCATCATTAAACTTAGGGTCACGACGACGAATCCATTCCAAAGTCATCGCTGCATGTTCTTTTTCTTCGTCACGATTATGTTCCAGAATCTTTTTCAATTCAGGATCATGACAGGCATCTACCCGTTGGTTGTACCAGTCAACAGCTTCAAGTTCTTCCATCAATGAAACAATGGCACGATGCATATCGCGAGTTTCATTGGATAATTCTTCAATAGGTTCGTGATAGCCTTCACTTGAACCGGCCATAAAAAGCTCCTCTCTCTTAAAAGTTGGTTGTATACGACGTTCTTGTGAACGATGCTAAAACTAGCATGTAGTAGGATAAGTTGGCACTATCAGAGGTTAAAAAACACTATAAATAATTCTCAGGACCATCATGGCAAATAAAGACATTTCGCTGATTCTAGATACTGTTAACGACATTATTATTGGAAAACAACAACCTATAAAACTGGCACTGGCGTGTCTGTTAGCCAGAGGCCATTTGCTGATTGAAGATCTGCCCGGTGTAGGCAAAACCACGCTCGCTCACACGCTTGCGGCCACCATGGGACTGACTTTTCAGCGCATTCAATTCACCAGCGATATGTTGCCAGCCGATATTATTGGTATCAGTGTCTATGATCGTGAATCGTCCAGATTTCATTTTCATCCCGGACCGATTTTTACTCAGTTTATTCTGGCTGATGAAGTGAACCGCGCCTCACCGCGCACCCAAAGTGCGCTGCTTGAAGCCATGGAAGAACAGCAAGTCACCGTAGATAACGAAACCTTAAATCTGCCTGAGCCATTTTTTGTGATTGCCACGCAAAACCCCAGCCATCAGATTGGCACCTTTCCCTTACCTGAGTCCCAGCTGGATCGTTTCCTGATGAGGATTGAGCTGGGCTATCCCGATGCTAAAGCGGAACGACAATTACTGATGGGCTCAGATCGTCGTCAGCTGTTAAAACAGCTTCAGGCGGTCACTTCAGCAGAATCATTACTGGCACTGCAACAGCAAGCCAGCCAGGTTATTGTGTCTGATGCGCTGGTTGATTATCTGCAAAAAATTCTGCAGCACACGCGTGAGTCCGGTCATTATCACCATGGCCTGTCTCCCAGAGCCGGCTTAGGTTTACTCAGTGCAGCAAAAGCCTGGGCGTTTATTGAAGGTCGCGATCATGTTTTGCCCGAAGATGTACAAGCCGTTTTACCTAGTGTGGTCAATCATCGTTTGCAATTAATTGATGAAACACAAAAGCCAGACTGGATAGACAGCTTAATTCAACACGTCCCTATTCCTTAACGATGGTTAACAGCATGACTCAGCTCTGGCAGAAATGGCAGCAGCGTCAAAGGCAACGAATTTTTATCATGCCGTCAGCGTATGGTTATGCGTATGTCGTATTACTGCTAATCATGTTGCTGGGAGCGATTAACTACAATAACAGCTTGGGGTATTTACTGTGTTTTTTACTGGTCGGCCTGGGTCAGGTTGCCATGCACCACAGTCACCGCAATATCAAAGGGCTGAGCGTCAATGTACAGGGGCTCGATCCTGTTTTTAGCGGCCAGCCAGCACAGTTTCGGCTGACTACCACCAATCACAAACCTTATCCCAGTTATCAGCTTGAGATGCGGCATAAAAGCAGTGCCAAGAAGTCACGTTGGCCATTTATCACACGCTATCAATCACTGCAGTTATTAGATGTGGTTGATGGTAATAATAATCAGTCATCAACCCTGAGCATTCCAACGCAAAAGCGTGGTTGGCAGTCATTAAATACCCTCAGCCTTGTCAGTTTTTACCCTTTGGGTCTGTTTCAGTGCTGGACATTATATGAAACCACGGCTCAGGTGCTGGTTTACCCTAGCCCTAAAGGTCAAAAGCCACTTCCGATAACAAATCAGACTGGCCAGGAGTCACATCACAAAGAACAGCATGGCGAAGATGACTTTGCTGGTTTAAGACCTTATCGTGAAGGTGAAGCCCTGCATCGAGTCGCCTGGAAAGCGATGGCACGTGATGATCAGATGCGCAGTAAACAATTTTCCTCTCCACAAGGCCGAGAGCTGTTATTTCGCTGGGAGGATGTGACGGATCTGAAAGACACTGAACAAAAATTATCTCAGCTCTGCCAGTGGATTTGTCAGGCAGAACAACAAGGCGATCGTTATGGCTTGATCTTACCTCAAACCAAAGTATCGCCTTCACATGGCCCATCACATCAGCAGCATTGTTTAAAACAGTTGGCATTGTTTGATGAAAAAAGCTGATTTGTCGCCACCGCAATCCACGATAAACGCATTAATCATCGCCTTATCTATCGGCGCGATTCCACACATCATCTACCAACCGGCGTGGGTAGGCATGATATTTGTCATCATGATCAGCTGGCGCTTATTACATCACTGGAAAAGTTGGCCACTGCCGACAGCCAGTCGCTGGTTAAAAGTGTTACACAATGGTATCGCCTTACTCACCATTGCCATACTTATTGCTCAATTTGGACTCACAATTGGCCGTGATGCAGGCGCTGCTTTGCTGACTATGATGCTGGCGTTTAAGGTCGTTGAAATACGCTCTCTACGTGACTTTTATCTCAGCTGTTTCCTGGGTTTCTTTTTAGTTATCACCAACTTTTTTTATAGCCAAAGTGTATTTATGGTGATGTTAATGCTGATTGTTGTCATCGCTCTGGGGTATTGCTTACTCAGTGTGAACAGTCAGGCAAGCGCACTCAATATCAAGCAGCGCTTATGGTTATCCAGCAAACTGGTGTTGCAAGCCACACCAATGATGCTGTTTTTGTTTGTGTTATTCCCGCGAATATCTGGCCCAATCTGGGGTTTACCACAAGATGCTAATGCCAGTCAGTCTGCTCAAATGACAGAGCAACTGACCTTAGGTGATTTACCGCCATCGCAGGGAATGTCAGGCATTAATGATCAGATCCAAATGGGTAAAATCAGTCAGCTTATTCAGTCTGACGCCATCGCGTTTCGGGTGAAGTTTACTGATAGTGAGCTTCCGCCGAGTGCAAAACTGTATTGGCGTGGTCCCGTTTTGTGGAAAACAGATGGCACCGTCTGGTCGCCAATGACAGAAAAACAATTACAGTCACCACAACCCCATATTCAGATTTCAGGATCGTCATACCGCTATCAGATGACCTTGGAACCACACAATAGAACCTGGTTATTCGCCCTCGACTTTCCAACAGAACAGCCACAAACCCTGGCAAGCCACCTCACCAGCGATGGGCAATTAAACAGTGATAAACCGATAAAACAACGCACGCAATATTCGCTGACATCCAGCCCGTCTTATACCTTTAATGCAGCGGCAGAACCAAACCTTCATGCAGCATTACAATTACCTGAAGGCAAACATCCCCAGACACTCGCTCTGGCAAAACAATGGCAACAACAAACCGACACGCCTCAACAGTACATCAGCACTGCATTAGCATTTTTTAAAAACGACGGTTTTGTTTATTCATTAAGCCCACCAAGATTAAATGGCGATACCGTCGATCAGTTTTTATTTCAAACCAAAGAAGGTTTCTGCGAACACTACGCCGCCAGCTTTACCGTGTTGATGCGGGCAGCAGGCATTCCAGCTCGGATTGTCACCGGCTATTTAGGCGGCGATGTTAACCCTGTAGATGATGTGCTGACTGTCAGACAGCGTGATGCTCACGCCTGGACAGAAGTCTGGTTGCCCCAGCAAGGTTGGCTACGCATTGACCCTACGTCCGCAGTATCTCAACAACGAATTGAACAAGGCATTGGCCGGCTGTTACCACCAGGCAGACAATCCCCGGCTATGCTGGGTGACAATAACCAACTCGTCGCCGCTTGGAATAGTCTGAAAAATAACTGGAATGCGTTTAATACCGCCTGGGATATGTGGGTCGTGTCATTCGGGCCAGAACGTCAGCTTGAGCTGTTATCAAAACTCGGTATGTCCAATCCCAACTGGCAAAAAATGACTGTTGTGTTGACGCTCTTATTTGTAATGACTGGATTGGTCATGATGCTCAGCATCTGGTTTAAACGACCGCATCTTGATCCAGGCCTAGCCTTGTATCAGCGATTCTGTAAAAAGCTTGCCAGACTAGGTATAGAAAAAGCAGACCATGAGGGACCACAAGATTTCGCCCGGCGCGCGCAAGCGGCTTTACCCGAATATCACCATCAAATCGATAAAATTACCTCACTGTTTACAGCATGGCGTTACCGCCAGCAGGATCAACAGATGCTGTCTTCCTTACGTGAACAGATAAAGGCTTTTACTCCCAAGCGCTAAGTCACTTTGCCAAGCCGCGTGATTTTGCGGAAAATAGGCAGCCCTGATTCGTTGGTTTTAAGGAACACGCATGGCACATTCCAATCCCCTGTTCGAACGTACTCACATTTTGATTGGTGATGAAGGTATCGAAAAGCTGCAAAACAGCCATATTTTTCTCGCCGGTATTGGTGGTGTCGGTTCATACACAGCGGAAGCGTTAGCCAGAATGGGTGTGGGTAAAATGACACTCGTTGATCATGATGTGGTGTCAGGTTCCAATATGAATCGCCAGCTTGTTGCGCTGCGTTCTACAGTGGATGTATTAAAAGCAGACGTCATCGCGGATCGTATTAAAGATATTAACCCGGACTGCCAGGTCACCTTAATCACCGACTTTTTAACACCCGAATCTATTCCGACTGTTTTATCTCAAGGTTATGACGTCGTCATTGACGCCATCGACAGCTTAAGCAGTAAAGCCGCATTACTGGAAACCGCCTGGCGTAATGAAATGACCGTGTTTGCCAGCATGGGTGCCGGCGGAAAACTCGATCCCACCCAAGTCAAAACCGGTGATTTAATGGACACCTCCATTTGTAAACTCGCCAAACACCTGCGTGGACAACTACGCAAACGTGGTGTTGGCAGAGGTATTCAAACGGTTTACTCACTGGAAGCCCCTCTTCCTCCGCTACCACCGGAACCGGTTAGTCGTGGTCGGGCGCGAGCAGTGAATGGCACGGTGAGTTATATGCCATCTATCTTTGGGTTAACGCTGGCAGGCCTTGTTATCAATCACATCATCGGAGACTCACGACGTGTCTGATCCGACGGATGTGATTAACTGCAACGACTTTATGTTGCAGCAACTACAGAATTTACTCAGCCAATACGGCTTGGAAATAGAAAAAATCTCAGCAGATGAAGCGATTCCCGGCAGCTTTTTTGGTGAACGTGAAGCGGGTTTAATTGGCAATAAACTTATCGTCCGTTCAGATACACCGGTTCATTCTGTCTTGCATGAAGCGGGGCACTATATCTGTATGGACCCAGAGCGTCGAGCCAACTTACATACTGATGCTAAAGGTGACTACGACGAAGAAAACGGCGTCTGTTATCTGCAAATTCTGTTAGCCGGTCATATCCAGCAAATGGGCCGGGCTCGTATGCTCAGAGATATGGATCGCTGGGGTTACAGCTTTCGTCTAGGCAGTGCCAAAGCCTGGTTTGAGCAAGATGCCGATGATGCTCGTCAGTGGTTACAGCACTTCAATATTATTGATTCAGAGCAACAGCTCACCGGGCTCGTTCGTAACAGATAATCATTGAGCCTCTCCCTGTTTTCTTTTTATATATCAGTCCTTTTCGCCAAGACATAGAGTTGAACAACTTTCTATACATGTATTACATTGCCACCCATACTTGTCCAATAAGTTGTACATATTAAGGTGTGTTATGAAAATTGTTTCTTTTACCGAAGCACGTAATAGTTTGAAGGCTGTTTTAGATCGGGTTATCAATGACGCTGACACCACGGTTATTACACGTCGAGACTCTCAGGATGCGGTGGTGATGTCATTAGATTATTACAATAGCCTAATGGAAACCGTTCATTTACTTCGTTCACCCGCAAACGTTGAGCATCTGAATAAATCCATTGCCCAGTATAGACAGGGAAAAGCGATACAACGGGACTACTGGATGAGTAAACGACTGCTGACATGGACAGATGAAGCATCGGGTGGCTATTTATATTGGCAGATACAAGACAAAAAAACACTGAAACGAATCAATAATTTGATTGCTTATGTTAAACGCTCCCCATTTGAAGGTATCGGTAAACCTGAGGCGTTAAAAGAAAAATTATCTGGCTTTTGGTCACGGCGAATTGATGACATAAATAGATTAGTCTATGCCGTGGATGACGACGCAATCACCATTATTTCCTGCCGTTATCATTATTAAGGTCATATCGAAAAGAAAATCATGCATCGTTGGGTTTCGCTAGCGCTCTACCCAACCTACACAATAAAAAAATTCTCTTTCGTAGGTTGGGTTGAAGCATGAAACCCAACAAATACAACTACTTCAAAAATCTCATTTTCACTGTACACTGACCACTAAAATCAAAACTTAATTAAGGCTTTTACAGGAGGCACAATGAGTACGCCGATTTCTTCTCCCGTCACTGATTTACTTGAAGCTCAAGGTATTACGTTTGAAGTGATTGAAATTCCCTTAACCGAAGATAAAAAACCAGTGCGTAATCTGGAAGAACTGTTAAGCAGTCAGGGACATGATCCGAAGTCTGTGGTGCGTAGTCTGCTGTTTAAAACCGGTTCTGATAATTATGTGCTGCTGGCCGTGGCCGGAGGTGGTCGTGCAGATTGGGGCATATTGAGAAAATATCTGGAAGAACGAAAACTGCGTATGGCCGAGTTTGATGAAGTGCCAGAAGCGACCGGCTACGTGGTGGGTGCTGTGCCACCGATTGCTTTACCTGATAGCGTGACAGTATTACTCGATGAGAGCGTGACTCAGTTTGATAATGTGGTGATTGGCAGTGGCGTATTAGGTTACGCTTTAGGCTTAACTTCAGCCGACTTACAAAAAGTCATGGCCGATGTCGAGCGCGGCACCTTTGTTAAAGAATAAATACGTGTATCGATAAAGAAAAAGGGCTGACATCTTTCAATGTCAGCCCTTTTTTATGGCTTAAATCTTAAACTCAATCTGCGTCGTCAAAGTCCCCTTTCCGGGTGGGATTGGGTTTAGCCGACTTTGAACGTTTCTCGGCTTTTTCATGATGTGAGTCTGAATGCTGTTGATGATCAGATTCATCATTAAACAGCTCTTTCACTTCCACCTCATTCACCATACGCAGTGGCGCCGCAGGCGCTTTACCCTGTTTGTCCTCACCAAAGTATAGAGTGAGATGTGGGAATGGAATTTCGATACCCGCCGCATCCAGATGACGTTTAACCAAACGGTTATAGGCACGACCGATACTCCACTGACTGCCCGGTAAGGTTTTGATTCTGACACGGACATTGACTGAACTATCTGCCAGCGCAGTGACCCCATGTACTTCCAGTTCTTCTGTCAGGATTTGTGAACGATTAGCATCATCCGACATCAACTCAGCAAAGGCTTCACGCAGTTTAACAATCACTTCATCGGTATCTTCACGATAAGCGACACCATACTCACCCACATGGTATGCAAACTCACGCATATAGTTAGATACCGTGCCGACAGATGAGAACGGAATAATATGGAAAGTGCCCGACAAATCACGTAAGCCTAAAGAACGAATGGTCAGTTTTTCTGCTACACCGGTAATACCATCAGCAGTGACCACATCTCCGGTATTTATCGCATTCTCTAACTGGATAAATATTCCGGTAATCACATCCTGCACCAGCTTCTGGGCACCAAAGCCAATCGCTAAGCCCATTACACCTGCACCAGCAATCAAAGGACCGATATTGATACCAATTTCAGACAGCACAATCATCGTCGTCATCACAATAATGGTGATGGCAATGGCATTTCTGAAAATGGTAAGTAAGGTTTTCTCTCTGGCGCTCGGCATGCGACCGCTTTCTTCCGGATTCAAGCGGTGTTCTATCCAGCTTGCCAACACGATCCAGGTCAACATGGCCACCGCAATAATGAAGAAAATCGAAATGGCTGAGGTAATCACGTGCATACCCACTGGTGAGGCAAGCCATGCAGCTAAATTAACGATACCCCACGCATCCAGAATTGTGCTGATAATGAGCAGTACAACAATCAGTTTGAACACTTTGAATACCCGAGGCAGTTGCTCGTTTATTCGTGCCTCTGCATTGGCTAAGTGCTGGTTGAGGATATAAGGCAGTCTGATGCTATAGCTCGCTGCCATATCCAGTAAAGCGATAATCCCCATACCTACTAATGCAGCGATCACCGTTTTCAGTGTGGCTAATAATATGATGGGTAAGGCTTCTTCAGAATTAACGAGTAAACCTGCACCCAGCACTAAAAAGTAGGCAATGGCAAACCAATGCCAAGTTTTCGCCAACACGCGGAGGGTGACATCATTCACGCCAAAATGACTATGTTTTGCTGTAGCAATCAACTGCTCTCTCACTGTGTTTTTATTACGCAAAACCACACTTAATGCAAAAATCACCGTAAACAGAACAATAAACAAATTCGCTAATTGACTCAGGCTTTCTGAAATTGACATGGCAAGGAATGGCACGATAAACAACGTGCCATAACCCACCAATGAGACGATTGTTGAAAAGAAGCTAGACCAGTAACGCGCTGTTTCCGAGGACAGACTTAATAAACGTAACCCTTCGTTTCTGGACGCAAAGATCGCTCTGATAACAACTTTGGTTAATTCCACTGCGAGGAAAATATTCAAGAATAAGGTTTCAGAAACCGCGATTTCACCCATTTTTCCGACACCCAACAGAGCCACGCCGTATCCGGCAAGCCACGCAAATGCAACTACGGCGACATCCACTACGGTAGCGATGATGACCGCGGTGACTTTGATAACCAGCGCATGGGTATTGTGTTCACGTAAGGCAAATTGATTGGTACTACGGAAAATAATTCGGGCCAGTAAGCGAAACAAAATAAAACTGGCAATGGTGGCAGCCGCGACAATCGCCACTGAGATTAAATCTGAGAACCAGCCTTTAGTGGTTTTATCTGTGCCATCCCAGATTGAAGTCAGTGCCTGCCAACTTCCTGTTAACGTCGACATCATGGTTTGCACAACGGTCTGACTTTTTTCAGCTATGGCTGCAGCAAACGAATCATCTACTTTCTTTTCAGATGCTTTTGCTTTCTCAGCAGATGAAGTTTCAGTGCTCGTTTTATCCGCATTTTCGGATAAACCTTTTAGCTCTTTGATCAACTTATCGCGAGAATCAGGATTTTCGATAATATTCGCTAAACTTCGATATACATCTGCTTGAGATTCACTGCCAGATGAAGCTTGTGCTTCCTGTGCTGCGGTATTTGCCATTGAGATGGCAGGTAATGAAACCGCTATCGTGAAAATAAAAAGAAATAAGAATTTTGTTAGAGAAGTCGTTATTAAAACGTTTGGCACAAAGCACTCCCAAATTAGGCCAGATTAAATATTGTGAAAAAGATAATGGTATGCAACCTTACCAATTCAGCAAAGCACACACAAATTACTACATATGAATGACAGTGAATAAATCGTGATGATTCCATCGCCTGTCACACTGGTAGAATAACCCTACTCTTTGTCAAAGACCATGACTAACCAGACGCATTTCAAATAGGAATTATTATGGATTCTGATATCCGACTCAGCTACGCCGGATTGTTAAAAAATCATTTTGGATTGATTGCAGCAGCCTACCTGGCGGTTTTTACCGGTAATCTGGGACAAAGCTTTTTTATTGGCCTGTTCAGGACCGATATCAGTGAATATCTCAATATTTCTGCCGGTGAATTTGGCTCACTCTATGCTGTCATTACCATGATAAGTGGTTTTCTGGTGATGCATTTTGGTCCCAAGATTGACTGGATAGCTCCCCGACGTTACGTGCTGAGCGTACTTACTGCACTGACCATAGGCGTATTAATGCTCACCCTTTCTCCCTGGTGGGGCTTATGTATTTTCGGGCTGGGTCTACAACGTTTATGTGGTCAGGGCTTAATGACTCACTTTGGCAGCACCCTTGCCGGACGCGAATTTAAAACCAATCGTGGTAAAGCCCTAGGACTTGTCACTTTAGGCATGCCTACCGGTGAAATCATCTTACCGCCCATTATTGCTTTGATGGCCGTCAGCTACAGCTGGCAACAAGTCTGGTGGAGTATTCTGGCTGTGCTGATTGTGCTGTGGGTGTTACTGATTCTATTTGTTGACTGGCCGCCAGCTCCACGTCAAAAGCATGAAAACAAACAACATAAAGACGCTGGGCCCAGCCCGACTCGCGATCTGCGTTTCTGGTTATTGCTACCGATGCTGATGGTATTGCCTATTACCCTGACCGGTATTTTTATCTATCAGGCTCAGATGACTGTCGACTTATTAGCCAGCCCAACCACTTATGCACTGGCGTTAACTGGTCTCGGTATTGCTCGTTTCCCAGGTGCGTTATTAGGTGGCCGCTGGATTGATGAATACGGTGCCACCACACTCGCCAAACTTTATTTAGTGCCGTTTGCTTTGGCCTTATTATTTGCAGCGACCATCGGAGGTGATATTGGAATCTGGGTATTAATGCTCGGTGCGGGCACCGCTCTGGGTATGTCCTCCCCTATTGGTGATACCTTATTAGTGCGGCTGTGGGGACGTGATCACCTGGGTCAGGTACGATCATTAAAATCCGCTTTTTTAGTGTTTTCTACCGGTATCGCACCGGCATTTTTGGGTTTTATGATCGATGCCGGCGTGACCTTTCAGAGCATCCTATTGGGCATGCTGACTTTCTTAGTCATCGCCTGGGTATTAGCACAAGGGCCCATTAGAGAAGCGCATAATAGCCCGAGCGATTAATGATGGAATCATTGCTCAGGCTATTTAAGACACTTCATAGAATATTTAAGAAAACTATGGGCAGGTATAACCACCATCAATCACCAAGTCTGTGCCAGTCATAAATGATGATTCATCAGAGGCCAGAAAAATCGTGCCGTAAGCGATTTCGTGAGGTTTACCAAAGCGTTTCATCGGCACCATTGAGATAAGCGGTTCCCACTCCTCTTTTGGCACACTGCTTTCAAATAAGTTGGTGTCAAACATCCCCGGACAAATCGCATTGACGCGGATATTGTCACCGACAAACTCCATTGCCGCGGATTTAGTCATTAAACGCACAGCGCCTTTTGTGCTCTGGTAAGCGGTTGAAACACCGGCCCCAGCAATACCGTAAATGGAAGCAAAGTTAACTATCGAACCACCACCCGCACGTTTCATCGCTGGTACGGCGGCTTTCATGCCTAATAAAACACCTAGCTGGTTGATATTCACTATCTGGTAAAACTTCTCGATGGTGTGCTCTAGTAAACCAGCGTGATAATAAATCCCGGCATTATTCACCAGCACATCAAGACGACCAAAGTGCTTTTCGGTTTCAGCTACTGCATCAATCCAGTCTTGCTCCTGAGTAACATCAAGTGCGACAGCAATCGCTTCACCGCCATTCTGGTTTATTTCTTCAACCAGATTAACGGTCTTTTTCCAGAGGGCATCAGCAGGTTGTTCATCAGCAATGATCGGATCTTGCTTTAAGTTAGCAGCAACAATTTTTGCCCCTTCTTTTGCCATCATCCGGACCTGTTCACTGCCCAGGCCACCGCCTGCCCCTGTGATTAATATCACTTTATTTTCTAATCTACCTGTCACGACTATGTCCTCGCCTATATGAATATCGAAAATCAATGTGCTAATAGCACTTGGAAGACATGGTAGGAGGGATAAAAAAGTGCCACAAGACGGCACTTTTCAGAGACTTAGTTACTTAAAAGTAACCTATGGCATCGATTCAGAACGAGTTTTTTATCTAAGCCAAGAAAAAGACTGACGTGGCAGATAAATTAATCCGCATCAAACACCCTGACTAATAATTGGCGTATTGCTTCCGGTTCAAAGGGTTTATCACAAATGGCGGTGACACCTGCGGCTTTCACTTCACCCAAACGGGCAGCATCGTCATCACTGGTGACCATGATAATGGGAATAAACGCATTATTAAGTTCGTTACGCACATATTCCACTAATTGTTTGCCATCCATATTGGGCATATTCAAGTCGGTAAAAATAAGATCAAACTCATTATTTTTAACGGCTTCTGCCCCCTGCTTGCCATCATTTGCTTTGGAAATATCACTCATCCCCAGATTTTTTAACACACGAGTAATGTGGTTTCGGGCAGTCAGGCTATCGTCAACGACCAGCACTTTAAGTGCTGTAATATCGTAGTTATCTAACTCAAGCCTGGCAGGTTCCATGAAATCAATGGTGGTCGCCAGTGCTTTTTCTAAATCATGGCTATCAAAGGGTTTTGGCAGCAGTGCCACAATTCCGGCTTGGCGAACATCATCTAATTCTTCAAAACGGGTTTCACTAGAGACCAGCATGAAGTGAATATTGGTTTCACTTTTGATCTTACGAGCTAATGCAATCAGTTTTGCTGCATCCATATCCGGTAAATGCAAAGCACTAATCACAAGATCTGGCGGGTATTGCATCATGATTTTTAACGCTTCCATACCGGAAGCCACACCCTCAATGTTATATACACCGGCCTGTTGCAGGTGGGTGACAATAATTTTCCGCTGGGTTGAAGATGGCTCTACTAGAACAATCGACAAATCCGACAAACTCACTGAAGCCATAGTCCAACTCCGTTGTTATAAAACAGGCTAAGCCTAATATAGCAAGAAGAAACAAACCTTCATAATCTAAAGTCGCGATTGTGCTTGTAGATTAATAGCAGTCAACTTTAATACTTTTCCCCTAACTATTAGCTAGTTAGCTTTGGATTAACAAAACTCATCATTAAATTACTAAATTTTCATTTTTTAAGGTCGTTAAGGATTAAAGGTAATTATGAACCATGTCTTGCCAACTGCAGCCGTTTTCTCGAGGAGTAAATATGAGCATAGGAAACATTTATCACAATGCATCAGTGATGAAAAAATCGATGATTCCACCTGCTGTCATGACTGTGATGCTCACTATCCTACTCATCGTCATCACAACAAACCTCAAAACTGTCTCTAATAACATTGATGATGTTGTTTACAACTTAGCACCGGATACGGATTTAGCTGCCCAAATCATGAACAAAGTGAATGAGAAAAGGCTGCAGGTGAAAAACTATATCAAGACTTCCGATAACAGTAATGTAGAAAAATTTAAGTCGATAGCTGACGAATTACAACAGCTTATTACCTCGGCTCAGGCAGAGATTAAAGCACCAGATCGCGTCAAGCTGATTAATGAAATTGATGAATTAAACAGTCGTTATGATGAGGCTTTTCATAATGATGTTGTCGCTAACATGTCCATTAGAAATAACATCGTTTATGACAACTTAAATAAAAATGGGAAGTTAGCTGAAAAAAGTTTAGATGGCATACTGAATTCTGCCCACGATAACTATGATATCGAAGCCACTTTTTATGCAGGGGAAACACTTAAGTCTTTTTTATTATCACGACTCTATGTCTTCAAATATTTAGATACCAATAGTATTGATGATAACAACCTGGCTCAAAAAGAACTTGAATCCACCCAACAATGGTTAGAAGAATTACTCGCCAACACAATAGACAACCAAAGCTTGCAGTCTGCCCGTGAAGCAGCCATACAAATCGAAGCGTATAAAAACGGTTTTATCGAATTAGTGGCCGCTATTACAAAAAGAAACAATGCTATCAATAATGTGTTGGACACAAATGGCCCTATCATTTCCAGTAAAACGCAGGCTCTGAAAGACAGTGTGTTTAAGTCAATGATTGAGCAGGGAGAACAGGCAAAAACCAATATCATCAAAACAGAGCGCTTTAGCTACCTTGTCTATGCCATTGCGGCTATCGCTGGCATATTTATTTCTTTCAAACTCGCGCAGGGCATCGTTAACCCCATTGAAAAAATGAAAGGCGTTATGGACAAAGTGGCTGATGGTAACCTGACCCTACGTATCGATATTGATAACAAGGATGAGCTGGGTCAGTTTGCGGATAATTTCAATCAATTTGTCGCCCAATTAGAACAACTGATAAGAGAAATTGCACTGGCAACTGAACATCTATCTACTGCTGCTGAAGAAACCTCCAGTGTGACAAGAGATTCCACACAAAACATCCTTAAACAGCAAAATGAAACCAGTCTGGTCGCCACCGCCATTAATGAAATGACAGCCACTGTTCGTGAAGTCGCCACCAATACGGAACAGGCTTCTCTAGCCGCATCCAATGGTGATCGCGAAGTTCGCTCAGGTCAGCTGGTTATCAAACAGATGGTGGAATCTATCGGGCGTTTAGTGAATGAAATTGAGGATTCATCGGGGGTTATTCAAACGCTCAAAACAGGTAGTGTCAACATTGAAACAGTGTTAGACGTGATTAAAAGCATCGCCGAACAAACGAATTTACTGGCATTGAATGCCGCTATAGAAGCTGCTCGTGCTGGAGAACAAGGCAGAGGCTTTGCTGTTGTTGCAGATGAGGTTCGCTCACTGGCACAAAAGACACAAGAATCAACATTAGAAATTGAACAGCTTATCGCCACATTACAGTCCAATGCTGACGACGCAGTTAACTCAATGAATTCCAATAAGCTCAGCGTCAGTGCTTTGGCTGAGAAAACCAGCCAGGCAACCGAATCATTGAATAGCATCACTTCTGTCGTTTCATCCATCACTGAAATGAATGCTCAAATCGCCACAGCAGCTGAAGAGCAAAGCTACGTTGTCGAGGAAGTGAACAACAACGTCCACAATATTCAGATTATTTCAGAGAGTAATGCCACGGCTTCTCAACAAGTATCATCAGCCAATAATGAAATTGCAGACTTAAGTGCCAAACTCAAAATTCAGGTAATGCGATTCCAGGTTTCCTAACTTATAAAGATGATCCAGCCAGTCTCTTTAAAGAGGCTGGCTATTTTTTACTTCCCCACCACTCATTTTCCTGTCAAATTTTTCACAGTGACTTTTATATTATTAGTGACTCACCTATGCTGTATGTGTCAACTGATAAAGGAACCTTATGCCTGAAGATCTGCACATCAAGATTCGTAACTTGGAAAAATCCGATTATCCCCAACTCAAATTATTGATGGATAAAATTTACGATGATATTGGTGGCGCCTGGCCAGAACATACTATTTTCAAACTGATTGATGACTTACCTGAAGGCCAGATTTGTATTATCGATCACGACACCATTATCGGTGTGGCCTTGTCGGTACAAGTGAACTATCAACGTTTCAGTAATCCGCATACCTACGATGATTTAATCAGTAAAAAAGAAACCATTCTGAATAATAAAAATGGTGACGCTCTATATGGGCTGGATGTACTAATTCATCCAGATTATCGGGGTTACCGCCTAGGCCGTCGTTTATACGAAGCAAGAAAAGAGCTGTGTCGCCAACATAATCTTAGAGCCATTCTGGCCGGTGGCCGTATTCCAAATTATCACCAGTATGCTGACGAAATGACGCCTGCCGAGTATTTTGAGGCCGTCAAAAACAAACGTATTTATGATCCCATTCTCACCTTTCAGTTATCGAATGACTTTCAGGTGACGCGTTTATTAAAGCAATACCTGCCTGAAGACGAAAAATCTCAGGGTTACGCGACGTTACTGGAGTGGCGCAACATTTTTTATGAACCGGAAAGTACCGTTATTGAGACCCGGAAAACTCAGGTTCGTATCGGCGCGATTCAGTGGCAGATGCGTGAAGTCGAGTCTGTTGAAGAATTGTTAAGTCAGGTCGAATATTTCATTGATGCCTTATCCAGCTATAAAAGCGACTTTGCCCTGTTTCCTGAGTTTTTCAACTCTCCATTAATGGGACTTAGCCCCGATCAACGCAATCAAACCGAAGCGATTCGTTTTTTAGCCAGCTTTACTGAACGTTTTAAAACAGAAATGTCGCAAATGGCAGTGAGCTATAACATCAATATCATCACCGGCTCCATGCCATTATTGGAGGACGATGTTCTCTATAATGTTAGCTATCTGTGCCGTCGCGATGGCACGATTGAACGACAAACCAAAGTTCATATCACCCCACATGAACGTCGTGACTGGGTGATTGAAGGCGGTGATCAATTACAAGTCTTTGAAACCGATGCAGGTCGTGTTGGCATATTGATTTGTTATGACGTCGAATTTCCTGAGCTGGCTCGTTTATTGGCACAACAGGATATGGATATTCTTTTTGTACCGTATTGGACTGATACCAAAAATGGTTATCTTCGGGTACGTCACTGTGCCCAGGCTCGCGCCATTGAAAATGAATGTTATGTAGTCATTTGTGGCAGTTGCGGCAACTTGCCTCAGGTAGAAAATTTGGATGTGCAATATTCTCAGGCGGCGGTGTTCTCCCCTTCTGATTTTTCCTATCCTCACGATGCCGTGATGGCTGAAACAACTCCAAATACCGAGATGATTATGTTCTCTGATCTGGACTTGGATAAACTCAAACTGACTCGCAGTGAGGGCTCGGTAAATAACCTAAAAGACCGACGAACTGAACTCTACACACTGAAGTGGAACGGCAAAACTAAATGACAGAGCATCCAATCATCAGTCAGATCAAAGCAGCAGACGAAGCCATCATCGCAGAAGACTTCGATACATTATTAGATATTTACGCTGACGATGCGCTGCTAGTGGTACAACCCGGCATGAATGCGATCGGCAAAGCTCAGATCCGTCAGGCATTTGAGAAGATTGCTGTTTATTTTCAACATGGTTTACAGATAAAACAGGCGGCATTAGAAATTTTAGAAACCGGTGATAGCGCTCTGGTACTAGCCAATACCATTATCTCTGCACCAGGTATTGAACCGACCACAAGACAAGCGACGTATGTCTTTGTTAAAAACAGCGATGATATCTGGCGATGTGCTATTGATAACTCTTATGGACATGCCATTCTTCAGAACAAATAAAAACAGTGTTACTCATGAATACGAGGCTAAAATGGAATTAGAAACACAAACAGCTCATATCGCTATGGAAACGGATATTGACCCTGCTGCTGGAGATCAAGCCTATTTTTCTGTATACACCACCAAGCTGAAATGGCTTTATCTCGCCACATTTGGTTTATATGGTATCTATTGGTTTTATAAAAACTGGAAACTTCAGCAGCCTTTTATCGATGGCAAAATTATGCCGGTGATGCGTGGCATATTTTCTATTTTTTTCACTCATGCATTAACTAAACGCATCAAACAGAGTATGTTGCGCCAAGACATTCCGGAGAATAAACATTTAGGTTTTCTCGCAACCATGTTTGTCTTACTGGTCATTCTTGGCAACCTCGCAAGCACCTTAGCTGATAATCATGTGGTACCTGAATATTTCAATATTATCTGGCTGGTATTGTTTTACCTGAGTGTTTACCCATTGATTGAGCTACAAGACAAAATCAATATGCTTAAGGACGACCCGATTGGCGCCATTAACTCACGCTACGACTGGCGAGGCTATGCCGCCTTATTCATAGGGGGCGTACTGTGGCTGTTGGTTATCCTTGGTGCAGTTGCCTTAATCGCACAAAACTAAAAGGAGACATATTGTGACATTAGAAAACGTATACCACATCGCATTTACCGGTTTATTTATCATCTTGTTAACGCTGTTAGTGCAATGGTTTATTGCAAGTAAAACCAAAGCCTCACAACCGGGTGCCATTCCAGGAAAAATTGATGAACACTTGAGTCATTCCTCATTTGTGTTCCGTGCCCACCGCACCTTTATGAACTCACTGGAAAACCTGCCTTTGATGCTTGGAACATCATTTATGGCAATTCTTATTGGCGCCAATGCTCTATGGACGGGGATTTTTATCTGGGTATTTGCCATCGCACGAATTATCCATATGGCCTTATATTATAAAATTGCCACTGAAAAAAACCCCAGCCCAAGAACAGTGTTTTTCATGATTGGTTTACTGGCAAATATCGCACTATTGGTCCTGTGCGCCATCACACTTTTATAATGTTGTGTTGATTTAAAAAATCCAAAATTAACCAACGTTAAAAACACCACTCTCGACAAAATATAAAATATTGGTAATCATTCAACGACAATACCAAGGCAGGCCAATAGTAGATGGATAACATGGTAATGCGAGAGACCATCCTCAAAGGATTAGAAAACGAATTATCCTTAACAGAAGCAACAGAAATCACTGATAACTTAAGCTATATTTTGTCTGTTATCCGTAAACATCTGGAGATGGATGTTGCTTTTATCTCCGAGTTCACCGATCAAATACGAAAAATTGAAGTGGTCGATTCAGCAGAACGAGACATTTCTCTAAAACCCGGACACGCTGACCCTACTGAACTGACTTACTGTCGAAAGATTGTTGATGGTGAGCTGGATGAAATCATTGCTGATACTTCAGAAAATCCATTGACTAAATCGATGCCGATTACACAAGAGCTAGATATTGGTAGCTACTTGGGTGTGCCCATCGTACTTAATGATGGTGAAGTCTATGGTACTTTCTGTTGTTTCAGTCATACGCCTGACACAACGCTAAGCGAACGAGACTTAGCATTAATGAAAATTTTTGCTGACATAGCCGCCCGTCAAATTGATAAGCAACTGATCAAGAGTCAGGAAGAAAATCAAATCAAAAGACGAGTCAGCAAAGTCTTATCAAATAAACACATCAAAACTGTTTTCCAACCCATATATCATGTTGACGAAAAAAGAGTGATTGGTTATGAGTGTTTATCCCGTTTTCTCAACACACCATATCGCACGCCAGATATCTGGTTTGAAGAAGCCCAATTTGCCGGCCTGGGAGAGGAGCTTGAAATAATGGCTATTACAGCGGCCCTTGATAAGATGAATCTTTTCCCTGCCGACATCAATTTTTCTCTAAACATATCACCTGAGTACGTAATAAATGGTGCCGTTGAAAGAGCTCTAGACCAGCATATATTTAATAAAAAAATTATTCTTGAAGTCACTGAACATGCTCAGATAACAGACTATCATGCCTTTCGTAAAGCTATAGAATCACTGCGAAAACAAGGTGTGCGTCTTGCCATTGACGATGTTGGTGCTGGTTATTCCAGCCTCCACCATATCTTGGAACTGGGTGCAGATATAATCAAATTGGACATCAGCCTAATCAGAAATATTGATACTGATACATCCAGAAAAGCACTAACCGCTGCGTTACTTGCTTATGCCAAAGAAACCTCATGCGAAGTTTTAGCCGAAGGCGTAGAAACAGAGCAAGAATTCCAAGAGCTGGTTCGACTCGGCATTAAAAAAATACAAGGCTACTTCATCAGCCAGCCGCTAGAGTTAGAAGAGGCAGTGAATTTTGTCTGCCCTATATAACAAATAACAGGCATGCCGTTACTGGTATGCCTGTTAATTTTTTAACTCATTAGACTTTAAATTGTTTCACCAGATCATTGAGTGTAATTGCCAAACGAGCGAGATCTTTACTGGCAATAGACGTTTGCACCGTCCCCTCAGCGGTTTGGCTGGTCATATCATTGATCGACACAATATTACGATTAATTTCTTCGGCCACCGCCCCCTGCTCTTCTGCTGCTGTGGCGATTTGGCGACTCATATCATTAATATGTGAGATGACTTCAGAAATCATTCTTAATGCCTCCTTGGTTGAATTCGCCTGAGTCAAAGCTTCATTGACTTGTTTCTGACTTTTTTCCATTGAATCCACGGCATTATTCGAGCCTTGTTGCAGCATCTCGATCATATTGGTTATTTCACCAATTGAAGCGGTGGTTTTACTTGCCAGTGTCCTAACCTCTTCAGCCACCACAGCAAAACCACGACCATGCTCCCCGGCACGTGCCGCCTCAATAGCCGCATTTAATGCTAATAAATTCGTTTGTTCTGCAATATTGTTAATCACATCCAAAACGGTAGAAATATCCATACTGCGTTTTTTCAGTTGATTAATAGAATCCACTGCCGTCTCAGTCACATCAGCTAGCTGTTGAACAAGTGAGGCTGTTTTATCCATCGCCACGATGCCTGTGTCCACCTGCTCAGCGGCTTTATCTGTAGCCATTGATGTATCACTGGTATTTCTTGCTACTTCTTGTACTGTAGCCGTCATCTCATTCATTGCTGAGGCAACCAGAGTGGTTTCACTCTGCTGTTTCTGAACTGCCTGACTGGTTTGCTCTGTGATCACAGAGGTTTCTTCTGATGCTGCTGCAATTTCGCTACTAGCATCCGTTACATTGTTCATGGTTTTCTGCATCGTGATGAGCATATTATTGAGGGCCTTGCTGGCATCACCAATTTCATCAGTACGTTTCATATCGAGTCTTGCAGTCAGATCCAGATCCTTTGCCACGCCAGAAATAAAATTTGATATTTGCAGAATTGGAGTGGAAATAAGATTGGATGCTTTAACAGAAAACAGCACAGCTAATAAGGCGATAACAACAAGAATCGATAATCCATACAACCATAAACTGTTTGATAACTGATTAGCTGGTGCAAACGCTTCTGCTTCATCAATCTCCGCTAAGATTGCCCAGTTCAAACCCGCAATATCCAAAGGAGCGTATGCGGACAACACATGGGTGCCACGATAATCTGTAATGATGTCAAATCCTGACTTACCAGCCAATGCATCCTCAACACCATGACTGTTGACCGGTAAAATACCCAAAGCTGACCCCTTACGTTCAATCAAATTTCTGCTTTTTTCATCGATAACCTGAGTCTTTGTCAGCATCTCCAGGTAAGCGGCTTTATCCTCAACTAAAAACCGGCTTTCACTACGTAAACGTTTATCAGGGCCGACCAGATAAGTTTCGCCTGAATCGCCCAACCCTGCTTCCAACCATTTTTTCTCAAAGGTCATAATCTGATTAATTCGATCCACAGGCATTTGGAAAATCAGTACCCCTTTTTTACTACCATTCAGGGAAATAGGTGCTGCCATGAAACTGGCAGGGCTCTCATAGGAAGGCAGATATGGCGCATAATCAACCACCGCTACTTGTTCATCTGGTCCCATTTCTAGTGCTTTGTTAAATGCCTGACCAAGAGCAGTGTTGGCATAAGGCCCATTTTTCAGCGATGTGGCGTAATCAAGTTCTTTGAATACGCTATACACCACCATTCCAGTATCGGCATCCACCAAGAAAATATCGTAATAACCAAACTTTTCTAAAAAATCTTTCAGATATGGATGGTATTTAGCATGATAGCTTGCATAGCTACTGCCATCATCTGCCTGAACCAGATCATCTTTTTTACCTAATGGTGCCGGATTATCAACAATATACGTTTGTTGCAGCGCTAATCCATTCACATCAAGTTTGGACAACACATCGTCCATATTCACAGGAGGCTTTACACCGTTCAGGGACTCGTAACGTTGAGAAAACGTCGTGTCATAATAAGTCTTCACATGTTGGCGGAGGCTGGCTTTGTTGTATTCTCCAATATCATTCGCATAGTTCTGTGCGGCTGTATTCAGATCACCTAAGGCCTGAGTAATCAAGCTAGAATTTGCCAGATTAGTCAGTTGATTTTTAATCGTCGCGAAATAGTCTCTAATCTGGTTTTTCTTAACATTACGAAGGGAAATCAGACGCTCTTGAGATAATTCACGTAGTGCAATACTCGATTCATTAGTCGCGATATAGTTGGTAAGCGCGGTAGAAATAAGGATTGGCGTAAGAGCGATAATAATCGCAGCCAAGGTAATTTTTTGTTTTATTTTCATCTCAAGTGCTCGTAATAATGAGGATAGCTAAGGTGGTGTTACTGATATCGTCCTCGATGAAAGTTTATTTAATCCATTGCGTCCTTAACTATTGTCCACATTTATTTTACGAGCACATGAAAAATAACCAACAACCGAAAGTATTGTTGATTTTATTTAAAGATATGTTTTGTCCTGTTTGCCAGAGCCACCAATGACAACATCACTGGCACTTCAACCAAAACACCGACCACCGTGGCTAATGCAGCGCCCGAATTCAATCCAAACAGGCTAATGGCAACAGCTACCGCCAGCTCAAAGAAATTAGACGTGCCAATAAGTGCAGCAGGTGCAGCAACATTAAACGGCACTTTCCACAAATAAGCCCAACCATAAGCAATGGCAAAAATACCATAGCTTTGAATCAGTAATGGAATCGCAATCAAAACAATAACTAACGGTTTAGCCAGAATGGTTTCTGCCTGAAAACCAAACAATAAAACCACCATCGCTAACAAACCAAGAATTGAATAAGGCTTAACTTTTTGGGTAAAGCGAGCAATTTCATGGTGGTCCTGACTATTATCAAGACGTTTCCGTGTGATATAGCCGGCCAGTAATGGAATCACCACATACAGTACAACTGATAGAAATAAGGTTTCCCATGGCACGATAATATTGGTCATACCGAGTAGAAATGCCGTAATCGGAGCAAAAGCAAACACCATGATTAAGTCGTTTATTGATACTTGCACCAGTGTGTAGTTTGCATCACCTTTAACCAACTGACTCCAGACAAATACCATGGCTGTACAGGGCGCAACTCCTAATAAAATCATCCCAGCAATGTATTCTTTTGCTGATTGAGGATCGACCCAGCCGGCAAACAGAATCTCAAAAAATAAAATGCCCAGCCCGGCCATAGTGAAAGGTTTGATCAGCCAGTTCACCACCAGCGTGAGGCATAATCCTTTTGGTTTTTTACCGACATCTTTGATCGAGGCAAAATCCACATTGACCATCATCGGGTAAATCATCAACCAGATAAATACGGCGACAGCCAGATTCACATTGGCATATTGCCAAGCGGCCACCATTTGAAACACTGATGGAAACAAGGCCCCCAAAGCCACACCAGCAACAATACAAAGGCCAACCCAAACCGACAAATAACGTTCAAAAAAGCCTATTGCTGAACTAGAAGACGAGTTCATACCAATTCCTCTTCAATACGTGTTTTTAGTAACTGAAACGCTTCATCAAAAGCAGCTTCAATTTCCGCCTCCGTTCCCTCCGCTTTAGCAGGATCAGGAGTGCTCCAGTGCAGTTTTTTATACTCACCATAAAAAATCGGACAAACTTCGTTGGCGGCTTGGTCACAGACGGTAATCACATAATCAAAAGGCTGACCAGCAAACTCATCCCATGACTTGCTGACCGGATGACCAGGATCGATGCCATGGCGTTTTAATGTTTCTATTGATTTAGGGTGAACATAACCCGCAGGCTGACTGCCAGCACTCACAGCCTGAAATTCAGCCCCTTTAAGCTGATTAATCAAAGCCTCTGCCATCACTGAACGACATGAGTTACCCGTGCATAAAACCAGTATTCTTTTCATTTCAACTCTCTGTATTAACGGATTGAGGTTTACAACAATCAACAAATTCCACAACAGCACAATCGGCATTCTCAGCCTGATGCAATCGTGCTAAATCACTACTGCAGCAATCCTGGACCATAAAGGCAATTAAGTCTCTCATCTGTTCAAAATTAGCCATGTAGATGATGGAGCGACCTTCTTTACGCGATGTCACCAACTTGGCCTGACTCAAATGTGTCAGATGAAATGACAAGGTATTATGCGGAATGCCCAGCGCATCACTGATGGCACCGGCTGCCAACCCTTGCGGACCGGCTTCCACCAGTAATCTAAAGGCCTGAAGACGTGTTTCCTGAGACAAGGCATCAAAGGCGGTGAGTGCATTTTGTAGTTTCATATGTCGATAATAGTCGACATATATTTTATATGTCAATAATTATGGACATATAAGCAGAAAGCTTAGCCATGTTAAAGTGATCGACAAGTATGAAAATAATCGTAGGGAGATAAACCATGAGTAAAACATTAGTCATTGGAGCCAACGGCCAGATTGGAAAACAACTTATAAAGTTACTCTGTAGTGATGACAATCAGGTGAAAGCGATGATCCGAGACTCTAAGCAAGCCGCCTATTTTCAGGAATTAGGTGCTGAAACCATTATTGCCGATTTGGAATCCCCACTCCCGGAAACAGCATTTAAGGATTGTGACAAAGTCGTCTTTACCGCAGGCTCAGGTGGAAAAACCGGCGCTGACAAAACCATCCTGATTGATCTATGGGGTGCGGTGAAAGCTATCGATATGTCCAAGAAACATAATATCAAACAATTTGTCATGGTCAGCGCCAGAGATGCTGGCAATCCTGAAACAGGCACTGAGGCCATCAAACACTACAATATTTGTAAACACTTTGCCGACGAGTATTTATTAGCTAGTGGCGTGCCTTACACCATCCTACGTCCTGGCAAACTGATTGATGACAAAGCCACAGGCCATATTTCCACACAACGGACAGGCGAGGCTGATAAGGATGTCATTACCCGTGCTGACGTCGCTGCCTGTATTCACTATTGCCTGAACCATACCGAGTCCATTAACCAGATAGATGAACTCTACAATGGTAATGAAACTATTCCGCAGGCATTTATCAACAGTGTGTCGGGACGATTGGGTTAAATTTACCAACCTGTCAGAGAGCGACTGTAGTGGCCAGCAACACGTTTTATCAGATAAGCCATGGCCAAGCTGATAATAATAGTGAGCGGAAAGGTAACAACAAACTGTACCAATCCGCTCATTTCTTCAATATAAGGCAGCCACTTGTATCCCACCAGCGCTATCAACACCCAGGGATGAATAAAGTAAATGGCAAAACTCGCGTCGGCTAATAACATCAGTGCAGGAATGTCAGGATAACGTTCGCTCAACTTTTGCAGTAGTGACAAAAAGAAAAAACATAAAACGATTTTCTGCAAAATCAGGATATCCAGACCATCAAAGGTGAATGCATGTAATTTATGTAGATTACCAAAGCCTGGATAAATCAGCACTTGTAATATCGCCAGAAAGATAACACCTGCGGCCAATACAATGGTTTTGTTCGCCATGTAGGACTGAACAAAATCTCGGTGCATCGATACCAGAATACCTAATAAATACATAGGCAAAAAATACAAAACGGCATGCCAGGGCGACAGATTACCCGCTGGGCGATGGACAATCATCGCCACCACTAAGGCAATGATAAAAATAGTGATACGTGTTTTTACACCTTGACGGATGTAGCTGATAAACAATGGCGACATCAGAAATATCAGCATAATAAACGGGATATACCAATAGGCAAACGAGGTTCGGCCGGTCCATAGATACAAGCCAAACATGGTTAAATAATCTTGCCAGTGACTGAGCGAGGTGATTCCCAACTCTTTGGCATCGGGTAAGGAAACACCTGAACTTAAATAATAAATCAGTGCTAACGACGATAAAAACAGATAAGGCAGCAAGACATTTTTAACTTTCTTCAGCATAAACTGGCTGTATGCAAATTGCCTGTAAAAAATATGATGGAAGAAAAAACCGGAAATAAAAACGAATAAAGGTGAGCCCCCCTGAATTAAGTTGGCAATCACTCTTTCGTCAAAACTGGTGATGGATTTATAGCTAATACAATGTCCGGCAACGATGCTTAAAATGGCAATGGCCCTGAAATAATCAAAGGCAATCAACCTCATTTAAGCAACTACCACAGATATTAACCACCGCATCGGCTTATCACTCTTCTACAGACAAAACAGGCGAACAATACACCAAAATCACACTTTTTATCATGATTTATAAAAGCTGCGTATAAAACCGATTTAAGCGACTTTTCTGGCCTTTGTCATCCGCTGTTCGGCCTATTGTTTATTACCAGTATTTTTCAATACTGATTTGCCCTGGATCACGTCGGGAGTGTTTTTTCAAACCATGCGTATTGATTAACACGTCCATGGTTTCATGCACCATTTCCGGGTTACCACACAACATCACCTGACTGTCTTCTGCATTGATTTTAAGACCAGTGCGTTGCTCCAGACGACCATCTTCAACAGCCTGAGGAATACGTCCTGTTAAGGCATCAGGTGCTTGTTCACGGCTGACAAAAGGCACATAAATAAACTGCTCCGCTCGTGTTTGTTTTATCGCATCAATGTTGTCCTGATAGGTCAGTTCGTTTTGATATCTGACCGCATGTACCAAAACCACTTTTTCAAACTGCTGCCAAACGTCCTGCGTATTTAAAATAGACAGAAAAGGGCCAATACCCGTGCCGGTGGATAGCAAATAGAGATGCTTACCCTCAGGTAATTGATCCAAGGTCATTAAGCCGGCGGCTTTGGGTGCGACCAAAATACTATCACCAGCTTTAAGTTTGGCTAGTCGGGTAGAAAGCAAACCATCAAGCACCTCAATAAAATAAAAATCGAGCGGTCTTGTGTCTGGACTGTTCACCAAGGAAAAAGGTCGGCTGACAAGTTCACCCTCAATTTCCAGAGCTAAACGCGTAAACTGCCCAGCTTTGAACGTTGGATAATCGACATCCAGCCTTAATGAATGCAAACGATCATTCCATTGTTTATTTTCAACTACTGTAGCCGTCAGCCAATCTGCCATTGTGCTGTCTCCTTTTTTGTCGGGTTGATATCACTTTCTGGTTTATGGTCATGCTACTATCATTCCACTTTTAATACGACGTACAAAGCCGACATCACCTGAGCTCAAGGATTAACGCTAAATGACCAATCACATCATTGCCGAAGCGACATTAACCGATCTTAATGCCATTACCCAGTTGCTGACCGTGCTGTTTACTCAGGAAGCTGACTTTGAACCACAACCAGAAAAACAAATGCACGCTGTCAGTGATATTCTCAGGCATCCCGACAAAGGCCATTTTTTACTTATCAAACACCAGTCTAAAGTCGTCGGCGTAGTAAGTTTGTTATATCTAACCTCAACCGCCATGGGTGGTAAAGTCGCTTTATTAGAAGATATGGTGATTGCTGAACAACATCGCGGCAAAGGCTTCGGCTCGGCTTTGTTAAGTGCCGCGGTCAACTTTGCCAGACAACAAGGTTGTCTGCGTATTACCTTATTAACCGATGCCGATAATGCTATTGCCCAGAAAATGTATCAGGACGAGGGGTTTACTCACTCTGCCATGATTCCGATGCGATTAATTTTAGACACATAAACAAACACGCCATGGACGCCATTAACCCCAAATTATTATGGGAAATTTTTAAACATATACAACGTTGGTTAGCGAATCTTAATCGCGCAGGCGAACAGCGTCAGCAACAATCCAGAACAGCGCTGAGAAATGTCATTATCGCTGCCCGGGAAACCAGTGTATACGTCAGACAGATACAGGATACCCAACAAGCCGATCATGCGACTGAGCGGCATCTGGCAAAATGCTGGACTCAACTGGGGTTTGATTTAGACGATTTGGGACTGAGTAAACTGGCGAAACGCTGCCACATAACGGGTAAACATTGGGCTGACCCTAAGTTTTACACCAATGATTTTCTGCAAAAAGCCGATATCAGTCTGGATAGAATGGAAACATTAGCAAAACAGATTTTATTGGATATTGATAAACTCTAAATCATGAAAAAAATCATCTCATTTAGTCTATTCGTTTTATTCAGTCCATTGGCTCAGGCTCAGTCACTGTGTCCAATGACAAATGCTGATGCCATGCAAGCTTGTCTCGATGGGAAACTGCAATCAGCGATTGATGAAATGGTCAGTGACTTAACGATAATCAAACAACGCCATGCTGAAAACGATGCATTGCTAAAGTCGCTTGAGTTATCGCAGCAAACATGGGATGCCTACCGGAAAACGCAATGCCTGAATGTCTATCAGACCTGGCAAAACAATGCGCAGCAACAAGCTGTAACCGCCAGTTGCGCCATTGAGCTGACCAGGCAACATAATCAGTTTTTACAAGACTATTATCTGAAATAAACCTCATTCAGACTTGTGAAAAATAATGGCGCGCCTGATCGGCATCCTTGTGAATCTGGCTGATCAGCTGATCCAGACTGTCAAAACGCTGCTCATCACGAATCTTATGTAAGAAAAACACCTGAACATGCTCGCCATAGATCTCTCTCTTAAAATCAAACAGATGCACTTCCAGCAAGGCCTTGTTACCACCAATAGTCGGTCGGATACCAATATTTGCCACACCATTAACCGGTTCTTCATCAATACCAAATAGCTGCACAGCAAACACCCCTGTCAGTGGAATTTTATGCCGATGAAGATGAATATTTGCCGTGGGGAATCCCATCTTACGACCACGCTTATCGCCATGCGCTACCCGACCACTCATCCGATAAGGTCGTCCTAATAACTTCTCAGCTAAGAGTAAGTCACCACTACTTAGTGCATTTCTGATACGGGTGCTGCTTACCCGGTCTTGGTCGATAGCAAAGGTGTGCATGTTCACCACCTGAAAGCCATATTGCCGTCCGGCTTGCTGTAATAACGCAAAATCGCCTTTTCTTTCACAGCCAAAGCGAAAGTCATCTCCTACCACCAGATATTTAACGTTTAATCCTTCCACTAATAATTTTTGGATAAAGAGTTCAGCCGACATCTCTGCCAACTGTTTATTAAACCGTAAAACGCATAATTGCTGGATGGAATAACAACGCAAAGCCTCCACTTTTTCACGAAACCGCGTCAATCTGGCTGGCGCTTTTTCCGGAACAAAATATTCAAATGGCTGCGGTTCAAACGTAATCACTACGGCGGGTAATTTCAGCGTATCGCCTTTCATGGCTAATTGTGTCAATACCGCTTGATGGCCTAAGTGGACACCGTCAAAATTACCGATGGTGGCAACACAGCCTTGAGGTGAAGCAGGTAAATTATGAAAACCGCGAATAATTTTCGGCATAAGACGTTGTCTACCAAAAAAATAACTAAACACAACAGAGTAACGGCAAATAAAAAAACAATCCAGCAGGCAAGCCCACGCCTATTACCTTATAATAGGCGCAAAATTATTTCGGTCAGAGGCAAGAATGGCAGCGAAACAAAAAAAACTGGATTATGAAGCTGCAGTTAAAGAGCTGGAAGCATTAGTTGAACGCCTGGAAGAAGGCGATATCAGCCTGGAAGAATCACTCAAACTCTATGAACGTGGCGTACTACTAACTCGTGATTGTCAGGAATCGTTGCAAGCGGCAGAACAAAAAGTGCAAATGCTGTTACAACAATCTGGCCAAAGCAATATGGTAGATTTTGATCCGGAAACTGGTGACGCGTGAACGTAAAGTTTCCTCTGCAAGACTGGATGTTAAAACACCAGTCTCAAATCGAATTTGTTCTGGAAAAACGTCTTCAACAGGCACAAAAGCCAGGTTCAGCACGTTTATTTGAAGCGATGCGCTATGCCACATTAGGTGGTGGCAAACGCTTACGCGCCCTGCTCGTCTATGCTACTGGTCAGGCATTAGGTGCAAAACAATCTGCTATGGATGTCGCGGCGGCGGCAGTAGAAATGATTCACGCCTACTCACTTGTGCATGATGATATGCCAATCATGGATGATGATGATCTGCGCAGAGGTCGTCCGACCTGCCACAAAGCCTATGATGATGCGACAGCACTTTTAGTCGGTGATGCCTTACAAACGCTGGCTTTCGAAACCTTGTGCGATGATATTCTGACCGAGAAACAACAAAGTCGCATGGTCAAAACACTGACTCAGGCTTCTGGTGCAGCAGGTATGGCAGGCGGTCAGGCCATTGATCTGGAATCTGTTGGCAAAAAACTGGATATCGATGCCCTACAGGCAATGCATAAATTAAAAACTGGCGCTCTCATCCGTGCCAGTGTTGTGCTCGGTGCACTCGCTGCCGAACACTATGATGAAGTGACGCTGGAGCATCTTGATCGTTATGCAGACTGCATTGGACTAGCGTTTCAGGTTCAGGATGATGTGCTGGATGTCATCACTGACACTCAAACACTTGGAAAGACCCAAGGTGCCGATATTGCATTGAATAAACCCACATATCCTGCTTTACTAGGTCTTGAAAAAGCACAACAAAAAGCGGTTGCCCTGATTGAAAAAGCACTGACTCACCTTGATGAGTGCCCATTTAATACAGAAGTGCTGGCCGAATTAGCTCAGTTTGTTGTGAAACGCTCACATTAAGAAATCGACAGAATGGATACTATACTCACTCATATCAACAGCCCAGAAGATCTGCGTCAACTGGACAAAAAACAGTTGCCCCAGCTGGCAGAAGAGTTGAGAACACTCATTATCGATAGTGTGCAACAAACCGGCGGACATATTTCCTCTAACCTAGGTGTTATTGAGCTTACTATCGCCCTGCATTATGTGTTTGATACCCCCACTGATCGCTTAGTCTGGGATGTGGGTCACCAAAGCTATGTTCATAAAATCCTCACTGGTCGCCGGGATCAGATGAATACTATGCGTCAGCCCGGTGGTTTATCAGGTTTTCCTAAACGCAGTGAAAGTGAATATGACACGTTTGGTGTGGGTCATTCGAGTACCTCCATCAGTGCCGCCCTTGGCATGGCACTCGCTGCACAAGCCAACAATGACCCACGTCATGCTGTCGCTATTATTGGTGATGGCGCCCTCACCGCCGGACAGGCGTTTGAGGCGTTGGCACATGCCGGTGACTTGAGCGCGAATTTATTAGTCATTCTTAACGACAATGAAATGTCGATTTCAAAAAATGTCGGCGGCATGGCAAATTATCTCGCCAAATTATTATCAGGCAGCTTTTACGCCAGTGCTCGTGAAGGCAGCAAGCGTGTATTGGAAAAGATTCCACCCGCTTGGGAAATTGCCAAACGCGCAGAAGAGCATGTTAAAGGCATGATGGTTCCTGGCACTTTATTCGAAGAAATGGGCTTTAATTATATTGGCCCGATTGATGGTCACGATATCGATACGCTCATTGCGACTATGACCAATTTGAAAAAACGTAAGGGTCCGCAATTTCTTCATATCGTCACCAAAAAAGGCAAAGGCTATGAGCCTGCCGAATTACATCCCTGCAAATATCATGGTGTCAGTCCGGCCAATAGTAAATCTTCTGGGCCGACATATACCCAAGTGTTTGGCCGTTGGTTATGCGATATGGCTCGTCTGGATCCGGACTTATTCGGCATCACACCTGCCATGTGTGAAGGCTCGGGGTTGAACCGCTTTGCTGAAGACTTTCCAGAGCGTTATTTTGATGTCGGCATCGCTGAACAACATTCTGTGACCTTAGCTGCAGGCTTGGCCTGTGAAGGCAAAAAACCGGTTGTCGCGATTTACTCGACCTTCTTACAAAGAGCCTACGATCAATTAATTCACGATGTGGCTATTCAGAATCTGAATGTACTGTTTGCTATTGATCGCGCTGGTCTGGTTGGCGCAGATGGTCCGACACATGCGGGTAGCTTTGATTTAAGCTTTTTGCGCTGCATTCCTAATATGATCATCATGGCACCGGCTGATGAAAATGAATGTCGGCAAATGTTAACCACCGGTTTCCGTTATAACGGACCGGCAGCAGTGCGTTATCCGCGGGGCAGTGGCAATGGTACCCCTGTTGAGCCAGCTTTAACTTCATTAGAAATAGGAAAAGCCCAATTAAAACGTCAGGGTGAAAAGGTCGCGATTCTGGCCTTTGGCAGCATGGTCACTGCAGCTGAACAAGCCGCGGAACAAATCAATGCCACGGTGGTGAATATGCGTTTTGTCAAACCCCTAGATACGGACATCATCAATCACATTGCTGACTCGCACGATTTAATCATCACTATTGAAGAAAATGCTGTGATGGGTGGCGCAGGTAGCGCTGTAAATGAATATTTAAGAGAAATAAATCATCCTGTCGCCATAAAATTAATGGGATTGCCCGATACATTTATCGAGCATGGCGTTCATAGCAGCATGTTAAGTGACTGTGGTCTGGATGCTGCAGGTATTTTGCATACCATTAATCAGCACTTTGCGGCATAATACGCTGTCTTCGTGAACGATTCCTGAGTATAATAGTCAACATTATGAGCGCAACGTATACCCTGAAAATTCTGGCCGATTTTGCCTCGGCACACACCTTAAGAGATTATCCAGGTGATTGCCGTCGTATGCATGGTCACAACTGGAAGCTGGAAGTCGAAGTCACTGCTATTGATCTAAATGAACATGGCATGGGTATGGACTTCAAAACCATTAAAACAGCTACTCGCGAGTTGGCTAAAACGCTGGACCACCGTTATCTGAATGACATCCCACCATTCGATACCATTAATCCAACGGCTGAAAATATTGCCAGATTTTTTTACCAAAAGCTCAGTGATACGTTAAATAATGATATCGCTAAAGTTTCCGGTGTCACCTTGTGGGAAACAGATCGCGCTTGCGTTAAATACAGCGAGGACAATTGAATGAGCACAACCCCAGCTAGCACTGAGATCAAAGACGAAATCGAAGACGTACAGAATATTGCCGACCAGCGTAAAATCGCTATTGATAAAGTCGGTATTAAAGATATTAAACACCCGGTTAAAGTCAGTGACCGTACCACCGGTGAACAGCACACCATTGCTAACTTTAATATGTATGTGAACCTGCCTCATCAGTTTAAAGGCACACATATGTCTCGTTTTGTTGAGATTTTGAATCAGCATGAACGTGAGATCACTGTTAAATCTTTCCGTGAAATGCTGGGTCAAATGACTGAGCGTCTTGATGCGGAATCAGGCTATATTGAAATGAACTTCCCTTATTTTGTGAATAAGGAAGCACCTGTTTCAAAAGTGAAAAGTCTAATGGATTATGACGTCACCTTTATCGGTGAAATCACTGGTACTAAAACCATGATGACGGTTAAGGTCGTCGTTCCTGTTACAAGCTTATGCCCATGTTCAAAAAATATCTCAGATTATGGCGCGCATAACCAACGTTCACACGTCACTTTGACTGTTCGCGTTGATAGCTTTGTCTGGATTGAAGATTTAATCGATCTGGTAGAAAAAGAAGCCTCTTGCGAAATCTTTGGTTTATTAAAACGTCCGGATGAAAAATTCGTCACCGAACGTGCGTACGATAATCCGAAATTTGTTGAAGATATGGTGCGTGACATTGCAGCCAGATTAAATGATGATTCTCGTATCACCGCTTACACAGTCGAATCAGAAAACTTCGAATCTATTCATAACCACTCTGCATACGCATTGATTACCAAAGGTTTTGATTGATACAACATCAATCACAAATAAAAAAAGCCCGGTTTAACCGGGCTTTTTTATGCTTAATATTTTTGTCTTAAATCGAGACGCTCACCATTATGTTGAATATCCAGTTGGCCAAGAAAAGACATGCCCAGTAGCGTCACTGAAGGTTCTTCACCATCCAAAACCACAGCATCGACATTGTGTAGCTTTATCTGTTCAAGTTGCACATAATCCAGCTTCACCTTATATCCGACACTACTGCCTGATGCCGTTCTTATGCCAACTTGCTGACCGCGAAGATAATCAATACCCAGTCGGGATGCCGTAGCCGCATTCATAGCGATGGTGCTGGCACCTGTATCAACTAAGAAACTTATCGTATAACCATTGATATTGCCGGTAGCGGTATACATACCATTGGTCGGCCACAATGTCACTGCTGTTTTTTTCTCGGCTTCTATGTAGTTGCTATTAATCCGGTCACCTAAGGGAAAGATCTGTTTTTCGCCATTAATTTCAAAAGTGGCACTATTGCTGTTAGCAGCAATCAACTTCAGGCCCTCTGGGCTGGTTTCTCCAACATTTAAAAAATGCTGCTGACCATCTACTTCAACCACAGCTTTGTCTTTAAACAGGCCAACCACCATAATGTTAACAACGACAGCCTCTGCTCGACTGCTAATTAACAGTATAATAAGCCACATTAATATGACTTTAGCCATAACGTTTCTTTTTAATCAGGTTTATCACTAACACCATCATGAGTGCATTCTCCCCTATTACAGTATCTGGTGTACTGCTGGCTGGCGGCCAATCCCGCCGGATGGGTGGTCAGGACAAAGGTTTGCTCCCCTATCAGGGGCGCTCGATGGCTAGCCACGTCATTAGTGCCATATTACCGCAAGTTGATGATTTTTATATCAGTGCAAATCGACATATTGAAGAATATCGATCTTTTTCTTACCCAGTCATCACGGATGGACTTGATAATTTTCAAGGTCCTCTCGCTGGTATCCTCGCGGTGATGGAGCAAATCGATTCTGACTATCTACTGACAGTGCCTTGCGATAATCCCGTTATCAGCTCTCAACTGCGGCAGCGTTTACTGGAAGCCTTGTTAACGACTGGAAGTGATATTGCGGTGGCTCATGATGGCACACAAATACAACCCGTATTTGCATTAATTCCTCGACGCTTACAATCATCATTAACTGCCTTTTTAGCCTCTGGTCAGCGCAAAACCCGTGACTGGTTATTCCAGCATAAGGTCGTTGAAGTCGACTTTTCTGATCAGGCTGATTGTTTTATCAATATCAATACGGCTGATGACTTACAAAAAAAACCAAAGATACGTTCAACTACACCGGTCCTTGGCTTTGCTGCCTTTAGTGGAACAGGTAAAACGACATTACTCACCAAACTCATCCCAGCACTACGAGACAAAGATATCCGTGTCGCCGTGATAAAACATGCCCATCACAATTTTGATATAGATAAACCGGGTAAGGACAGCTATCAAATCCGTGAGGCAGGTGCCGAGGAAATCATTATTGCCTCAGCAAAAATGATGGCGCTAATGAGAAAACATCACGGTGAACTCATTGAACCTGAATTACAGCCATTAATCCAACGCCTCGATACCAGTAATATCGATCTCATTCTTGTCGAGGGATTCAAACACGAAAATTTCCCCAAAATAGAATTAAACCGTGCGGAACTAGGTCCACCGACTTTGTTCAAAGAGGATCCGCATATCATTGCAATCGCCTCTGATAAAACTGATAGTCATGCTGACATGCCTCTGGTATTAGATATCAATAATATCCCTGCCATGGTCGAGTTTATTGAACAGTTTATTTTTTCATGGAACAGCTAAATATGGCCGAATTTACCCCACAGCCCAGTTGTGCTGATGATGTTGATCACAATAATCTGACTGTTAAACAGGCTAGTCAGCGTATTCATGATTTACTATCGCCAATATCGAGCTGGCAGAAAGTCTCCTTAAGACAGGCTTTAGGCCAGATCCTACACCAAAGTGTTGTCTCTCCCCGTCAGGTGCCACCGTATAATAATTCAGCCATGGATGGTTATGCCTTACGCAGTGCTGACATTAAGAATCCCCCTTTTCCGCTGACTAATATCGGTGTGGCTTTTGCAGGGAAACCTTACCAAGGTCGGGTCGAAGCCGGGCAATGTGTTCGCATTATGACGGGCGCAAAAATTCCTGATGACTGTGACACGGTGGTGATGCAGGAACAAGTGCAACCACATGAAGATATGGTCACCATCCACACTGACCTAAAAGCGGGACAAAATGTCAGACTTGCCGGAGAAGATATTGACAGCGGTGATACGGTTCTACCTGCTGGACGAAGATTAACAGCGGCCGATTTAGGTCTACTGGCATCGCTTGGCATCGCAGAAGTCGTCACTTACCGGCCTCTTCGTGTCGCTTTTTTTTCTACTGGTGACGAATTATGTGGTCTTGGTGAACACCTAGCTGATGGACAAATCTACGACAGCAACCGTTACACTCTCTATGGCATGCTCAGTCAGCTCAACATTGATGTCATTGATATGGGAGTCATTCCAGATAACAAAGCCGCACTAAGAATTGCTTTGCAGCAAGCGGCGACAGATGCGGATGTCATCATTTCCTCTGGTGGAGTGTCCGTGGGTGATGCTGATTATGTCAAAGATATGTTGGCAGAATTAGGTGAAGTCAATTTCTGGAAAATTGCGATGCGCCCAGGTCGTCCCTTAGCCTTTGGCCAAATAGGCGAAGCGATGTTCTTTGGTTTGCCAGGTAATCCGGTGTCAGTAATGGTCACTTTCTACCAATTTGTACAGCCTGCGTTAAAAAGTCTGGCAGGTGAAACTGACTCCGATCCCATCATATTCAAAGTACCATGCGATAATGTAATTAAAAAACGTGCTGGTCGCTTTGAATTTCAGCGCGGCATTTTATTTAGAAACAATGAAGGCCAACTCAGAGTCAGCACTACCGGGGCACAAGGATCGGGTATTCTTCGCTCAATGAGTATGGCGAATTGTTTTATTTTACTTGAAGAAAACTGTGACGGACTTAGTGCCGGCAGTCTTGTTAACGTTCAACCCTTTGCAGGTCTGGTATGACAGAATCCACAACCGAACACACTTTGGTCAAACAACAACGCGAGTTTAATAAACTGCGTAAACGCTTACGTCGCAACGTAGGTCAGGCAATTGCCGATTACAATATGATTCAGGACGGCGATAAAGTGATGGTCTGTTTATCTGGCGGTAAAGACAGTTATACCATGCTCGATATTCTGATTAATCTGAGAGACCATGCCCCAATTAAGTTTGATCTTATCGCTGTTAATCTCGATCAAAAGCAGCCGGGCTTCCCTGAGCATGTATTACCCGAATATTTGTCATCGATTGGTGTGCCATTCCATATCATTGAAAAAGACACATACAGCATCGTTAAAGAAGTGGTGCCAGAGGGTAAAACAACCTGCGGCATCTGCTCACGTCTGCGCCGTGGTTCTTTATATGGTTACGCACGACAAAATGGCATCACCAAAATAGCATTAGGCCATCACCGTGATGACATTATTGAAACGCTGTTTCTGAATATGTTTTATGGCAGCAAAATAAAAGCGATGCCACCGAAATTATTAAGTGATGACAAAACCAATATTGTGATAAGACCACTAGCCTATGCACAAGAGTCTGATATTGCCCGTTATGCAGAAGCCATGAAGTTTCCAATTATTCCGTGTAATTTATGTGGCTCGCAGGAAAATCTGCAACGTCAGGCGATCAAAACCATGTTGCAGGGCTGGGAAAAACAATTTCCGGGCAGATTGGAAAATATTTTCCGCAGTATTCAGAATATTTCGCCATCACAAATGGGCGATCTTGATTTATTTAACTTCACCGATCTTGAGCAGTTTAGACAGGAACCAACAGGAGAAGAAGATCGCTTTCAGGATGATATTCAACAGCCTGCACTGGCAAGATAGCCACAGACTTATCACCAGTTATGAGAAGTATTACAAAAACAATACAAGTATCATCGCTAAGTCATTGAATCTGATTTATTCCACCATAAAGCATTGATATATATAGCTTTAATAAAATGGTCATTTTTTAACCAAAACCGTCAGCCTTGTTACGTAAGAATGACTTAGCGATTTTCACAGAAGTTAATCACAGAGTTATCCACAGAAAATGTGAGTAACTCTGTAAGTCATTGATCGCTTCTCTAAGTCCTTATTTTTCGATTCGCTTGGGCGTAAAATCTTCAGCAAATTCCAGAGCATTACCATCCGGATCACGACAGAAAAACGCAGCTCTGCCCGACTTGCTTCGAGAAAATTCATAACCCGCATTTTCCAGGCGTTCACCTAAGGCTTCTAAATCGTCTACGACCAGTGCCAGATGGCGATCACGTCCACCATGAGCTGGACGGCCTTCTGTTGAGTCCGGATTTGGTAATACCATCAGATGTATCATTTGTCCGGTATCCGCAATATCCAGCCAGGCACCATCGTATGCAAACTCAGGTCTGTTGGGATTCAGTGGTAACTGCAATACATCGCAGTAAAAACGTAAAGAAACATCTAAGTCTTTCACCAGAAAACTGGCATGTGCTATCGATTTGATCATAATTCACCTGGATAAATAACATCTAAGCCCTGCTAAAACATTCTAACGTGAAGCAATCTATGCTCCCAAGTATTGTTCAGGCTTTACCTTGCTTAGCCATACCATAAGCGGCGATAAAAATAAGCGCACCACCTAACCATTCAGTCTGGCTCATTTGTTCATTGGTCAACCACCAGGCAGAGATGGCAGCGACGACAAGTTCAGATAACATTAAAATGGCTGAACGAAACACAGGCATCCTTGCTAGGCCATACAATACTGCTACTGTCATGGCTGTAAAACATAAGCCACCAAAAACCATTACCGCAACCCATAGATTAAGACTGATATCAGGAACACTTGATTGCTGCAGAACTAATACAAGCCCAGCCACCATAACGACGCCCCAGTAAACAATCGTCGTTTTGACTTCCATGGCAACATCAGCAAGCTTACGACTTAACACGTTATTTACTGAAAACATAAACCCTGCAAACAGCGCTAACCAATCTGCCATATCATTGGGCCAGGGCATGCCAATTTCTGGATGCCATAACATAATCATCGTGCCCGACATCGCCACAATGATCATCAACATAGACAGTCGGGAAATTTTTTCGCCTAACCACCAACGGCTCAACAATACTGACCATAAAGGTGATAAATAGAACAGCAACATGACCCGCATCACCTCACCCTGAGTGAGCGCAACCAAAAAGGCAATATTGGTGACGCCCGCTGCAACAGCTAAGGCCCACAAACTAAGCGGCCAATGTCCGGCAAAATCTTTTATCTGTTTAAACAACATCACACTGGCCACGATTGCCGCCGCAAAATACATCAGCAATGTTGACCAAACGACGGGAAGCCCTTGTTGTTCGAGTATTCGCATCGGATACCAAATCAATCCCCACATGGTTGAGGAAAATAAGATGCCGAGCACAGCTAGATTAAATTGTTTGTTATTGCTATTTGTCATGGCTCACCTTATAACACGAGATTGCTTCAACCCGTTATAATGGTCTGATTTTTTTCACTCATTCGTTTGGAATTATGAATCCAGAACTGGCAAAACTTCACCCTTACCCTTTCGAGAAGCTGGCACAGCTTAAACAAGGCTGCGTGCCACCTGAAGATAAAGCACATATTGCTCTATCGATTGGTGAACCGAAACATCCAACGCCAGGTTTTATTACTGAAGCTGTGATCGCTCATCTGCATGGATTGTCGACCTACCCCACCACCGCGGGTAGTAATGAACTGCGTCATGCTATTTCCACTTGGCTTGATACCCGATTCAAGTTAGACGGCCATATCAATGCCATGACACAAGTGTTGCCGGTCAATGGCACGCGTGAAGCCTTATTTGCCTTTGCTCAGGCAGTGATTGATCGTGATAAAGACCCATTGGTATTAATGCCTAATCCGTTTTATCAGATCTACGAAGGCGCAGCGATTCTGGCTGGTGCAGAGCCTTATTATATGAATTGCTCTGCCCAAAATAACTTTATTCCAGATTTTGAGGCAATTAGTGAAGATACCTGGCAACGTTGTCAGCTGATCTATATTTGCAGCCCTGGCAATCCAACCGGCGCGGTTATTGACCAGGCAACGTTAACGCGTTTAATTGAACTGGCTCACCAATACGATTTTGTGATTGCTGCCGATGAATGTTATTCCGAAATTTATCCTGATGAAGCCAACCCACCAGTCGGTTTATTGGAAGCGGCTTATGCGGCTGGTTACACCGATATGAGTCGTTGTGTTGTTTTTCATAGTCTGTCAAAACGCTCTAATGCGCCAGGCCTGAGAAGTGGTTTTGTGGCTGGCGATGCCGACGTTCTGAAACAGTTTCTGCGTTACCGTACCTACCATGGTTGTTCAATGCCACCAGCGACTCAGGCGGCATCCATTACCGCCTGGAATGACGAAGATCATGTTGTCCATAATCGTGAGCTGTATCTGGAAAAGTTCAATGCCGTATTAGAAATATTATCGCCAGTGATGTCAGTGTCGATGCCACAAGCCGGTTTCTACCTCTGGGCTGAAACGCCGATTGCTGATACCGCATTTGCCAGACAGTTATTCGAACAACAAAATGTCACCGTTTTACCAGGCACCTATCTGGGCCGTGATACCACTGCAGGCAACCCTGGTTCAAACCATATTCGTATGGCTTTGGTTGCCCCACTGGAAGAATGTATTGAAGCTGCACATCGTATTCGCAGCCTTATTGAAAGTTTATAATTAAATCAATGGAGTAGACACCAATGAGTGATATTCAACAAATTATTGAAGAGGCGTTTGAGCGTCGCGCTGATATTACCCCTGCTAATGCTGACAGTGATGTCAGAAACGCAGTCAATGAAGCATTAGCGATGCTGGATAACGGCACTGCTCGTGTTGCTGAAAAACAAAATGGTGACTGGGTCGTCAACCAATGGCTGAAAAAAGCGGTTTTATTATCATTCCGTCTGAATGACAACAAAATCATGCCTGGTGCAGAAACCAACTATTTCGATAAAGTGGACCCTAAATTTGCCAGCTTTAATGAAGATGATTTCAATAAAGCCGGTGTCCGTGTTGTACCCCCAGCAACCGTTCGTCGTGGATCTTATATTGCGCCAGGCGTTGTATTAATGCCTTCTTATGTCAATATCGGTGCTTATGTTGATTCTGGCACTATGGTCGATACTTGGGCAACCGTTGGTAGCTGTGCTCAAATCGGTAAAAATGTTCACCTTTCTGGTGGTGTTGGTATAGGCGGTGTATTAGAACCTTTACAAGCTGGCCCAACCATTATTGAAGACAACTGTTTCATCGGTGCACGTTCTGAAGTGGTTGAAGGCGTGATTGTTGAAGAAGGTTCTGTTATCTCAATGGGTGTTTACATTGGCCAGAGCACAAAAATCTTCAACCGTCTGACAGGTGAAATCACCTACGGTCGCATCCCTGCGGGTTCAGTAGTGGTTTCAGGTAACCTGCCGTCTAAAGATGGCTCATATAGCTTGTACTGTGCCGTTATCGTCAAACAAGTTGATGAAAAAACACGTGGCAAAGTTGGTATCAACGAATTATTACGTGATATCTAATATCCGCACAAATAAGTAAAATGAAGGGGATGAGACGCATGAGTGACTCATCCCCTTTTGTTTATAGCCTGATAACAGGTAAGCAATGATGATTCTCTACGGTATTAAAAACTGCGATACAGTAAAAAAAGCCAAGCATTGGCTTAATACACACTCTATTGATTATCAGTTTCACGATTTCCGCCAGCAAGGTTTGGATGAAAACACCATCAGACAATGGCTTCAATCCGTTGATTGGCAAACTTTATTGAATAAACGAGGAACAACCTGGCGCAAGCTTGATGATCCTCGTAAAGAGAGTCTGGATGAAAACACCGCTGTTGAACTAATGCTGGAAAACCCAACTCTGATTAAGCGACCAGTTGCGGTGAGCAATTCAACAACCATAGTGGGGTTTAATGAAGATGTGTATCAACAATTTATATAACTTAAGTGTTCGCAATAACATTTTTGCCCTGTTATTGCTGTGTGCCCCGATGGCAGGTTTTGCAGATAACGCAAAGCATCAAAATGATTTTTTTGATCACTATTATCTTCAGGCTGGCACTTATATGCATTACACCGATAGTGATGATTATACTGGCTCAAAAATATTTACTTCTATTGAAGGCGTTAAATCTAATGACTGGCTATACGGTCTTGCCTTATTTGATAACTCCTTTGGTCAATTTTCTCAATATATCTACACCGGTACCAGTTGGAACTACCATGGCAAATTTGAAGGTTTCCATACCAAACTGACAGCAGGTTTTATCCACGGCTACCGTGGCGACTATAAAGATAAAATCCCTCTAAATAACTTAGGCATCGGGCCAGCGATAATCCCTGGTATCGGTTATGATAATGGCAAATATGGCGCTGATATCATTATGTTAGGTGGCGCAGGGTTGTTATTCACCGTCGGTACCCATTTATAACTTCACAACAAGAACTTTTCATGTCTGAAACCATACAACTGACCCAAGAATTAATTCGTCGCGACAGCGTCACACCTGAAGATAAAGGCTGTCAGATCATGATAGCTGATCGTCTGGCACCTTCTGGTTTTCATGCCGAACATATGTGTTTTGATGATGTCGATAACCTGTGGTTAAGACGCGGTAATAAAGGCCCAGTCATTGCCTTTGCCGGTCATACTGATGTGGTGCCAACAGGCCCACTTGAGAATTGGAGCCATCCACCTTTTTCAGCGAATATCATTGATGGCATGATGTATGGCCGTGGTACAGCCGACATGAAAGGAAGTATTGCTGCATTCATCACCGCGTGTGAACGTTTTGTAGAAAAACATCCGGACCATGAGGGCAGCATTGCGTTTTTGATTACCAGTGATGAAGAAGGTCCGGCCATCAATGGGACTGTTAAAGTCGTCGAAACATTACAAAGCCGTGGCGAACATATTGACTGGTGCTTGGTCGGCGAACCATCCAGTACAGAAAAAGTCGGTGATATCGTCAAAAATGGTCGTCGTGGATCGCTTAATGGTCGTCTCAGCGTAAAAGGTAAACAAGGTCATATTGCCTATCCGCATCTGGCGAAAAACCCGATTCACTTGTTAAGCCCTGCCCTCACTGAATTATGTGAAATTGAGTGGGATCAAGGTAATGAAGACTTCCCACCTACCAGTTTTCAGGTATCTAACCTGAACTCCGGTACCGGTGCGACTAACGTCATTCCTGGCACCGCTGATGTTGTGTTTAATTTCCGCTACTCGACGGAAGTTACCCATGAACAATTAAAACAGCAAGTACATACAATTCTCGATAAACATGGTTTGAGTTATGACTTGCAATGGGAGCTTTCCGGCCAGCCATTCAGAACCGCAAGTGGTCAGTTATTAGAAGCGGTTCAGCGTGCTATTTTTGATGTCACAGGCTACCAGACAACACTTTCGACCTCGGGTGGTACTTCTGATGGGCGCTTTATTGCACCGACAGGCACTCAGGTCATCGAACTCGGGCCATTAAATGCCACCATCCACCAAATTGATGAGTGTGTTTCTACAGCAGATCTTGACACCTTGTCTGAAATTTATGAGACTCTGCTGACTTATTTGCTGGTTGCCTAGGCGATTTCTCTTGTATCAAAGACATTACAAACGACACTACATCTATGTGTTAGCAGCGATAGTGCTGCTATTGCAGTCGTTTGCTGTCTGGCATGATGCCGAACATCCTTTCCATAAAGCGGAAGCGCAATGTGAGCGCCTCAATGCGATTGGTCATTTCCCTCTTGCCGATGTAGCTGCCGATGTCAGCATTTATCTGCAACAAGCCGTTATTAGTCTCGAAGTAGACTCTGCTGTAACCACTCTGCCATTCGCGCAGCGTCAATCCTATCTTATCCGCGCCCCACCCGTTTTTTCATAATCTCTCCAACTTAATCTATTTTTAATCACACTACAGATCCATCGTTTATAGATTGATCTGTAGCTATAGCTTATGGCTATGAGGAAAGTTTATGAAAAGCAAAAAACTGCTTGTGCTGCTGATGACAGCTGCACTGGGCCCAGTATCACCTGCGTTTGCTGGCGATATTGATGATTTGAAACAAGAAATCGCAAAAATGCGTGCCGATTATGAGCAACGCATTCAACAACTTGAGCAGCGTTTATCTGAAGCAGAAGCCACTACCCAGGCTGTAGCTGATGAAGTAGCAACAGCACCAGAAGCACCTACTCCCGTTGCCTCAGCCAATAGCAGTAATACCTTTAACCCAGCGATCAGTATGGTGTTAAATGGCTCATTTAATCAATATCAGAACCACGCAGATGATTACGCTTTGGATGGCTTTAATGTTCAAGGTGAAGGTGGCCTGGATTCAGAAGGTTTCTCTCTCGGTGAGAGTGAGTTAACAGTCAGCTCAAATATCGATCAACTGTTTTATGGTCAAGCGACCTTAGCCGTTCACGATCATGATGATGAAACTGAGCTGGAAGTCGAAGAAGCCTTTATCGAAACCTTAGGTTTAGGCAATGGCTTAACTGTCCGAGCGGGTCGTTATTTTGCCCCTATTGGTTATTTGAACGAACGTCATGCTCATGCCTGGAATTTTGCAGATGCACCACTGATTTATCGGGGTTTATTTGGTAATCAGCTTTCTACTGACGGTGTGAAATTATCTTATCTGTTACCGACGGACTATATGCTGGAAGTCGGTACCAGTGTCGGTAATGGTGATAGTTATCCTGGCAGTGGCGATCATCGTGGTATTGGTGATTGGCTGGTCTATGCAAAAACCGGTGGTGATATTGGTATAGAAAGCAGTTGGCAAGCAGGCATTTCACACTGGCGCTCAAGCCCGGATGATCGCTCATACAGTAGCGGACACAGTCATGGTGATGAAGAGGAAAGTTCAGCACTATTCAATGGTGACACAGATATCACCAACCTCTCTCTAGTCTACAAATGGGCACCTAATGGTAATTTCCGTCAGGAAAATCTGACCTTGATCGGTGAATTCATGTATCTGCATGACGACGGCAATATCAGTCATGGCAGCGATGAGTTTGCTAATTATGATGGAAAACAATACGGCGGTTATCTGGAAGGTATTTATCAATTCAATCCACAATGGCGCTCTGGTCTGCGTTATGACTGGCTGGGCAGTAAACATCGTGCATCGGATGATGAGTTGCTGGCAGATGCGGGTCTTGAAGGTGGCAGAAGCCATCCACAACGTACCAGTGCGATGGTGGAATACTTACCGAGTGAGTTTAGCCGTATTCGCGCGCAAATTAATCATGATCAATCGTACAGCGATGATGATTGGCAAATGATTCTGCAATACACCGTCAGCCTGGGTGCTCACGGCGCGCACCAATACTAGGAGTTTATGATGAAAACGCTTATTTTCACTGTTTTAGTTTTATTGAGCTCACCTAGCTGGGCTCAACTGTCGGTGTTTGCTTGTGAACCTGAGTGGGCATCACTGACTGAAGAGTTAGGGGGCGATGATGTTTCGGTGTTCAGTGCAACCAGTGGTTTACAGGATCCGCACTATATTCAAGCACGTCCAAGTCTGATTGCCAAAGCCCGTAAAACGGATTTATTAGTTTGCACTGGCGCTGAATTAGAAGTGGGTTGGTTGCCATTACTCCAACGTAAGGCCGGTAATCCCAATATCCAGATTGGTGCTGAAGGCTATTTCATGGCGGCCGATTATGTCCGTTTACTGGAAAAACCTGTCACAGTTGATCGTAGTCAAGGGCATGTGCATGCAGCTGGTAATCCGCATATTCAAACCAGCCCGGACAATATTTTTAAGGTGGCTGAAGCGCTGGCTGAAAGGCTAAAACAACGTGATCCTGAACATGCCAACAACTATGAACAACGCTGGCAAGATTTCCAGCAGCGCTGGCAAACAGCCATGAAACAATGGCAGGAAAAAGCGGCTCCACTGAAAGGTGTGCCCATTGTTGTGCAGCATAAAAACTGGATTTACCTGACTAAATGGTTAGGTCTGAACGAAGTAGCTGTGCTGGAGGCAAAACCTGCTGTACCGCCAACGGTAAAACAGTTGCAATCAGTAGTTGAAAAGCTAAAACAAACACCGGCAAAAATGGTGATTCTGGCCGCTTATCAGTCACCAAGAGCCACTGATTGGTTGGTGGATAAAACAGGCATAAAAAAAGTGGTACTGCCATTCACCGTGGGTGGTGATAACAACAGTAATAACTTGTTTAAGCTTTATGATGACACCATCAACTTATTACTGGATGGCGCTAAATGAACCTGATCAATCTTGATTGGTCGCTAATATTGCCTGCCCTCGTGGCAGGCATGTTAGTTCTGACAACACATGTGCCTCTGGGTCAGGAAGTACTCAAGAGAGGTATTATTTTTATTGATCTTGCCATTGCGCAAATGGCGGCACTTGGGGTGATGGCCGCCACTATTTTTATTGGTGATATGCATGGTCCCTGGTTACAGGTCAGTGCAGCAGCCAGTGCACTCTCTGCCTCTGTTTTAGTGCTGTGGTTAGAAAAACATTATCCGCATATTGTCGAAGCCTTAATCGGCTTATTATTTATATTGGCCGCCAGCGGTGGGATTTTACTGGTGAGCCATGCCCCTCATAGTGATGAATTACTCCATGATTTATTAGTGGGGCAGATTTTATGGGTGACACCGTCTCATCTGTTATGGGTAGGTTTACTCTACGCCGCGTTGTTATTCATCTGGTTCACCATGCAATCACAGCGTAGCTGGCTTTTTTATATTGTGTTTTCACTCACTGTCACGGCCTCAGTGCAATTAGTGGGTGTGTATCTTGTCTTTGCCAGTTTAATCTTGCCTGCTTTAGCCAGCCGTGGATTTGAGAAAACCCGTCATAAGCTGTTGCTTGGTTATGGTATTGGTTTTCTGGGTTATTTTTTCGGTCTGATTTTAGCGTTATTAATTGATGTACCAATGGGCGCAATGACCGTTTGGACATTATTTGTGTTAGTCGTAATAAGCCGTTTTATGCTGCAATGGCTAAAGCAGCGATAAATTTGGTAGATTATGTCAATACATTTACCGGAAAAGATGCATGAGCGAATCAACACAGGCCAGCCAACAAACAGCCAAACTCGTTTATTTATTATTTATCGCCAATATTATTATTCAGTTTTTAGGTTTTGTTGCAGTCGTCATTGCTTATATACATAAAGACGATGCAGCAGCCTGGTTACAGTCGCACTATCAGTTTCAGATCCGAACATTCTGGATGGGTCTTCTATATTTATTTATCGGCGTGTTATTTGCGTTCTTTTTAGTTGGCTATTTGATTTTAGTGTTTTGGGTTATCTGGTTAGTCGTGCGCTGTGTCAAAGGTATGAAATATTTGGATCAACAGAAGCCGCATCCCAATCCAACAAGCTGGCTCTTTGGCTAAAACTGAAAAGACCGGGTTACCCGGTCTTTTAAATTTTATTGGCGATGAAATGCCATCGGCCCATTCGCTTCCTGGGTGGGCATCACTTCAATCGTGGTCACATTCACATGCTCAGGGGTATTCACCAGCCACCAGACCGTATTGGCGATATCTTCGGCATCCAGTGCTCTGGTGCCTTCATAGACTTTATCTGCACGGGCCTCATTGGCTTTAAAACGTACCTTAGAAAATTCGGTTTCGGCATTGCCAGGTTCCACATTAGTGACACGGACATTCGTACCTAATAAATCAGCCCGTGTCGCCAGTGAGAACTGCCTGACAAAGGCTTTGGTACCACAGTAGACATTACCCCCAGGATATGGCCAGTTACCGGCTACAGAGCCGATATTAATCACATATCCTGACTTTCTCTCTGTCATCATCGGTAGGATAGTCCGAGTACAGTAAAGCAAGCCTTTAATGTTGGTATCCACCATTTTTTCCCAATCATCTAAATTGGTTTCCTGAGCGGGTTCCAGCCCTAATGCCAACCCAGCATTATTCAGTAACACATCAATTTTTTTGAAAGGTTCGGCTAAGCCATGAATAGCAGCTTCAACTGCTTTTCTGTCTGTCACGTCAAAACAGCAGGTAGCCACTTTATCTTTGCCCCCCAGCTCCAGCTGTAAATCATCTAGTCGTTGCTGACGTCGTCCCGTCAGAATTAATTGCCAGCCATTGTTTGCAAATACTCTGGCACAAGCTTCCCCAAACCCTGAGGTAGCTCCGGTAATCATGATGGTTTTATTCGTCATGCACTCGACTCCTTATTTAGATTATTCAGGCACCTTCAGAAAACACAATGGTACGGCGACCATTGATAATAATTCGATGCTCAATATGTGCTTTTACTGCTCTCGCCAGCACAATACGTTCAATATCTTTTCCCATCATCACCAGATCTTGCGGGCTGTTATCGTGCTGAACATGTTGCACATCCTGAGCGATAATCGGTCCATCATCTAACTCAGCTGTTGCATAGTGGGCAGTGGCACCAATAATTTTAACGCCACGCTCATAAGCCTGATGATAGGGTTTAGCGCCTTGAAAGGCAGGTAAGAATCCGTGATGAATATTAATAATCCGACCAGAGAACTCGTTCACAAATTCCTCAGACAAGATTTGCATGTAACGCGCCATCACGATCAGATCAATATTAAAATCGGCCAGCAGGCGCTTTATCTCCGCTTCTTGTGCCTGCTTGGTTTCTGCCGTGATGGGTAAATGATAAAACGGCTTATCGAACTGACGGGCCATATCCTCTAAATCACGATGATTACCTATGATAAGAGGAATATCACATTTCAGTTCACCCTCTAACTCTCTCAATAGTAAGTCGTATGGGCAGTGTGAAGCTCGTGTCACCAGTAAAGCTACTCGATAAGGCTGTTCACTGTAACGAACAGACCAGTTTAAATCGATGCTGTCAGCAAACTCACTAAACTCAACTTCAAGCTGTTGATGATTGAAGCTACCATCATCTTCAAGCTTAATTCGCATGAAATACTGGCCAACTTCAGTGTCAGTATATTGCTGGCAGTGCAGAATATTAAACTGTCTTTCAGCAAAAAAGCTGGTAATTCCCGCGACTAGACCTTTTTGGTCTTTACACTGAATCAGGAAAACAATGGCGCTCATGAGGGTTTCCTAAGAAATAAAATAAAAAAGCTAAATCCTAGCACTGTAATTCAGCTTTATGAATATTCATCGTACTTATCATTACGACCTTTGACTTTATCTCGTGGATATTTAGCCGCATTCTTCTGCATTTTATTTTTGATGGCCTGATTTAAATCAATGTTTAAGTCATGACAAAGATAAGCAAGATAAACGGCGACATCAGCTATTTCATCTTCCAGCTCTTCACGTTTATCGGAGGCCAGCCGTTGCTGTACTTGCTCAGCAGTCTTCCATTGAAACCACTCCAGTAACTCTGAACCTTCTATAGATAAAGAAATTGCCACATCTTTGGGGTTGTGAAACTGTTCCCAGTCTCTTTCGCGACGAAACGCAATGAGTTGGCGTAATAATTCCGGCTCAATCATTCTGCAAGAACTCCTCTACCACCTTTTTAAACTGTTGTGGTCGTTCAGCCTGAACCCAATGCCCCGCCTTTTCAATACCACTAAACTTTGCCTCAGTAAACTGCCTACTAATTTGCTGACGGTCCTGCTCAGTGACATAATCTGATAGCTCACCATAAACAAATAAGCTTGGCATACTGAACGTCTTATCTTCACTAATCGCTGCCATTAATTCAGGATAATTCGCTTTTAAAGCAGGCAGATTAATCCGCCATTGGAAGTTCTCTCGCTCAGAGACTAAATTCATCAATAAGAACTGACGAACAGCCTTGTCAGGTACCGATTCAGCCAAGGCATCATCGACTTCAGTTCGGCGCGTAAATTGAGATAAATTCAACGCCAACATCGCATCCATCAGTGGTGTGTGTGCACTGAAGTACTGACGAGGAGCAATATCCACGACCACCAATTTTGCAACCATGTCCGGATACATTGCAGCAAATTTCATCGCTACTTTACCGCCGAGTGAATGACCTAAAATATTCACTTGGTCCAATCCTAAGTCTTCACATAACTGATGGATATCTCCGGCCATGATAGTGAAATTCTGCTCATCACTGTGCGGGGAACGGCCATGATTGCGTAAATCAACACTAACAACACGGTAAAAACGTGAAAAATACTTCGCCATGCTGCGCCAATTATCCGCTGAGCCAAATAAGCCGTGGATAATAATTAAAGGTATCCCTTCACCACTTTCTTGATAATGCAATTTCATTGATAGCTTGTTGAAACGTTATAATTGAACAATTTAAATAAACCGGAGCCTGATGTGGAAGATGAAACAATTTTGGTGATGCTGGTGAAACAATATGCCGATAGATTTGGCATTACCTTCAGCTCAAAATATCTTGATGATCCTGATAAAAAGCAATTACTGATCACACTGATTCAAGAAGCCAACGCGGGCAAACGCGGCCCAGTCACTGACGACGATCTACAATAAAAAAAGCCACCGAAAGGTGGCTTTTTTCTTTAATCATCGAGCTTTTCAAACACCAGACAGGCATTGGTTCCACCAAAGCCGAAACTGTTCGACATCACTGTTGTGAGCCCAGCATTATCCACACGTTCACGCAGAATAGGCATGCCTTCCGCTTCGGGATCTAGGGTTTCAATATTAGCCGAGGCGGCAAGAAAATCATTTTCTAGCATCAATAAACTGTAGATTGCTTCCTGAACACCAGCAGCGCCCAAAGAATGACCTGATAATGATTTTGTCGATCCCACTGCTGGCATGTCGGCGCCAAAGGTGTTTTTAATAGCACCGAGCTCAGCTAAATCGCCAACTGGTGTACTAGTACCATGAGCATTGATGTACTGTACTTTGCCACGAATCGTTGACATGGCGAGTTGCATACAACGCATCGCACCTTCACCAGATGGCGCTACCATATCGTAACCATCGGATGTGGCACCATAGCCAGTTAATTCAGCATAGATTTTAGCGCCACGGGCTTTTGCATGCTCATACTCTTCAAGTACTAACACGCCGCCGCCGCCTGCGATCACAAAACCATCGCGGTCAGCATCATAAGCACGAGATGCTTTTTCCGGCGTATCGTTATATTTGGTTGATAAAGCACCCATCGCATCGAATAAAGAGCTCATTGACCAGTGTTCTTCTTCACCACCGCCCGCAAACACAATATCCTGCTTGCCGAGTTGAATTTGTTCCATGGCAGTACCAATACAATGCGCACTAGTTGCACAAGCGGATGACATGGAATAGTTCACCCCTTTGATTTTAAACGGTGTGGCGAGACAGGCTGAGGTTGTGCTGCCCATAACCTGGGTAACACGATAAGGCCCAATACGTTTTAAGCCTTTCTCACGCAAGATATCAGCCGCTTCAACCTGATTCGATGAAGAAGCGCCACCCGATCCCATAATAAGACCCGTTCGGATATTAGAAACCTGCTCTTCGCTTAAGCCTGCGTCAGCAATCGCTTGCTCCATAGCAATATAAGCATAGGCAGCAGCATCGCCCATAAAACGTAATGTTTTACGATCGATATATTCTTTGAAATCAATATCAATGGTGCCTGCAACATGGCTGCGAAACCCCATATCCGCATAGTCTTGTTTAAAACGAATACCTGAGCGGCCATGGCGAAGAGACTCTGTCACTGTTTGGGCATCAAGACCTAAGCAAGACGTGATACCTAACCCTGTAACGACAACACGTTTCATTATGACATCCTAAAAATCATCGGTTGATGTAAACAGACCAACGCGTAAATCTTTTGCAGTATAGATATCGCGCCCATCCACAGATACCGTGCCATCCGCAATAGCCAAAACCAGCTTGCGTGCGATAACACGTTTTAAATCAATACGGTAAGTAACTTTTTTCGCTGTTGGTAATACTTGTCCGGTAAATTTGACTTCACCGGAGCCTAATGCTCGACCACGGCCTGGATTACCATCCCAAGCCAGGAAAAATCCGACGAGTTGCCACATCGCATCCAAGCCTAAACAACCCGGCATAACGGGATCACCTGGGAAATGGCAATCAAAAAACCAAAGATCCGGATGTATATCCAATTCTGCAATGATTTCGCCTTTACCGTAAGCACCACCTGTATTTGCAATATGAGTAATGCGATCCATCATCAGCATATTGGGAACAGGGAGTTGCGCATTGCCAGGACCAAACATTTCGCCGTGTCCACACTGCAATAATTCTTCGTATGTAAATGATGATTGCTTACTCATGAATTCTCTTAATTATCCCGCCAATTGGGCTCCGTATAATACCACGATCGTTTCTAAACCAGAAAAAAACGTCATTCCCATATATATAAAAAAGCCACGGGCTTTCCCGTGGCTATGAAACTGTTGAAATAGTGATTTACTGTTTTATAGCAATAGTCTCTGCAGCCTCAGGTGCTTTAATATTTAAGCCTTGAAGCAATAGTCCCATACTATTCAAAATACGATACTGCGCATACCGTTCGTCATACTCAGTATTAACCAGAGCCGTCTGTGCTCTGAAAACTTCATTCTCAGAATCCAATAAGTCTAATAAGGTGCGCTGCCCGAGACTGAACTGTTGTCTGTATGCATCACGTGACTTTTGACTTGAGTCAACATGTTGTTCACGATATGACATCTGGCTTTTGACCGTTTCCCAAGCATTCCAGGAAAGTCTCGTTCCTTCTTCCACTTCACGATAAGTATTATTTCGAATCTCGGCTGCTTGATTGATTAAATAGGCAGTCTCTTCACGTCGGGCTGAATCACGGCCGCCATTCAATAGGTTATAGCGTAAACGCAACATGGCCGTGATATCTTTATCAGTACCCACCTGCCCATCGATATTATGATCAGCACGCGTACCTACTTCCAGGTGAACATCTGGGTAAAATGGCGCTTTTGCGGTAGCATGCTGGGCACGAGCTGATTCCAGATCATAGTTCGCTAATCTTAATGTCGGATGATTATCAACAGCTTTTGCTATTGCTTGATCCATAGTATCGGGAATGAGGTTTTTCGGAATTTCAGGCTCTTCTAATGATTCAGGTGGCTCGCCAACAACGCGGATAAAAGTCGTTTCTGCATCACGCAATTTACTTTCTTCTTCCATCAGGTTAGCTTCAGCTAAAGCAAGCCTACCCAGACTTTGGTCCATATCAGCACCACGACCAACACCACGCTCACTGCGAAGAACAATTTGATCATGTGTTCGTTGGTGCGCTTCAAGGTTGGTTTGGGCTAATTCAACAATTTTCTGCTGTCTCAGCACATTGAGATAAGCGTCAACAGCTTCCAATCCGGTATTTTCTGCAGCACTGTAGACCGCTGATGCACGGGAATTTGTTCTGAACTCTTGTCGTAGAACTTCGTTTTTAGTTTCCATGCCATCAAACAACATTTGACGCAACTGTAAGCTTGCCTCATCCCTGTTCAGTCTGACTTCGCCACGCCCTGCTGAACGTGTATTCGGGTTATCAGTCATTTCCCAGCCCGTACCCAAAGCTAAATCCAGAGTTGGATAATATCCGGCCTTTGCCTGATCAATTTCTTTAGAAACAGCTTGTCGTTCACTCGCAGCAGCAAGGATATCGGGATTTGACTCAATAGTATGCATTACTGCACTTTCCAGCGTTTGAGCAGAAACACTTGATACCATTACCAATAAAGGTAAGCTTAAAACTAAACTTTTCTTCATCACTTCAAATCCCAATTCCCCCCCAGCCTGAATGTTTCACATTCAATGACTGAATATAAGCCTCATTCCATTGTGCTTAAAAATGGCACGATGTATTAAAACATAACATACTGTTGTTTGATATAACTAACGTAAATCCCTGAAAAATATAGCAAGTGAAAGTCTATCCGGAATATTCATTTTCTGGAATATCGCTGTTAGATGTGCTTTTACAGTTCTTTCCGTAATATTCATTGTCCTGGCAATCATTTTATTTGTCGCACCATGACTTACCAACTCAGCGACTTCCAACTCCTTACGCGACAAACTGTCCAATTTTGCTTGTTGCTCATTTGAAAGTTGAGGTTCGTGATTTAATTCATCAATTAACCCAGCAATAACATGCCGTTCTACCCAAACTTCCCCCCGCTGAATCAAATCAAGTGCAATCAGTAACTTATCATCAACAAGTTCTTCTTGAAAATATCCGCGTGCGCCCTGTTTAAGAATCGAAATCTGCTCAATAACAGAAAGTTTAGGTCCGATAATAAGCACACGAGCACGGGTGACAGCATTTTCCATAATACTGAATAAAGAGCTTGCATCACCATTCAAACAAGATAGGTGGCACAGAATGAGATTTGGTTTTTTTCCATCAAGCGCAGATTGCGTGTCTTCGATACAGGAAAACTCACACAGATCATATTGGTCCGCCAAAAGGAGCTTGATATGCACAAGTTGTTGGGCATTTGTCCCGATGCAATAAAGCATTGACTTGTTTGCCATATCCGGCATATTTGGTATGGTTTGATTAATCAACGTTCTCTCATCGCCTCATTTTTAGCTTTGAGTATCGGTTTGAATAAATAATCCAGCACCGTTTTTTTGCCAGTCAAAATATCAACCGTTACAGTCATACCTGGAATAATCTCTAATGGACCTTTACTACTATCAATATAGTTTTTATCTGTTCTTAAGTAGATAAGATAAAAACTCTCTCCCTCATCATTTGTAATTGTATCAGCACTTATTCTTTCTAATGTAGCAGGAAGTCCACCATAAATGGAAAAATCGTAAGCGGTTAGTTTCACCATGGCTTGTTGTCCAGGACTCAAAAACGCAATATCTGACGGCCGAATATTTGCCTCAATTAACAGATTATCTTCAACAGGAACAATTTCAACTAAATCCATCCCAGGTTGAATAACACCACCAACCGTATTTATTTTTAGCTGTTTTATTTTACCTTTAACGGGCGAACGTACTAATGTACGCATCACTCTATCTTGTTGAGAAGTGGTTGTCTCTTTAGTAATGGCTAACTCTGACTGTACCTCGCTCAGTTGTGAGGCAGCATCAGATTTAAAACGCAACGTTGTATCTTTAATTTTTTGTTTCGCTTCATTGAGTGTCGAGCGAATTCGGGGAATGGCTAATCGTGTAGTTTCCATTTCTCCACGTAAATCATTGGTTGCACGTTTAAGTCTTAATAATTCGACTTCGGATATCACACCCACTGAAACTAAGGGTTCAGACATTTCCAGCTCTTGACGACTTAAATCATAACTTGTGCTCAGTTTATTCAGTTTAGCCTGATTCTCCAGTAACTCTTGTTCACGCTGTTTTACTTGCTGCTCAAGCACATTGATACTGCTCTGTAACTCTAGCTGCCTGGATTGATATAAGGAACGTTCACTGGCTGCCAATGAGGGCTGTTGCTTAATGATTTCCTCAGGTAATTCCAATGGTTTACCCTCAACCTCAGCTGTTAAACGTGCTTTGCGAGCCAACAATTCCCAATATTTCAGTTGTGTCTCGCGGAAAGAAGATGAAAAACGTGTGTCATCAATTCGAAGCAGCACATCACCTTTGTCAACTAAGTCACCTTCATTAACCAAAACCTCAGAGAGAATCCCCCCCTCCAGATTTTGAATAACTTGCACTTTACTTGAGGGAATCACCTTACCCTGCCCGCGTGTCACTTCATCCAACTCGGTCACACTGGCCCACCAAAAGGCACAAATAAAAAATAAGGTAATCAGCAGTAACAATGAATGACCAAGTCGGGGCGAGCTTTCCAGCGAAGCGGCGCTGACTTCTGACATAAACTCAAGATCGTCTGAATTCGTTTTTTTAAACCATGCCATATTTAGCCCTTGTTCACTTTTATATGGCCATTTTTAAGTGCTGTCAGAATTTGTTCTCTTGGCCCATCGGCGACAATGTGCCCCTGGTCCATCACAATCACTCTATCCACCAAGCTTAATAAAGAGGCTTTATGGGTGACTAGCAATAAAGTTTTATTCTCAATATTTTCAGCCAGTTTTGCTTTGAAGCGTTCTTCAGTACTGTTATCCATGGCATTGGTGGGTTCATCCAGCATGATAACGGGAGAATCTAACAATAACGCTCTGGCAACGGCCACACTTTGACGTTGTCCGCCCGACAAACCTTCACCACGCTCACCTACGGGCATATCAAAGCCTGAAGGATGACGATTAACAAATTCGGTGACGCCTGCTATGTCGGCCGCTTTGAGTACTTCATGATCTTCAGCGAATGGTGCCACCATGGTGATGTTTTCACGAATACTGCCATAAAACAGCACAACGTCTTGAGGTGCATAACCAACATTCTTTCTTAAATCGACAGGATCAACCTGTCGAATATCGGTCCCATCAAGCAAAATAGAACCTTCTTCTGGCTCATACAATCCAAGCATGAGTTTTTCTAAGGTACTTTTACCAGAGCCAATACGGCCGATAAATGCCACTTTTTCACCAGCATTAATTTTAAAAGACACGTCAGTTAAGGCATCTATAGGCTGCTCGGGATATCGGAAACTGACTTTTTTAAACTCAATCCCACCTTTAAATTCGGGACGATGCAAAAACTCACGTCCTGAGGGTCTCTCAACAGGTAATGCCATAAGGCTGTTCAATGAGCTTAATGCCGCTTTGGACTGGTGGTAACGTGTTAGAAGGCCGGCCAAGGCAGCCATAGGCGCCAATGCTCGTCCGGTCAGAATAGTACTGGCAATTAAGGCCCCCATCGTAATTTCATTTTCAGTAATCAGATAGACACCAAAAACAACAACAGTAATGGATGCCATTTGCTGAAAAAAAGAGGAAAAATTAATCGCAGTAGCAGATAAAATTCGGGCGCGTTGACTGTATTTCGTCATAAATCCGATTGTCTGTTCCCATTTCCGCTGTATCGGCGTCTCGGCGCCAATACTTTTGATCGTTTCTAAGCCGGTTAAAGTCTCAATCAAAGTAGAACTTCTTTGGCCCGAATGTCTGAATAAATGTTGAATGGTTTTTGATAAAGGAAACTGAATAATCAGACTGACTAATATTGTCAGTGGAATCACGGCCAGAGGTATGAAAGCAACAGGACCTGCCACTAACCAGATAACAGTTATAAATAATAATGAAAAGGGCAAATCCACTAAGGTAGTTAACGTAGCCGAGGTAAAAAACTCTCTGAAAGACTCAAACTCCTGCATGCTATTAGCAAATGAGCCTACTGAGTTGGACCGTGCAGACATTTTCACTGCCATGACCTTCTCAAAAATAGTGGCAGAAAGTATGACATCCGCTTTTTTACTGGCAATATCAATAAAATAAGCGCGCAACGTTCGTAAAAGTAATTCAAAGACAAATACTGTTGCGACACCGATAGCCAGCACCCAAAGTGTTTCAGTGGCATTATTCGGCACGACCCGGTCATACACATTCATCACAAATAACGGTGAAGCTAGTGCAAAACTGTTTACTAATATAGATGCGATAAAAACCTGACCATAAATTGGCCAAAAACGCAGAATCGTCCCCCAGAACCAATGGTTCGCCCTTGGTATAGCTGAAAACTCTGTACGCTTATCAAATTGGTGAACGGGTTTGATAAAAATACTGTATCCAGAGTACTGAGCATTTAGCTCCTCGAATGGAATTTCTGCTTCCCCTTCCCCTGTTTCCGGGAAAATGACTCGGGCCTTGTTGTTACTCAATTCCAGAACAATACAAGCATTGGCATCATTGAGTAATAAAACAGCGGGCAGAACAAGATTCGGAATTTTCGTTAACTTTCTCTTCACAATACGAGAAGATAAACCAGCGCGATCAGCGGCACGACTAAACAGGGATGGTGAGAGTTTATTATTAACTAATGGAAGACCAGCAACCAGAGACTCTGGACTATGCGGCTTATTCAAAATTTTAGCCAGCAGTGTCAAACAGGACAATAATGGATCATCATGCGTACGGTAGCTATCCTGAGCATCCCATTGCTCATTTTTACTCGTATTGATGACAGGCTCCGTAAGCATCTTTATTACTTGTAGTTATTAATAAAACTTGATGAGTTTCACAGTTTTTTAGTTTACTGTAAAGCACTGCTTATCGTAATGTGCTACAGGCATGGGTTTATGGGGTACTAATATAATGGTTTATGTGAAAAGAGACGAGACAGCAAAAATCATTGCTGTCTATGACAGGCCTCAGGATGAGGCTACAGAAAAATTGTCAATAAACTCTGCTGAATTAGTTGATTATTTAATACAATCGGAAAAAAAAGAAGATAGCCTTTCTGCGCTAAGTGCATCGGACTTATCATTGATCAGGGTATTGGAAGATTTGATCAACACTCTAATAGATAAACAAGTTATTTTATTTACAGATTTACCGCTAGCGGCAAGAGAGAAATTAGCCAACCGTGAAAAAGTCAGGGATCAACTCAATAGCCTTGAAAACCTGATGAGAGATGATCCCGGCCTTCTCTAATCACTATCTTTTACGACTCTTTCTTGGTGGGCGCTGTTTTTTTTGTGGCGCATTCTGACTAGCACTTTTTATTGCTTTATCACGATATGGGTTATCACTGGTTTTAAACTCAATCATCACCGGTGTTCCCTGTAATTTCAGCGCCTCTCTGAATGTATTCTCCAGATAACGCTTATAACTGTTCGGGGTAGACTCCGTCTGATTACCGTGAATAATAATTCTGGGTGGATTTTTCCCTCCCAGATGGGCATAACGAAACTTAATACGACGACCTCTAACTAACGGTGGCGGATGATCAGCAATCGCATCTTCCAGCACACGTGTTAATCGTGACGTTGGTACTTTAGTCATGGCAGATTGGAATGCTTGTCTGACTGATTTAAATAATAAACCAACCCCACTACCATGCAGTGCCGAAATAAAGTGTGTCTTGGCAAAATTCAGGAAAGGTAAACGTCGTTCGATATTGGTAGTAACCCACTCTCGTTCACTTTTTTCCAGACCATCCCATTTGTTCACAGCAATGACAACGGCACGTCCACTTTCAACAATCAGTCCGGCCAGATGCAGGTCCTGCTCAACAATCCCTTCATGAGCATCAAGCACCAACATCACAACATTCGCATCTTCCAGGGCCTGCAACGTTTTTAAAACACTAAACTTCTCAAGTTTTTCAGAGACTTTCGACCGACGTCTGACACCTGCCGTGTCAATTAATGTGTAATTAACACCGTCTTTCTCAAAAGGAATGTGAATACTATCGCGTGTAGTTCCTGGCTCATCAAAGGCCACCACACGCTCTTCACCAAGTAGTCGGTTGATTAATGTTGATTTACCAACATTAGGCCTTCCCAAGACAGCCAGCCGGATTTCATTTTCATCAAAGGCTTCGGCTTCATCTGCTTCAATTTTCTCAACCGACGGAATGCGTTGTTTAATTTCAGCTAATAAACTATCAATCCCTCTGCCTTGAGTCGCAGAAATGACTTGTGGCTCACCCAAACCTAATGCATAAAATTCGGCAGATATAATTTCACGACGTTCACCCTCTGTTTTGTTAATAACAAGACAAACAGGTTTTCCATCATTGCGTAGTTGTTGGGCCACATCTGAATCTGTTGGCATCAGGCCTGCTCGACCATCAACAATAAACAAAATAAGATCCGCTTCATCAATCGCTAGCTTAGCTTGCTTTCGCATCAAATCTGACATATTGTCAGTCTGATCGGTGAGTCCACCGGTATCGATTAATATAAAATCAAAGCCGGGTTCTTTCACCTTGCCATAAATACGATCACGCGTCAGACCGGCATAATCAGCGACCAGTGCATCACGACTTCGTGTTAGCCGATTAAATATTGTTGACTTGCCAACATTAGGGCGGCCAACCAACGCGATTACAGGTTTCAATTTTCGGGTACTCTCAGAGCGGTAATACTGCCATCAGCGGCAGTAATATAAACAACACCATTAATAACTAATGGTTTACAGTAGATTGGACCGTCACTCACTTGTTGACGTGAAACAAAACGTCCATCGTCGCGGGCGATCCAGTGGATATATCCTTCAAAATCACCAACAACAATATAGTTTCCAGCAATCGCGGGCGCAGTGGCTTGGCGACGTAATAATCTTGTCTGACGCCATAATGCGTCACCACTTCCATCCTGCACAGCCCAGACATAGCCTTCATCATCCGTCACATAAACCGCGTCATGATAAGCGGCGTCTAGTCCTATTTGTGAAGACATATCACGTGACCATAAAACACGGCCAGAATTAATATCAACGGCAGCAAGCTGTCCCTGATAAGTCACTACATAAACCGTATCGTCGATCACAACAGGGTCAGCATCGATATCAACCAAACGTTCCAACTCGGTACGTCCACGTGGGATAGCGATACTATTTTCCCACAAAACTTTACCGTCATTTAACGATAATGCCACCAACTTACCATTGTCATAACCAGCAATAACTTCATTACCAGTAATAACGGGGCGGCCAGCACCACGCAAACTTAACAACGGTACAGCACGTTGGTACGACCAGAGTATTTTGCCATCTTGAGCTGAAATACCGCTGACCCGCCCATCGGATGTCCGGCTGACAACAACATCATTTGCTGATGTCACTGGCGCTAAGACTTCACTGGTCAGTTGGGTACGCCATAACTCTTTACCATCGGCCTCGTTCAGAGCAACTACGACACCCTTGTCTGAACCAACGTAGACCATATTCATGCCGCCACCAATACCGGTCACCACATTCAGATCAAGATCAGCATCCCAAATTTCACGACCCGTTTCAGCATTTAATGCCGTCACCTCACCCTCATGATCAACGGCAAAGATTTTATTATTCTGCCACCAAGATGACAGTTCCAGCTTCCTGTCACCGGCGCCGTCACCAACGCCTTTATCCCACAAAATCTTAGGGCTAATTTCACTGGTAAACTCAGTTAGTGGCTCTGGTGGTTCTTCATAGGACTCATCAGCAAACCAATCACCCACGGTGCTACATGCTGATAAAAATATACTTAGTGATAAACCTATCGTAAGTAAACGCAAATTAACTTTCATGTGCAGCTGCCACGTCATCTAATTTCATTTCAATTAAGGTCTGTCTTGGCTCACCTGAATTGAGGCCAACTAATGCTTTTTGATAAGCGGCATGGGCTTCTTCGGCTTGTCCTTGTGCTGTTTTGATGTCGCCTTCCAACTCAGCGAATAATGAATCAAAGGCTGTCGCATCGTTAGATGTCACTTGCTTCAAGGCTTCATCTAACTGGCCGTTATCGAATTCGACCTTTGCCAGTCTAAGTTTTGCTAATGCTCTGTGTCCGGATAACTCTGCATTAGCAATTACCCATGAAAGGTAATCTTTTGCTTTATCAACCTCTCCCGCTTCACTGGCTTTCTCAGCCATTTGTAAGGCCGCAAATACTGAATATGCACTCTTTTTATTATCCTGCATTAACTTTTCAGTACTTATTTCCGCAGCTTCACTGTCTTGATTACTTACCGAAACGATGGCCTGCTGATAAGTTAAAGCGGCTTGTTGGTCCTGAACCTGTTGATAGTTTATCCAATAACGGACACCAAAAATAGACGCGATCCCCAACACCACCCCTACAAATACAGAGCGACCATTTTCACGCCACCACTGCTTTATTGCTTCTGCTTTTTCTTCATCAGATGCATAGATATCCATGCGGTCTCCTCAACATCAGTTTTATCATCAATATAAAGCGATTGATTATACGTTTTTATCAGCAGCTTGTGGATCAACAATTCAAAGAACGCTAACGATACACTTCTTTGATAGCACCAATTTAGTGCTTAAATTAATAGGTTTGCACCAAAACAAATCACCACATAGTCTAATATTGCACAGCTCCATCCATATATTATTGATTTAACTTAACTTTCATATTTGGTGCGAGTCTTGCTATTTTGGTGCTTTATATCTAAACCAACGAGGGGATAAGATAGTGCATAATGCAAATGATGTTTTATTTATATTACTAGGCGCCATAATGGTGCTTGCCATGCACGCCGGCTTTGCGTTTCTCGAAGTCGGAACAGTTCGCAAAAAGAATCAGGTCAATGCGCTTGTTAAAATTATTGTTGATTTTGCAATATCGACAATCGCTTATTTCTTTATTGGTTATGGCATCGCCTATAATTTACATTTTTTTGATGCTGCTCCCACACTCAGCGAAAACTATGGTTACGGCTTGGTAAAATTCTTTTTCTTGCTTACGTTTGCTGCCGCGATACCTGCCATTGTTTCAGGAGGCATCGCAGAAAGATCAAAATTTTATCCTCAATTAATTGCCACTTTTTTTATCGCCGGCTTTATTTATCCTTTTTTTGAAGGAATCAGCTGGAACGGTGCATTTGGTATTCAGGACTGGTTAAATTCTTCCTTCGGTGCCAACTTTCACGACTTTGCAGGTTCAATTGTTGTACATGCTGTGGGTGGCTGGATTGCGCTAGCAGCTGTTTTACATTTAGGTCCGCGGCATGGTCGTTATGGGAAAAAAGGAGAGATTTTTGCTCACCCTCCTTCCAATATACCTTTTCTAGCTCTAGGTGCATGGATTTTAACCGTTGGTTGGTTTGGCTTTAATGTTATGTCAGCACAAGCCATTGACGGTATAAGTGGTTTAGTGGCTATTAATTCATTAATGGCAATGGTGGGCGGTATATTGGCATCATGCCTGGTTGGTAAAAATGATCCAGGCTTCGTCCACAATGGACCATTAGCTGGTCTTGTCGCTGTCTGTGCCGGTTCAGACATCATGCATCCATTAGGCGCACTTATAACAGGGCTAGTTGCAGGAGGATTGTTTGTTTTTACATTCACCCTGACACAAAATAAATGGAAAATAGACGATGTATTAGGTGTCTGGCCACTTCATGGCTTGTGTGGCGTTTGGGGTGGTATCGCAGCAGGTATATTCGGTCAGGTTGCGCTGGGCGGCATGGGCGGAGTCAGCTTAATATCTCAGCTTATCGGCACCGGACTTGGCATTTTGATTGCCTTTGCAGGCGGGTTTGCAGTTTACGGTTTACTTAAAATATTGTTAGGACTAAGGTTAACCCAAGAACAGGAATATGAAGGTGCAGACTTAAGCATTCATAAAATTACAGCAACACCCAATAATGATTAGATGAAACGGGAAAACGCATAATCCGATATTATCGGATTATGCCGCCTTCCTGCTTCTTGAGAAAATCCGCTAATAAAGAAATCTCATCTGATTCTTGTTCTATGGCATCAATACGCAGCTCTGCTTCTTCAAGTTTCAGCCCTGAGCGGTATAAAACTTTATAAGCTTGGCGAATATTTTTAATTTGAATATCGCTGAAGTTACGTCTGCGAAGACCTTCAACATTAATACCAAAAGGTTTTGCCATATGCCCGGAAACAAGAATATAAGGTGGGACATTTCTCGAAATAACACTGCCCATCGCACTAAAAGAGTGTGACCCCATATAATTAAATTGGCTGATTAGCGTAAAGCCACCTAAAATAACAAAGTCATCAATGATGACATGTCCAGCCAAAGAAGCATTGTTAGCAAAAATATTATCGTTACCGATAATGCAATCATGTGCGATATGCACATACGCCATAATCCAGTTATTACTGCCTAGACGGGTTATTCCACCACCCTGAACAGTTCCCCGATTAATCGTCACTGACTCGCGGATAAGATTGTTATCACCGATTTCAAGTAGTGTATCTTCACCGTGAAATTTTTTATCCTGAGGCTCCTCACCTATTGAGGCGAACTGGAATATGCGGTTATTTTTACCAATTTTTGTTGGTCCATTAATCACCACGTGCGAAGCAATTTCAGTGCCTTCACCAATCTCGACCTTTGGGCCAATGACAGAAAAGGGACCAATCTTGACGTTATCAGCAATAACCGCTGTTGGATCAATAATAGCTGTCTGATGAATCACTTTGGCATTTCTTGGTTAACACACATGATATCTGCGCTGACAACGACTTCGCCATCAACACTCGCTTCACCCGTAAATTTCCATAAGTTACGTTTATTTTTTACCAGCTTCACTTCGAGTCTTAGCTGATCGCCTGGCTCAACTGGCTTTTTGAAACGGGCATTATCAATACCTGCTAAATAATATAGCGCTTCATCAGACCGAATCTCATCAGCTGTTTTAAACGCTAACAAACCTGTTGCTTGAGCAAGGGATTCAAGGATTAACACACCTGGCATGATAACACGCTGAGGAAAATGACCTGTAAAGTGTGGTTCATTAAATGTAACATTTTTGATGCCGACTAAATGCTCGCCAGGTGTAAATTCAATGACTCTATCGATTAGTAAAAAAGGGTATCGATGAGGTAACAGGCGTTGAATTTCATGTATGTCAATCGTGTTCAAGCTAATATCCCTTGACTATTATTATATTAATAAAGACCGACAATCTTACTTTGAGTCGCCATTTTGGTAAAGCGAAACAACACTCGAATCAATCTTTTGTTTTTTCTTCAAGCTGTTTAACACGATCAAATAATTTATCCATTTGCCGGTATCTAATCACGTTTTTATGCCACTGTTTAGCGGGTTCAACAGGAATACCTGAAGAATAGATACCTGCCTCATTAATAGACTTAGTGACCATACTCATCCCGGTTAATTGCACACCGCTGGCAATATTAATATGTCCTGCCATGCCAGTACCGCCACCAATGGCACAATATTCACCAATAGAAGTACTTCCTGCAATCCCTGTACAACCGGCTATAACAGAATGTTTACCAATTGTGACATTGTGTCCGATCTGTATTTGATTATCGAGCTTCACGCCATCAGCAATAACCGTGTCATCAATGGCACCTCTATCAATTGTAGTATTGGCACCAATCTCAACATCATTGCCGATGTTGACAGATCCAACCTGAGGCACTTTTATCCAGTGGCCATTATCGTTAGCGATACCAAAACCATCCGCACCAATGACTACCCCAGGATGAATAATCGTCCTTTCACCAATCATGACTCCAAAGCATAATGTCACATTAGGTCTGAGGTTTGCCGCTTTACGAATAATCACATCATGTTCGATAACACATCCCGGCCCAATCACCACGTCATCTTCTATGATGACTGCTTGCTCAATAACGACATTCGCACCAATGCAAACATTAGCACCTATCTTTGCTGATGGATCAATTGATGCTGACGGATGGATGCCAGGAAGCTTTTTTTCAGTGGGGTGAAGTTGGCTTGCCGCTTTTGCATACGCAACGTATGGATCATCAACTTCAATCGCATTTGTGGTGACATACTGAGCCATACCTTTTAAAACGATTATGGCACCGGCACGGGACTGATTTAAGAATTTTTTATATTTGGGATTGGATAAGAAACTAAGCTGACTTGAATCAGCATTTGATAATGTACCGACGCTGCTAACTGAGTAATTAGCATCGCCGATAACACTACCATTGATATATTCCGCTATTTGAGCAAGAGTCAAACTCACAGGCGCACTCTATTTCTTAGCTTTTAACATTTCCAGAACTTTATCAGTCAGATCTACTTTATCACTGGCAAAGATAACGCCTTGGTATAAAACTAAGTCATAAGACTCTTTTTTGGCTAAATCAACAATTGTTTCAGCAATGTCTTTTTCAAGCTTTCTCAACTCTTCGTTACGACGGATAGACAAATCTTCACTATATTCATCCTGAAGACGTTGTAACTCGCGCTGATCACTCAATAAGTCACGTTCTTTATCACGACGTTGTTCAGCACTTAAAATAGCACCATCTTTATTCAGTTTTTCTTGAGCTGCTCTTAATGCTTTATGTTTTGCTTCTAAAGACTTACTTCTTGCTGAAAATTCTTTTTCTAACCGTGCGAGTGCTGCTGCTTTTTGTGGTGATTTATCGAGCACCACGCCTGCATTTACAACACCGATTTTTAAATCTGCTGCATAACTAGCAGGTGCGGCGATGAACAATGCAAATAATAGCCAAATAAACTTCAAATTCTTCACACTCAACTCCAAATAATTAATTAAAACGTCGAACCTAATGAGAACTGGAATGCTTCAGTCTCATCGCCGTCTTCTTTCTTCAACGGTGCAGCTATACTAAACGACATTGCACCGAATGGTGAAATCCATATAGCTGACAGACCGGCTGAATATCTCAATAAACCCGCATCAAAATCTTGATTCACATCGTAAACATTACCAAAGTCAGTAAATGCACTCAGGCGGAAAGATTTTAACGTTTTTTTCATAAACGGTACTGGGAAAATAACTTCAGCGCCGCCACTGACCAGTAAATTACCACCTAATGGTTCATCATCTTCTTTAACACCAAGCGTATTAGCCTGGAAGCCTCTGACACTTCTGATACCACCCGCATAGAAATTCTGGAAGAAAGGATATTCTTCTGTATCCCCATACGAATCACCATAACCAAACTCACCTCTTAGAGAGAAGGTGAATGTCTCGTTGATTGGATGGTACGCATTAGCCTTGTATTTCAGTTTGTAGTACTGCAGTGACGGTCCAGGGACTGCGAACTCACCTGTCAGTGTTTGTGAGATACCACTTGTAGGTAACAATGCATTGTCACGGTCATCACTCGACCAGCCAAGGTTTAATGTGACAGTATCAAATGAGTCACCCTCTCGGTCAATAAAATCAGAATAACGTGAAATGGTATTGTCGGATGGTAAATCGATTTCAGTATGCTCATAACCGACACCAAGGTTAATACGATTTTCCTCTGAAATTGGAATACCAAAGGTAATATCGCCGCCAAAGGCATCTAGTGTATAGGTAGCGATATTGGCTTCATCAGCATCAGTTTTACGATAGAAAGCATTAAAGCCTTGACTGATACCATCAACCGTCACAAAGGGGTTGGTGTAACCAAAACTATAAATAGTATTGATACTGCTATTGTTAAAACCGAAACGAATATGTTTACCACTTCCCAAGAAGTTCTTCTGTGTCACATTCGCATTAAAAATAAGGCCATCAGATTGTGAGAAACCGATACCGGCTGAAAGACTACCAGACGGTGTTTCTGTGACGCCAAAGTCCAAATCAACCTGATCCTGAACGCCAGCAACCGGGATAGTTTCAACGTTTACATTCTCAAAATAACCAAGCCGTGATACACGTGCTTTTGATTGCTCGACTTTTTCAGTCGAAATCCAGGCAGATTCCTGCTGACGGAATTCGCGGCGTAATACTTCATCACGTGTTTTACTATTACCAGAAATATTAATACGTCTGACATACGCTCTGCGACCAGGGTCAACAAAGAACGTTAAATCCACTTCGCGTTTTTCGCGGTCGATTTCTGGTACTGCATTTACATTGGCGAAAGCATAACCATCGTTACCCAGACGGTTAGTTAAGTTCTCAGTACTCTTTGTGATTGCCTTACGAGAAAATACAGAATTTTCTCGAATCGTCACCAACTTGAATAATTCATCTTCCGGAACAATCAAGTTACCGGCAAGACGTACCTGATTGATTTTATATTTCTCACCTTCACTGATATTAATAGTGATAAACATGTGTTTTTTATCATCACTGATAGATACCTGAGTCGACTCCACAGTAAAGTCAACATAACCACGATCCAGATAAAATGAACGTAGTGTTTCTAAATCAGCAGATAATTTTTGACGAGAGTATTGATTGTCTTTTGTCAGAAATGATAACAGTGAACCGGTTGTTGTCTGAAAGTCCGTCATCAGCTCTTCATCATCAAAAGCATGGTTACCGACAATATTGATCTCACTGATTGTGGCGACAACACCTTCCGCCATGGTGATACGAATAGCGACACGGTTACGCGATAGTGGTGTCACTTCTGAACTAATGGCAACACCATATTTACCGCGGCTGAAATATTGGCGTTCAAGTTCCAGCTCTACCCGTTCAAGCATGGCTTGCTCAAACACTTGGCCTTCACCAAAACCAATTTCGCGAAGCGATTTCAGTAATTCGGCAGAATCCATGTCTTTATTACCGACAAGTTCAATGCTGGATATCGCCGGACGTTCTTTTACTTTAATAACCAGTACATTGTCTTGTCTTTCCACTTCAACATCGTTGAAATACTTTGACTTAAACAATGAACGAATAATGCCTTTTGCATCGTTATCCGTCATCGTATCCCCGACTTTTACAGGGAGATAATTAAAGACGGTACCAGCAGAAATACGTTGCAATCCCTCTATACGGATATCTTCAATGGTAAAGGACTCAGCTTTTGCGACTGAGATAAAGGACAAGAACAGGAGTATAGGCAGTAATTTATTCATTGTTATCAGCAATAACTATCCGTCGACGAAAGAGTAAGTGTACCTGCAATTAATCTGATTATCCAAACACTCTTGATAGATCATTAAAAAAGGCAATAAACATGACCATTATCAAGACAAGGAAGCCCACTTTTTGAATTTGGACCTGCACCGTGTCGGAAAGCGGTTTACCTCTGACTGCTTCAAATGCAAACATAGCCAGATGCCCGCCATCCAGCATAGGAATAGGTAATAAATTGAGGATCCCCAGAGTAATACTTATCATGGCAAGAAAACTGATAAATGACATCACCCCTTGCTCAGCAGAGCTGCCTGCGATTTGTGCGATACTAATAGGACCGCCTAAGTTATCGGTTGATACTTTTCCGGTAACCATTCCCCACAAACTCTTTAAAGTCGATGAAGAAAAATCCCAGGTTTGAATCACAGCGTATTTAATTGCCTCGATCGGTCCATAACGTAACTCCGCTTGCAGCTCTTGTGGTATGGCAGTCTGACTTGCATCCACAGCAGCACCAATGCGGCCTTTACCATCCTCACCTGTTTCAGGTATCAAAGTCAGTCCTAAGCGATCACCATCTCGTAGCAGTTCAATATCTAACGTTTTACCTGCACTGGCCTGAATCAACTCAACCCATTGATTCCAACTTGGAATAGTTTCCTGTTGTGCGCTGACTAGCATATCACCTGCTTTTAAACCGGCTTTTTCTGCAGGAGAGCCAGGCATCACCTCACCGAGAATCGGTTTTATTGAGGGACGGAGTGGCTCAATCCCAATTTGCTCAAGAATATTGCCAACTTGTTCCAGGCCAACTTGAGGCAGGATGAGCGAATGTTCTTGTTTAATACTCGTTGAGCTGACGGTAATATCAATTTTTTCGCCGTACTCTGCTTTTTGAATTAATGCCTTATAAACACTATTCCATGTCGGGGTATCATTACCATCGATTTGCAGAATTTCATCGCCGGCATGCAATCCAGCTTCCGCGGCTATTGATGCTGGCCGTACATCATTAATAACCGGTTTAATACCCGATACACCCACTACTAACAAAATCCAGTAGGCCAAAACAGCAAAAAGTAAATTGGCTATGGGTCCCGCTGATACGATGGCTACACGCTTTGCAAGAGACTGGCGATTAAATGCAAACTGAGCTTGCTCTTCACTCACCGGCATTTCACGTTCATCCAACATTTTGACATAACCGCCCATGGGAATCGGAGCTAATACATACTCAGTGCCATCTTTACCGACTTTTTGCCAGATAGGTTTACCAAAGCCCACAGAAAAACGCAGCACTTTAACACCGCAACGTCTGGCCACCCAGAAATGGCCATATTCATGAATGATAATCAGGATAGCTAAGGCAATTAAAAAGAAAATTAATGAATGCATAAACCAACCTTGCTTTTAGCTAAGGTTCTCGCTGCGGCATCATCCGTCAGGATCTGTTCAAGGGTCGTGGCGTCATTGGCAGGCAGTTCAGTCAACACTTCTTCAATAATTCTGGCAATGTCGGTAAAGCGAATTTGTTCATCTAAAAAGGCCTGTACAGCAATTTCATTGGCAGCATTCAAAATCGCCGTCGCGGTGCCACCCTCATTTAATGCTTTGTATGCCAGGCGTAGGCAAGGGAATCGTGCGAAATCAGCTGCACTAAAATCTAATCTGCCAACTTTGACCAGATCTAAAGGTTCCACACCCGATGCAATCCTATCTGGCCAGGACAACGTATTAGTAATGGGTGTGCGCATATCTGGATTACCCATCTGTGCTAACACTGATCCATCTTCATAGTCCACCATAGAATGAATAACACTTTGTCTGTGTAAGACCACTTCAATTTGTTGACTTTGCAAACCAAACAGCCAGTGCGCTTCAATCACTTCAAGACCTTTATTCATCATGGTCGCAGAATCAACTGAAATTTTTTGTCCCATTGACCAGTTAGGATGGGCAACCGCTTGCTCAGGAGTAACATCGTCTAACTGCTCAAGCTCATAGTCTCTGAATGGGCCGCCTGAGGCCGTAAGGATAATTTTTCTTACACCTTTACCATTAAAATCATGATGTTGAGTATTGGCTACGGGAAGACACTGCCAGATAGCATTATGTTCACTATCCACAGGCAGTAATGTTGCACCATTCTCGGCTACGGTTTTCATAAACAAGGCACCACTCATCACCAGTGCCTCTTTATTCGCAAGCAAGATTCGTTTACCTGCCTTTGCTGCTGCCAAGGTTGGTAGTAAGCCTGCCGCTCCAACAATCGCAGCGACAACAATATCCGTATTGGCTGAAGAAGACACCTCTTCAAGCGCTTTCTTGCCAATTTTAACAATGGTTTTACTATGATTTTTTTTAAGCGCTTCAGCCAGTTTATCTGCTGCGGCAACATCTAACATCACAGCAATTTCTGGTTCGAACTGAAGGCACTGCTGCAGCAAGGATTCTACAGAACGATTAGCCGTTAAAGCATAGACGTTGAATTTTTCAGGATGAAGACTTAATACATCAAGCGTACTCAGACCTATTGAACCAGTTGACCCAAGAATCGTCACTGATTTCATTTATAGCCACCCATGATTAATATAAGGAAAGTGAAAACAGGCACTGCCGCAATTAAACTGTCAATTCTGTCTAATATTCCACCATGCCCGGGCAGCAGACTACCACTGTCTTTGACCGAGAACGCGCGTTTATACAAACTCTCAAACAAGTCGCCAACAATCGATACTGCAACAGTAACAACAGCAAGTAACAGCCATTCAAACAAGGTGATTGTTGTCGGCGTTTTTACCCAATAAAAACCAATGGCCCAAATTGAGGCAAGCAACACGCCCCCCGCTACACCTTCCCATGTTTTGTTAGGACTGACGGCTGGTGCTAAGGCATGTTTTCCATAGCGTTTACCGGCAAAATAACCACCCGTGTCAGCCAGCCAAACGGTGACCATCACAAAGAAGAATAAAAATGCCCCAACTTCACTAAATGCCTTGAGTGTAATGGATGAGACCACAAATACGGTGAGTATCAAAATACTGCTAATGGCCCCAAAAACTTTATTTTTAAATACATGTGACAGCCGCTCAGCCAGTGATTTATTCGAAAATCCGAGGATAACAACCAGTGCAATAAGCCAGATCAGGATGCCAATACTGATAATGAAATAAGGATTAAGTTGAGTGATAGCCAGATATAAAACGATAATCAGATCAACAGCCAGCATAACCCGCATGCCGGGGCTCTGAATACCTATCATCTGATGCCATTCCCAGGCAGCCAATAAAGCAACGGCAACGATTAAAGTGGTAAAGGTGGTTAATGAACTGGCAAAAACAGCCCAGACAACAAGAGGAATTAAAATAGCGGCAGTGATTAAACGTTGTTTAAGCATCAGATTGACCTTGCAATTGCTCAGAAGTACGGCCAAATCGTCTTTCACGTTTGGAAAATGAGCTGATAGCCGTATCTAATTGTTTACTATCAAATTCGGGCCATAATACGTCTGTGAAGAAAAATTCTGTATACGCCATTTGCCATAACAAGAAGTTACTGACGCGTTGCTCCCCACCAGTGCGGATAAATAAATCGGGCTCTGGCAGCGCCGATGTAGTTAATAAAGCACTGATATCTTCTTCATTAATATCTTCAGGCTTAAGCTCTCCGGTAGCTACTTTTTGTGCAATTTGCCGAACTGACTGGGTAATATCCCAACGTCCACCGTAATTGGCAGCAATATTCACTATTAGCCCGGTATTATTCCGAGTTAATTCCTGGGCCTGAGCAATTTTTTGCTGTAATGTCGGCGAAAACTTATCTATATCGCCAATAATGCACAACCTAATATTATTGTCGTGCAGCTTTTTGACTTGATTATCCAGTGCGTGACTAAACAATTCCATCAACAGGGATACTTCTTTGCCCGGTCTGCGCCAGTTTTCACTACTAAAGGCAAATAAACTTAAAACCTCGACACCCAGCTCAGCACAGCGTTTTACAATATCAGCCACTGTTTTCACACCGGCACGATGCCCCATAAATCGTGGCTGTAATCGACGTTTTGCCCAGCGACCATTACCATCCATAATGATGGCAATGTGTTTAGGAATATTCTCTTTTGGGGGGGTATTCATTTAAGAATGGTCAATGAGAGTGTAACCACTGGGTTACACTTCCATTAAATCCGTTTCTTTTTCTGCAAGCACGTCATCAATTTGCTTGATGGTAGCATCGGTGAGTCTCTGAATATCTTCTTCAGCACCGCGTTGCTCGTCTTCAGATATTTCTTTTTCTTTGAGTAGGTCTTTAAGCGTGCTGTTAGCATCACGACGAATATTACGTATCGCAATACGTGCATTTTCGGCTTCGTTTTTAGCGACTTTAACCAGATCACGACGACGTTCTTCGGTCAGAGGTGGAATAGGAATACGAATAGTCATACCAGCACTATTAGGATTCACACCAAGATCGGATGTCATAATCGCCTTCTCAACCACAGAGACCATGTCTTTTTCCCATGGTGTCACTGTCAATGTTCTTGAATCTTCAACACCAACGTTAGCGACTTGACTTAATGGAACATCAGAACCGTAATACGGCACTTGCAGATGGTCCAGTAAGCTGGTGTGAGCACGTCCTGCACGAATTTTTGCCATTGCTGTTCCAAGTGCAGCAACACTTTTTTTCATACGATCAGCAGCATCTTTCTTGATATCTTCAATCATATTTAATCCTATTTCACTAATGTTCCAACTTGTTCGCCATAGATAATTTTTGTCAGATTACCTTTTGTATGCACATCAAACACACGTAAAGGGATCTTTTGTTCCTGACACATGACGACAGCTGTAGTATCCATTACAGCAAGGCGGTTATTGATGACTTCATCGTAGCTAAGTTCATCATAACGAACAGCATTCGGATCTTTGCGGGGGTCAGCATTATAAACCCCGTCTACCTGCGTCGCTTTTAACATCAGTTCTGCGCCGATTTCTACAGCCCGTAAACTTGCCGCTGAGTCTGTGGTGAAAAAGGGATTGCCTGTGCCGGCAGCGAAAATAACTACGCGTCCTTTTTCCAGATGTCTGATGGCGCGGCGACGTAAATAATCTTCGCAAACCTCGTGGATTCTTATTGCAGACATGACACGACAGAAGGTACCGTTACGTTCCAGCGCATCTTGTAAAGCCAGGGCATTCATGACTGTCGCTAACATACCCATATGATCAGCACTGACACGATCCATTCCACTCGCGGCTAGACCTGCGCCACGGAAGATATTTCCGCCACCAATGACGACACCGAGCTGAACGCCTTGCGCGTTCAGCTCAGATATCTCTTTGGCAAAACGGGAAATCACTTCTGGCTGGATGCCATACTCCGCATCCCCCATCAGTGCCTCGCCACTCAGTTTGAGCAGGACACGCTTATAAACTGGCTGACTTCCCGTTTGTGTCATAAATTACTTCCCTCTGGCTTGTGCCATTACTTCTTCAGCAAAATTGTCTTCTGCTTTTTCAATACCTTCACCGACTTCAAAGAACTCAAAAGCTTCAATTGAAGCACCGGCTTGTTTAATCAGTTTTTCAACTGTTACATCTGGATCTTTTACGAATGGTTGGCCAACCAGGCTGATTTCGTTAACGAATTTCGCCATACGGCCTTCAATCATTTTTTCGATGATGTTTTCAGGCTTGCCGCTATCACGTGCTTGAGTCGCCACGATATCACGTTCTTTGTCTAACAACTCTTGTGATAATTCATCTGGAGAAATCGCTTGTGGACGATTAGCCGCAACATGCATGGCTAAATCTTTAGCCAATTCTTCGTTACCACCTTTCAACTGCACCATTGTTCCGATGCGGTCACCGTGACGATAAAAACCGATAATGCCATCATCAGTATTTAATGAGGTGAAACGGCGAACTTGAATGTTTTCACCAATTTTTGCAACCAGTGCCTGACGAACAGTTTCAACCGTATCACCAGAATCTAGTGTTAATTGTTTTAAAGCGTCTAAGTCAGCTGGCTTAGCTTCCAGTGCTTTTTTCGCTACAGCAGAAACAAAGTTCACAAAATCATCTGCTTTTGCCACGAAGTCAGTTTCAGAGTTCACTTCAACCATAACAGCGTGTTTGTTATCAGCACTAACTTCAATTCCGATAATGCCTTCAGCAGTAATACGGTCTGCTTTTTTATCGGCTTTTGCTAAACCTGATTTACGCATTTCTTCGATAGCGACTTCAATGTCACCATTTGCTTCAACAAGTGCTTTTTTGCACTCCATCATGCCTGAGCCTGTACGCTCACGTAGTTCTTTTACTAAAGCTGCAGTAATTGCCATTGCTCTAACCCTTTTAATCTGATTGTTTTATGAATGCTCATCACTGAGCTCATATACAACACAGGCCCACCCTCGGGCGAGCCTGCTGAATTAAACTAGTAGAAATTATTCGCTGGCTGATTCAGCACTTTCTTCAGCAACTTCTACGAATTCTTCTTTTGCATCTGCAGTTGTGACAGAAGCACGGCCTTCCAGAATGGCATCAGCAATGTTTGCAGTGTAAAGACGGATTGCACGCATTGAGTCATCATTACCTGGAATGACGTAATCAACGCCATCTGGGTTGCTGTTACTATCGACAACAGCGATAACAGGAATACCTAATTTTCTCGCTTCTTGGATCGCGATACGTTCATGTTCAACGTCAATCACAAACATCGCATCAGGCAAGCCAGTCATTTTACGAATACCGCCAATGCTTTTTTCTAATTTTTCTTGTTCACGAGCAAGATCTAATACTTCTTTTTTCTTCAGACCTTCAGTTTTACCTGACTCGATCATGTCTTGAATAGCATCCAGACGCTTGATTGATTGACGCACTGTTTGGAAGTTAGTCAACATACCACCTAACCAGCGGCGGTTAACGTATGGCATTCCGGCGCGTTCAGCATCTTCACGAATCGCATCTTGTGCTGCACGTTTGGTTCCAACGAACATGATACGGCCTTTTTTAGAAGCCAGTTTGCTGACAAAATTCAACGCATCGTTGAACATTGGTAAGCTATGTTCTAAGTTGATGATATGGATATTGTTACGTTTACCAAAGATGAATGGGCCCATTTTTGGGTTCCAGTAACGGGTTTGGTGCCCGAAATGAACGCCTGCTTCAAGCATTTGGCGCATTGTTGTTTTAGCCATGTGTATACCTTTAATAGTATGGGGTTGAACCTCCACGTACCCCAGTTGTCGACTAATTAGGCCAGACCTAATAGCACCCCGACACCTGTGACGGCACATGTGTGATTTTGCCTTCTTTCGGCGCGCATATTATTCCACACTTAAGCAACAAAACAAAGCGAAAAGAACAATTACCAGCTTGGCCTAGAATGATCACTGGTGACCAAAGCCGATTTACGGCAAACTATGTCTGATATCAGAAACTTCATTTCAAAATTAGCAGGGAATTTAAATGGCTGTCAGTATAAAAACTGCCGAAGAAATTGAAAAAATGCGTGTAGCGGGAAAACTTGCCGCTGACGTTTTGACCATGATTGAACCACATGTCCAGGCAGGTATTACCACTGAAGAGCTCAATCAAATCTGTCATGACTATATCGTCAATGAACAACAAGCCATTCCTGCCCCTTTAAATTACCACGGTTTCCCCCGCTCCATCTGTACGTCGGTTAACCATGTTATCTGTCATGGCATTCCCAGTGAGAAAAAACTGAAAGATGGCGATATTATCAATATCGATATCACGGTCATTAAAGACGGTTACCATGGCGATACCAGTAAGATGTTTCAAATCGGAAAAACATCTATCTTGGCTCAACGTCTTTGTCGTGTCGCTCGTGAATCTATGTTTGTGGGCATTGAAATGGTTAAGCCTGGTATCCGTCTGGGTGATATTGGTTATGCTATTCAGACCTATGCAGAGAAAGAAAACTTCTCGGTTGTTCGTGAATACTGTGGTCATGGCATTGGTCAGGTCTTTCATGAAGATCCTCAAGTCCTTCACTACGGCACACCAGGTACCGGACTTGAACTCAAACCAGGTATGACCTTCACAATCGAACCTATGATTAATGCCGGTAAACGCCACGTCCGTCAATTACCCGATGGCTGGACTGTGGTGACCAAAGACCGTTCCTTATCAGCACAATGGGAACACACGATTCTAGTGACTGATAACGGTTATGAGATTCTGACCTTACGTGAAGAAGAAACCGTTTAATCTATAAGGTGTTGTATGCCTCAGCAGACTCTATCTATCTGGGAAGTTGGTAACTTAGTTATACCTTCTGATGCAGAGGTAACCAATGAAATTTGTCGCCAGGCCTTAAAACAAGGCCAGTTATACCTGCAACAACAATTTGACTCGGGTAGCCCGATTGAAGAATTAGTCTATCAACGTGCCTCTTTTGTTGATGAAATTCTTAATCAGATCTGGCAACAACACATTTCCGATGATACGCCTGTCAGCTTAATTGCTGTCGGAGGCTATGGTCGTGGCGAGCTTCACCCCTACTCTGATATTGATGTTTTAATCTTACTTGATGAGTCAATATCTGACTCTCCGCCGGATTCTCTATCGAGCTTCCTGACTCAACTTTGGGATGTGGGTCTGGAAATTGGTCACAGCGTCAGAACGATACATGAATGTCGCCAGCAGGCTGAAGAAGACATCACCATTGCCACCAATTTGCTTGAAGCACGTCTTTTATGTGGTGCCAGCAATCTGTTTGAGTCTCTGCAACAGCTGACCGTCACCAATAAAACGTGGGATACACGACGCTTTTTTGAGTTAAAAAGACAAGAGCAATTAGAACGTCATCAGCGTTATAACGATACAGCCAATAATCTTGAACCTAATATTAAAGAATCACCGGGCGGGCTCAGAGATATTCAGGTCGTCAACTGGGTGGCGCAGCAACATTTTGATGTCAAAAATCTGGAAGGACTGCGTCAAAAAGGCTTTCTGGCAAATAGTGAATATGAAACCTTACAAAAAGCACAAAACTTTTTGTGGACAATCCGCTTTGCTCTCCATCACCTTGCTGGTCGTAAACAAGAAAAATTAATGATCGATTTTCAGCGAGAACTAGCCAAAAAGTTGGGATATAAGGACGATGAGTCTCGGCTAGCCGTCGAAAAATTCATGAAAGATTATTATCGTTGTGCCCGCGCTGTTCGGCAGATGAATAGTCTTCTACTGCAACTATTTGAAGAAACCATTATCCTTGCCGATGAACCGCGTGAAGTGAAAGTCATTAATCGTCGCTTTCAGTCTCATAATGGCTATCTTGAAACAATCAACCCTGGCATCTTTGCTTACTATCCATATGCCTTATTAGAAGTCTTTCTTATTCTTCAACAAAACCCGGAACTCAAAGGAGTCAGAGCGTCGACTATTCGTCAGATTCATGCCCACTTACACTTAATTGATGATAATTTCCGCCGTGATATAAAAAACCGAACTTTATTTATGGAAATTATTCGTCAGCCAAAAGGCGTGACGCATGAGTTTCGTCGAATGAATGAATTAGGTGTTTTAGGTGCTTACCTGCCTGAATTCGGTCGCGTCGTAGGCCAAATGCAGCATGATTTATTTCATGCCTATACGGTTGATGAACACACTCTATTTTTAGTGGGTAATTTAAGACGCTTCTCCTGTGAAGAAAACAGAGAAGAGTTCCCTCTTTGCTCAGAAGTGTTTAATCAACTGCCGAAACCGGAAATACTCTATATCGCAGGTATTTACCATGATATAGCCAAAGGCCGAGGTGGAGATCACAGCGTCTTAGGTGTGGTTGATGCAAAAGCATTCTGTGAGCGACATAACCTAAGTGAATATGATACGAATATCGTCGCTTTTCTGATTAGATACCATCTTGCTATGTCGACGACGGCTCAGAAAAGTGATTTGGAAGATCCGACTGTCATCAAAAAATTTGCTGACTTGGTAGAGACAACAGAACGACTGAATTATCTCTATTTATTAACGGTTGCTGATATCAGAGCAACGAATAATAACTTGTGGAATGGTTGGCGAGATTCCTTATTGAAACAGCTTTACCACAGCACCCACCAGTGGATTGAGCATACTGAGGCTCAAGCAAAAAGTACGCGTGAAAAGAGCTACAAGAAATACCAGGAAGCGATGCAAAATCTGCTATCTAATGGCCGCAGCCAAGAAGATATCAGTCAGCTCTGGCATGCCTATGATTTGGACTACTTTCTCAGGCACTCAATTGATGAACTCGTTTGGCAGTCAGAGCAACGTTTAGATCATATGGATGACGATCCATTGATCGCACTGAGAAAACATAATGATCAACTGACGCTAGAAATTTTTATTGTCACTCATGATCGGGCTGGCATTTTTGCCGCCATAACGGCAGCGCTTGAGCAATGCCAACTGAATGTTCTCGACGCCAAAATCAATGTCACCAATGAACATGATGCATTAAATACGTTTATCGTTAATGGTGACAGACTTGATACCAGACAAATTACCCGTTCGCTTGAAAAGCAACTCGCCAACACTTCTCATGTGAAGCCATATAGCCCTACCATCACACCGAGAACAATGAAGCTATTTAAAACACAGCCGAATATTGAATTTGAAACCAACCTACAACAAAACCATACGGTGATGTCCTTACATACACATGATAGACCAGGGCTAGTTTCGGCTATTGCTCAAGTGTTTCTGGCCTGTAAGGTTCAGCTCATTAATGCCAAAATTAATACTCTCGGCGACCAAGTTGAAGACGTATTTTTCATTACCACAGCAGATGAGAATGCGCTTGATGAACTGGAAGAAAATGACCTTAAAGAACAACTACTGGTCAACTTGTCACACTAAAAAAACGGCATGAGATACATGCCGTTTTTTTAAATAAGAAAGCTTAATTTTGAGAAACAGTCAGGTCATTTGAGAGTTTTTCTAACTTTTTATCACCTATGCCTTTGACATTAGCCAGCTCATCTATCGTTTTAAATTTTCCGTGAGCATCACGATATTGAATAATGGCATCTGCTGTTGAAGGTCCAACACCATTTAACATCTGCAACTCTTCTGAGGTCGCTGTGTTTAGATCAATCTTATCAGCAGCATAAGCAAAAGAAACACTCAGAAAAAGAGATAATACCAACGCAAAAAATGATTTTCGTAACATAATCCATACTCCATGTTAAAACTAAGTCCATTAACAGTTTCTCCTGAAACTGAAGCTTTAGATTAGATGAAAAAACGAATGAAAATCAAACAGACTTTTTGCATTGTGTGAGCTTGCTCACAACTCACTTCCTGATACGGTCCCCCGCTCCCTTGCCAGTCAAAGTGAGAAAAATTAAATAGAAATAATGTTTAACTGAAAATGAGGCAATCATTTTGGCATCCGTTTCAGCAAGCAACTCAGGTGTCGACATATCAATATCATTGACCTGAGCTAAGCCGGTAATACCGGGACGCACCGAAAATACATTCAGTTTGTTTCTTGCTTCAATCAACTCATGCTGGCTTTCCAGACAAGGCCTGGGCCCAACTAGACTCATATCGCCTTTCAATACATTCCAAAGTTGAGGCAGTTCATCCAACTTTGTTCTTCTGAGAAACCGCCCGAAAGGTGTGACTGAAGACTCCGCAGCCAAATGCGTTGCCACATGAGCGGTGTCTTTACGCATAGTTCTGAATTTAACCAGGGTAAAAAATACCTTATCTTTTCCCACTCTTTGCTGATAAAACAAAGGGCTCCCCGAGTCAAAAATCCCGATAAGGAACAATAAAATGAGCAAAGGAAAGAAAACAACAAGTCCAGTTAAAGCAAAAAAAACATCTAAAATTCTTATCATTTCTCTCTCTCTACCATTTTTTTCAATTGGCTAGGTAGATCAGAGACCGGCTCCCAGCCAAGTATAGTTTTTGCCTTATCTTTTCTGACAATTAGACAACTATATAACTTTCGATATATGTCTTTTTTTCCTAAACATGCTAGCAACCATCTCAACGGTCTTTTTGGTATATAAAAAAGCTTCAGTGACTTCTCATAGGCTTCAGAAATGGCAATAACTAAATCAGAGGTAGCCACATCATTCTGATCGGCAATCAGGAAAGTTTCATTTTTAGCTTTTGGATGCTGAATACAAGTCCATATAAAGTTACTCAAATTATCAACTGCAAGTATTGAGCGCCAGTTCTTCATTTTTGCGAAAGGAAGTGGTGATCCTTTATTTACGAGTTTTATCAGTTTCTCAAAATTACCTTTAACACCGGGTCCATAAACCAGAGGAGGTCGTATTATCGTATATGTCATATTCGAGTTAAGACAGATATCTTTTAAGTGATTCTCAGCTGCTAATTTTGAATAAGCATATTCATCTTCAGGGGAAGGTATGTCAGTTTCACTGAAAGCCTGTCCCGTTTCCTTGGTTTCTTCTCCATTAACCTTGACTGAGCTTATAAAGATAAACTGTTTTACGCCGGCATTAGCAGCTTGACCCGCTAAGAACTGAGTTAACTTCTCATTCACTTTTTGATACCCAAGCTTTCTCTCATAATCGCTTTTATGAGGAGTCTCAATAGCGGCTAAGGTATGGATAATCACATCAATTGAATTCAAATCCATTGATGAAATAGTCTCTCGGTTTATTTCTGGATAAAGCCAATATTCAATTTCTGCTAGAGATTGATTTGGGTTTGTTCGTTGTAATGCGACCAACTCAACTTCTTTCTCTCTAGACAATGAAGCGAGAACATTATGTCCAATAAAACCATTTGCACCCGTAATTAAAATTCGCATTGATTTAATGTAACAACTTTTTTATTTGAGAAAAGGAATTAATGAAGGGTACAGATATACAAATCTTGCTAAAGCGTAAAGCACTGCAAAGGTGATTATTAAATAACATACCCAATAATATTTATTTTTCTGCCACTCTAAAAAAACACTCGTCAAATAGAGTGGTAGCGTAATCATCATCAACTCCGCTAACCGCGTGGCAGGAGCGACATGAGTATACATCGTTGACATAAATATAATACCCATAAGTCCTGTCCCAACTAAAACTCTCACTTTAGGTGACCTGCCCCCAATATCTAGTCCAACTTTAAATTAGTAATGCCCGTGGTTCTTGAATCAATTTGTCGGTTGGCAGCAGCAAACTCCAATGGCGTTTGATAGCCAAGTGAAGAGTGAGGCCGATTT